>Ga0163144_10020812_pt1 | contig 13085 bp, 10 predicted proteins | sample OliLak19BULKMAT1_FD_123175 | JGI IMG/M metagenome (GOLD analysis project Ga0163144, IMG submission 123175) | Freshwater microbial mat bacterial communities from Lake Vanda, McMurdo Dry Valleys, Antarctica - Oligotrophic Lake LV.19.BULKMAT1 | ecosystem: Environmental > Aquatic > Freshwater >...
GCACGAGCTCGCGGAGCTCGTCGGTGATGTCCATGACTTCGTACAGGCCGACGCGTCCCTTGTAACCCGTCTGGTTGCACTTCTCGCAGCCGCTGCCCTTCTTGGGCACCACGGACTTGGCGTCTTCCGCCGAGAAGCCCGCCTGCACCAGCGCCTGGGCCGCCATCGGCTGGTCGGCCTTGCAGTTCGCGCAGATGCGGCGCACGAGGCGCTGCGCGCAAATCAGGTTCACCGAGCTGGCGACGAGAAACGGCTCGATGCCCATATTCATCAACCGGTTGATCGTGCTCGGCGCGTCGTTGGTGTGCAGCGTGGAGAGCACGAGATGGCCGGTGAGCGCCGCCTTGACCGCGATCTCCGCCGTTTCGAAGTCTCGAATTTCGCCGACCAGGATGATGTTGGGGTCCTGACGCAGGAACGACCGCAGCGCGGCGGCGAAGTTCAACCCGATGCTCTCCCGCACCTGCACCTGGTTGATGCCCGGCAGGTTGAACTCGACCGGATCCTCCGCCGTCATGATGTTGGTCTCGGGCGTGTTGACCTTGGCGATCGAGGAGTAGAGCGTGTTGGTCTTGCCGCTGCCGGTCGGACCCGTGACGAGCACCATGCCCCACGGCTTCTGGATCGCGGCCTCGAACTTGGTCAGCGACTCCTGCTCGAAGCCGAGCTTCGTCATGTCGAGCATCAGCTTGTCTTTGTCGAGCAGACGCATGACGATCTTTTCGCCGAAGAGCGTCGGGAGGCAGGAGACGCGGAAGTCGATGTCCTTCGAATTGCCGTTGTCCGAGAATCGGATTTTGATGCGGCCGTCCTGCGGCAGCCGCTTTTCGGCGATGTCGAGCTTCGCCATGATCTTGATGCGCGAGGTAATCGCGTCGCGCATCTTCATCGGCGGGCTCATGATGTTGTAGAGGATGCCGTCGACCCGGTAGCGGACGCGGAACTCCTTTTCGTACGGCTCGATGTGGATGTCGCTCGCCCCCTTCTGGATGGCCGACATGAGCACGACGTTCACGAGCTTGATGACCGGGGCCTCGCCGCCAGATTTTTCCAGCGACTCGGCGCTGATCTCCTCCATGTCCTGGAGGACCTCGACGTCGTCCCCGATGGCGAGCGCCGACATTTCCTCCATCGACCGGGTGGCCATTTCGAGAGCGCTTGCGCCCCCGCCGCCGCCCCCGCCGAACGTCGGCGCCGCCGGTTTCGCCAGCGAGTAGTAGCGCACGATCGAGTCGCCGACCGCGGTCTCGGAGGCGACCACGGGCTCGACGTTATAGCCCGTCATGAACTTGATGTCGTCCATGGCGAACACGTTGGTCGGGTCCGTCATGGCGATCGTGAGGGTGGCCCCCGATCGACTGAGCGGGATGATCTGGTATTTCTGAGCGGTCTCGGCAGGGATCAGCTTGAGCACCGCCGGGTCGATCTCAAACTGTGCAAGGTTGATCGAGGGCACGCCGTACTGCTTACTGAGCAGCGCGGTGATCTCTTCGTCTTTGACGAACCCGAGCTTGACCAGATTGAAGCCGAGCTTCCCCCCGTTGGCCTTCTGATAGTTCAAGGCTTCCTGGAGCTGATCCGGAGTGATGCGCTTCTCTTTTAGAAGAAGTTCGCCGATGCGAACTGCCATGTCGAATCTCTAATTATGACACTTATTGTCAATGAGTGACCTAAAATGTAACTCTTGCTGCGACGCTCCACTCCGCGTCGCCGTCATCCTGTGGTTTGGTCACCTGACCATCCGCAAAGACAGAGCGGGGCAGTCTGACCGTCAATCCGCCTGAAACTGCGCGATTCTCGTTATCCAGCGTGCTCCAGCGCAGGCCTGCCCGCGCGCCGACGAGTCCCCTCGCCAGCCAATATTCCCCACCCACAGCGGCCATCCGGAGGTCGCCGGACACCCCGGGCGTCTTCGTCAGGTCCGCGTCAAACGCCAGCGAAAATGGCCCGTAGAGGCCTGCCGGCAACGACCGGGGGACCAACGCCGCTCCGACGCGTACTTGCCGCGCCATCGCCACTGGCCCGGTGGGTCCTTCAAACTCCGGTCTCCGGAGGTTCCTGCCCGTAATCCCTACGCGCATGCTTCCGGCCGACACGACCGCTCCGGCATCAAAATCGGCACTCGTTCCGGACTCGAACCCCTCGACCCCACCCTTGACCATACGGGCAGCTGTTTCGATAACTAGTCCAGATACAACAGTTTGCACGAACGTTATGCCGACGTTTGACGTATCGAGAGTACGGATCTCCACCTTCCCCGATCCATCATTTTTTCGGTCAGGAGAGACTTGGACTGTATGCGTCCGGTAGAAGCTCAACCCGAGGACCGGCATGGTGGCCCCCACGAAGGTTGCCGAGCCGACAGCCCCCTCGCCCCTGGCGATCTGGAAATCGAAGGTCGCGCCGGTCGCGAGACCCGCCGGATTCCAGTACACCGCGCTGGCGTCGTCGGCGACCGCGACGAACGCGCCGCCCATGCCTTCGGCGCGTGTGCCGATGCCTCCAAAGGTTTGAGCGCCAACCACCGCAGGACACAGAAGAAACAGGGGGAAGAAGGCGATAATGCGCATCGACCGATCTTACAACCCTGGAACTAAGGTTCTTTCCGGCTCGTCTTAAAGGCGAGTAAATTTTTGACTGACTCGCACAGTAATGCACTGCAGCGCCTGATCGGTATGGTGCGATCGCCTCGCGCGACGCTGACGGGCGCGATTGCGCGTCCGCGATCGATCGACCTGGGGCTTGCGATTGTCATCATCTCCGCGGTCTGCAGCGCCGGATTTCTCCTGACAGAGGTCGGGCAGCTGGCGGCGCTCGACCAGCAGGTGCGACAGTTCGAATCGTTCGGCGCTGACGTCAGCGACGAGACCTACACGCGCCTGCGCGGCTGGACACCCTACAGGCCCGCCATCAGCACCGCCATCATCCTCGTGGGATGGCCGGTGGCGTGGCTCGCGGTTGCGGGACTTTTGAAGGCCGCTGCCGATCGCGCGGGCTTGGGCCTGCCGCGCCGCAGCGATGGGACCCCTGCGCAGAGGCGGGTGACGTTCGCTCAGGTGTTGACGGTCGTGGTCCATGCGTCGGCGATCTTCGCGGTCCAATCGCTTGTCGCGGCGCCGGTGAATTACGCGCGCGAGTCGATCGGCGGCGCGACCAGCCTGAGCATGGTGATGCCGGGGTTCGGTGATTCGACGTTTCCCGCGCGGCTGCTCGGCGCCGTGGATGTGTTCGTGTTGTGGTGGGTGGCGCTGGTGGCCATGGGATTCGGCATTCTCTACGGGACGCGCACGCTGCCGGTCGCACGGTGGCTGCTCGGCGCCTACGCCGCTGGTGCGGTCGTGCTGGCGCTTACACAGGCTTTGCGAGGAGGCATCTAGTTGTCGCGAAACAAGAAGATCGTCGTCGCCCTGGTGGTTCTGATCGTGATGGCGTCGGCCGGAGGCTACGCCTGGTGGACGAAGCGCTCGACGGCGCCCACGGTCACCGTCGAAACGATCCGCACGCGCGACCTCGAGGCCATCGCATCGGCATCGGGAAAAATCCAGCCGAAACGGTTCGTCAACATCAGCGCCGACACGTCGGGGCGCGTCGTCGACCTTGCCGTCAACGAAGGGGACCGGGTCGCCCTGGGCCAGTTCCTGATGCAGATCGATCCGCGATCGCTCCGGACCCGCGTCGAGAGCGGCCAGGCCGCACTGCAGGCCAATCAAGCAGGGCTCGAGCAGGCGCGCCAGGCCGTAGAAACCGCGCGCGTGCAACTGGCCGTCGCTCAGCAGAATCTCAAGCGGCAGCAGGATCTCTGGAAACAGCAGCTCACACCGCGCGAAGCGCTCGAGCGCACCGAGAACGACGTGCGGCTGGCGCAGTCGACCCTGTCCGAGCGGGAAAAACAGGTGCGCGCGCAGGAAGTCCGGCTCGGACAGGATCGCGCGCAGCTCGCGAGCGCGCAGTTCGATCTCAGCAAAGTGCGCATTGAGTCGCCGATCGCGGGCATCGTCACGCGCAGAAACATTCAGGAAGGCGAGACCGCCGTCGTCGGCACGATGAACAACGCCGGCACGGTGCTGTTGACGGTCGCCGACATGTCGGTGATTCAGGCGGAGGTCGAGGTCGACGAGACGAACATCCCGAACGTCAGGCTCGGACAGATCGCGAAGATCACGATCGATGCCATACCCGATCGCACGTTCAAAGGGCACGTCACGGAGATCGGCAACAGTCCGATTCAGGCCGCCGGTCAAGCCGCCACGAGTCAGCAGGCAACCAACTTCAAGGTGGTCGTCGTCCTCGACGAGGATGTTCCGGATGTGCGGCCGGGATTCACGGCCACGGCAGATATCACGACAGCCACACGCAAGAACGTCGTCGCCGTTCCGATTCCGGCCGTGGCCGTTCGGGAGCTCGTTTACGATGCCAAGGGCAACATCGTGAAGAAGCCGCGGGCCGAGAACCCGCGTCCGGCTCAACCGGCCGCCGCGCCTTCTGAGCTCGAACCAGGACAAACACGCAAAGAGACCGAAGGCGTGTTCGCGATCCGCGACGGACGCGCGGAGTTCGTGCCCATCAAGATCGGCGTGGCAGGTGACCGGTTCTTCGAGGTGCTGTCGGGTATGAAAGCGGACGACCAGGTGATCACGGGGCCCTACAACAACGTCCGCACGATGAACGATGGCGATCCAGTGAGAGTGCAGCCCCCGCCGAAGACACCGTGAACAAATTTCTCGACGCGGCGGGTATCGCGCTCAGCGCAATCTGGGCGGCCAAACTGCGGTCGCTCATGACGGTGCTCGGCAATATCGTCGCCGTGATGTCGATTATTGCCGTCGTCTCCCTCATTCAGGGCCTCAACGCGTCGGTCAAACAAGCCATTCTGAACGAAGCGGGAGCGGACTCGTTTATCGTCCAGCAGTTCGGGATCGTGCGCAGCGACGACGAATGGCTGCGCGTCCAGTCGAATCCCCGCATCACCCGCCAGGACGCCGACGCGGTCAAGAAGTACAGCCAGCTGGTATCGGCCGTCATGTTGAGCTCGCAGGCGCGCGCCCGCGTGACGTACCGCGATGCGTCAATTGACGGGATCGAAGTGACGGGCGTGACGCCGGAATATGTCAATTTCTCGAGCTACGATGCTGCCCGCGGCCGGCTCATCAGCTCTACCGAAATCGCCGTTGACCGCCCCGCCGTGGTGATTGGCGCGCAACTGGCGGATCGGCTCTTCGGTCCGGATCTCGATCCCATCGACAAGGTCATCCAGATCCAGGGCCTCCATTTCCGTGTCGTGGGCGTCAGCGCGAGACGCGGACAGACTCTCGGCCAGACGATGGATGAGTTCGCGGTCGTCCCGCTCGGGCAGTTCCAGCAGCTCTTCGGCGCAAGGCGGCAGTTGACCATGTCCGTCAAACCTCGTGACTATGAGCAGATCAAGGCCGCGATCGACGACACGACGCTCGCGATGCGGATTGCCAGGCGGCTCAAGCCGAGCCAGGCGGACAATTTTGCGATCTTCAATTCCGACACCGTGCTCGGACTCTACCGTGCAGCCACGAGCGGCATCTTCGCAGTCCTGGTCGGTGTTGTGGCGCTGTCGCTCGTGGTCGGCGGCATTGTCATCATGAACATCATGCTGATGGTGGTCACCGAACGAACGCGCGAGATTGGATTGCGGAAAGCGCTGGGCGCCAGACGTTCGGACATCACGACGCAGATCCTGACCGAGTCGGTCGTGCTGTCGATCTTCGGCGGCATCGTCGGGACGATCCTCGGTGCGTTAATCGCCATCGGCATCTCCCGGTTGACGCCGATTCCGGCCGCCATTCAGCTCTGGTCGGTCGTGCTCGGCATCAGCATTACCGCGTTGGTCGGCCTGTTCTTCGGCTTGTACCCCGCGATGCAGGCTGCGCGCCTGGACCCCATTGAAGCGCTGAGGCGCGAATGAAAACACCGACCATCCGCTACGGGTTGGTGCGCGAAGTCATCGTGATGGCGTTCGACACCGTTCGCACGAACAAGCTGCGCTCGGGGCTCACCGTCCTTGGGGTCGTCATCGGCATCACCTCGATCGTCGCGATGACCGCGCTCATTCGCGGATTCGACCAGTCGCTCCAGGAGAGCATCGCCACCGCGATGGGCCCGAGAGTCATCTTCCTGCAGAGATTCGGCATCGTGAGCTTCGCGAGCGGGCGCGAGTTCTCAGAGGTGATCAAGCGCCCCACGCTGACGATCGGCGATGCGCGCGCGCTGCAGGAGCAGGCCTCGACTCTCGAGCTCGTCGACATTCAGATCGGCCTCGGACCCGGACAGAACGTGATGCGGCGCATCCAGTACCGCGACCAGAAAACGCGTCCAATGATCGTATTCGGCGCAGGCGAACGATACGCCGAAGGGACACGCATCCCGATGGAGGTCGGGCGGTTCTTCAGCGGCATTGAAGTCCAGCATCGGAACAATGTCGCCGTGCTCGGCAACGGCGCGTACCAGCTGCTGTTCAAGGAATCTGGCATCGATCCCATCGGGAAGACGGTTCGTGTCGGCACCGATCAGTTCCTCATCGTGGGCGTGTTCGCCGCGCGGCCGTCGCCGGGAAATCTCTCGCTGAACCAGGATGACTTCGTTGTGACTCCCTATACAACATTCCAGCGCGTGTATGGCGTGCGCATCGTTCAGTCGTTTCGCGGACGGATGGGCACTGCGGTCATGCTCTCCGCTATCCCTCGTGAAGGCATCAGCCAGGAGACGGCGATCGCCGAGATCGAGCGCATCATGCGAAGCCGCCACGGCTTGAGACTGGACGAACAGAACGACTTCGACATCGTCACCCAGGAAGCCCTCATGCGGGTCTGGGATCAGATCAGCCAGGCGACGTTCTTCGCGCTCATCGTGATCTCGTCCATCGCCTTGATGGTCGGCGGCATCGGGGTGATGGCGATCATGTCGATCTCGGTGACCGAGCGCACGCGCGAGATCGGCGTGCGACGGGCGCTCGGCGCGCGCAAGCGGGAGGTGCTGTTTCAGTTTCTCACCGAAGCCGTCGTGTTGACCTCGGTGGGCGGCCTGCTGGGCATCGTCCTCGGCAGTGCGATCGGACTCGCCGTCCATTTCATCACAGGCTTCCCCGTTTCGCTCCCGCTGTGGTCGTTCGCCCTCGGTCTCGGTTTTTCCGCCACGATCGGAATTACCTTTGGCATGTATCCGGCCATCCGCGCGGCACGCCTGGATCCGATCGACGCTCTGCGGTACGAGTAGTCAGCTGCCAGCTGCCACAAGGGACCTCCAATTCGGAGATTTTTCAGGAGGTTTGCGATGCTGGTAGCTGGCAGCTAAGAGGGCGTGCCCGCCACACCGGACGCTATCTGCATCCGGCATGGCGAGTGTGGGGTGGGTAACGCTAGTAGATGAATTCGCGGCCGCGGGTTTCGCTTTCCGGAAACCATGCCTTCACGGTCGGGGGATTGCCGGCAGGCTGCTCGCCGAACACGATCGACGCGTTCAGGTTGCGCGCCCGCACCCGGTGCGTGGGCAGCGTGATCGCCAGAAGATAGGTCCTCGTGCGATCGCGGCTCATCACGCGCACCACGTCTGAGCCGGAGTCGGAATTGACGACCTCGAAGACGTAGGTGCCGGCCGGGAGCGCGACGCCGGGGAGCTGCACCGCTTTGCTGAACCTGAAGTAGGTGGCCCTGTTCATGGGCATGGCGCCGAGCGACGAGGTCGCGAGCACGCCAAGCAGCGCGACGCCGAGCAACGTGTAAAGCGCGTTTCGAAAGCTCATTGCTGTCCTCCTCAATTTCCCTGCGGTGGCAACCGCCAGCCGCTCTGGTGTAGTTAACGCGCCTACATGCCCGCGCGAACGTCGCGGCAGCGAACACCCCGCGTACAAAAAATCAGCCGGACCGCGCGAGCGCGTCCGGCTGTTCCGACTGGCAGCTGGCAGCTGGTTACTGTCTTTTCACTGCCAGATCCGTCGTCAACCGTTTGACGGCGCGGTTCACGGCCATCCGGGCGGCATCGACCGTGCGCAGGCCGAACCGGTGGGCGATCTCCGCGAGGCTCCACTGCACTTCGATGCGGCCGACAATCAGCTCGCGATCTTTCGGCGAGAGGCGTGAGAGCGCGTCGCGATAGTGCTCATAGGCCTCTTCCTGGATGGCGAACTCCAGCGGAGATGTCCGGTCCGACGGATGATCGTCGGGCAATTCGAGGGGCGGTGGCTGGCGGACGATACGCCGCACTTCGTCGCGAATGCGGTTGATCACCGATTGACGCAGATACGCCTGCATGGCGCCCACGTGCCGCGGCTCGAAGGTGTCGAGATTATTGATGGCGTGCAGCGCGGCTTCCTGCACGAGATCGCCGGTATCCAGCCGGCCGCGCGCCGCGGCGGGAAGGCGGCCATGCGCCCACCGCTTGAGCGGCGGGAGGCACCGCTCGAGCAGGGCTTCCATGGCCGGCCGGTCCCCGCCTCTCGCGCGGACGACCAGCTCCATGGTCGGCTCATCGCTCAGCAGCGGCTGGGGTCCTGGTTCGGCGTCCGCGGGCGGCCTTGGGTTCGTCATGCTCGGTGCGAGAAGGATCATAGCTGCTCCTGTCAGAAACACGGTATTCCGCGGTTCAAGGGTATTAACGTCTGACAGACGAAATCCGAACAGGTGGGCTATTCTCTGCACGAGCGAGCGGCGCGGAGGGGCCCCCGCAACTAATCATGATTGGACAGACTGTCTCGCATTATCGGATCGTCGGCAAGCTGGGGGTCGGCGGCATGGGGGTGGTCTACGACGCGGAGGATCAGATCCTGCCCCGCCGGGTCGCCTTGAAATTCCTGTCGGAAGAGCTCACCGGGGACGAAGACGCGACCCGGCGCCTCAGGCGAGAGGCCCAGATCATTGCCCTGCTGAACCATCCCCACATCTGCACCGTCTACGAAATCGCCGAGCATGAGGGGCGCGCGTTCATCGCCATGGAACGCCTCGACGGCAGGAACCTGAAGGCGCATATGGCGCGCAAAAAGCTCGAAACGAGGGAGATCCTCGATATCGCGCTTCAGATTGCGCAGGCCCTGGAGGCGGCTCATGCCAAGGGCATCGTGCATCGGGACATCAAGCCGGGAAACATTTTTGTTGATGAGGGCGGGCGCGTGAAGGTGCTCGACTTCGGCCTCGCGCGGCGCCTCCCCGAGACCGGCGAAAGCAGCGCCTCTGTCCCGATGGACGGATCGACGATCCCCGGCCGTCCCATCGGAACGGCGAGCTACATGGCGCCCGAGCGAATTCTGCAGCTGCCGCTCGATCCGCGCTGCGATCTGTTTTCTCTTGGCGTGGTGATTTACGAGATGGCGACGGGGAGGCTCCCGTTCGCGGGCGCCTCCCCTGCCGAGACCGTGACGAACATCCTCGAACGAGAACCGATTCCCGCCACGCAGCTTTCGCCCGACCGGCCGGGGCAACTTGACCGGATTGTGACGAAGCTCGTGGCCAAACGCGCGGAGGATCGGTACCCTTCGGCCGCTGAACTGCAACGAGACCTGCTTGCAGCCCAGCAACGTACTCGAGGTAACATGCTGAAACGAATCGTCACACGATGGAGCTCGGGGTGAAGTTTTCCTCTACGCTCGGCCACCTGATTTGGATCTGTTTGTGCTGGTGCGGTTCAATCAGCAAATTGAATGCCCCTTCCAGTTCTCCGTTCTCCAATTGCGTCGCAGCCTCTCGGAGGTCCCGAACCAACGCATCAACCTCACTTTTGTCTTTCGGTCGCCTCAGCGTGATGCTGAATTTGGCGCTCGCCGGCGTCCCGTCGTGTCCTTCCTGTTCCCAGCCCTTGGCGTTCTTCTTCTGACTCTTGGGATTACCCTTGGCATTGAGCACGTCTACCCTCCAACAGACGCTGCCGTTGCCACCGAACGTACCTTCTGAGTTTGCCATCTGCGCTCCTCCTCAGTTGCTCGCCCGCGAAAGGTGCTGGCGGCACTGATCTTCCAAGTAACGTCTGCCCATTCCTCGTGCTTGGTCCATGCCGGCCTGCGCCAACGCTCGGCCGGACGCTCTGCCGGCGCGAGCGTCGAGCATGCCCTGATAGCACTTCGCTTCCACACTCGCCGCGTCAGCGAGGTCGCTGGTCGACAACGCCGCCGAGGCCTGAAAGTGAGCCTGCGCGGCGCGCAGATCTCCCGCCAAGTACGAGATTTCGCCCATGGCGAGATGCGCAGCCGGCGCCACGCGTTTCATGGCGCTCGCGCTGATGATCGACATGGCACGCTCGCCATGGGGCTTTGCTCTCGCGAGATCTCGCAGCCGCGCGTATACGCGTGCCAGAAGCACGTGGGCCTCCGCGTCTTCTCTGCCGGCCTCGCTCACGATCAGCTCTTCGAGAAGCGATCGCGCGGCTTCGGTGTCGCCGGTTATGAACGCTGCCTCCGCCAATTTCGTTGTGACAGCGACGATGCGCGTACTGAACTGCCGTTCTTTTGCAAGGGTCAGCGCCGCCCGTAGTTCCCTGACGCCTTCTGCAGGGTCCCCTGCATACACGCTATTAACGCCCTTGACCTGCATACCGAACACATCGAACTCAACGGCACCGAGTTTGCGCAAGGTCGCGCGCGCGATCTCGAGCCTTCGAATCGCCTCGACCCGATCGGTCCCGGAATTCACCAGGAGGCTTGCGGCGTTGATCTCCTGCTCGGCGGCGCGACGCTCATCACCAAGCCTCTGATAGAAGTCCCGAGCCTGACGGTAGTACTTCAGCGCCAGTGCGCGCTCTCCCAGCGCTCCGTACACCACGCCAAGATTCATCAGTTCGAGCGCCTCGAGCTGGCGATTCCCGACCTGGCGGCTGCGCGAGAGCGCCTCCTCGAAGTACTTCGCAGCCCCGGGATAGTCGCCCGAATCGCCGGCCGTGGCGCCCAGGTACTGATAAGCGCGGGAGAGCCCGTAAGGGAAATCGAGCGCCTGAAACATTGCCCGGGCACTTTCGATGGTGTCCCGCGCATCGGCGAGATGCTTGCCTCCCTGCCCTCGCTGAACATCGCCGAGGCACAGCAGCGCCTGCGCCTCACCTCCACGATTTCCTGATGCACGGTATGCCGTCAGCGCCGCCTGTGCGTATCGCAACGCAAGCGGATAGTCATCGGTCCGCGCATAGATCTGACAGAGATCGACGTTTACGCGGATGAACGCTGGATCGATCGCCAACAGCCGATGGTATGCCTCGACGGCTTGCTCGTTTCTGCCGCGTCGCTTGAGAAAATCTGCCAGCTCCGCATGCATGAGGGCGGCGTCCCGCCGAGACGTGGCGAGCCGCCGATAGCGTTCGTCGGCACCTTCGATGTCGTTCTGGGCGTCGGCGAGAATCGCCGAGACGAACAGTGCGTCGGACGCGGATGCCTCGGCGTGGGCGAGCTGAGTAGCGCTGCGGGCTGCGGCCTCAGCACCGCTGGCATCTCCCATCAGCAGAGCGACCCGGCTCAGCCAGGCATGACCGACGGCACGCTGTGGATCGTGCTCCACAGCCCGCGTGAAGGCCGCGAGCGCATGAGCGTACTCCACCTGTTCGTAAGCGCTCGTGCCCTCTTCGAATGAGCGTGCCGCGTCGACATTCTTGAATCGATTCCCAAACCCTCTGACGGGCACGCGATGCGGCCAGCGGACAGGAAACTGCTCCTGTACGCGACCGGCGAGCAAGGCAATCAGTCCGTGCGCCGTTTCTTTCGGTAGTGACGACGTGGTCGGATCGACCGCGACGCTACCGATGTTCGTGCCGGTCTGCACGTTGCGGATCTCTGCGCTGGCCGTCCACGTCCCGTCGCGATACGAAAGGGAGGGAAGGAGGAGCAGCTCGGCGCCGGTATATTGAGCAATGTCCCGCACGGCCTCTCGACCCGACATGTCACCGGCGCCACCGACGTACCGGCGAAGCGGCTCGAGCAGCCGCTGATAGGACGTGACGCGAAGATTCGGAGACTCGCTGAGCTCGCTGATCAGCGCCTGCGTCAGCGCGAGTCGATACGCGTCGAGCTCGGGCTCCCCCGTGTGATTCGCCACCGGCACGATCGCGATGGTCGTCTGTGGCAGAGGTCGTGCGATCCAGAGATAGCCGCCGACGGCGGCGATAACGAGCACGATCGCCGCCCCGACCGCCATCGTCCGCGTGACGCCCCGCGTCTTTCTTCCCTCTCCCCTCTTCTCTCTTCCTTCTACGAGCACCGCCTGCGTCCGCAAATCGAGCGGCATGCTGCGCCCCTGCAGCTGCCGCAACTCCCGGCACAGATCGCGCGCGTTCTGATACCGCTCGGCCGGATCCTTCGTCAGCGCGCGCCGGACGATCGGCTCGATGCCTTCCGCGATGTCGCTGACCTTCCCCGCCAGCGGCGCCGGCTCTTCATTCTTAATGGCGTAGAACACCGCCTCGGGATAGGAGCCCTTGAACGGCACGTCGCCCGTGAGCATCTCGTAGAGCACGACGCCGAGCGCCCAGATGTCGCTGCGCTCATCAGCATCTTCGCCGCGCGCCTGCTCCGGAGACATGTACGCGACGGTGCCGAGCGTCGATCCTTCGAGCGTCAGCTTGAGCGCCGCATCCGCGAGCTTGGCGAGCCCGAAATCCAGAATCTTGACGCCGTCTTCGGTGACGATGAGATTGCCGGGCTTGATGTCGCGGTGCACGACGCCCTGCGCGTGCGCCTTCGCCAATCCTTCGGCAATCTCCGCCGCGATGTCGACGGCCTCGGCACCCGGCAGCGCGCCGTGCTCGAGCTTCTGCTTCAACGTCAGCCCGTCGTAATGGGCCATCACGATGAACAGCTGGCCGTCCTCGGTCTGCTCGATGTCGTGGATGATGCAGATGTTCCGGTGATTCGTCGCCGACGCGGCCTGCGCTTCCCGGAGGAACCGCTGCTTGGCGCCGTCATCGTGGCACCACTGCGGCGGCAGGAATTTCAGGGCCACGGCGCGCTCGAGCTTCGTATCGCGCGCCAGATACACCACTCCCATGCCGCCGCCGCCAAGCCTGGCGTCGATGCGGTACTGAGCGACAGTCGTGCCGATGAGCGGATCGTGTGGGCTGTGGTGCAGGAGAGCGGTAGCCTAACACAGAGC
>Ga0163144_10020815_pt1 | contig 13083 bp, 12 predicted proteins | sample OliLak19BULKMAT1_FD_123175 | JGI IMG/M metagenome (GOLD analysis project Ga0163144, IMG submission 123175) | Freshwater microbial mat bacterial communities from Lake Vanda, McMurdo Dry Valleys, Antarctica - Oligotrophic Lake LV.19.BULKMAT1 | ecosystem: Environmental > Aquatic > Freshwater >...
TGATCTAGTAAAAAAACCTCACGGACTGGTGCTTGTTACGGGTGCAACAGGATCAGGTAAGTCGACCACCCTCGCTTCCTTTATTGATAAGATCAATCGCACTTCTCGTTATCACGTGGTGACTATCGAAGATCCTATCGAGTACACCCACTCGCACAACATGAGCATCGTCAACCAACGTGAGTTGGGCACCGATTGCAACTCTTTCCACAGAGCTCTTCGTCAGGTTCTTCGTGAAGATCCGGACGTGATCATGGTGGGTGAGATGCGTGACCGAGAAACTGCGGAAGCTGCAATGTATGCTGCAGAAACAGGCCACTTAGTCTTCTCTACTCTACACACCAACGGCGCGATTCATTCGATCACTCGTCTTGTTCAGCTTTTCCCAGCGGATCACCAAGACTACATTCGATTGCAATTGTCATTCTGTCTTGAGGCCGTCATTTCGCAAAACTTGATCAAGCGAGTGGACCGTCGTGGCCGAGTCATGTCTTACGAGTATCTATCAATGACGCCCGCGATTCGAAACTTGATTCGCGAAAACAAATTGCATCAAGTTTATGGTCAGATGCAAATGGGACAAGAGAACACGGGAATGAGCACCATGAACCAAAACCTTCTTTCCTATGTGGAACAAGGGCTTATTTCTTTGGAAGATGCCATCAGCCATAGTCCCGATGTGGAGGAGCTGGATCGTTTGCTCGCCAAGTTCACAAAAGGCGGTAAAGCGGCATGAAGATCAAGTGGCAGGGTTATGACAATACAGCTCGCAAGGTTTCGGGTGAAATCGAAGCTAATGATGCGCAAGACGCAAGAAATTCTTTGCGCAAGCAAGGCGTTCGTGCGACTAAGCTGGTTGTTCTAAATGGAGGCGGAGGAGCTTCCTCGTCCCAGTCACGTTTTTCGAATCCGGGAGCCAAACTAAAAATTGATTGGAGTGACTTGAGCACTGTCGCGATGGCGTTAAGTTCTCCAGTTCCCAACCTTGTTGAGTTCACAGCGTTTATTCGGCAGTTGTCGGTGATGCAGTCGGCAGGTATTCCAATGGTTCAAGGCCTGGGAGTGCTCGCGGATACTGTTGAGACTCCTGGTTTTGGTCGCGCTTTGGCTAACATCAAGCTAAAGGTAGAGGGAGGACAAAGTTTCACTGAAGCTTTGAAACTTTATCCGTCCATTTTTGACCGAATTTTTATTAACCTTGTTGCGGCAGGTGAGATTTCCGGTTCTTTGGATCGCATCTTAGATCGCTTGGCCGCTTACTATGAAAAAACAACGAAACTTCGTCGCAAAGTGAAAGCGGCTATGACTTATCCCGCTTTCATGATGGTGCTTATGGTGGTGATTGTGAGTGTTATGCTCATGGTGGTCGTTCCTACATTCGCGAACATGTTTGCTTCTCAAGGAGCGGCTCTTCCAGGACCGACTCAGTTCATTATGGATTTGTCTGATCTCATTCGTCAGTACTGGTGGGCCTATATCGGCGCTATTGGTGGAACTATTGCGGCAGGCGCTTACGCTTGGAAAGACGAACGTGTGCGAGCTTGGATCGACCCTGTTCTCATCAAGCTGCCTATCATTGGTCCGCTCATTGCAAAAGTGTCTATTGCTCGTTTCTCACGAACTTTTGGCACTCTTATTCAGGCGGGTGTGCCGATCCTCGAAGCTCTCGACATTACAGCTAGGGTTGCAGGAAACGTGGCCGTAGAAAAAACATTGTTGCAGATTAAAATAGAGGTCAGCCAAGGTAACTCCATATCTGCTCCTCTCGCTAAATCGGGACTTTTCCCCAAAATGGCAACCAGTATGATCGCAATTGGCGAACAGACAGGTGCTATTGATACCATGCTTGGTAAAATCGCTGACTTCTATGAAGACGAAGTCGACGCAGTCGTGTCTGGAATTACATCTATATTAGAGCCTCTCATGATTGTGATGGTGGGTGCCGTCGTGGCGGGAATTTTGATTCCCATGTATCTGCCGATATTCAAAATGGGAGAGGTCATGTCTGGAGGAGGCTAATGCCCGATTTCTCTAGAATCTTCTGCGCAAGAGGAATCGCCTACATTGTATTCTTGGTTCTGTTGGGGGTCGTGGCCCCCAACATTATTTTGGAAGGTGCGCCCTACGACGCGAGCCAAATTTTTCTAGTTATTAGTATTATCACTCTTGGGCAATTTCTTTCTCTATTCATGCCCCTGCAGCTTTCATCGCTCTTGGCGTTATTTTTCTGTGATGCCACACTGTTTACCGTGCTTGTCCGAGTGTCAGGCGCGAGTTCATCTCCCTTTCTCGTTCTTTTTCCCATCCTTGCAGCCATTGGCCCCGTAGTTTTCAGAAACTGGTATTCATGGGTCGTAATTGCTGTGTGCATTCTGTTTTCTGGAGCCGCACTAGGCTGGAGTCTTAGCAGTGTAGGCATTTGGATTGCGATCCTAGCTGTAGGTTTTTTAAGTCAATACCTCACTAAGTTGCTTCAAAAATCAGACAAAGCTCTTGTCCTGTCGGAAACGGCCAGACGACGTTTAGAGAATCTACAGAAAGTAATTCTGGCCAACATTCCAAGTGGTCTGGTGAGTATCGATTCGGAGGGTCGCATCATTCAAATGAATGCGATCGGACAAAAAATTCTTGGTGTTCAAGAAGAGGCTGTCTTGCAAAAGTTGATCAGAGAACTGGTGCCAGGCCTTGATTTTGAGGGTGAGTTTTTTCGAAATAAATCTCGTCAAATTGTGGAGTATCTCGGAGATGATGGGAAGTTCTTAAAATTAGGCTACTCCATCGCCACTCTTAAAGATCCTGATGACAATCACGTTCTCGGAACACTCTTCGTGTTTCAAGATTTGACACACGTTTTGCGCATGGAGGCTGATCTTCGTATGTCGGAAAAATTGGTAGCTATCGGAAAGCTAGCGGCAGGGATTGCTCATGAAATACGCAATCCGTTGGCGGGCATTTCTGGGAGTGCGCAACTCTTAGCGGGAAGCAAAGGATTGGGGGGCGAGGATATGCAGCTCCTAAACATTATTCAGAGGGAATCAACTCGCTTGGACGGATTGATTACTGAGTTTTTGGAATACGTTCGCCCACAAGAAATGGAGCTCAAGCCTGTTGATCTCAAGCAGGTTGTGAATCAATGCGTTGAGAGTCTCAAAGTGAACTCCAAATGGATAGCCCTAAAAACTGAGTTAGCAGTTGCCTTTCCGGAAGAGAGAGTTGAGATTCTTGGAGAGGCCAACAAGGTCACGCAAGTTCTTTTGAATTTTATTCTAAACGGCGGACAGGCTGGGGCTCAAAAGGTTGTCATTCATCTGTCGGAAGACGCTGTGCTTGAGGTGAGAGACGACGGTAGCGGAATCAGCGCAGAACACAGAAAGAGGCTTTTCGAGCCCTTTTTTACAACCAAAGATAAGGGTACGGGGCTCGGGGTGGCGATTTCTTACAAAATGCTTGAGGCTATGGGAGCCCGCATTGAAGTCATCTCACCAGCATCGGAGTTTTGTGAAAAAGGTGGTACGATTTTTCGTATTAGGTTTAAGGGAGTGGCGAAATGAAGACCAAGGGACGTGCACGTATTCTAGTTGTTGATGATGAGGCGAGTATTCGCGAATTTCTTCAGATCATGCTTAAGCGTGAAAAGATGGATGTGGATTTGGCCGAAAACGGTCGCGTCGCATGGGACAAACTTGCCAATGAACAATACGACCTCATTATCTCAGACATTCAAATGCCTGAGATGTCGGGCATTGATCTCCTTAAAAAGGTAAAAGAAAAAGACCCAGCCACACCCGTGCTGATGATTACGGCTTTTGGTTCGACCGAGACGGCTGTTGAGGCCATGAAGCTTGGCGCTTTTGACTATCTCACTAAGCCCTTCAAGATCGACGACGTTAAGCTGCGTATCGAAAAAGCGCTTGAAAATAAATCATTGGTTCAAGACAACATCCGCCTTCGTAAAGAGGTCGGAGAGAAATATCAATTTTCGAACATCATTGGGCAAGCGCCGTCGATGATGCGCATCTATGAAATGATTCGTCGAGTGGGTCCAACTCCATCTAATATTTTGGTAACGGGAGAAAGCGGAACGGGTAAAGAACTCGTCGCTAAAGCTCTTCATTACAACAGCTCATTGGCTGAAGGTCCTTTCGTATCTGTAAACTGTGGAGCGATTCCTGAAAATTTGATGGAATCGGAAATGTTCGGTCATAAAAAAGGTTCTTTTACGGGCGCCGTCGCTGACAAAAAAGGTTATTTCGAGATCGCCGATGGCGGCACTCTCTTTTTGGATGAGATCGGTGAGCTTCCCTTGCAACTTCAAGCCTCTCTTTTGCGCGCATTGGGTGAAGGAGTTTTCTATCCAGTAGGTGCTTCTGAACCTGTCACGACATCCGTTCGAGTTGTGGCCGCTACAAATCGTGTATTAGAAGAAGAAATTGTCAAAGGCAGTTTCCGAGAAGACCTCTATTTCCGCTTGAACGTGATCCATATTAAAGTCCCCGCTTTGCGTGAGCGCAAAGAAGACATCTCTGTTTTGGTTGAGCATTTCGTCGAAAAGTTCTCAAAGAGATTTGGAAAAGACGTGCGCAGCGTGAGCAAAGACACTCTTGATTTGATGGGTGCCTACAATTGGCCGGGTAACGTTCGAGAGTTGGAAAACGTGATTGAACGGATGATGGCTTTGGAAAGTGGAGATTCACTTTTGCCCGAAGGTTTGCCTGATTTTATTCGTGAACCGCTCAAGCCTAAATTTGATTCTCTTAGCGAAACTCTTTCGTGGAACGCTAGCGGAGTTAAGTTGGATGACATTCTATCAAGTGTTGAGCGTGAATATTTACTCAAGGCCTTGCATCAAACAGGGGGCACCAAGAGAGATGCCGCACGCTTGTTAAGCATTTCTATGCGCTCACTTCGTTATCGCCTTGAGAAATTCAATCTCGATCAGGGTGGCGACGACGATGACCTCAACTAGGAGATTCTCTTTTGGAGTTCTTGCTCTAGTGGGTCTGTGGCTCGTATTGGTGGGCATTGCAAATTATCAGAACGAGGACCCTCGAAACGTCACTCATGTGCGCGAGCTCGAGCATCGGCGGGAGTCAGATTCTTTTAAAGAGCGTTTGCGTCGAGGCGTTCGCGAAGATTTTCCTTGGCCAGGCTTGAGGGCGGCACAGGTGTCGTGGACCTGGTTGGAATTGCTTAGCGGAATTCATCAAGAAGAAAGTTATACAGGTGATTTCAGCTGGGTGTTCTCAAAGTTATTCACCGTTACTCATTATGCCAACGATAAGGAGATTTACTTCCTATCGAGTCTCGCACCTTTCTATTTTGTGATTGGAAAAGATCAGGCTGGGGCAACGCTTTTTCTCTCGGAACTCTTGAAGAGAGATCCTTCCTCATTTCATGTCCTTTTTTGGGGCGGTTTCCATGCCCTCGATAATCTCTTTATGAAAAACATGGCGGCTTACTTTTATGAAAAAGCTGCGCTTTCTCCCAAGGCTCCCACCTATCTTCCCGCATTGAGTTTCAGGTTAAGATTTGGTGAAGATGTTCTGGGAGATCCTCGCTTGCGAAAACAAATATTAGAGTCTCAAGTGAGTCCTCAAATGCGCAAACAGCTCGAAAATGTTCGCCCCAATTGGTTCGAGAAGTAGTCGTGATGACACAATTTGCGTCGCACTTTTCGTGAATGCTAAATTTTCGCAAGACTGAGAACAAAACTTTGACGTTTTCTCATAGCAAGATCTTGAAATTGCGTTGCCACACTTCAGGTTAAGATCAAATTAATGGCACCCCGATTGCATGATACCTTGCAGGGAAAGAAATAGAATTTCCTAGGGGGAAAATATATATGATTAAGAATAATAAATCCGGTTTTTCACTGGTCGAGTTGATGGTCGTAGTCGCGATTATCGGCATTTTGGCCACTATCGCAGTTCCTAACTTCCAACGTTTCCAAGCTCGCGCCAAACAAACGAGTGCGAAGACAGAATTGAGCGGTATCTACACTGCCCAGAAAGCATTTTATGTTGAATACAATACTTTCACACCAGACCTTCAGTTGGCTGGTTTCGTTCCTGAAGGGGTGACTTTGGCTGCAGGCACCATAACTGCGTCGGATATCAACCGTATCTATGGATCAACGGCTGGGAAGTTGGGTGAAGGTGATTCTCTGACCTATGCAGATCTCGGTTTGTCGGCATCAGATTCTTATGGCCAAACCGCCGGTGGCGCATACCCATCACATGCTAAGGGTTGTGAGTTGGCTGATAATGTGACGGAGGTTCAGGCTATCGCTGGCGTCAAGTCTGGGAAAGATGTGTTCCTTGCAGGCGCTATCGGATGTCCTAAAGGTGGAAGTTCTCAGGGAATAGGTGACACGTGGACAATCTCAGAAACACGCACCCTGAAAAACATTGTCAACGGTATCTAAGATCTTAGAGGTTTGATACTCAGAGTCTGTGTCTTCACGATTGAAGATGCAGACTCTTTTTTTATTTGGAGTCAGCGCTTAGACTAGAGTCATGACGGCTCAGGACGAATCAGATATTTTTGTGGAGATCCGCCGTCTTTCAAAACGTTTTAAAGGCAACGCGGGCGACACCCTTCAAGATATCAATCTCCGTATCAAGCGCGGTGAATCAGTCGCTCTGGTTGGGGCCAATGGCGCTGGCAAATCCACACTCATAAAAATGATACTCGGACTCGTGCGCCCCTCGACAGGGGAGCTGAGTGTGTTGGGTGCTTCGGCAGGCGCCTCTCAAACCCATTCTCGAGTCGGCTATTTGCCCGAGATCCCCGGCTTCTGGGGAGAGCTTTCGGCTTTTGAACTTTTAGGTGACTTGGCTTCTCTAAGAGGTCTCGACAAAGAAACCGCACACAAACGTAGAGAAAAACTTTTGAGTTTGTTGGGGTTGAGCAAGCGAGGTCAGCGGAGCATGGGCGGCTACAGCAAGGGGATGCTCCAAAGAACGGGCATCGCCTCTGCGCTTTTACACAATCCTGATTTTTTAATTCTCGACGAACCCATGAGCGGACTGGACCCACGAGCCCAAGAAAAATTGCGATCTGTTATTCAAAAATTAAGAGAGTCGGGCAAAACTCTGCTCATTTCTTCACACGCACTGGAAGATATACGAAGTTTTTGTGATCGAGTCATCGTCTTAGAACGATCCAAGGTGGTTCTTGATGGCCCTACCGAAGAAGTCTTGGGCACTTTGCTTGAAAAATATCGCAGTTCAGAACCTTGGGACGAAGACCCTCTAGGTGAGCTGTCTTCTGAAGGATGGTCTCTGACATGATTTCCACCCTTATCCTGCTTCGTTTAAAAATCATGCTTCGTCAGCGCTTCGCTTGGTTGTGTTTTGGAATCGGTCTCATTCTTATTCTCATTGGTTACGCCACCGCGAGTGTTTCATATGTGAGCCCCCACAAGCTCTATTACAATTTCGCACTGGCTATCAGCTTCGTCGCCCTTCATCTTTTGGCCATCTATCAAGGCGCCCAGCTTTTTCACGATGAAAAAGATCGGCGCACTTTGCAGCTCTTGTTGGTGAGTGGTGTTTCCAGAGCCCGTTGGGTTGTGGGTAATGTGCTCGGACTTTGTCTGGCTTTTGTTGTGATTGACATGCTTTGGCTCATTCTCACGAGTTTGATGGGTGGTTTAGCTTTTGGAGTTTGGGGTTCTCCTATTCTTTTGCAGGTGAAAATTCTGCAATCTTTTTCGTTGCTCATCGTCATTTCTTTGACGTTTTTGCTGACATTGCTCTTTCGAACGGTTTTGGCTTTGTCGTTGTCGGCGGTGCTCACTGCATTTCTCTACAGCGTGAGTTCTATCGAGAATTTGTTTCGAGACAGTCAATCGAGTCATCTCATGGACGGTGATTGGGCTCTCAAGGTGATCAAACTAGCCAAACTCCTTCCGCCTCTTGAGTGGTTTGATTTGAAAAGTTTCGTTGGCTACGAGTCTTCGGTTTCATGGATTATGGTTTTGGGGGTTGCTGCATTGGGCGCGGCTTGGGCTGCACTTTTAACTGCATTCGCTGTGATGCGTTTTGAGAAGATGGATTTGTAATGGAATTGTATGATTTGTTTTTTGTAGTGATGACGGCTTTTGTGGGTCTCCTTATGGGCTCGTTTGGCAATGCCGCCATTTATCGCATACCTCGTGAAATCCCCTTAGGACTGTTTTCGCACACACGCTCTCGCTGTCCTCAATGTGACACTCAGCTTAGGGCCATTGATAATATTCCTGTCTTTTCTTTCCTCTTCTTGAGGGGAAAATGTGCGCATTGCAGATCCAAGATTTCTTTTCGTTACCCTGTGGTCGAGTTGTTAGGAGCGTTGCTCTTTGGTGCCGCGGCCGTCGTTTTTGTTCGATACCGTGGGTTCTCTTGGGGCTACAAGGCTCTTCCTGAAGAGATGATCTTTTTTGCCGTTCAAGTTTATTTCCTATGGTCCCTCTTGGTCACCACTTACATCGATATCGACTTTCGCATCATTCCCGACCGATTCTCTCTGGGAAATTGGGCTCTTGCTGCTCTGGTGTGTTTGATCTTTAAAGACCCATCGCCTCTCCAAGGAATTCTCGGTGGACTCGTGGGCTTCGGTCTTTTCTATTCCTTGGCTTGGGGCTACGAAAAATACAAGGGCATCGAAGGACTAGGCTTCGGTGATGTCAAAATGTTGGGATGGCTCGGAACTTGGTTGGGACTTGAGTGGGTTCCCTTCATAATTTTTGTGGCGTCAGTGACGGGTCTCATTTTAGGTTTGATTCAGATGAGAAAGGGCGGAGATGGCCTTCAATCGGCTTTGCCCTTTGGTCCTTTCCTCGCTTTTGCAGCACTGCTTGCATGGTTTCTAAAAAACACGAGCTTTTCTGCTGGCACATTGGTTTTTTGAAAGTCCTCAGTTAAACTTAAATTGTCGTAATTATTGGGGGGAGGACTCGAGGCATCTCTGCATGCCGAGGGGTATTTGAAAACATGTTTTCATCGTCCAAACGTTTGATAGGTCTTGACCTCGGAGCCAGCGCTCTCAAGGTTGTGTCGGGAAAACTGAATGGCAACAAGTTTAGTCTTGATGCCCTTACAGTGGTTCCGCTGCCTGCGCGTGTCATCGACGATCGAGGCATTCAAGATGCCAACACTGTTTTAAATGCCGTCATGCAAGCTTTGGAAATGTCAGACAAGTATAAAAAAGCTTCGTTTGGCACAGCTGTGCATGGACCAGGAGTCTTTACCAAACGCATCGTTCTTCCTCGCATTCCCAAAAAAGAAATTCCAGAACAGGTTCGATGGGAAGCCGAGCAGGTGTTTCCTCAAGATCTTTCTTCAATCATCGTCGACCATATTTTATTAGGTGAAACCACCGAGGTGCCTAATGCTCCCAAAGGAACCAAGGGCTGGGAATTGTTATTGGTCGGCGTCTACCAAGACGATGTAGCCAGTATCAACGCAGTGATGGAAGAAGCCTCGCTGAGTCTTAAGTTGGTAGATCTAGACGTGTTCGCTGTGGGCGATCTTTTGGAAAACTTCTTAAAATTTTCCAAGAAAAAATATGTAGCCCTTGTCGATATGGGGGCATCTGCCACCCGTATTTCCGTTCGTCATCAGGGCAACACGGTCTTTATGCGAGAATTTCCCATTGGAGGATTTAGCTTCACAGATGCCATCGCTGGACAATTGGGTTTGTCTTTTGAAGACGCCGAGTCTCTGAAAGTTCAAGGTCAAGATGGCGCGTTCCCTCAAGAGGCCCTTGATGCTTTTAGTGGAGTGCTCGGCCAGTGGAAAATGGAACTCCAACAGACCGAAGACATCTTCGTCTCACAAGAGACCGATGCCACTCTGTCGAGTCTCTATGTCTTTGGAGGTGCCTCTAAGACTCCGGGCCTTATGGATCATCTCTTGGATGATCGATTTAAAGATCGAGTGAAACTCATACAGCTTTCAAAATACCTCAAGGCCGGCGGCAAAGGGGTTGATAAAGAGCTTCTTGAATTGTGGGCCGATCGACTTGCCACTGCTGTAGGCTTGGGATGTAGGAGTGCTTGATCCATGGCTGGCGTGAATCTCCTCAAACAACTTAGAAAAGAAGAGGGTCGCGAAGAAGCGACTGTCGCTAAGGTAAGTTTCGGCAGCAATGCTCTTTCTGACTTAAGCTCCTACCAAAAAGTAAAACTGCTTCTTTTGGTGGCGGGCTTCTTTGTTTTTTATTTTGGAAGAGATTATTTCAATACGACCTATTTGCCGGGGAAACTCGTGGAGCCACAAGCTCAAATCGATTCCTTGACCCAGCAAATTGCGGCAGCCAACAGGAAACGAAAAGAGAACGAAGAAATTGCTAATGCAGCAAATGCCTATGAGCAACAGATTCAGGAGCTGAAGAAAAAAATTCAAATCGTAGAGCGCATTAAAAAATCAAATAGGGACAAAGTTGTTCGCATGGTTGATTTTATCGTAAGCAAAATGCCCGATCCTGTTTGGATCACCGACCTTAAGCTCGAAGCTAAGAGCGGCACTCAGGTCGATTTGCGTGGTTATTCGATCACCTATCAGACCATCAGTTCTTATTTCACACGTCTCGAAGATGCCGTATTTTTCGATAATTGGCAGTTGATTGAGTCCTCTCTAGCTATAGTAAAAGGACCCTTGGGTCAGGACCTCGAAGCTTCTAAATTTGAGCTTAAAGCTCAAGTGACGGAGGTGCCCTAATGTTTAAAATTTTATTAAAGATCAATCCTGTTCTCTGGATCCTCCTCCTTGTCGGCTTATGCTATATGGATCACCAAGAGTGGGAACAGAATGTTTACCAGCCGCTGCTCCAAGAAATTGAGAGCAAGAAAATTGAACTCAAACGAGTTGAAGCTGATCTAGCTAAGATCGATGACTTCATTAAAAACCGTGATGCCAAACGGGCTGAGCTGGATCGTGTTCAAAACGAATTTGATGCCGTTAGAAAAGAGTTTCCTCCGACGCCTGCATTACCTTCGCTTTTGAAATCGCTAGCAGACATCACTGAAAAACTGGGAATGGATTTTGCGAGTTTCCGCCCTGCGGGCGATGTGCCTGTAGAGCTTTTACAGGCCGCTCAAATTGACGTGAAGTTGCGTGGTTCTTATGTGCAGATCATGAGTTTCTTGGATTCAGTTTCAAATCTCGAACGTATTGTAAACACCGAAGCCTTGACCTTGCGCCCCGGTGCGGAAAAAGAAAATGCGACCTTTAAGAGCATCGATGCCGATCTCAAAATTCTTACTTACTACGGGGGTCAGTAGGAATGCACAAAGAGCTGTTGGCACGTTTTGCTTCAGTGGGGCTTTCTCTGCTTTGTGCTCTCGGGGCGACGGGACTTTACGCCCAAAATTCTTTAGAAGATTTTACCTTCAATCCGCTCGATGTGACACGCGATCCTTTTTCTCCTCCCGAGATCAAGAAACAAGCAGATCGTGGTAACGAACTCGTCCGTTACGATCTCTTCGAAATGAAGCTCGTGGCGATCATGACGGGCTTGGGTGCCTCGAAAGCTATGGTTGTTTTGCCGAGTGGAAACACTCACATTGTGCAAAAGGGAGACCGCTTGGGCAAAAACACGGGCTATATCGTCAATATTAAGACGGATGAAGTGGTGATCGTAGAAAGTTTCAAAGATTTTCGCGGCCGCGTGAAGAAAAACTACGAGAGTCTGACGTTAGAGAAATAGGTCGAGAATAGTTTTTGTAGCTATTCTGAGAGATACTAAAACAGTAGCGATTTAAAGATTCGCAAAACTTGGGGGCAGGTTTATGAAAAAGACAATATTCTGGGGAAAAGCACTCCTCTTCACGAGCTTCGTGATGTCGAACGCCATCATTGTTCCAACTCTTTTCGCGCAGGATCTCCAAGCAGAGCTTGATGCCCTCGATGACTTGCCCGAAGACGATCTCTCCGGTTTTAGCCCTTCCGACGAAGGCGATTTTTCTGGAGTTCCTGATGCCGGAGCACTCGACGGATCGGCCGACTCTTTTGGTTCCGCCAGTTCTTCAGCTCCAACGGCGCCAGCTCCCTTGCAATCAAACCCTGGGAAACAGGTGGGTGTGGGCGATTTGGACTTGCAGGGGCTCGAACAAGAACTCAATTTTGATAGCTTTAAAGACGGCGGAAAAATAGGTCTCAACCAACTTCAAACGCAGCCTGATGTGATCACTGATGATGCTGTGGGGCGCGTGATTCGTGTCGATTTCAAACAGCTTTCGGATCGAGTGAGACTTGTGGTGGGAGCCGACCGACCTATCGATTGGACTCGCGAGCTTCGCTCTAAGCGTCGTCAGGTTATCGTTGAATTGCGAAACATGGTTTTTGCCAAAGAAATTCTCAAGCGTGCTTTGGACACCGGAGAGTTTGAAGGTCCGGTGGCCTTGATCAAAGCTTATTCGAGCAAGGTGGGTGGTCGAGATTCTGTTAAAGTTCTTTTCCAATTGCGTTCTTTTGTGGACCCCACAATTCTTCGAACAGGCAATGACTTAGTGATCGACTTTCCGATCACGGGTGGAGACACTCTTTTTCGTTCAAAAAGCGCTTCTCAGGTCATCGTGCCTAAAACATATCTATCGGCAAGTGACCTGAGAGAGTTCAAGGGTTCACCAATCACTCTCAACGTAAAAAATGCTGAGCTCGGCGACGTGCTTAATTTGATTTCCAAATCGTCAGGGAAAAACTTCGTAGTTAGCGGGAGTGTGGGAAGTTCCAAGAAAATCACAGTGAACCTAACTAACGTTCCTTGGGATCAGGCCTTGGCTCTCGCTCTGTTTAACAACGGATTGGGTTATCAAGATCTAGAAACCGTTTATCGAGTGGCTACTGTAGAAGAACTATCTAAAGAATTGGATGTTGCTCGCGAGTCTGCCAGCAAAACAAAAGCACTCATTCCCGTAGAAACTCGTTTGATCCCCGTCAGCTACGCTAAGGGTGAGGACGTGATCGCGAACATTTCAAGTTTCCTCTCCAAAGATCGTGGCAGTGTGACAGTCGACAAACGAAGCAACACCCTCGTTGTTACCGATATTCCCGAAATTTTGGAAAAAGTAGATCGCTACGTGCGATCCGTAGATAAACA
>Ga0163144_10020818_pt1 | contig 13082 bp, 10 predicted proteins | sample OliLak19BULKMAT1_FD_123175 | JGI IMG/M metagenome (GOLD analysis project Ga0163144, IMG submission 123175) | Freshwater microbial mat bacterial communities from Lake Vanda, McMurdo Dry Valleys, Antarctica - Oligotrophic Lake LV.19.BULKMAT1 | ecosystem: Environmental > Aquatic > Freshwater >...
CACAAACCGAGGGGATGTTTCTGTTTGTGAAGGCACAAACCCAAGTTACATTGAGCAATTATCCGTTTCTGTGGTGATATGTGCCTATAATGAATTGAGCAATCTTCAAGAACTCCTGCCTCTACTTCAAAAACAAACGTATCCAGATTTTGAGATTATCATCGTCAATGACCGTTCGGAAGATGGAACTGCACAATGGCTTGATGCACAATCTCAGCAAATTCCTTATTTAAAATGTACCCATATTTCACAAACTCCTTCGGGCTATAACCCTAAGAAATATGCTTTATCAAGAGGAATTTCATTGGCTAAGAATGAGATTATTTTGCTGACAGATGCAGATTGTCGCCCTAGTACAACAGAATGGATAACACTCATGCAAAATCAGTTTGAGCCTCAGACCGATATTGTCTTAGGCGTTTCACCTTATTTTAAGCATAATACTTTTTTAAATGCTTTTATTCAATTTGAAACCTTTTATACTGCTCTGCAATACTTGAGTTTTGCCAAATTAAAAATGCCATATATGGGAGTCGGGCGAAATTTAGCTTATCGAAAGGCAATTTTTGAGTATAAAAAACAGTTTTTTAAAGAAATCAAACATATTACTGGTGGAGATGATGATCTTTGGATTGGAAAAATAGCCAATTCAAAAAATACCAAAATTTGTCTAAATCCCGATTCTTTTGTATATTCAAAACCGAAAACAAGTTTAACCGCTTGGTTTCGCCAAAAACAAAGACATTTGTCTGTTGGTAAATTTTATTCCTTTAAAATAAAGTCTTATTTAGCAACTTTACATCTTTCACAAGCATTGTTTTGGATGATGAGTCTTATTTGTTTTGGTGCATATTGTGTATCTTTGCTTTCGGATATAAAGCTATATTTTTGGGCATTCATTTTGAGGGAGATAAGTTTGCTGATAATTTGGGGTTTAATCCATCAAAAATATCGTTTGCCCGTGCATATTATTGGCTTGTTGTTTTTTGATTTATTATTCATTTTTTATATTTTTATTACAGGTATTATTGCATTTAGCAAAAAAACTATTTCATGGAATTAGACAATAGCAAGAAAAAATTTTCTGATAAAGCACTTCAAGATTTTAATCTAATTGATTCTGCAAGAAATGATGGCGATCAAAGAGCTTATGCTGAGCTGATGGATCGATACAGAAAACCATTATACCATACTATGCTCAAAATGGTGAAAAATACGGATGATGCCGAAGACCTGACTATAGAAGCCTTTGCAAAGGCATTTAGAGGATTAGAAAAATTCAAAAAGGAATATACTTTTAGTACTTGGCTTTTTAGAATAGCTACCAATAACTGTATTGATTTTATTCGCAAGAAAAAACTTGATACGATGAGCATTAGTGGTGTTTTCAAAGATGACAATGGTGATGAAGTAGGAATGGAAATCAAAGATAACAGCCTAGATCCACAAGAAAAAGCCATCAAAGGTCAAAAAATAGAGTTGATGCGAATCATCGTAGATAGACTTCCTAACAAATACCGCCGTCTGGTAGATTTAAGGTATTTTAAAGAGTATTCTTATGACGAAATCGCCAAAGAGATAGATATTCCTCTTGGTACTGTCAAAGCACAACTACACCGAGCCAAAGAATTGCTTTTTGATTTGATTAAAGATAAAAGAGAGATTATATAAAGTCTAAGTAAAAGATTGATTACAAGTTATTGCTTAGTAATGGTTTAAAAATAAATATTTATTCTGACCAAAACGCTCATTATCAATAACTTAATAACCCAATAATTAATAACTTACTAACTAATCTCTTATTGAGTGATGAGTTATCTTAAGCATATTGATAATTATTTCTTTTAACAAGATAAATTATAAACTAACTTTAACCAGCTACTTAGTTTGTAATTAGCTGATAATAAGCATTTTACTCAAACTAGATGATTACTTTATTTATAAAAAATTACTAATTATTAAGCCTCTCTAAGGAGTAAAACACGTAGATAAACCATTGAGCATCTCCAAAAACTATCAACTATTTCATCAATCTTGCTATGGTCTATCTCCTCTCAAAGAAGATAGCATAGATGCATTAGTTACTGACCCACCCTACGGAATATCTTATCAAAATAACTACTGGGACAAAGATTTACCCAACAAAAAAATCTGGGAAGATAGCCTAAGAGTACTCAAACCTGGTGCTTTTGGATTGGTTTTTTCATCTGTAAGGCTCATGCACCGCCTTATGGTAGATTTAGAAGACAGTGGTTTTATTATCAAAGATGTACTTTTCTGGGCTTACTTGAATGGCATGCCCAAAAATAAAGGAGTAGCTCTAGACATAGACAAAAAACTAGGAGTGAAGAGCAAGGTCATAGGCAAGTATGAATATGTGCAAGGCTATAAAAAAGATGGAGCAGATAACTACTATGCCTCCGAAGAAAAATTAAAATACGAACCCAATTCTGAGCTAGGCAAGCAATACAAAGGAGCAGGATTCGGTCTAAAACCTGCTTACGAGCCTATCATCTTAGTCCAAAAACCTATAGACAAAGGATTAAAAGTATCTGAAAACATCATCAAGCATGGCACAGGAGCTTTGAATCTAGAGCAAACACGCATCCCTTATGAGCAAGGAGAGACTAAAGTAGGTCATAACCCACATCCAAAGGGGAGGGTAGCTGCCAATATTATTAGAAGCGAAGAATGGGAAGATGGCTATGATAAATTTTTTGTAATCCCCAAAGTCAGACAAAAAGCTGAAAAATACAACCATCATCCCACTTTAAAACCTGTAAACCTGATGCATCATCTTGTCAAATTGGTAAGTTTTGAGCGTCAGACTGTACTAGATCCTTTTATGGGCAGTGGCAGCACAGGAGTAGCAAGCTTAGAGCTTCAAAGAGCATTTATAGGGTTTGAACTAGACGAAGCCTATTTTAAAATTTGTGAGCAGAGACTTACAGGATTGTCTTCTGAAAAATAAGATTAGAAACTAATTCATAAATAATTTTTTGAAATGAACGAAACACGTCCTTCGGCACAGCTTTACTTAGTGCCTACACCTATCGGAAATTTAGAAGACATTACCTTGCGTGCTATTCGTATTTTAAGCGAGGTGGATACGATTTTGGCTGAGGATACACGACAAACAGGCATCTTGTTGAAGCATCTAGAGATTCACAAGCCCTTACAAAGCTATCATATTTTTAATGAGCATAAAGTATTGGCTTCTCTTATGGAGCGATTCAAAAAAGGAGAAATCATGGCCTTAGTCTCTGATGCGGGTACACCTGCGATTTCTGACCCTGGATTTTTGCTAGTGCGTGAAGCCCTTCAAAATCAAATAGAAATAGAATGTCTGCCTGGGCCTACGGCTTTTGTGCCTGCCCTTGTCAAGTCGGGTTTTCCTACCGATAAATTCGTTTTCGAAGGATTTTTACCCCATAAAAAAGGAAAACAAACTCGCCTAAAATTCTTAGCTGAAGAAACTAGAACTATCATATTATATGAATCTCCTCACAGAATCATCAAGACATTGCAAGGTTTGGCTGAGTTTATGGGAGAAGACCGTCTAGCTTCTGTCTCGAGAGAACTGACCAAGCTATACGAAGAAACCCAGACCAATACCTTGGGAGAATTAATCACCTATTTTCAAAACCAAAAGATTAGAGGCGAGTTTGTGATTGTGATTAAAGGAAAAGAAGAGTAAAAGAGTAAAGAGCCAGAGGTAAGGAACGATAAGCTTTTAGCAGTTTGATAATGCCTTTTTAAACCTTTTACTTTGATAAAATTATTATAGCAAACAATGAATACCCATACCCAAAACCTCCTCCAAATACGTCCTGTGCTTCCCGTAGAGCCTGCTGATGATAGCGAAATGGCTCATTTTCAGGTATATACTTTGCGTCCAGTTCTTAAAATGCAAAATGAATTGATTTTAGATATTTTTAAGGATTATCTCCAAGAAGTAAAGATGGATTTTTCTAAACGCTCTGAAAAGCAACAAAGAGATTTTATTGAAAATGCCCTCACTAAACAAAATTCACTTAAATTTACGCTTATTGGAACGGTCATAGGGCATTTTACAAGTGAAGAATATACTTTCTACCAAAGCCATCGCCAAGAAATCACCAAACGCCTAGTGCGTTTTCTTTCTAAAAGGATTTTTGAAGGAATGTCCTTATAATTAAGTCGCCTTTGAGGACACAGGCAACGGCGTAAATCTGGTAAGACATTCATTCTTGTGGTTCGTGTCTTGACGAACCACCATCAATTTCGGTTCGTGAAGACACGAACCGAGGGTTAGCTTCCAGCACGACAAAAAATGCTACTAAAAACTAAAACTTTTACAGCTATTTGACACTGTTATTTGTTATTGAAATATGAAAATACAACGAAATATACTTCTTACTTCTATGCATGATAAAAAGCCTTTTGGTTTAGATGCTTTTTATCTTCAAGATGGCAAAGCCAAGCCTGTGGTCATATTTATACATGGCTTCAATGCTTTTAAAGACTGGGGGCATTTTGATTTGGTAGCAGAAGCCTTTGCCAATGCAGGCTTTACTTTTATCAAGTTTAACCTTTCACACAATGGCACTACGCCTACTCGTCCTACTGAGTTTGTAGATTTACAAGCCTATGGCAATGATAAATTTTCTACGGATTTGAATGATATTGGCTTAGTCTTGAATTATTTACACAAGTCTGATTGTCCTTTTAAGCGTGAGATGGATTTAGGGAAAATCTCCTTGGTAGGACATAGCAGAGGAGGGGCATTGGTCATGCTCAAGGCAGGAGAAGACCCTAGAATCAAAGCCATTGCTACGTGGGCTTCTATTAAATCTACACGTCATTTTTGGACGAAGGCAAACATTGAGAAAGTAAAACAAGACGGTGTAGTCTATTATGTAAATGGACGTACCAAGCAAAAACTACCACTTTATTATGCCTATTATGAGGATGTACTACTCAATCCTGAAAGGTTAGATGTAGAAAAAGCAATGCGTAATCTGAAAATCCCAGCCTTGATTACCCATGGAGATGCTGATGAATCCGTTCCTATGGCTTTTGTGGAGACCTTGCAGGAGTGGAAACCCGATGCAGAAAAATTCTTAGTAGAAGGTGCTGCCCATACTTTTGGAGCGTATCATCCCTTTGACAAAGATACCCTGCCTGACCTTGCTCAGAAATTAGTAGATAAGACGATTGGTTTTTTTAAAGAAAAACTATAGCTTCAAAAACTTAATTTAAGACAGAAAACACAAACAAATCTCATCTACAAAGAATTAGTGTTTCAGATTTTAGGTGTAAATTTGCCTAAATTTATTTTTGAAAGAAATATTTTATAAAATGATAAATACTTGGATAGGAAGCTTAGGACATTTACTTGTTATAGCTTCTTTTGCTTTTGCTTTTTTAAATACGGTTAGTTATGCTTTCGCAACATATTATCAAGAAAAAGATGATATACTAAGCCGTTCTTGGAGACGTTATGCACGCTTTTCTTTTGGAGTACACGCAATAGCTATAATCGGAGTTATCGCATCTTTATTTTACATTATCTACAATCATCTCTACGAGTATCACTACGCTTGGAGTCACTCCTCCAATAATTTGCCCGTCTATTATATGATTTCCTGCTTTTGGGAAGGACAAGAAGGTAGCTTCTTATTGTGGATATTTTGGCATGTGGTGCTAGGTTTCATCTTGATTCTGACCAACAAAACTTGGGAATCTCCTGTGATGACTGTAGTTTCCGCAGTGCAGTTATTCTTGACTTCTATGATATTAGGGGTGGTGGTTTTTGGTCTGAAAATAGGCAGTGATCCATTCATTCTATTGAGAGATGCTCTACCTGAAATGCCTATCTTTCAGGTAGGCTCGCCCATATTTAATCCAGATTTTCGCCCTGAAGATGGTACAGGATTAAATCCACTTTTACAGAATTATTGGATGGTGATTCACCCTCCTACTTTGTTTTTAGGTTTTGCACTGACTTTGATTCCCTTTGCCTACGCTGTGGCAGGTCTTTGGCAAAAACGCTATGAAGCTTGGGTACGTCCAGCTTTGCCTTGGGCTTTATTCTCAGCAGGTGTGCTTGGTTTAGGGATTTTGATGGGAGCTTATTGGGCTTATGAAACGCTCAACTTTGGCGGATATTGGAACTGGGATCCTGTGGAAAACGCAGTCTATGTGCCTTGGTTGGTCTTAGTAGCCTCTATCCATACGATGATTGCCTACAAAAAAAGTACTACAGCCCTCAAAGCTGCTTTGATATTGACGATGAGTACTTTCTTGCTCATTTTATACTCTACTTTCTTGACACGTAGTGGTATTTTAGGAAATGCCTCGGTTCACTCCTTTACAGATTTAGGATTATCAGGTCAATTATTGATTTATTTCTTAGCATTTTTAGTGCTTTCTATAGCCTTACTAATATATCGTTGGAAAGCCCTGCCTACTTCCAAAGAAGAAGTGGCTACCTATTCTAGAGAGTTTTGGATATTTATGGGTGCTGCGGTGCTTTGTTTGGCAGGGTTTCAAGTAATATTAACTACTTCTATCCCTGTGTTTAATGCCATTGCAGAGAGTTTAGGCTTTGTCTCTAACCTTGCGATGCCTGCTGACCAAATAGAGCATTTTACTAAATTCCAGATTTGGGGTGCTATCTTAGTCGCAATACTTTCTGGGACAGGGCAGTTCTTTTGGTGGAAAAAAATAGATGCAAAAAGCCTTCAAGATGCACTGACTTTGCCTCTAGTAATTACTTTATTGTTAACTTCTTTGTTGATTGCCTTGAGTGGAATGAGTAATTGGCAGTTTATCATTTTACTGACCGTTTCAGTTTATTCTGTGGTTTCTAATTTGACCATTTTACTTTCATTGCTTCGCAAAAAGACCTATAAATTGGCAGGTGGCTCTATCGCACACATGGGAATTGCCTTGATGTTTTTAGGGATTTTGACCTCGGCAGGATACTCTAATGTAGTTTCTAAGAATGTATCAGGACTTCTGTTGTTTGACCCTAAAGCCAATCCAGATATTCCTACCAATGAAAATGAGGATAATATTTTATTATGGCTCAATCAGCCTAATCGTATTCAAGACTATGAAGTAACTTATAAAGGAGATTATATAGAAGCTAAAGGCTTTCCTGGTTATATCAAAAAATCTGCTCTTGCACCGACGGAAGACCCTTTTAAGGCAATCGCTACTGAGAAGATTAGTTACAAAACCAAGCCTTACTTTGAAAGAGGAGATACTTTAAATATTTTTCCAGAAAATACTTATTACAGGGTAGAATATAAAGACCCTGAAAGTAATATCTTCTCACTCTATCCCAGAGCACAGATAAACCCACAAATGGGTGGATTATTGGCTTCTCCTGATATTCATAAAGAATTTTCAAGAGATATTTACACACACGTATCTTCCGTTCCTGACCCAAGTGAGCCTCGTCAGTGGTCTAAGCCCGAAGAGCACATTGTGGCTTTAAGAGATACTTTCTTTTTAAATGATTATGTAGCTGTTTTTGAACGTCATCAGCCGATTACTTCAGAAGAAGTGATGCGTCTTACTTCCAATGAAACCAATCCTAACCCCGAAGACATTGGTGTAGAAGCCAATGTAAGAGTATTAGGAAAAGAAGGTGCTTACACTTCCAAGCCTGTGTTTTTTATCCGAAGTGGAAGGGTAGGAGTGATGCCAGAGATTATTCCAGAACTGGGCTTGCGTATCGCACTGAATAATATCAATACCAAAACAGGTGAATTTACTTTTGGAGTGGAAACTACACAAAAAGATTATATCATCATGAAGGCTGTAGAAAAGCCTTTTATTAACTTACTTTGGATAGGTACTTTGATATTAATGATGGGCTTCAGTCTTGCCGTTTATCGCAGATATACTGAGTTTAAGAAAATGCGTGATAAAGGAATGGAAGGCTAATCACGGATTTCTGTTAATAATTACACAGATGACACCGATTAGATGGATTACATAAGTAATCCATCTAATCTAATGATTATAAATTAAGTAGATGATTAATATTAGTTTCCATTTTAATCTCGTCGTAAAGGACTTGTTATCAGTATCTTACTAAGATAACTCATCACTCATCAGCAATTCTCATTTTATATTTTTATTTTGTTTATTACATATTTGTAAAATAAAAATTTAAAAAGTGCTTTCACGTGAATAAAATTTGGTAAAATTCTTTAAAACTAAATTATTTTTGTAAAATGAGAATTGCTTAAAATCTCAAACCTGTGAGGTTTAAGGTATTGATAACTAAAGATTTAGAAATAAAACCTCACAGATTTTTGGCAGCAAAAAAACAGACCTAAAATGAGAATTGCTGATAACTCATCATCTAATAACCAATAACCAATCTCTTACTATGCAATACGATTATATTTTTGCGGGCAGTGGAGGGGCAGGGCTGAGTTTGGCTTATAGAATGAGCAAGCATCCTGCTTTTAAGGATAAAAAAATATTACTCCTAGATAAAGCTCCCAAAAATAGCAATGACCGAACTTGGTGTTTCTGGACAAAGGAATCTACTCCTTTTGATGAAGTAGTATGCAATCAATGGGATAAATTTTGGTTTCGTAGTCCTTCTTTTACGCAATGTATTGATTTGAACCCTTATCAATACAAGATGATTCGGAGTCTTGATTTTTATCAATTTATCCAAAAAGAACTTTCTCAAAATCCTCAAATCACCCAACGCTATGGCGAGATAAAAACCCTACAAGAAGGCGAAAATGGAGCACATGTAGTACTAGATGATGAGATTATCACCAGTCAGTTTATTTTTAATAGCCTTCCCGATGAAAGGCTTTTTCAAAAAAAAGGATATCACTATCTCAAGCAACATTTTAAAGGATGGTTTGTACGCACCAAAGAGCCTATATTTGACCCACAAGCGGCTACTTTTATGGATTTTAGGATAGAACAAAAGAAGGAAGCTCGTTTTTTTTATCTTTTGCCTAGTTCACCTTATGAGAGCTTAGTAGAGTTTACTATTTTTTCTGAAAATCTCTTGCCTCAAGATGAGTATGTAAGAGAGATAGAGCATTATTTTAAAAACTATCTACCTCCCACCGAATTTGAAATCCTAGAAGAAGAGTTTGGAGTAATTCCAATGTCAGATGTCCCTCTAAAAGCAAATGGTGGAAGATTTATCTTGAATATAGGTACAAGAGGAGGGCAAACCAAGGCAAGTAGTGGGTTTACTTTTATGAATATGCAAAAGCAAAGTGAGCAAATCATAGAGGCTTTGGTAAGAGGGAAAGACCTTCAAAAAATCTCATTTCATAAAGAGCGTTTTATGCAGTATGACTCTATACTTCTTAACCTCATTCAATATGATAGATTCGCTGCCAGAGAAATCTTTGGAATGCTATTCAAAAAGCATCCAGTAGAGCGTGTATTAAGGTTTCTAGATGGTGAAACAAATTTTGGAGAAGAATTACAGATTATGGCATCTGTGCCTCCTTTGCCATTTATTACCTCATTGTTTCATAAGACTTTTATCAAAGATAAATTCTAATTTCGGTTTGTAAGGACACGAACCGAGGGAGATGAATAAATAATGATTAGTCATCATCCCATTCACTTCTTCTTGATTTTCTTAGAAGAATTCGATGACTTGGTGTCGCACTAACCATTTATAGTCTATCATACTTATCTCACAAAGTATTTATTTACGAGAGCCAAAAAAAATATTGGCATAGATAGCTGTAAAAAACTGATTATTGGGGGCAGGCGGATTACTTGGAGTAGGGGATGTAATAAGTTCAGGTGTGTTTGTGAAAGCTTCGAAGGTAAACCCAACTTCTACTCCACTAATGCTATTACGAAATGCTCCAAAATCAAGACTCATCCCTGCTTTCGCATTTATACCCAAGAGAATCTTAGAATTACCTACCCCATCTAAAAGATTACCAGGACCAATGATATTATCGATTGTATGTACATTGGGGTCATACGCAACAGAAAGAATCTGCCCGTTAGGAAAATTATAAAGGACATGATAAGGAACTAATAAACCAAATGAAGGACCTGCTGCAAAAACGGCTGATATTTGTATTCCTTCTTCGGGTGCTTTTCTAAAAAGTATAAAATCTCTTCCATACTGAGGCCTAAAAGAATACAAATAATTCTTTTTGCCAATGGTAAATATATTACCAGTATTATTCTGAATTCGGACTTCCTTAGGACTTTTGACCTGAACTATCTCTAGCCCTATGCTGCGATATACTTTTGGTTTGATTATCTTAGTAGATTTAATCATAACACCACCGATATCTCCACCATTGGTATTTAGATTAATGCCATAGATGATTTCACTAATGTAATCTTCTGGCACATCTACTTCTTGCGCAAGAGTGTAAGAAGAAATACAAAACAGACTAAGGAAAATAAATAATGTAGTTTTCAAGGTTATAATAATATATTTGTTGTGAATAGAGTGTTTTTAAATGATTATTTGCTATAACCATAATACCTAAACAAAGTTTGTTTGCGTTATGGTTGTACAAATTTAAAAAAATTACCCCAAAGTTTATTTATTCTCCGTTAAGTTATTGAATTTATACAGTAAAACAAATTTTTGCTAACATTATTAGTAATGGTTTAAAAATAAAATAGACATTTATTTTAATCAAAACACTCATTATCAATAATTTAATAGCCCAATAAATAATAACTTATAACCAATCTCTTACTTGTGCGTATAAATCTACTATTTTTTGTGTTTTTTGTTTTTGGTGGGTTATCTAATATTCAAGGACAGACTGCCCTAGAATACCACCGAACTTTTAATTCATCTTATCAGCAGGCATTACAGTTTTTGAAAGAGAATCAAGCAACTATCAAAAAAGAAATTATGCAATATAATGCAGATATTCATTTGGTTATTCCAGCAGTTTTTCCTGAAACCGTCCGATTCTCAGCCATGCAAAATCATCTCGAAACACTTTCTCTTCAGATGCTTTATGTACGCTTTGGGGCAAGCTATGCCAACTTCTCCATAGGGCGATTTCAGATGAAACCCTCTTTTATAGAGGCATTAGAAGAGGAAGTAAAGCAGAGAAATCTAAAAAACTTCGTCTTTATTACTAAATTTAAAGATACCGATGAAAATAAAATTCGCCAAGAACGTGTCGAGAGACTGAGTGATTTGAATTGGCAGTTACGCTACTTGGCTTGTTTTCAAACAATCGTGAGTCAAAAATTTCCTTTATCTTCTTTTTCAGAAGAAAAAAAACTAAGGTTTTTAGCAGCAGCATATAATAGAGGCTTTCAGAATAGCCAAACTGAAATAGAACGATGGATTTACAAGAAAGCTTTTCCTTATGGCTCTTCATATAAAGGTACACAGTATGCCTATACAGACATTGCTTGGTATTTTTATCAAAATCACTTCTCTACCCAGACGATTGCGAAGTAACAAAGCAAATTACTGGAAATTTTTATCTTGTCAATGTGCTGTTTTCGGTAGTGTAAACGCTTAAAGTTTAATAATATATAATCTCTAAATATTTTAGACTTTCCAAGTCTGTCAGACTTGGAAAGTCATTGAGGTCAGACCATTGGTCAGACTTGATTTTTATATGAAGGAAATTTGGTAAAAATCTTTATAGCCAAATTATTTTCATACAATGAGAATTGCTTAAAGTGTCAAACCTGTGAGGTTTATGAGGTTTAAGGTATTGATAACTAAATATTTAGAAATAAAACCTCATAGGTTTTTGGTGGCATCGGGTTTTTAGAAGAAGGATGGCGGAAAGCAATGATTATCAACTGATTTTTATGTGCAAAGGGTTATTTCTTTTTTTTAACAAACTAATCTGAGTACATAACAAAAAATAAGTTTAGCTTCTTTGGAAGACAGATGACGCAGATTTAACGGGTTCATACGGATTTTTATCTGTAACTCATCCGTCAAATCAGTGTTCCAATAAAACGTCATCAGCAAACTAATGATAGCATTGCATGTTTTGCATATCTATAAGTTACATCAAACTAAATTTTTATTCTTTATGCAAAAGTATCTTTTTTACGGTATTGTGCTTATTATGCTACTGTGTGTCTGTAGCACCTCTTATGCCCAGTCAACTACATCCATAGGCCCCAGAATAGGGCTTAATATAGCCGATTTTACAGGTGATAATGCTAGTAGCCAAGGCACTCGAAATGGACTAATGATTGGAGGATTTTTTACGTACAGTATTTCTGAAGACTTTGGAATCACAGGAGAGTTACTTTACTCACAGCAGGGTTCAAAAGACAGAAATGCACTAGGAAATTTCACTAGAGAGCTTTCTTATTTACAGATTCCGCTTTATGGAAATTATTTTTTCAAGGTTAGTCAAGATTTTAGGCTCAAACTCATGGCAGGTCCTTATATCAATATCTTGCTAGATGCTGAGAATGATTTTGAGAATGGCACTTCGGTAGAAGTTACTGATAGCTACAATACTATAGATTATGGATTGCTCTTAGGTGGTGGTTTCCACTATTATTTAGGAAGTGAAGTATGGCTGAATCTAGATGCCCGCTATAACCTTGGTCTTAGTAATATTCTTCAAGATGATGCCCTAGATGTTAAGAACAGTGTCATTTCTATCGCACTTGGCGTAAGTTTTGGCATTAATTAATCACCATCTATTCAAAAAGCCCTAATATCTTTTAATAGCGTGTTAGGGCTTTCTCTTTCCTCTATAAATATCTGATGATTAGATACTTAACATTGTATCCAAATTCATAGCTCATTATTTAAACAAGCATTTAGCCCAAAATTTTATTTTTTGCCAAAGAGAATAATCCTTATACTCAGAAAAAGGAGATTGACTAAATACCTTTCCAAACTCTAGCCCTAAGTGATACAGTCCTGCCGTATTTTTATACCAAAGCTGCGTGAGCAAATCCGTAAATTCAGGCTCAGGGTAATGCCTTGTTTTTTGATTTGCCTCTGCCAAACGGTTAAGCCACTTGCTGATTCTCTTGATGTATTCTATGGTAAAACCCTCTTCAGGCGTTTTCACAAGCTCATGGTGTGTCCTAAGTTCCTCTTCTGTAGGCGA
>Ga0163144_10020820_pt1 | contig 13082 bp, 13 predicted proteins | sample OliLak19BULKMAT1_FD_123175 | JGI IMG/M metagenome (GOLD analysis project Ga0163144, IMG submission 123175) | Freshwater microbial mat bacterial communities from Lake Vanda, McMurdo Dry Valleys, Antarctica - Oligotrophic Lake LV.19.BULKMAT1 | ecosystem: Environmental > Aquatic > Freshwater >...
AAGTAACTCAGCTCGAATGGGAATTGTGTTTCCCTAGTTGCCCGTGAGCTGCTTTCCTCTCCCAGCCACCCTGATATGTCCGAGAAAAAGCTGCCACAAGAACATCCACTTGCGAATATCCTGATCAATGTGATCGTTCCGGTATTGGTCTTGAGTTATCTGAGCAAGGATCCTGAATTGCAGGAGAAGCTTGGAAAAATCGCCCGACCTTGGCACATCGGGCCGCTCAAGGCGATGATTCTCGCGCTGGTGCTGCCACTTGGCTATGGCGTTTGGTTTTTTATCAAGACCCGCAAGGGGAATTTTTTCTCCGCGCTCGGTCTCATCTCGGTGCTGCTTTCCGGCGGGTTGACGCTCTATCTATGGAATCAGGATGGCACGGTGAAGCCGAATGCCGGACTGTTATTCGGGATCAAGGAGGCTTTGATCCCATTGGTGCTTGGGGTTGCGATTCTCACTTCACATCGTTCAGCAAGCCCGTTGATCCGCGTTTTTCTTTACAACGACTCGATCTTTGACATCCCGAAAATCGAAAAACGCGTGAGTGAACTCTCCGAGCAAGTCGAGTATGATCGAACTTTGTTAGGCGCGACTCGATTGTTTGCGGGTTCGTTCTTCCTGAGTTCACTGATGAATCTGGGGCTCGCGCAGTGGTTCTTTATGGGCTTCGATGCCACCTCGATTGATGCGTTGGAAAAATACAACGGCATCATTGGAAAAGTGACTGGGTGGGGATTTGCCGTGATCGGCATTCCGATCGTGTTTTTTCTGTTTTTCACCCTGAAGAGCCTGCTCAGGGGGCTGGGCAGGATCACCGGCTACAACGACGAAGAGCTGATGCTCCCGCGTTGAGGCTTAGTCCACCAGATTGTCAACCCGCTGCGCGAGTTCGATATCCGAGTCGGTCACACCACCGGCGTCATGGGTGGTGAGTTTCAGGGTGACCCTGGTGTGTTTGATGATGATGTCCGGGTGGTGCTGGGCCTCCTCTGCGATCTCTGCTAGATCGTTTACAAAATCAATTGCATCCATGAATTCCTCGAACTCAACAGTCCGGGTAATGGATTTTTTTTCATAGTCCCATTCCGGGCATTTTTTCAATGCGGCGGTGAGATCATCATCTTCGAGAAGTTCTGACATGTTTGGTTCGGTGAAACGTTCGGGCAAAGATTGCGGCGTGTGATTCACGGTTGGCAAGCCCGTTTCCTCACTTCGCTAAAATCATTGTGCTGTTCGTTGCATTTTATTCCGCCGCCGTTTAGAATTCATGAATGAAAAACCTGATGATCATCGCGGTGGCGAGTCTGTTTCATTTTTCCTGCGCACCCTCCACGCCTCAAACGCGGATTGAACAAAATCCGGCAGCATTCGCTAAACTGGGCAAGAAGCATCAGGAGTTGGTGAGCCAAGGGCAAATCACTGACGGGATGAATCAAGAGGCGGTGATCCTCGCATGGGGGTCGCCGGACCAGCGCTTCCAGGGATCTCAAAATTCGAAGGCCACCGAGCGCTGGGACTACGTCGGGAGTCGGCCAGTTTACACGAATCAATTCTATGGCGGTTACGGCTATGGAAGCGATGGGCGCTGCGGACGCTATGGGCGCCGAGGATATTCAGACTTCGGCTACCTAGGCTTCGGACCTGAGGTGACCTACGTGCCTTATCGGGTGGGATCAGTATGGTTTCGCAACAATCGGGTCGATTCCTGGGAGCGGGTTCGCTGAGCGGATTCGCTCCTTTGCCTTGCATCGGCCTGGATTTTCGGGCAAGTTTCCATAAATCAATGGCATTTCCCGTTGGTTTGATTTTTTCCGATGGGTAGTATTTTCGATCAAGTCCATGTCCTCAGACGAGTCATTCCGGTGGTGTTCGCCGGTTTGACCGCGTTGCATGGACAGGTTCCGAAAGTGGTGGTGCCGACGGGGACTCGCCCGGCAATCGCTCCGGTGAGAGCGCCAACCCCCCCGCGATGAGGATTTTGTATCCTTGGAAAACCCATGTGACCTGCACGATTTTCTGGGTCGGGGAGCAACCCACCGACCGCAACCCCACGCCCAACTGCAAGTCTTCTTGGGATCAAGAGTGGGCGATTAATTTTGGCGGATACGATGATCCAAGCCCTGCGAACCGGATCGCCAATCACACCACCGGCGAGTTCCGTCCCAAGGCATTCATCCCCAAGCTCAACCCGTTTTACATCGCGCTGCCTTACAATGACATCCAAGGTTGGGGCAAACATAAGCCTGAGGCGGCTCGAGTCATTCCCTGGTTCTCCCGCGTGAATCCAGAACCCGGAAAAACGGTGTGCAAGGGCCGCTGGATTCAAATTTATAATGGCAGCCGCAGTTGTTACGCCCAATGGGAAGACTGTGGTCCGTGGGAAACCGACGACTGGGAATTCGTTTTCGGAACCAAGCCTCCCAAGACCAGGGAGAACGGCGCGGCTGGCATCGACTTGTCGCCATCAATTCGTGATTACCTCGGGCTTCGTTCCGGACAAAAAGTGCATTGGCGCTTTGTCGAGGCCGGGCAGGTTCCCTTCGGTCCCTGGAAAAAATACGGGCAGGACAATCCAGCGGCCAATTCCCCGGACCTGCTTGCCCAGCAGCGATACCTCGAATACTTGAGAAAACTGCGCGATGAGGAATACCAGAAAAAATCGGTCAACCAGATTCAAAATTAACTCGAAACCTTTCCCGATTTTCAACAAACCGAGAAATTTCACCCTAGTCGCAGAATAAGTCTGCATTCTTCTTGACTCGGTTTGGGGGGAAGCCTAAATCGCCGCCCCCAATCGAACTTTTACCTCAGATTCCCATGGCTAACGCACAAGTAATTCTCAAAGAAAAAATCGAAGGCCTTGGTGCCGAAGCCGACGTCGTCAAAGTCCGGGCAGGATACGCCCGCAACTTTCTGATTCCACAAGGTAAGGCATTTGAAGCCACCCGCGCAAACCTTCGCCACGTCGAGGCACTGAAGGCAAACCGCGCGGCTCGCGAGTCGGAAGAACTCGTCGGTCTCCAGGAAATCGCCGCCAAGATCGCCAAGCTCAAGCCGAAGTTCGAACTCTCCACCGGGCAAGGCGGCAAGGCCTTCGGCTCCGTCACCAGCATTGACATTCACAAGCACCTCGAGGCCGCCGGTATCATCATCGACCGTCACACCATCGAACTCGACAAGCCAGTCAAGAAATCTGGCAAGACCGAAGTGCAGATCCGCCTTCATCCTGAAGTCATCGCCACGCTTACCATCTCGGTGGATGCAGGTGCTGAGGACAAGGAAGCGTGATCTTCATTCGCTGATCCATCCCGATAAAAAACCCCGGCTCGCAGGACGAGCCGGGGTTTTTATCCGAGTGAGCGCGAACTCCAACTGAGAATGTTAGACGAGCCCTTGGCGTAGGGCGGTCGAGACCGCTTCGGTCTGCGAGCGGACATGCAGTTTCCGATAGACCGAGCGCAGGTGCATGTCCACGGTGTGCTGGGAAATGGATAGCTCGTCGGCGATTTCCTTTTTAATCAAGCCCTTGACCAGGAACCGCAGCACTTCCTCCTCGCGGTTGGTAAGCGGCTCGATGTGTTTGACCGGCCCGTAACGGGAAAATCCCTCGAGGATCATCTTCGCAATCGTGCCGCTCAGTGCGGAAGTGCCGTTGATGACGTCGCGGATGCCGGAAAGGATCTCGTCCGGATCGGATGTCTTCAGCAGGTACCCCGAAGCGCCATTACAGATCGCGCGGTAAACCTTGTCCCGGTCGTCAGATGCCGTTAGAATCAAGACCTTCACATCGGGCAGGATCACCCGGATGTCTGATAGGACTTGCAAGCCATCACGGCGTGGAAGCCCCAGATCGAGAAGCAGTAAATCCGGGCGGTCATTGCTATACTTCAACCGATCAAAAAAATCAGCGGCGTTGGTGAAATGATGAGGGCAAGTGAGATCCTCTTCATTGCTGATCAAACGACGAATCTGTTTTGCAAAGACTTCGTGATCCTCAAGTATCCAAATGCTATGCGTGGTTGTAATTTCTGCGATCATGCTAGGGTGGGGTGTGCGGTGAGATGAGAGCGTTTGACGAAGAGCCGGATGAGGGTGCCGTGGTCTTTGGAAGAGGCGATTTGAAGGATTCCATCAAGCACGCGGGCGCGGTCTTCGAGTTTATTGATGCTGGGCACCTTCATTTCTGACTGGGAAGGAATACCGATGCCATTGTCTTGGATTTCCAGCGCCAGCTTGTCATCCTCGTCCCAGAGGCGAATGGATACATTTTTGGCCTTCGAGTGCTTGAGCACATTGTGAATCGCTTCCTTGTAGAAAAGGAAAAGGTGACGTTTGGCATCCAGGGAGAGTTTGGCAGTCGTTTTGCTGGATTCACACTCGACGGTGTAATCAATCTCGCGGAGCAGCCGGCCAGCGGTCTCGCGCATCCGGACGACCAGATCGCCGATGGAGTCTTGGCGGCGTTCAAGCAGCCATACGATGTCCCGCATGGCCAGTGAACTTTCACGGGCGATGGATTCCACCTCGCCAAGATCGTCGGCCACTTCTTCTGGGCCATGAAGGCGGACCAGGTCTTTCCGTGCCGTACGGGCGATCAGGGAGATGCTGCCCAGGTTGCTGCCGATGTCGTCATGCAGGTCCGAGGCGATGCGCTTGCGGAGTTGATCAAGCATATCTCGTGACATCAGGCGGCGGCGCTCGACGACGAATACGGGAATCAAGAAGGTCATTCCGAGGAGCACCGCAGCCCCCCAAGTGGCATTGAGTTCGCTTTCCGAGGCTTGGTTGTAGTGGAGCGGTTTTAAGACGTTGAGCTCTTTTTCGGTGGTGGCGCGCTCGTGAAGTTGTGAGAGCCAGCCAGCGACGGTCGAGATGCGATTCGCTGAGGTATATCCATCCGTGAGCGAGATGATTTTTGTGGATTCACCGTTGTGGGTGCGAGTCGCCGGTAGGTTGGTGGTGAGGTTTTTCCCCTCCGACCATGCTTGGATTTCCGAGAAGGCGAAAACTTTCTGTTCGCCGATGATGAAAGGAAGAACTCCGCAGAGGCGAATGCTTTTGGCTGATTTTTGATGCAACGGGATGACGAGCGGAGTCATGCTGCCGGCTCCTGGCAGAGGATTGGTCCATTCACAAGCGAGTTGCTCTTCCTGGCCATTGGAATCCCGCACGTAGAGTTTAAGTGATTCTGGAAAAACGGACGATTCCGAAGAACTGTCGAGCTGATAGGGAAACAGCACCACGCGATCCAGCGAGGCCGCTTGGTCCAGTTCGATGGTCCATGACACTGTTTCTCCAGAGTTCGAGACTTTCACGGCGTCACCCGGCTCGGTTGCAGGAGTTTTGCCATTCTGCCAGATCCCGAGAGGCGTCCGCCCATCGACCAGAGCCTTGGGGAACCAAACTTCGGGAGCATTCATTCCGCTAACGGAAGTAACGCTCGCGCCGAACGAAACGGGATCATCGTGGGAGATGACGACGATTTCCGATAGGCCGAACATTTCCACCATTCCCTTGCGGTGTCCCTCGTGAACCGTGAGGCGGAGGTAACGGGCGGTATCCCGGGCTTGTAACTGGAATGGGCTGTCGATGGGAGATTGGGTCGGCGCGCCGGTCTTGGAACTATAAAGGATGGTCCGGTCGGAGAAGTCCGCATGCTCGGAAACCTCAAGGGTAAAGCGCTGCGGGAAAATTCCCAGGTCTTCGGCAAATTCTCTCTGGCTCGGAATCAAATAAACCGTGTTGATCGGGTAAGCCGCACCAAGGTCAAGCGTAACCGAAGGATCGGGTGCGCTTGCCGTCTCGCGAATGCCACGATGTCCCAGCCCGATTTTCATGGCGTGGACACGACGCTCGGCCAAGCTGGTCAGGCGATTGTTCAACCACTCAACGCGATCTTCCGTAGCAACCAGGTTGGTGTTGAAAACACGGGCAATCTTGCTGATCGGGTTGCTGACTTGAGCCACCTCCAGAGCGGTGGCGGATTGGGGTGAAAAACACGCCAGTCCAGTCAGCAAAGTGCTGGCGACGTATCGAACATGACAGGAGCGGAACATAGGCTGGTAAAGCAATACGCCCGCAGAATGACTCTTTTTTAAAAATGTTCAATCTTTTTTAAATAAAAACTTATCCGTGGTAGTTTTTTTCAGATTTTCTCAGGCCGCAAAGGGCCATGCGTGTCAAGTTGAGGCGGATCGCCCGGGATTCTAAAAACAAGGAGGGGCGATACTCCGATTCGCCCGTGTCCATGGGGAGACCATGAAAAGCGCTTCGCACTCACTCGTGGGCGATTCATGGGTCTCGGCGGATACGGAGTCCGCCGCTCCTTGAACAAGCGCTGGACCTCTCTAAAATCCGGCTAGAGGCACCAGAAAACGCTTCACGGCCTCGCGCTTTAGCCGCAGTTCCCGCCATTCGTTGACGAGGCGGCTGGCTTCGATGATCCCGCAGCCCGCAGGAAGAATCAGGCGGTGCCCGTCCCACCAGATGCCTCGGATGGCGACGATCGCCTCGAAGTGCCCCTCGTCCCACAAGCCGAAGGGTGCGCCAAATTCCGGCGGGCAGCCGAGTCGCTCGCGCCACTCGATCAACAAGGCAAGCGTCTCCGCCGTTCTGGGAAGTGGACCGAGTGCTGGGGTTGGATGAAGTCTCCGAATGAGCATTTCAGGGGTTTGCGGGCACTCAAGGTCCAAACTGAACAGCGTCAAAAAATGCACGATGGACCCCAGATCGAGAATTTCCCGCGCGCGGCGATTGACATGTCCCAGGTCCACCAGCTTGGAAACGAGAGTTTGCGCGACGTATTCGTGTTCCCTGATTTCTTTTTCATCGACCGCGAAGACGGCACGATCCTCGCTTCTCGCCGTTCCGGCGAGAGCCATGGTTTCCAGTCGATTTCCTTCCAAGGAAAACAACAGCTCCGGGGTGGCTCCGGCAAATCCCGAATCCTGCTGAACCCAGCCGTATGACTGCAATGGCGCAACCTGGCGGCTCATTGCTGCTAGAATCGTCGATTCAGGAGCTTGCGCCATGGTGCCAAGTTCGGTGACGACGGGCACGGTTTTTTCAAAAACTCCGCCATGGATCGACGACATCACTTCTTGGAAAACCACTGAAAACATCGCCGCGTCCGGCGGCACCCACTCGCAGGCAAGTGGGGACGATTTCCGGGGGCGGGCCTTGATTTCCAGAGTAGTTGTCCGCTCGATGCGTGATGGGGTTTTCCATGGCATGGGATCTCGCAGCGCGAAGTCCTGCACGTAAAATGCCACGCCATTACCGGGCGGTTCACGGGAGGCTTGGAACGGGCCATGGCCGATGAGCATGCTGCCGTCACGTTTTGCCAACCAGGCGATCGAGTCCGATTCTTTCTCCATAAACTGCGTGGCTCAAGTTAGGGGAGGGGAGACTGCCCGGCAAGTGGGATTCGGTGCGGATTCACGCTGTCCAGCGAAGATTCGAGCCATCCAGTCTGGACACGGGAGAATGACATCTCCAGAGTCGTTCACCTTCATGCGAATCTCAGACCGCTACATCGGGAAACAAGTGCTTTCGGGCACGCTGTATGCCGTGCTTGTTCTGGGATTGGTGTTGGTCTTGGGAAATCTCTTCAAGCAGATCAAGCCCTTGCTGGTGGATCAGAAGGCCCCCTTGGAGTTGGTCATTCGTTTTTCAATCAATGTCTTGCCGGTTTCTCTGCTTTACACGATCCCCTGGGGATTTTTAACAGCGGTGTTGTTGGTATTCGGGCGCCTGTCTGCGGGAAATGAAATCACCAGCTTCCGAGTCGCTGGGTTGAGTTTGGTGCGTTTGGCGGCTCCGGTGTTTGTCATCGGCATCCTGCTTTCGGGACTCAGCTTTTGGCTCAACACGAATGTCGTTCCAAATTCCAAGGCGACGGTGAAGCAGTTGATCTATGAACAAGCCAAGCGCGATCCGAAGTCGCTGCTCAAACCCGGCGTGGTTCAAGGTGATTTCAAGGGCGACGGGGACAGTGTCCAAAGACTCCTGATAGAATCGCGCGATGGCGACTGGGTCGAGGGCTTTCATTTTTACATTTTACCCACCTCGCCGGAGGCCCGCGGGGCGATGACGTATATCCACGCCGCCCGGGCGGCTCTGGATGTGGATGCGGTGAGGAGCCAGTTGCGAGTGAAGTTGGAGAATGCCTACTTCGAGTCTCGCAATGCAAAAGGCGAGGTGGAAATGGCATTCGCAGGTGAAGCCGAGCCTTTGGTCATCGACTTGAAAAACCCAAAGGACCGGAAACCTAAACCGAGTTGGTTGTCGAATGAACAAATCCGCCAACATATCGTGAACAACCCCGATATGAAGCCTACCGAAAAACTGAAAATGCAGTTGGAGATCATGGGTCGCTATTCATTTTCGCTTGCTTGTTTTTCCTTCGCCTTTGTGGCGGTCCCGTTAGGTTTGCAATCCAGCCGGCGTGATACCTCCCGGGGCTTGATTCTCAGCCTGCTCATCGGCGCCGGTTATTTTCTGGTCACGACCTTGGCCGATCAGGTGAAGTCGGAATCTGCCGCTACAGCCGTCCTCTGGTCGCCGAATGTGGCCTGTGTTTTGATCGGGATCTTTCTTTTCCGCAGGGCTCGTTTTCGTTAGCCTTCGGGTGTGCCATGAATATTCTCCGCAGTTTTTCCAAGGCCTCCCGCAGAACTCGGGACTTCTTCGCTGCGGAACGGGTGTTGTTCGCGCCCTTTGTCAAGGATCTCAGGCATTACAACCTGCGCAAATTTCGGCAGGACGCGAGAGCGGCTGCGAATGTCACGGTGTTGGCCATCGCGCAGGGCATTGCCTTCGCGGCAATCGCCGGTTTGCCCGTGGTTTATGGGATCATCAGCACTGGCGTTGCAGCCTTCGTCGCGCCCTTGTTCGCGGGTTCACGCCATACCATCCTCGGTCCGACGAATGCCACGGCGCTCATGGTCTTCAGCTTTTTTTCGGTCAATCCAGAGTTGGCAGGCCGCTGGGACGAGATCATTCCCCTGTTGGTGATGATGGTGGGAATCATCGCGACGGTAGGGGCTTTTTTACGGGTGGCGGATCTTTTGCAATACGTTTCCCGCAGTGTGTTGGTCGGCTACATTTCAGGTGCGGCGGTCCTCATCGTTGCCAATCAATTGAAGCCCTTGCTCGGCTTGGAATCACGAGTGAGCGCGGAAATGTCAGGGACTTTTGCAGGCTTGTTACGGGAGTTGGCCGTGGCGCTGCCGCAGACCCAGTGGGTCTCGGTATTGATCGGTGTGACCACCTTGCTCATTTTTATCGCGTTCCGTCGCTGGCGTCCTGCATGGCCGGCCTTTGCGCTGTCCTTGGTGATCGCTTCAGTTGGCTTTGGATCGTTGATTCATGCCGGAGTCGGCCCGTTCAAGGGGGCGGCGACCTTTGTGACCTTCGGAATGGATGACTTGATGCTCAAAATGCCGCACCTGTTCAGAGCGGAAATTTTCACCGATATCTCCGCCCTGCTCAGCATCGCCTTTGCCATCGCGTTTTTGGCTTCGTTAGAAAACACCCTCATGGCCAAAACGCTGGCCTCCAAAACCGGTGACCGCCCCGATGTGAACCAGGACATGTTCGCCGTGGGAATGGCCAATCTCGCCAGCGCCGTCGCCGGTGGAATGCCCGCCTCGGGTTCACTGACCCGTTCGATGCTCAATCACGAATCAGGAGCAAAAACCCGCTTCGCATCCCTGATTTCCGGCATCTATACCATGACCTTCGCGGTCATCATCGCCGCATCGGTCGGCTGGGGAGTGCCGTTGATCGACTACGTGCCCAAAGCTGCCCTGGCCGCTTTGGTGATCGCCTTGTCATTTTCCCTGTTCAACCTCCGTCACATTCGTATCTGCCTGCGCTCCACGGCAGATGATGCCGCGGTTCTGGTGCTCACGTTGATCGCGACTCTGTTAGCACCGCTGCATGTTGCGATCTTTATTGGAGTTGCGATTTCGATCACCCTGTTCCTGCGCAAGGCCAGTCGGCCGTTTTTGGTCGAGTATGAGTTCAGCGAGGCCGGTGAGCTGCGGGAAATGGGCGAGAAAAGGCAGCGGCCGATTCCTGCGATTTCCATCGTCCATGTGGAGGGCGACTTGTTTTTCGGCGCGGCGGAACTCTTCAGAACCCAGATCCAACGGACGGTCTCTGACCCGGCCATTCAAGTCATTATCTTGCGTTTGAAAAACGCCCGTCATCTTGACGCCACCAGCGTGATGGCACTGGAGGACCTGATTCTTTTCATGCGGGAAAAAGGTCTGCACCTCATCGTCTCGGGCGCGACCCGCGAGGTTTATCGGGTTCTTAAAAAATCCGGGATTCTTGTCACCCTGCAGGACGGTTGCGATCGTAGCGCCGGGGAGAGCAACATTTTTCTCACCAGTGCGCGCAATCCCAACTTATCCACCCGCTCGGCACTCAAGCGGGCCCAGCAAGTTCTCGGCACGGACAAGGCTGAGATCCGGATTTTTTACGATCCCAGTCACAAAGCGGCTGCGGAGTGAGGGGGACTCTCATTCACCTAGGAATACAAACTCTTCAGCCACCCGGTTGAGCGAGCGGATCGCATGGGGTAAGGTATCGGCGAGGTTGGCGAGCATGATTCGCGAGCCGTTGGAGGGAACCTGAGGGTTTTCAGCAGCCCCACGAAAGGCCTGTTGGGCGAAGTTTTCGTAAAACCCAGGATTTTGAGAGCCGGGTTGTTCACAGCGACGCCTGAGAAAGTCTGGATAGAGGCCCGCGAGCATCATGAATTGATTTCCCGCAGCCACTTGCAGGTGGAAGCGCATCCGGCCCTTCGCGTTGGAGATCACTGCGATGAAGTCGGACGCGTGGGTGAATCCACCAGCGATGTCACTGAGAGGGTCTTGCTGAGAAATACAGACGCTCTTGGTCATCACGTGCGCCACGTAGTCTGCCATTTCCGCATCCCGCAGGTCCGCTTGCAAAAATGCATGGCGAACCAATACATAAAAATAAAATCTGGGAGAAACCTGAAGGGTCGCTGGAGAGTCTAGTAAACTGCGGAAAACTTCATTCAAATCCAACATCTCCCGCAGGGCATCCGGGTCCGTCCACAGCTTTTCCACATGCGGTCTTTGCTCGCCGGGTACGAGCACCGACGCAAGAAAATCCAAATCAGCTCCCGTGAAACGGTTGCGTATCGTGGCGCTCTTTTGCTTTAACATTTAATATTCGTTAACAAAATTCGTGCCGGAATGACCAGAAAAATAATTAAGATATCTGTATGACTTTTCCGAAATCCTTATAAAATATAAGGATTCGAGCCGTTTTTTAACATGAAAGTTTTTCCTTGTCACCCCATTTCGAGGCTCTTATGCCGGGGGGCGCCCCACCCGGGGCATTAAAACGATGAACATGACCCGGAACTTAAAATCCGTGGCCCTGGCAATCGCCGGCGTCATTCTTATTCCCAGTTGCGCGTCAACTGGGAATGCTAACTCCAAACCATCAACCCGCCCGCAAGACGCCCAGCTTGCCGTCAAGGAGGTGCAACATGGCAAGGCGTCATGGTATTCCATCAAGACGAATTACGGGACCAAAACCGCCAGTGGTCAACGGCTTTGCAACCAAGGCTACACTGCGGCCCACAAGACTTTGCCGATGGGTACCAAGGTGCGCGTCATCAATGAGGCGAATGGCAAGTCCGAGGTGGTCACCATCAACGATCGTGGCCCCTACATCAAGGGGCGGATCATCGACGTCACCATCGGTTCCGCAGAGCGCCTGGGCTTCGCCAGTCGTGGCATCACCAAGGTGCGGGTCGAAGTACTCGGAAAAATCAAGACCGACGCCGAGTAAGCCGCACAGCGGACCGTGCGTGGCGCAGACCGCGCGGCTGGGGCGGAAACGCCGCCCTGCCGGGTTTGACCGCTGGGAATCCTCGGCTAACGCTGGTGATGCTCCGCTATCCCGCACATGGGCACGGCGATTGGGAGATCGTCACTCCTTGGGGGGATGGAGCGCGCAAGCGTGGCTCCGTAATTGACCCCCGTTTCATGAGCTGCGGCAGGATCAGGCTGGTGCTCCGATGGCTCCGGGAATCGGACCTGGACCTTCGGGGCGATCTTCATCGGCGGTTTTAGGAGCGGGCTTTTTCTTGAGCTCGTCCGGAACTGGCGGTGGTTTGGGAGCGGAAGGTGGATTGCGCATTTGACCGAAGTCGATGATATCCTTGAGGTGGACGGCGTCGAGGGTTTCGAATTCGAGGAGGGCATTGGCGATGAGCTCGACCTTGTCACGACCTTCGTTGAGGATGCGGGTGGCGATGGCGTAGGCGTCGTCGATGAAGCGCTTGATTTCCTCGTCGATGATCTGGGAGGTGCTTTCGCTGTAATTGGAGCGGCGGCCCCCCATGTCGCCACGACCAAGGAAGACGGGGCCGTCTCCCTCACCGTATTCGACCATTCCGAGTTTGTCGCTCATGCCCCATTCGCAGACCATGTGGCGGGCGAGGGAGGTGGCTTGGCGGATGTCGCCGGAAGCACCGTTAGAAACGTCGTCGCTGTGGAAGCCTTCCGCGATTCTGCCGCCCATGGTGACGATGAGGTTGGCAAGGGCTTCCTTTTTCTGGGTGGAGTATTTGTCGCCATCGGGGAGATACATGGTGGCACCGAGGTAGGGGCCACGAGGAATGATGGTGACTTTGTGGAGTGGGTTGGTATCCGGGAGGACCATGTTGAGGTAGGCGTGGCCGGCTTCGTGCCAGGCAGTGCCGGTTTTTTCCTTGTCGGACATGGCGAGGCTGCGGCGCTCGCGGCCCCAGCGGACTTTGTCACGGGCTTCTTCCATTTCGTCCAGAGTGACGGCAGTGAGGCCGCGGCGGGCGGCAAGAAGGGCGGACTCGTTGATGAGGTTGGCAAGCTCGGCTCCGGAGAACCCGGGGGTGCCCCGGGCGATTTTTGAGAGATCTACCCCAGCGGCGAGTTTGATTTTCTTGACGTGGACGCGGAGGATTTCCTCGCGGCCGTTGACGTCGGGCAGGGAGATGGTGACTTGGCGGTCGAAGCGGCCGGGGCGGAGGAGCGCTGGGTCGAGGACGTCAG
>Ga0163144_10020821_pt1 | contig 13082 bp, 9 predicted proteins | sample OliLak19BULKMAT1_FD_123175 | JGI IMG/M metagenome (GOLD analysis project Ga0163144, IMG submission 123175) | Freshwater microbial mat bacterial communities from Lake Vanda, McMurdo Dry Valleys, Antarctica - Oligotrophic Lake LV.19.BULKMAT1 | ecosystem: Environmental > Aquatic > Freshwater > Lake...
TCTTCCTGCTTGCGGTTCATCGCTTCCTTCTGAGCTTCGCGAGCCGCATCGGCTTCGGCGGTTTTTTCCTCGGCCTTGCCTTGGGCGCGTTCTTCCTGCTTGCGGTTCATTGCTTCCTTCTGGGCTTCACGGGCTGCATCGGTTTCGGCGGTTTTTTCCTCGGCTTTGCCTTGGGCGCGTTCTTCCTGCTTGCGGTCCATCGCCTCTTTCTGAGCTTCGCGGGCCGCATCGGTTTCGGCGGTTTTTTCCTCGGCTTTGCCTTGGGCACGTTCTTCCTGCTTGCTGTCCATCGCCTCTTTCTGAGCTTCGCGGGCCGCATCGGTTTCGGCGGTTTTTTCCTCGGCTTTGCCTTGGGCACGTTCTTCTTGCTGGCGGTTCATCGCCTCTTTCTGAGCTTCGCGGGCTGCATCGGTATCGGCGGTTTTTTCCTCGGCTTTGCCTTGGGCGCGTTCTTCTTGCTCGCGAGTCATTGCTTCTTTTCGGGCTTCACGAGTCGCATCGGCATCCGTTGGAATTTCGGTTTTCTTGTCGGGTTCAGGCAGCTGAACAATGGCACCTTTGTCGTCAACGGGTGGAACGACCGGATTTTTTGCCAGATCTTGTTTTCCCTCCTGACGTTCACGTTCGTCCGCTTGACGGCGATTTTCCTGCAGGCGCTCGCCGCGGCGCTGTTCGAATTTTTCACGACCACCTAACTCCGCGATGGATTGTTTGGCTTTTTCAATGGATTCTGCCCGATCCTCACGGAAATGGTCGGTGACTTCCTTGTCCAATTTTTGATCACGCTCGAGGGTAACAGTTTCCAAGCGCTCCCTCACTCGATTGGGCTTGAGGCCGACGTTCCAGGCAGCATCCACGTTGGGAGCGCAGATTCTCAAGCGATCTCCTTCAATCCGAGGACGCATTCCCAAAGGATCACGACCGATCCGTGGATGCTGATCCACGTCGAGCCGGTAAAACGGAATCGATCTACCCACCCGTTCATTGAGATCCCGGTAACGGGGACCGCCACAAATCACCTGGTTGTTCTGGGTGTGGATGTAGGTGATATTTGTGGTTTGGGTAATGATGGTGACGTTGTTGCTAACAGGCAAACAATGGCGATAGACCGGGCTGCCGAAATTCCGCGTCTCCACAAAGTTGAACCACAGGGGTCCAATTCCAAATTTCACATCGACGGTCTGGTCCCAGCGACGGCCTCGATAGGCCAAGGTCTCGGGAGGTAGGGGTGCCCAACCGATGTGGCTTCTATTTTCCCGCCATGAGACCCAGGAGGGTGCCCACTCGGTGCCAGGGACCCAGATCCACCCGCGGCCGCGAAGCAGCGCCCAGCGTCCATAGTGGTAGGTGGCCCACCCGAAGGATTCATCAGAGATCCAAGTCCAACCGCGATCACTGCACGCCCATCGACCGCGAGAGTAGGGCCGCCAGTTGGATTCCCTCACCGCTGCCGGCTGCCACACGTAGCCGTAATCCGCAGTATCGAACCATGAACCGTAGGAAGAAAGTGAATCGTAAAACATACCATAGTCACTCACGGGCGCACGCTGCTCCCTCTGCACGAAGGGCAACGCCTCGCGACCCGCTAGATCACGATCCCGTTCACTGAGCTTCTGATCGCGGAGTTGGAGATTGCCCTTCTTTTCCTCAACCACCGATTCCAACTGCTCAAGCTTGCCTTCGCGCTTCGCAAGGGCCTCCTCGCGGTCGCGGATGGTTTGATCTTTGGCCGCAACGGCATCGCCTTGCTGACGCTCCAGATCGGCACGGGCTTCCTCGATTTGGGCGCGCTCACGCTCGATGGCGTCCCGTTCGGAGGCGAGTTTTTGATCCTCGATCTGCCGTTCAAGGTCGCTTTGTCGCTGGTCGGCTTCTCGATTTTTTTGTTCCAGCTCGGCGATTTTCTTGGCGACGTCGGCCGACGGTTTGTTGCAACCCGAGGCAGCGAAAAGAATGGCTGCGGTGAAAGGAAGAAAGTAGGAATTTTTCATGATTTTTAGCAATGCTGGGATTTTGGACGTGATTCGCGTGAGAACATTCAGAAAATGATTCTCAGCGGTTCTGGGGAATGAAAACTTCGAAGATGACACGCACTTGGGCATTGCGGCCACTGGGCAGTTCCCGGCGGATGACGCGGGTTTCCAACAGCTGTTCGATCATCCGGAGTTCCATCGAGATCGCTCTGGGATAACTCTCAAAAATGCGTTGTAAGGGATTGTGGAGTTCCTCGATGTGGAGGATGGTTTCAGAAGCGATCTTGAAGTTGCAGTGGCAGCCTTCTTTTTCCCTCAGCGCGAAAAGAGTCCCAGCTTTTTCCTCGAAGGCTTTCATGTGTCCGACGAGAGGGTGCCAGCGGTCCTGCTGGTTTTGGAAATGCTGAAACAAGAGCTTTTCAGGGACGCTCTCTCCTAGGAGTTTTTTGAGTTCCTCCAAGAGCTGTAGGGTAAAGGCCACGCCGGCTTGTGGGAACAGCGCATCCGCCTTGGTACTGAGGCTGTAAAAGACCTCAGGCCGCCCGACTGCGGTCCGTGGCACCCGGGTGCGGTCCAGGTAACCTATTTTTTTAAGCTCCTCGCAATGCTGTTTGACGGCCATGTAACTGGCATCGACCCGGCGCGCGAGATCGCTGACGGGCAGCCCTCCCGAACGCTTGAGTTCCAAGAACACCGCTCGCCACTGGGGTTTGACCAAATCTTTAAATACAGGAAGTAACATGGGGCGATTCGGGAGTCTTGGCATTTCGAGGAGAACGCGCAATCTGCAATTCACAATCCGAACCAAGGAAAAAAATTACCTTCTTGGCGGAAATTCGCATAAACTTCTCGATTGTCTGTCGGCATTTGTTTCTACATCACCGCTCATGTCGGCACGCACCGGAATTCTTCTCGTCGTCTCGGGTCCTTCAGGATCTGGAAAAACCACGCTTTGCCGCCAGTTGGCGGATTCTGGAGAAGCTCACTACTCGATTTCCTGCACCACCCGCGAACCCCGCCCGGGCGAAACTCATGGCAAGGACTACCATTTTCTCACCCAAGAAGACTTCCAGCAGCGACTCACTGCCGGAGAATTTCTCGAGCATGCCGTGGTTCATGGAAACCTTTATGGTTCGCTCAAATCAGAGGTGGTTTCCTTTCTCCAAGCGGGAACAGACGTGGTGATGGACATCGATGTGCAGGGTGCCGATCAAATCCGGCGTTGCCTTGACCCGGAAATCCAGGCTGCGGTGGTTGATCTGTTCGTGATGCCTCCCAGCGAACAGGAGCTGCACGCCCGGCTCTCCGGACGCGGGACGGACAGCACGGAAATCGTCGCTCTGCGGATGACCAACGCCCTCGAAGAAATGCGCCATTGGCACCGCTACGGCTATTGCATGCTGTCCTCGTCCAAAGCTCAGGACTACCTGCAATTCCAAGCACTTGTCACTGCCGAACGCTTGCGGGTTTCGAGAATCAAACGGATTTAATCCCGGAACTTCTTCGCGCTTGCATCTCATCGCAGATCATTGATTCTCCCGGCCCCATGAGCCGTTTAGAAGGAAAAGTTCTCGTCGCACAGGGTGGTGGCCCCACTCCTGTGATCAATCAAAGCATCGTCGGCGTAGCTCTCGAAGCCCGCAAATTCTCTCAAGTCACCTCGATTTACGGAGCGGTCCACGGAGTTCGCGGGATCGTCAGTGAAAACTTCGTGGATCTCACGCGTGAAACGACCCACAATCTGGAGCAAGTTGCGGGAACTCCCTCGTCCGGACTGCTTTCCACCCGCGATAAGCCGGACGAGGAGTATTGCGCGAAGATGTTCAAGGTGATGCAAGCCCACGACATCCGCTACTTTTTCTACGTCGGCGGAAATGATTCATCTGACACGGTTCGAATCGTTAACGAACAAGCCAAAGAAGCGAATTACGAACTGCGCGCAATCCATATTCCCAAGACGATTGACAACGACCTTGAGGAAAATGACCACTGTCCGGGCTTCGGTTCAGCGGCACGCTTCGTCGCGCAGGCGTTTTCTGGAGTGAACCTGGACAACCGGGCGCTTCAGGGTGTTTACATCGGTGTGGTGATGGGGCGTCACGCGGGCTTCCTCACCGCAGCTTCTTCACTTGCCCAGAAGTATTTCGATGATGGTCCACACCTCATTTACCTTCCAGAGCGCCATTTCGTGATGGAGAACTTCCTGACGGACGTGGACCGTGTCTATCAAAAGCATGGTCTCTGCACGATCGCCGTTTCCGAAGGAATTTCAGATCCGGACGGCACCGCGATGATCGTCAAATTGCTTGGCGTCGAGGAGCGCGACTCCCATGGTAATGTCCAGCTTTCCGGCACAGGAGCCCTGGGTGACCTGCTTTCCAACGAGATCCGCAAAGGACTCGGAATCAAACGCGTCCGTTCTGATACCTTTGGCTACCTGCAACGCTCCTTCATGGGCATTCAGTCAGACCGCGACGCTCGCGAAGCTCGTGAGGTCGGCGAAAAAGCGGTGCAATACGCGATGTGGGACAATGTCGATGGCTCAGTGGTGATCAAGCGTCCGGTGCTGAACTACAGCGTGGATTACGAACTGGTTGATATCAAGAAAGTCGCTGGAAAAACCCGCCACATGCCTGACAACTTCATCAACGCCGCAGGAAACGGCGTGACGGACGACTTCATGAACTACTGCCGTCCGCTGTTAGGTTCGAACTTTCCAGAACCGCACCGACTGCGTGCGCCCAAGGTCGCGCGGATTTTATACAAGTAAATCCAACTTGATCAGTCCATCTCGACCCGGTAGCGCGGGATGGACTTGTCGATCTCTTGACTCCAAGCATCGATCCCACCCTGCAGGCCATAGGTTTCGACCAAGCCATGGCCACGAAACCAAGCGACTTGATCCAACACGCTTTTCCCGCGATGATCAAACAGCAGGATTTGCGTCTTGGAATCGCCTGCAAACAGCTGTTGTTGGAGATCCTGGGTAAAAAACTCTGACCCAGGAATGACCACCGCCTCATGCTCTTCGCGCGTCCGCAAATCGATCAACCTTAGCGAAGGTAGCGCTGCTTTCGCCACCGCAGGCTCCATCCACATCGCTGCATCATGGGTGTGACTCGTGAGAAGATGCTCCAGTACCTCCTCCACCGGAATCTCCGAACGCGCACACAGCTCCGCCAACGTTTCATCGTTAGAAAACGCACAGCTTTGACAACCACCGAGATGATAACGGGCAAAAATGGCCCGTCTCGCGCCGGGCAAGGTTTCAAGAATCATCCCCATCGGAGAGGTTGCGGAAAGATCGGTAAGGAGCATCACGAAAAATTGGATTTCAGCTATCACCCGCCGCGTCAATGCAGACCCAGTTCATCGCTGCGACGGTTGTTGCCGGGAGAAATGTCAGTGCCGGTCGACCCCAAAGTCAGCACCGAACTCACTTGAATGGATTGACTCTTGGGACGGCCATCCAGGCGGACGGGGATGGAAAAAGTCTCAATGGCACCCGGGGCAATCATCGTCGCGTTGAATTGCCTGCTGCCAAAGGGCGTTGTGGTTTCTATCAGCGTATTGATCAAGGGAGTGGTCCCGCGATTTTGGACGGTGACTTGGATTTGATCGCTCTGACCCGCCCGGTCCGAAGTCAAAAGAGAGTGGTTGGTGATGGCTGCATCGACGATGCCAGGCACACTGCGATTCATGATCCGCCCAAGATCGATGATTCCAAGACCATACTCGGAGTCCGGCCCTGGGATGCCCGCCTCGTTGGTATAACTCATGACGATGTCCGCCGCCTGCCTCGCACTCATCCTCACGCCGGAACCGCTCGACATGGTCGCAGCGATCGCTCCTGCGACAATGGGTGCGCTTGCCGAGGTTCCACTGATGGACCCATGGCGATTCCCCGGCCACACCGTATTGATCGAGTAACCTGGAGCAGTGACTGACAGATAAGTGCCGTAGTTCGAGAAATTCAAATGTTCGCCGCGCGCGTCCACCGCGCCGACGCTGATGACGCTCGGGTAGGCGGCTGGATAACTGGCATCCGCTTGCTCGGAATTTCCAGAAGCTGCGACGATGACGACATTTCGCGAATCGGCATAAAGCACGGCCTCATGGATAAGTGGATTATCCTCATCGGTGCCCATGGAAATGTTCACAATTTGCGCCCCGGAATCCACAGCTGCTAGAATACCCGCCGCAAGCGCGAAAGAATCTGCCTGGCCCGATTCATCACCGACTCGGATGGAAATGATTTCCACCGCAGGCGCCACGCCAAGTGCTGCCGGATCATTACTGGCAATCAACGAGGCAACTGCTGTTCCATGGCCGTGGGTCTTGCTCAAATCGAGCGGAAACGGCGTGATCGCGATGGATTGAGAAAGCCCGGGCAGTGCCGAAATCGGAACCACCCCGGTGTCTAACACCGCAATCTTCACACCAGCCCCCCAGCGTGAATTGTCCGCCGGGATGCCTAACCAAGAGAGCAACCCTTCATTAAAGCCAACCAACCCCTCTTGCCTGGACACCCCCAACTGGCTCGGCGTCGGCACCACCTTGGGCAGGGCGTCATAAGCGATGATATCTTCCCCCGCCAGCAGATCCGAAAAATCCGCCCACTCCTCATAGCGCAACCGCACCGCCCTCAACAGATCCAGTTGATCGACCAAGCGCACCGTGCTCGTGCGCAGACTGAAAAGGAATTCCCCATAGGTTCCTTCTGAGGGAAAACGCAGGATCACTTCATTGGGCGCAATGCTACCGAACATTTCCACCGTAGTCCCGTCTTGAAATTCATCCCGCTGGAATCGAGGTGCCTGCGGTGGAAGTGGGCGATTGGCAATGTTCAAGGAAGGCTCAATTCGCAGCGCCGAGGGACGTTCCAACCCGGTTTTTTTCAAATCACGGACCACCCACCAGCCAAAAAGGCCGCAGAACACAAGAATCAGAATCGATAAAATATGACGGAAATTTCTCTTCATGAACCAATCCGAGCCAAGAAAACCCTAGAAGATTTGAAGCGTAGCTGAATTTGCGTTCGTTTGCAAATTTTTCAAATACTCAATTGAGGTGACTTAACACGAGTTGATATTCCACAAAAATGGGGCTTTTGAAAAGGAGAATTTGCAACTCACCCTTTTTTCATCGACAACCGAGGATCGAAATCAGTTTCTTCGACTAACCGCTGGATTTTTACGAACCCATCGGTTTACGACGAACCCGAAAAACCATGAAAGGATATTACCAACTCAAAAAGACCAGCGGCGGAAAATTCCACTTCACCCTGAATGCAGGGAACCACGAAATCATCCTCAGCAGCCAGCAATACACCGAAAGAAGCGCCGCCGAGGGTGGCATCGACTCCACCCGTGCCAACGGCACCCACGACGCCCGTTACGAGCGAAAACTCTCCGCCGCAGGTGAACCGTATTTCCTGCTCAAAGCCACCAACGGTCAAATCATCGGCACCAGCGAGATGTATGGCTCTGAAGCAGCTCGCGACAATGGCATCCACTCGGTGGTGAACAACTGCACAAGCATCATCGTCAAGGACTTGACCGCCTCGATCTGATCAAACGCTTTCAAGCGCCAGATAGGCCTCGATTTCCCGCGACGGATCGTGGGCACGCATCAGCGCCTCGCCGATGAGCACCGCATTCGCCCCCGCATCAAGCACTCGCTGGGCATCCTCCAGCGATTTGATTCCACTCTCAGAAACTAACAATACATCATCCGGCACCTCTTCAGCGAGGTGCTCGGTGGTTGCCAGATCCACGGAGAAGGTTTTCAGATTTCTGTTATTCACGCCGATCAAGTCTGCGCCCAACTCCAAAGCCCGCTCCATTTCCCGCAAATCATGGACCTCGACGAGCACATCAAGGGTGAATGACTTGGCTTCATCATAAAGGCGGCGCAGGGTTGCATCATCCAGCGCGGCCACGATGAGCAAAATGGCATCCGCCCCGGTGACGATCGCCTCATGAATCTGAACCTCGTGGATCGTGAAGTCTTTGCGCAACAACGGTGACGAGGAAAATTTCGAAATCTGTGAGAGATATGCCAGAGATCCTTGGAAGTATTTCTCATCCGTCAGGATCGAAAGGCAAGATGCCCCGCCCTCTAGGTAGCGTTTCGCCTGCCGAATCGCATCGAAGTCAGGGTCGATCAGCCCGACGGACGGTGAGGATTTTTTCACCTCTGCAATGACCCCGAGCCGCCCCGGCCCCCGATCCAGCGCAGCACGGAAGCCACCGAAATCATTGCGCTGCAGTGCCCCGGCACGTAACAGCGCCGCACGCGGCATCAGAGCAGCGACTTCAAGATGTTTGGTGGCGATGATTTCAGCGAGCTTGTCGGACATACGGGGGCTAATAAACCCGGGTCCGAAAAAATGAACATGGAAAATTTGCAAAATTTGGCTTGTCCACCCTCGCCGCCCATGTAGAAAGCCCCCGACGCGTTTTCCAACGCGGGCGTAGCTCAGTGGTAGAGCGCCACCTTGCCAAGGTGGATGTCGTGAGTTCGAATCTCATCGCCCGCTCCATTCTTTAAATTGCTGCGTCGTTCCAAATAAGATTCCCATGTTCGTCTGGTCGAAACTCTCCGCCGCGAAATGGATGGACGCCTGGGAAGAACGATTTTCCGGCAATCCCAACCTCGTCATCGAGATGATCAAGGGTGGTAAATCCATCCGCATTCAAGTGTTCTGTGGCACCCAAAAGGACGCCGATGCCATCGTCTCGCAGTTCGGCGGCAGCGTTCGCAAAATGGCGAATGCGGAATGGAACAATCCCGTCGCCCCACCCCGTCCGCTCAAAGTGCGCGACGTTTTCATCCTCACCGCAGAAAATCGCCCTAAGGAACTTGCCGCAATCAGGCTGGCGAACCCGAAACGCGAGGTCATCGTCATTCCTCCGGGAATGGCCTTCGGCACGGGCGATCATGCCACCACCTCCACTTGCCTGCGCTTGTTAGTCGATGTCGCACGTTCCCGGAAAGGCGCCGACTGGACCGTCGCCGATCTTGGAACAGGCACGGGAGTGCTTGCAATCGCCGCCAGCAAGCTGGGTTCCGGAGAGATTTTTGCCTGTGACTATGATCCATTCGCCGTCGCCGTCGGACTGCGCAACATCGGGCGCAACGGCACGCCGGAAATTCAGATGCGGGAGCAGGATGTGCTAACATGGAAGCCCCGCAAAAAGGGTTATGACGTCGTTCTGGCCAATCTGTTTTCCACCATTCTCATCAAAGCCTGGCCTGTGATCGCCAAATCCCTGGCACCCAAAGGCGACATCATCGTCTCGGGCATCCTTGCGACCCAGGCATGGGATGTTTTCACCGCCGCCGCCGCCAGCGGTCTCGGTTTCACCAAAGTCATCAAAAAGGGCAAATGGGTCACCGCGCGTGGCGGCCATCTCGCGGATTTAATCGTTTCAAACGCAGAATCCTGATTCTCCCCATTGTGTATTGAGCAAGAAGGACCATCTTCAAAGGATGAACCTGATCTCAATTGCCCACCTCCAGCGTCTGCTCGTTCCAGCGCTGATCGTCGGCGGCTTGTCCAGTTGCCAAACGTCCAACCCCACAATTCCGGCCAAAATGCAACCCCTTCGAGCGCTGGAACAGAACGTCGATCTTCCAAAATTCATGGGCGACTGGTTTGTCATCGCCCACATTCCCACCTTCATCGAAACCAAGGCCTACAACGCTGTCGAGTCATACAAGCTCGACCCGGACGGCACCATCGCCACGACCTTCACTTTCAATCAAGGCAGCTTCGACGGCCCGGTGAAAACCTATCACCCCCGTGGGTTTGTCGATAACCAAGACACCAAGGCAGAGTGGCGGATGCAGTTCGTCTGGCCCTTCAAAGCTGCGTTCCTCATCACCCATCTCTCCGATGACGGACAAACGACCATCATCGGCGTGCCAAACCGCAAGTATGCCTGGATCATGGCACGCACCAAAACCCTATCCGAAAAACGTTATACGGAAATGGTGAAAATCATGAAAGACTCCGGGCACGACGTTTCCAAGATCCGCCGCGTTCCGCAGCGATAGGTCGGCATCACTGAAAACTCCTGAACATTTCAGCCCTTCCTTTCACCACCACAGACTGCGGCGACAGGGCGAGAGCAACCGACTCGGCAGATATGCACAGGTAAGTACACCCCGACATTCCGCGCGGCAAATACCCGGTGCGTTTTCTGAATATTTTTCCTTCCCCTCCTATCAGAGACGAAGCACTTTCGGGAATGAGAAAAGCCCTCCTCTCCCTGTTGCTCCTTTGTGCCCCGCTGCAAGCGGATGACGAGCTCTTCCTCGAACGCTTCGCTGATCCCGCTACGCGGACTGCCGCGCTGGCCGAGTTGATCCCCGGCACGCAGTCCACCTACTTTCATACCGCCCTCGATCATCAACTGGCAGGCCGTACCAAAGAGTTTCAGAACACAATCGCCGACTGGAAAGCGGCGTCCGAACGAAAGGAGCATTCCATTTCCAGGGAATCCATGTCGGTCTTGGAAAATCGCCAACTCTTCATCGCCTACAAAAAAGATCCACTCGCCTCGCTGGTAGAACTCATCCGAAGCCTCGACTTGGATTTCAGCGACACACGTCCGGATGCCGCAGCTGCCGCTGAAAGTCTTCCCACTCGTCTTGATCCCGACCTCATTTCCGAGGCTGCTTTTGAAAAGGCCACTGCGGAAAAATCCCCGGAAGATCCCTATACCGAATTCACCGGCACGCGGTTTCTCCGCGAACTCGAACAAGTCGAAACTTTCGATGAAGCGAAAATACGCTGGTTTCTCAATCGACTGGATCGCGCAGATCTCCCAAGCGTAGTGCCCTTGGTGGATCGTTCGCTCGCCCTCGAAAAACCCGTCCCCTTTGGCAGCCTCCCCATCCACCAGCTGCTCACTGCCACGCAGCTCCAGTCTCTGCTAGAGCTACGTCCGTTCCTGCGAGCCAGCGAATCTTTCGCCCTCGCCTACTTGACAAAACTCCGCCCCGGCACCGAGACCGATTTCGAGCGCGACCCGAAGGCCCACGCCGAGTATCTCCGCCTCTGCCGTGATTTCGCAGTCATGCTTCCACCCGCGCTGAATTCGCTCAAAGCCCACATTCTTTTCCACCATCTCCGGATGCAGGAAGAACTCGGAAACTATCCCAAAGAAGACCTTTTCACCTATCTCGCGCTGCCTCGCGCCCAACATGATCTCCTCAAACTCCAGAAATCCGCCACCCCCGAAACCGTAAGCCTCAACTCGGATTACTCAGCGGTCACCTCATGCCCGCCCGTCAGTGAAGATTCCCTTTTTATCAAAGCTTGGGTCCGGCACTTCCTCAGCCAGTCGGATTCCGCAGCGGACTTCGCACCATTCATTCCTGACAAAACCCTGACTCAACTCCACGCTCATGCCCAATTGTTAGCCGGAGCGGACACCGCCCGCTGGGGCAGCATGATCGATCCCGCAGAATTTAAAGCCCTCCAAAATGAAACCCGTCTTACCTTCGCACCCGGCACACCGGGAGTCCTTGATGCCGATGCCTCAGTTAGCCTAACACTCGATCTCAAGAACACCCGGAACCTTCTCATCCGCATTTACGAACTCGACCTCCCGGCCCATCTCGCCAAACACCCCGCCGAGCAAGACGTCACCACCGATCTTGATGGCCTCGTCCCCCACCTTGAGCGCCGCCTCACCTTCGGCCACGCACCGATGCTGCTTCGCCGGAAAGCCATCGAGTTCCCGGAACTCACCGGGGCAGGCCGATGGCTGATCGATTTCAGCAGCGGCCAGGTTTCCGCACGTGCGCTCATCCGCAAGGGCAGTCTCATCGCCTATCCCGAGCGCACCGCCACTGGCCAAAGTCTCCGAATTTTCGATGAAAACGGCAATCCCGTTCCCACCGCCAAGCTTGCACTCGGAATTGAATCTTACCAAGCAGATGCCAGCGGCCGAATCAACATCCCCAATGTGCCGAACCAAGCGGTCACTCATGGCATTGTCACTGCGGGCAAACTCGCCGCACCCGTTTCACTCGATTCACGGGAGGACGAAATCGCGCTCGATACCCGCTTCCACCTCGCCCGCGAACAACTCCTCGCCGATCAGGAAGCCCGGCTCCACCTCCGCATCCGTCTCACCAACCACGGTCATGAGCTCCCACTGGATCGCATCAAAGACCCGGCACTCGTACTCAAGGCCGAGCTGCTAGGCGGCATTACCACCGAGCGTGTCATCACTGAAAATCTAACACTAACGCCGGTGCTGGAAGTCCCCTTCCAAGTTCCCGCAGATTTGTTGAAACTCACACTCACGCTCCGCGGCACCGTCACTCCAGTGACTGGTGGTGCCCCCCTAAAACTCAGCAGCATTGAGACATTCGATCTCAATGCCGATCTCAAGCAGGCCTGCATAGGCACCGCGTTTTTCTCCCCCACCGCCGAGGGCTATCGACTTGAAATCCGGGGGCGCAATGGCGAGCCACTTCCCTCAAGGGCCATCACCCTCACCTGCCTCCGGGAAGGGTATAAACCCATCATCAAGGTCGAGACCCGCACCGATGCCAACGGACGAGTGGACCTCGGGCAATTGGATTCGATTCGTAACCTGGCAGCATCCGGGACTGACATTTCTGAAGCGTCCCTCACACCAAGCAGCCGCGAACTCAACACCCGACGAAACCTCAACCTCCCGGTGGGTGCTGAGATCCGTATTCCCTTGGAAAACCCAGCCACAGCTCTGGATCATGTGCATACCTCATTGCTGGAAATGCTTGGAAACAAACCCATCCGCGACCACTTCGACAAATTGTCCCTTCAAGAAACAGAATTGGTGATCCGCAACCTGCCACCCGGTGAATTCCGACTCCGGCAAAACGAAAAATTCACGAAAATCCGCATCTCCTCAGGCCGTGAGACCCATGGCCTGCTTCTATCAAGAACCCGGGTCATCCCAGTGCAGCTTGCGCAGAATCCAACCATTGCCGCGGCAATTGCAGACAATGATGAACTCAAAATCCAAGTCCAAAACGCTCAACCCACCACGCGAATCTCATTGATTGGCAAGCGCTATCTCAACCGGAATTTCAATGACCAAAAGA
>Ga0163144_10020823_pt1 | contig 13081 bp, 7 predicted proteins | sample OliLak19BULKMAT1_FD_123175 | JGI IMG/M metagenome (GOLD analysis project Ga0163144, IMG submission 123175) | Freshwater microbial mat bacterial communities from Lake Vanda, McMurdo Dry Valleys, Antarctica - Oligotrophic Lake LV.19.BULKMAT1 | ecosystem: Environmental > Aquatic > Freshwater > Lake...
CTGCTAATATGGCGACAAAAGAGAATGCAGCGGTAACCTGGGATTTCATTACACTTCACATTAGCTATCTGGATGAGGCTCTATCTTTGGATAGGAGGGCCCTCTCCATTCAGGCGCGCGGAATTCCCATCCCTTGCCAGGACATTCCTTCAATTCCCGCTCATTAAATGCTTATATCCAATGGATGAATCCATGGTTCTTTCTCCTTATCGCCGGCACTTTTGAAATTGGTTTTACGACCTTTATGAAGCTCTCGAACAATTTTTCGAAATGGCCCTATACAGTTGCGTTTGCGATCTGTGCGATATTAAGTTTTATCGCGCTGAACAAGGCGGCGACTCAAATTCCTCTCGGAACTGCCTACGCTGTATGGACCGGCCTCGGCGCATTCGGGACGGCGATTGTTGGAATTGCATTTTTCAAAGATCCTTCTGATCTTTGGAGAATTTTTTTCCTCACCACTCTCATCGGTTCCATTATTGGGCTTAAATTTGTTTCTTCGAGCGCTGCTGTTTAGGCTCGCATTGGCTCATCCATCGGGAAGAACCGGAAGAACCCCACCAAAGGGGGCTCGTTAAATGGCGGATTCTTCGACGAGTTGGGAATTCATAAAAATTTCAAGTAGTTCCAAAATCGTGTGCTAAAAGTGTGTCTAAATCAAGCGATGCCCAGTGACATCACCCATCGTTTGACACACTTGCTTGAGTTAAAAAAGATGGACCGCTCGCCGGACGCTGATGATCTTAACTGAACCGTTTTTTTAACCTACATCAGCAATGAAATCTTGCGAAAGATCAGACCGAAGGACTCCGGCCCAGGTTGGTGTTTTCAACTACTTAGTGTGGCTGCCTAAGAATGGCGGAAGAGGTGAGATTCGAACTCACGATACCCTTACGGGTATGCTAGTTTTCAAGACTAGTGCCTTCAACCACTCGGCCACTCTTCCTAATATATAAGCGCTGCTCTCGCAGCGCACCTTAAACGGTCCTAATGGTATCGGAGATATTTCATTGGAAAATATCTCCTTCAAACCAATATGCGCTATCTTATATTTTAGCGCTGCCTTCGCAGCACACCTTAAATTGGTCCTCCTGGTATTGTTGATCGCCCAAAGTGGCGATCAACTCCCAGCGCTTCAATAATTAAGACAATTGTGCGCTTTTCGGCCACTTAATTTCCAGTCTAATCTAACCCCCTATGAAACACGGCCAAGTTAAGGGCGATGAGTCCTGCTGTCACAGCTCCCACGAGCTTCATCATGAGTCGCCAAAGCCCAAGCTTCTGCCGCCTCTTATTTCGCTGGCCCTGGCGGCCGCTTCCATGGGCGTGGGTATGACATCCCCTGAAGGTATGGCTTCCGCTCTCTTAAGTGGAGGTTTGGCGCTTGCAGTCGTCGTTCTTTACGGGCGGAAATTTCTGATCGCGATTGGCAAAATTTTTCGATCCTCCGATATGAATACGCTTATTGGAATCGGAATCGTGGCGTCTTTCGGTCTTTCCATTTGGAATATCCAAAAAGGAGATTTTCATCATCTCTATTTCGATACCGCAGCTTTCGTGGCGGCCTTCGTTTTGTTGGGACAATACTTCGAAGCTCTTATCCAAAACAAAATGAACGAACAAATGTCGAGTCTTACCTCCTTCCTTCCACAAAAAGTGCGGGTGATTTCGGGAGTCGAAGAACATCTCGTCGAGATCGGTCAGTTAAAAGTTGGGCAGCAACTAAAAGTATTGGTGGGCGAAAGAGTCCCCGCAGACGCTAAAATTTTGAATGAGGCCGGCGCCACCTTTGATGAGAGCATTTTGACCGGGGAGTCCAAGCCCGTCACTCGCGCCAAAAATGAAGCCGCCATTCAAGGCGCCCTGAATGTGGGTCAGCCCGTCATTCTAGAAGTCACAGAAGCGCCCGAGAATTCGCTCTACCAAAAGCTTGTGGCGGAAGTTCGTGCGAGTCTCAAAGTTCGTCCAAAAATTCAGCAAACAGTGGACAGGGTTGCAACCATCTTCGTTCCCTTCGTCGTCTTGGTTTCAATCGGTGTCGCCGTGATGTGGAGAATGCTGCGTCCGGAATCGGATTTATTTATTCAGACGGCCATTTCTGTCTTGGTGATCGCTTGCCCATGCGCTTTGGGTATCGCCACTCCCACCGCTCTTTTCGTAGGAGCTCTTCGCGCGAGCCGCAAAGGAATTTTGCTGAAGTCATTGGATGCGGTCGATCGTATCGGCGACATCACAATTGTGGCCTTCGACAAAACGGGAACTCTCACCGAGGGACGTCCCGCCGTTCAACGTATGAAGGGAATTGAAAATTTTCCAACATCTGAAATTTTGCAATTGGCGGTTTCGGTTGAGCAAGATTCTGAACATCCCTACGCAGTCGCTATTCGCAATCGAGCCTCATCGGATCGTGTAAAGGTTCTACCCGCCACCGATTTGAAAATTGGAACTGGTCGAGGTGTCTCAGGGCGAGTCAAAACGGAGAAGGGCGAAGTGGAGGTCGTCGTTGGCAACCTCAATTGGTTTTTTGAAAATGATTTTGATTCAACAAGGATTCCTCAAGATCTTCAGTGGGAAGCCGACGGTACTCAAGAAACTGCCATTTGGGTCGGCGTGGACAAAAAAATATTAGGAATCATCTTTGTCGCAGATCAGATTCGCGGAGGTTCAGCTCAAGTTGTCGCGGCGCTAAGCGATCAGGGCTACGACGTGGGAATGATCACTGGGGACACCGAGCCCGTGGCCCGCTCTTTCGCCAAGATTTTAAAACTCAAGTATTTCCACGCGGGAGTCTTGCCAGATGAAAAGGCAACCATCATCAAGCGTCTGCATCAACCCAAGAAGAAGGGCCTCGATTTTGTGCATCACAAGGTCGCCTTTATTGGAGACGGCGTGAATGATGGGCCGGCGCTCGCCGAAGCTCATTTGGGAATTGCCATGGGTTCGGGAGCCGCGCTCAGTCAATCTGCGGCGGATGTGGTGCTGGCCTCAAACGATATCCTTCAAGTTGAAGGTGTCTTTAAGATTTTGAAGTCGACCAAAAGCCTTATACTTCAGAATTTGGCGCTCGGTTTTGGATACAATTTGTTGGCCATCCCTTTGGCTGCGGGAGCTTTGATCCCCTGGAATGGTTTCAGCCTGAACCCCATGATTGCCGCTGCGGCGATGGCTGCAAGTAGCATTTCGGTACTTTTGAATAGTCTTCGTGCGCTCAAGAGTTGACCGAACCTTGTAAAAAATCGAGAATTCGATCGTATGAATACCAATCCGCTTTTTACGAATGTTGTTTTAGTTGTAATTGCTGCTCTTCTTTTGGTTCTCGTTATCCAAAACGGAATGCAGCCTGGTCGAGACAAGCGCCCTCCAGTAGTTTCTGAGTATTCCATGGATCGAAATCCCTCGGTGAATCCACAGGCTCAGAATATGGCGCACAATATGTTTTTTATGGCCGTGAAGCCGTTTCCCGAAGGTTGCAAGAACGCAAAGGTCTTGGATGATTGCGATTCGCCAGCCGCAAAAATGGTCAAATCCAAGATTGAAGCGGTTGCTGCTTCTGGCAAAGGTCCGCGACAAGTTTTTGATTTCATTGTTGAGACATGGGGCGAAAACGTTCTGACCGAGCAAGCGCTTCAGATTCGAAATATGCGCGTGAAATCGAAGTGACCGCAGATATCGAGAAAATTCGTCGCTCTAGATTGTTTAAAAACCTTCCAGAGCGCGCATTTGATCGAATTTTGCCCCTTCTTAAAGTTCGATTTTACGAGAATACCCAAGATGTTCTTCAGCTTAAAAAAGATAAAGACTTTGAAAACTCCTTTGGTTATGTGATTTCAGGAAGAGTTCTCTTCTTGAGTCCTGATTCCAAACCTTTAGGCGTGGCAATCAAGGATGAGTTTTTCTTAGGTCGATCCTTTTCTTTAGCAGGCTCGACAGTTGATCGTTTGATGTCGGCGAGTGAAGCCACTTTGGTCGTTTTTATTCCCAAAGAAGTTATCTCGCTCCTTTCGAGCGCTTCCAATCAGTTCGCCGAAATGTTGGAAGAAATTTACGATTCCATTTTCGAAAGATCCAAGCTTATTTCTCAAGACACCTCGGCCATCAAGACCATTCAAGATTGGATTCTCAATCAAGACGGTCAGAAAACTCTGACAAGTTGGGTCGGTGTCATCGAAAAAAAGCGGATGCAGGCGATCGAGAGAAAGGCCAAAGAAGCCAAACTGCAAGTCACCGTTCGATATCTCTGGATTCTGGCGATTCTCTTTGTGGGATTTATTAGCGCGGAGTCCTTTGCTCGCCTCTGGAATCCTAGCTACGCATTTGTGGCAAATTATATTCCCTACTTCGAAATCGACAAATTTGAGCCTGGAACTCGCTGGAATATTTTGCTGGGGATTCTGGGCTATGCCTTTCTGGTTCTGACGATGGGGCATACGTTCGTAAAATTGGGCATCCGTAAATATCATTGGAAGCTCAACTTTCAACTCTCGCAGCAAATCCATATTCTTTTTGGGATCATTGGCTCTTATCTCATTGTGCTTCATACGGCCTTTCATATGTCCGGCATGAATATCGCTTACTGGGCGCTTTATGCCACCTTGATTGGAATTTTTACAGGTTTCATTGGGCAATTTATCTCGAGCCAAATTCCCATGAGCATACGAGGAGAAAAGCTCAAATTAGATACACTTAAAGCTGAACAACAGAAGCTTCAGCAAAAAGCCGAATTGCTATTGAGCAATCATCAGGTTTATAAAACGTCCGTACTTTTGATTTCAAAAGGCATCTCTTCATCGTTTTGGGGAAATATTTTTCAGACGCCATTTCTTTTTTTGCGGGCACTCAAAGTTAAGGCCGCACTTCGAGGGCTCGGACTTGGCGAATCGGGCGCAGCGGTGGCCGCACAGCTCATTAGAAAAGAGTATCAGATGAAGCAAAAGATTCGATTCTTGGAGATTTCAAATGTCGCTCTTAAAAAATGGCTGACGATTCATAAGCCCATTGGCTATGCGACCTACGGCCTGGGAGCACTTCACATTATCTTGGTAACTCTACTCGCTTAAGCAGCGGCCTTCGTACTATAGACTCGGCCCTTCCAAACTGAACGCTGTCCTCGCCAGTATCGAATGGCGGATGTCCACGTCATCGCCAAATACAAAGTACCAATGAACGGAAGGAGCAGGGCCCAGAGCGGGCTGAGTTTGTAAAACCTCAAGGTGGGAATATAAGTGGCGATCATCACAAAGATTCCTAAGATCACAAAAATATTCGAATCAGAGTTGGCAAAATTGAGAAGCGGGCTGATGAACATTGAGGCCATCATGATCGTCACAGCAAGGAGCAAAAAGTTTGAGTAAAGAAGCTGTGTAAATGCTGACCTTGCCACCATATTCCAAATCGTTCCTAGATCCGAATAGTCGCGATGACTTTTTACAGAGTGCGTGAGACCGATAAAAGTGCGAGCGCCAAGTGCTTTTACCTTTTGAGCCAAACTACAGTCGTCGATCATCGACGACTGAATGCACGAAAATCCTCCCAATGAATCCAAAGTAGATCTTTTAATCAAAATACAACCGCCTGCGGCAGCGCCGAATTTTTTGCGCGCGTCGTTGGCCCATGCGAATGGATACATGAGTTTGAAAAAATAAATGAACGAAGGAATCAAAAGTTTCTCCCAAAATTTCTCCATCTTGAGCTCTGCCATTAAAGAGACGAAGTCTAAGTTCTCAGATTTCATTTTTTGAATGAGAGCTGAGATCGTTCCTGGGACTAGTTCGATGTCTGCATCCAAAAGCAAAATCAAAGGCGTTTTCACATGAGCGCGTCCTTGCTCAAGCGCCCAGAGCTTCCCAGCCCAGCCACCCGGAAGTTCCGTGCCCGTAACGATCTGCAAATTCTGTTTTGATGTTGATCGAGCGACATTAGCGGTGAAATCGGTTGATTGGTCATCGACGAGAACTATAGAGAGACCTTTTCCTTGATGATTGAGGCTTTTGAGAGTCTGGGCGATGACGTCTTCTTCATTTCGAGCGGGGATAAGAACACTCACATCAGAAAGGTCGCCAGAAACATCGCCCTGGCTTTCCAAGACCTCTCGAGTACTCCAAGGTCTCCATGGAAGAATGAAGATCACGATCCAAATGAGTGAGCCCAGAAGGGCAGAGAGCTCTAAGGCCTCGGCAAACATCCCTCCTTGCTAGGGACTTAAGCAAAAAAATCAAGACCCTTATTGTGGCAGCAAACTAAAGCTTCTAAGCACTGTTTTTCCGCGACTAAACTCAACTTGATCGCCCATACTTTTGAAGCCTTCGGCGCGCACTTCGACCAAGTATTTACCTTCTTTTACCTTGAGGCTGAGCTGTCCTTGAGGATCCGAATTTCCCACGGTCAGTTCTCCCGACTCAATACTTCGGAGTGTAAGTCGAGCCACAAGCGGGCGTCCCTGATCGTCGGTAATGGTAGCCACAAAATCAGCCAGATTCTGTCCGGTGGCCTTTCGAAGCTCGATGTCTGCCGATACTTTCTCTCCCGGGCGAAGAGCTAGAAATTTTGAAGAAGATTCATAGCCGTCTTTTGCAAACAACAATCGCGATCCGGGAACTGACTTGAAGTAGCGAACGAATTTTCCGTCGCTTCCGGTCATGGATGGTTTGAAATCAACAGACTCGGGCAAACTAATCTGCACATCTGCGAGCGGCTTCTTTGTCTCGGCATCGAGTACACGACCTCTGAAAACATTGAACTCAAGATCTTTCTCAAGACCTGCAATCATTATATCTCGCTCAGCGAGATTCTTCTTCACAGTGTCGTATTCGCGCTGATCCACTCCGACCTCATTTGCTCGTCGTCCAAACTGCGAAATTCCTACTCCAAGAACAGCATTCCAGAGCGGCACAGCAGGAACCAATGGCTTTGCAGTGATGGATGTTGCGCCAAACTGACTGAGGCCCAAATCCACCGCACCAAAGATCTCAATATTTCTCTGAGGAAATGGTTTGCCCTTCAGTCCAAGAGTGACCCAAGACGGAGAATTTCTCCAGCCCGCATCCAGTGCGCGTTCTAGATGGAGCTCAACAGATGGATTTACATCAGGAAATGGAAATTCAATACCGGCACTCGCTAATATCACTTGCGAGTTGATTGTCTCAGTTCCGATTCGATCGAAGTCTGTCACGATCGGGGCATTCTCATCAAAGTAGCGTTTCGAATTATTGAGCCGGTAGCCAATATTCAAATGAGTTCGGAATGGGAAAAGCGAAGAGTCGGTAAAATCACCAGTGAAGATCGCTGTGGGAACAACGTCTGGGCCTTTAAAAAATCGGGTAACTTTTGCCATATTCACCCAGATCGAGAGCCCAGCAGTGAAGCGATTGGGGTTCAGGGTCATCATTTTTCCGAGGTCATAGGTGCCGGTGAGCGCAAATCCACCTTTAACAACGTCAATAGATTCCGACCCTGGATTCACCGCACCCACAGTAATGACTTCAGGTTCACTCGTGGTGAGCTTGAACCCACCGTGCGCACTCAAATGAATATGGGGAGTCAGTGCGTAGCCGAAACCGAGGGTTGCTTGGGTGGCGCGCACGGTCGATCCATTGGTATCCTTCAATAGATCGGATTGTTGGAAATATTGAACCGACGTTCGAAAATGATAGGCCGCTTCTTCATTCACATCGGCGGAAAGCAATCTGAAGAGACCTTTTTGTGCGTTAATCGTCTCGGAAGAATTCGCAAAAGAGATTGAAGGTAAAAGAACAGAAAGCAGGGCGACAGAAAGCTTCAGTTTCATAGTGAAACCAGTGTAAATTGGTGGCTGAGGGTTTCAAAGACTTTTATTGGGTGGGTTTTAAGATCTAAATGGACGACAAAAATCAAAAGAATCCGAAAAAAGCAAATCCGGTTGTGCCTTTGTCCGCCTCTCAGGATTCTGTTCTCGACGCTTCGCTCGAACCCACGATGGTTGAGCCCCTCGATCCACTTGTTGGAAAAAGCATCGGCCGTTATCAAATTCTCGCCCATGTTGCAAAGGGCGGAACAGGAACGGTCTATCGCGCTCTTGATACAGTCCTAAGCCGAGAAGTAGCTTTAAAAATTTTGCATGAGCATCTCGAATCAAAGCGAGAAGTCGTCGAGAGATTTAAAAAAGAGGCGATGCTCATCGCGCAGCTGCGACATCCAAATATTTTAACGGTTTACGACTTTCTGGATTTTAATGGCCGTGCCGTTTTGGTCGTTGAGTATATGCCGGGCTTCACACTTTCTGCACTCATCAAGGACACACCAAAAGTGCCCGAAGACTTCGTTTTTATGATTACTCTGGAGATTCTCCAGGGTTTGAAGGCTGCCCATGAGAAGGGTATTACGCACCGCGACATCAAGCCTGCGAATATTCTGCTACATCCCGAACTTGGCGTAAAAATTTCTGACTTTGGATTGGCAAAGATTACGGCATTTGATGATGGTCTGACAAAAGAGGGGATATTTGTAGGGACTCCCAGTTTTTCCTCTCCCGAACAGATTGAAGGAAAAGCGCTGGATCACCGATCCGATATTTTTAGTTTAGGCCTTACGCTTTATATTCTTGCGACTCGCTCGCATGCGTTCAAGCAAAAGGGCGATTCTACAACCACGGTTTGGTTCAAGATCGTCAAGGGACGCTTCAATGCTGTCCGCAATATGGATCCAACGTTGAGCCCGGATTTAGATCGCATCTTGGATCGAGCGTTACAGGTGCCGGTGGAGGCGCGTTATCAGTCTGCTCAAGAAATGATCAATGATGTGGAGGGAGTTCTTAAATCGAGAGGACTCATCCCCTACGCGAATCAATTGAAAGATTTTTTAAGGGCGCCGACCAAAGCTTACCAAAGTACGTTTGTGTATCGAGCTCCTCGCACAAAATTAAAGTTCAGAATTTTTCTGCTCTTGATTTTGGGGCTAAGTGGAACTTCACTTTATTATATTCTTCAGAACCCACCGATCTTGGAAAAGTCCGCATCGCAGATTCCCGCGCAGTCAGCACCAGATTTACGCATTCCTGTCGAAACGCTAGAAGAGGAGCCAGCGCCTACGGAATTTGAACCCTTAAAAGAGGTGGAGATCAAGGTGCCTCCCGCTCATAAAGTTCAGCCTAAGCCACCGCCAAAAAAAGTGGTGAAAGACATTCCACTTCCTGAGGCAATTAGCCTTCCTTCAAAGGCAGAGGTAGTAGTCTATCAGCCCAAGATGAATCCTGGATTAAGATTTAAGTGGAATGAAAAGGCAGATTTTGCTTTGGCAAAAGATACTCAATTTAAAACAATTATTTCTCGCAGTCCTGAGGCCACAACCTTCAAAGAAATTAAATCGATCGCTCCTGGAAATTATTTTTGGAGGGCCGGAAAAGCTCTGGGCAGTCTTCGAGTGACGACGATGGATAGCTATCGGGAGCAAAAGAATACAGCGAAGAGGCCCGTCACCGTACTATCTAGCTTTGAAGATGTGGATCTAGAAATCAATCCCTATGTTCAAGAGCTCCGCTTGGATTGGACGGCTGGGCCTAAGGCGAATTCTTATAAACTCGAAGTAGCGAGCGATGAACAATTTAAATTACTTTTATTTTCTGGAGCGCTGGTTCAGAAGTCTCAAAATTTACCTCGAGCCTGGGATCGCAGCCAGATTGTTTTCTGGCGTGTTACTTATTTGGATGATCGAGGAGATGTTTTTTTGATTGATCCAATTCGTCGGATTAATTTGAAGGTTCAGGGGCATTCTAGTCACTACGAAGTCTTGTCTCCCAAGCCCAACGAGAGTCTGAAGGCCGGTGATTTTACCGTTAGGTTGGCAGCGCCCGCCTCTGCAAAGGTTCGATGCGGACTGAGCAATGAGGGTTCGGGTGTCGAAGATTGGAAGTCACTTCAAAGAGGTGATATTCAGTTGAGAGCAAAGTTGGAATTAATGGTTCAGTCCAAATTCATCGTTTGTGAATTCATTCCGAGCAGCGGGAATTCAACTTTCTTTCTAGTTCCCATTCGCGTGACCGCGCTTTAAGCGCAGCCTTAGAGCAACAAAGAGTCCAAGGATGATCAATCCCATATCGACGTTTGAATTCGGCGAGGAGCGTGGGCTTGAACTACATCCGAAATGTGATCCCTGTCGAACCACGCTAGAGTTTCTCGATTGTGCCGAGAATGCTGTCGTCGGCTGGGTTTGGACTGTGGTTTCATTTCCTTGAATATCTTGAAAGGTTAACTGGATTTGAAAGCCATCATGGTGACCCGAGAAATAGGGAAGCGTATCCCAAACTATATTCTGCATGGGAGCCTCTGTGGCGTTATCAGCACTCACGAAAAAATCAGAGTTTCCACTGAAGCTTCGGTTGTTGACTTCGATGAATTCTGAAGCATCTGATGTTTTGTATTCGAGTTTTGAAACACGAACCCCATCTCGTTGCCGATCAATAACTCGGAAGTTCAGATTCAGCTTTTGTGGCTGAATAGAATCAGAAGAAACGCTGAGTGAGTCAATGAACGGAATGTTATTCAGAGTTTGTCCACAGATTGTCGCTGCATTGCCGTTCATATTTTGGTTGGAATCGCGAGCCGCTACTCGAACACAGTATTTGGCGCCCGTATTGAGTCTATCAATGACGATATCGATGGCGGATGGATCAGCTTCTCGCACTTCTTCATTTCCATCAAAGATTGGATTTCCGTCTTGATCAAACAAAGAAGTGGCCCGAATGACGTAGGTAATTGGTTCTTGTAGAATCTGCTGATATCTCGGTGGATCCCACTCTGCCTTGAGGGAAACGCCATCTTCCTGAGGAATCAAATTTCGAATTCCTGCGAAGTCTGGCGGAACTGAATCGGGCTGAGTTGTAACGCCTTGACCTTCGAGACAATTCGCCTCGTTGTTGTTGTTCATATCGCGAAGACATGTTTTGAAGCAGTACTGAGTATTGTCGAGTAGGTTTCCAATTTCTCCTACATAGAGACAATTATTGAATCCCGTAATATTGACCGAGTTAATCGCATCGAAGGGTAGCGCAAGTGACTGTGAGGCCTGTTGATAGTTCTCAGCTGCGCAGCTCAAGTTTGCTGCTTTGAGTTTGACTTGTACGAATCCAATCATGTCGGCAGAGTTTTCGTGAAAGTTTGTTCCTTCAAAATATCCGTCGGGATGAATATTGCAAAGATATCCCAGAGCGCTTCTACCGGTATTGGGTGTAAGAAACTGAATTTGCTGATTCAGAGCTCGAACGGGCCCAACGCTGTCACCAAAGCTCTGAGAATTGGATCTCGCACTGGGATTTCCCTGTGCATCGAGAGCCGTCAGAAAGTATGAAATTCCGTTGAGAGGAATGGGGGTAGGTAGGTTGGGATCTGTCCAAACCAAATACCCATCTTGAAGTAAGGGAGTTAATCCGGTTTGAAGTCTAAAGGGCTTGGCCCCCTGTCCCGTTGGTTGATAGGGACTGTCCGTTGGTGGAGGCGTTGAAGGCTCCAAAGTCTCCAAACCAACGCGTCGGTAAACTCGGTAGCTTGCGGCGTTTTCAACCGGTCTCCATCGGAGCGCTCCTACGTCGGTTGAATTCTTTTCGAGCGCGGGTGGCAAAAGACCAGCGATTAAAGTGGAGTCATAGAAATAGAGAACGGACAAAGCTGAAGCAGGGCCGGGAACATTTCCACCCTGACGCTGTTGGCGCGCATAGTATTCGCGAGGTCCGGATTCCATAGAGTATTCCGTTACATCGATCGAAATTTCAAATCTTCCTCCTGGAAGTTCGCCAATTGTCGTGCGTCCGACTTCCAAATCACCAGAAGGAAGCTTTAGATAAAATATTCCAGTGGCATTTCTTTCGCCAGAATACGCACCCAAGATAATCTGGCGATTGCCTGCTGGCCGATCGAAACTCGTGAAAGGCAGCGTGAATAAGTCCGTAGGAGCTGGAACTTCAAGAGTTGTGGTTTGAAATGAAAAGACTCCAGAGAATGCGCTTTGGTTTCCAGTCGTTCGAGCCTGTGCGCACCATCGGTAATTCGTAAGCGGACTTAGTGCGGCATTGATATTGATTGTCGATCCAGCGGCAGAGTATTCCTGCAAATAATCCGCCCCAATACAAGATTGAGTGTCGAGTGCAAGTCGCACGGCATAGGTCACGGGGCAGCTCGGGGTGCTAGACGATGCTGTCCAAGAGAGAGTGGGATAAAGCGCAACATTCTGACTTCCATTGGCGGGACTCGTTGGCGACGGCACGCTTGGAGGGCTGCAGGCAGTCGCAGCTAAACTGAGAATGGCTTCATTTGAATTTAAACCTGCAGTGGCAGTGGCCGGATTGGAAATTCGAACTCTAAATCGCGATCCCCCATCGGTCGAAAGCACTGTTGTTGTATAAGATGTCGAGGTCGCTCCTATGATATCGGAGAATGCTGTGGGCGTGGAAGCCGAGCGCTGCCATTGGTAGATCACGGGATTAGTTGCTGAGCCCTCGATGACAATATTGAAAGTCACGGGAGATTGAACGGCCACTGTTTGACTTACAGGATGCGAAATGATCGCGGGGGCAATGGGTGTGACAGTTAATACGGCCGCATTGCTGGTAACATTTCCGCCCACACCCGTGATCACCACTCGAAATCGACTGAGATGATTGAGAGCGTAGATTCCCTGGAATGAATAGTTTTGGTTCGTCGCTCCGGAAATATTTGAGAATACTGCGGGAGTGGCTGCACTAGCAATTTGCCACTGATAGCTGAACGGGCCGGTGCCGTTTGAAGCCACAAAGAAATTGGCGAATTGATTATCTGTAATAGTTGTCGACGCAGGTTGAGTTGCAATGGTCGGTGCAATGGGAGCGGGAGGATTGACAAGCAAATGTAAAATTCCGCTGGTCACTGTTGGGCTCGTCATATTCTGACCCGTCGTTAAATCTGCTGTTGTATTAAAAACTTCGAGTCGAACTCCGTAATCTCCCTGAACGGCAGTGAGCGTAAAAGTTGCCGAGGTAGAAACCACGGGCCAAGCTGCTGGGGATGTTCCGTAGGGACCCATTCTCCATGCGTAAGTTAAACTGGTGGCTTCAAGGGGATAAACGAGCCCATAAATTAGA
>Ga0163144_10020824_pt1 | contig 13081 bp, 22 predicted proteins | sample OliLak19BULKMAT1_FD_123175 | JGI IMG/M metagenome (GOLD analysis project Ga0163144, IMG submission 123175) | Freshwater microbial mat bacterial communities from Lake Vanda, McMurdo Dry Valleys, Antarctica - Oligotrophic Lake LV.19.BULKMAT1 | ecosystem: Environmental > Aquatic > Freshwater >...
ATTGTTGACCTGCTCTCTCAAGTTTCCTTCTACAACGTATAGCTTTTCTATTTCGGCACTCACCATCTTAAGCTCATCCTCAGTTAACTCCTTAACTCTTTTTTGTTTGTCAATTCCTGTGTTTTTAAGAATCTTGCCAGATCCATCCCACCCTATTCCATAGAACAATGTTAACGCATACTCTATCCGAGCTGTGTCGGGTAAAATTAATCCTAAAAGTCTAGCCATATTAATTTGAAATTTGAATTTTGAATTTTGAAATCAATATTCAGTTTGAAATGTTTAAAAACTAATTAATTAAAAATTGAATAAAAATTAAAAACTTCAAACTAAGAACTGACTTAGCCTTGTCTTTGCTTGTGTTTTGGATTTACACAGATAATATATAAGCTCCCTTTTCTTTTTACGAGCTGGCATTTGGGGCACATTTTTTTAACTGACGATCTAACCTTCATATTTATATTCTGTAAACTATTCTTCCTCGGTCTAGGTCGTAAGGAGTAATCTCAATACGTACCTTGTCTCCCGGAAGAATCTTTATATAGTGCTTGCGCATCTTCCCCGATAAATAACAAAGTATTATTTTGTCGGAGTCCTTGACCTTAACACGGAAAAGCGTGTTTGGTAGATTCTCAACAACCTCCCCCTCAACCACAATAAAATCACTTACCATCAAGCTAAAATTATAGCACAAATTATGTCAAAATGAGCGTGTTTTTGTCTAAAACGGCTATACTGTGTTCAAACTGGGCGGATAAAGATCTGTCCTTGGTTATGAGACTCCAGCTATTCCCAGGTTCACGAATCATCTCACCTGACCCCATCGCGTACATAACCTCTACGGCTATGACCAGTCCGGGCTTAATCTGAACGGTCTTCTCTCGTGGCCCATTAACAAAACATGGCACATACGGCTCTTCATGAAGCTGCCTGCCCAGTCCATGCCCAGTCAGCTGTCTCACAACGCTATAACCAGCCGACTCAATGCCATCCTGAAGCACCTTTGAAATGTCATGGATGTAGTTGCCAACCCTTACCTCTCTTAGAGCTTTCTCCAGAACTTCTTTCCCTACCGAAAGAAACCTATCTACTTTCTCATCGTGCTTAGACCCAAGAACGAAGGTCGTAGCATGGTCTGTATGAAATCCCCCGTAGTACACGCCTATGTCAATCGTCAGCACGTCGCCATCCTTTAGAGCGTAAGATGATGGTGGGGTATGCACGATCTGAGCATTTACCGAGGTACAGATTGCCCAACTATAGTCATTGACCTTGTTAAACGAAAGATCTCCTCCGCGCGCCTTTATTTCTTTTTCCACTAACTCATCTATCTTCAGGGTTGTCATTCCAGTCTTAATCTGTGGAACCACCTCTGCCATGACCTCCCTTAGAATTTCTCCGCCTTTTTGCATTGTCTTAATTTCTTCCGGAGTTTTGTAGTTGATCATGGCTGGAGAAGGTTATATATAGTAAACAGTGTCATATACCTCATTTAGTTTATCCTGAAACTCCTCCTTCGAGAAGTTGTTTTTGACCAAAAAGTCTGCAAAAGCAATCGTTGGTCCCATATTGGTTCCGAAAAGCTCGTTTACGTCTCTATCTTTACCACCGTGACCCGGCCTGTCCTGCAGACGTGACCCAAGTCTCGCGTAACGGAGATTTTTATCAGCGAACAATGCCACAATATGTATCTCGGTATCGGTTAGCTCCTTAATAAGATAGTCGTACTCATCCCAAGATCTCATCCCATCAATAACAACGATATTGTTCTTAACCAGTGCTTTTTTAATGTTGTCTAGATTGAGCTTTGCCATAGCTTCCATACCGTTCACTCTTCGGAGCTCCTCTCTAACTATTTTATGATACTCTTCTTTTTGAGCGCCGTATCTTTTCTGGACTTCGTCAGTTACTACCTTGCCAAAATGGATAACAGGAACTTTTCTTGACTTGAAATGCTCGGCCGCCTCGGTCTTTCCTACTCCTGGCAGTCCGACTATAGCGATGATTGCTTTCTTATTCTGCTTCCATGGCGCCAGTTTGTTTTCGACAATTTGCTTACCAAGACTCTTCAGAATTTCCTGATTTACTTCCTGCACGGTCTGAGTTCCGTCAATCTCAACCAGTATGTCCTTATCGTGGTAGTACCCAAGAACGGGGTTGGTGAGCTTTTTAAACATCTCAATTCTTGTCTTAAGTGCTTGGATCGTATTGTCTAGTCGGTCGTTGTCCTTTCGGTAAGCCAACCTCCACAGAGCCTCCTTGTCAGGAATATTAATATACACAACCTTGTCAACGTGGTTAATGAATTTTTTTGCTTGAGCTAGGGTGCGAGGAAAGCCGTCTAGGATGTAACCACGCGAATACTGTTTGCGTGTGAGATAGGTATTCACTATCTCTATGGCTTTATCATCTGGAATCAGTGCTCCAGAGTTCATAACGGTCTTAATATAAAGTCCAAGTTTGGTTTTTTCACGGGATATTCTACGGAAGATATGACCGGTTGACAGATAAGGGAGGCCGAGTTGCTTTACAAGCAGATTACCTTGAGTGGATTTTCCAGAACCCTGAATACCCATCAATACTAATTTCATTGTTTGTCTATAAAGTTTATAAAGTCCTTAAGGTCCTTAAAGTGCGTCGATTCAAAATTTTGTTTTGACATTATAGACTTTACAGACTTTTGACTTATTATCCGAGTTTCTTCTTCTCTTTATGTGAAGCCCTCTTGCGACATGCCCTGCAGTATTTGATTAGTTTCAACGGTTCGGTTGTGTTTACCTTGTTTTTTTGTGTTGTGTAGTTTTGCGAACCACAAACCTCACAGACCAGTCCGACTAAAACCCTAGATCCTTTGCGTGCCATAATTATATATAGTTTTTAATTTTTAATTTGAGGTTTTTAATTTGAATTCAATTTGAAATGATTCAGTTTTTTACATTACAAATTAATCATTGATTTCAAATTTCAAATTACCTTGTGTATCGATCGTAGTTCTTCATAACCATTTGGGACTCTACTGTCTTAAAGGTCTCCAAAATTACAGAAACTACGATTAGAATTCCCGTTCCCCCTATCACCAAGCTGGTTATGCCGGTCACCGATGATAAGATTGCGGGCAAGATAGCTATTATACCTAAAAATAGTGCTCCTACACTAGTGATTTTATAAATTATCCCTGATAGGTAGCTGCTCGTGGCTGATCCTGGACGAATGCCTGGAATAAATCCTCCAGCTTTTTGAATCTCTTCGGAGATCTTTTGTGGATTAAAAACAACCAAGGTATAAAAGAATGTGAACCCTACTACCAGTAAAAAGTAAATAGAGTTGTACACAAATCCGTTTGGATTAAACAAAGCTGCCAATCCTAAGGCCATGGATGCAACCGCCTTGTTATCAACCTGACCAAGAAAATTTCCTAGTAACTGGGGGAGCAATACGAATGAAATGGCAAAGATAATTGGGATTACTCCGGCTTGATTTAGTTTGAGAGGTAGGAAGTTACTTGCGGACTGATACATCTTATTCCCTTTGACTCTCTTAGCGTAGTAAACGGGAATCTTCCGAATCGCTTCATTAATAAACACAACGCCTGCGACAACAAGTATCGATAAGGCTAGAAATATAACAAGATTTAGTGCAGTTTCTGCTGTCACTGTACCCAGAACTTGCTGGAATATAACCGGCGCACGTCCTACGATACCCGCAAAAATAAGAAGAGATATGCCCTGCCCCAATCCATATTCGGTGAGCAGCTCTCCAAACCATACTAGGATGAAGGTTCCTGCAACCAAGGTAAAGATGAAGGAAAAAAATTCGATAGGACTTAAATTCGCAATAATATTCTGGTTTTTGAGTAAGAAGTAAATTCCAACTGCCTGAATAATTGTTAATGGTACCGTCAGAAGTCTGGTGTACTGATTTATCTTGAATCTTCCATACTCGCCCTCCTTTGCTAGTTGTTCGAATCGAGGCACTACCACCGTCAGCAGTTGAAAGATGATCGAGGCATTAATATAAGGATTCAGACCCAATGCCATAACCGAAAAATTAACCAACGTTCCTCCGGAAAACATATCGAGAAGGGATAGAAATTGATTTTGACTGAACAGTGCCTTTAGCTTAATCAAATCGATCGAGGGAACGGGCAGAAAGGCAAAAATTCTAAATATTAAAAAAATAAACAAAGTGAAGTAGGTCTTACGCTTAAGCTGCGGGTCCTTGATTAGAAGCTTTAGTTTATCGGTTATTTGACGCATGAGATTCAACAGTTCCGCCAGCCTTTTCTATAACCGCTCTTGCAGATTGTGTAACTGGTAATTTTACTGTCAGTTTTTTGCTGAGAGTACCTTTGCCAACAATCTTTATAACGTTTCTTGTGTCGCTCTTGTTTATAATTTTAGCTTCGACCAAGCTGGACTCTGTTACAACATCATTATCTCGTAAACTTTGAAGCATTTCTACAGCAACTGGAAAAATCTGCGCTCTATGAGAGTTGTTTTTTCCTTTTCCCCTAAGTAATGGGTACTTTTTAACAAGTCTTGCCTGACCTCCCTCAAAAAACAGCGGGATGTCGGTTCTAGCTTTTTGATGTCTAGTAATTCCTCTGGTTGATTTTGCGCCTTTTCCACTACCGTAACCACGACCTAGTCTCTTGGCTTTCTTAGCTCCGATGCTGGTTAAGTTTGATAAAAAGCTCATAATGGTTTTCCCGAGGAAATTCTTGGCTTTAACTTCTTCAAGGCTTCAATAACTGCGTAGGTGTTTGCTATTTGATTTCTTGAACGGATAATCTTTCCGGAGGCGTTTTCTACACCAGCGAGCTCCAATATCGCTCGCGCGACACTACCTACTTTAAGACCTGTTCCTAAAGGAGCGGGCTTCAGTAATATTTTTGCAGCTTTATACTTCAAAAGTATCATGTGCGGAATAGACGATTTGTAAAGCGGGACGTTGATTATGTTTTTGTGTGCTGCCGAAATTGCTTTCTTAATAGCGGCTGGCACCTCAGCGGAGCTACCGAGCCCTACCCCAACCTTACCTTTTTTATTTCCGAGTACGACCAGGGATGAGAACGTAACTTTATTCCCTCCAGTTGTCTTTTTGACAACTCTGCGAATAAGTAAAACTCTTTCCTCAAACTCCTTGTCTTTAGGTTCCTCAAATCTTCTGTTATTGTTAGGCATTCTGTTGTTGTTATACATATTTTATTTGATTAAATTGTTATTCCGCTATCTCGCAAACTTTCTGCAAATATTTTGACTCGACCATGATAAAGATATCTACCTCGATCAAACAATGCTTTTTCCACCTTGGCCTTTTTCAATTTCATTGCTAGCTCAACGCCAATTGCCTTAGCGTCAGTGCCTTTGGCAGCGGCAAGCGTAACTCTATTTACATCGTCAATCGCCTGACCATACATAAATTTATTCGATCTAAATACGCTAATACGAGGCCTATCGGAAGTGCCCTTTAGCTTTGCTCGTACTCTTTTTATTTTCCTCATCACTCTTCTTGTTTTATTCATATTTTATTTCCAATAACTGACATCTGAAAACTATTATGCTGCCCCAGCAGCCTTTGCCTTCTTACCAGGCTTAAGTTTTAAGTATTCTCCAGCATATCTAATTCCTTTTCCTTTATAAGGGTCTGGTTTTCTTATTATCTTTATTAGATGCGCGACCTCACCCACCAACTGCTTATCGACCCCAGAAACAGTAATCAAGTTAGTACCCTCAACGCTGAAGGTCACTCCTTCTCTAGCAGTAAAAACTACTGGATGTGAAAATCCGGTTTTTAGTGCCAGATTTTGACCGTCTAGCTTCACATTAAATCCTGTACCGACAATTTCTAGCTTTTTTTCCCAAGGCTTCTGAACTCCCTCTACAGCATTTGAGATTAAGCTTCTGAAAAGTCCATGTAAGGACTTAGCTTTTTTGTCATCTCTAACTCTGGTTACGGAAAGGATATCGCCTTCCTGTGCCACCTTAAGAACCATAGGCACCTCTATTTTTAGCTCACCCTTTGCTCCCTTTACATGAACTGAGTTGGCTTGAATATCGACCGTTACTCCTGATTCTACCTTAATTTTTTTTTCTCCTATTTTTGACATATATTTACTACCAAATTTCAAACAGTAACTCCCCACCTAATTTCGCTTTTCTTGCTTCAACATTTGTCATCAACCCTTTTGAGGTTGAGATTATCATGTATCCAGTACCGCTCATTACCGGCTTGATTGAGCTGACTGTGATATACCATCTCTGACCTGGTTTTGATCTAATCGTTAAATCTCTGAAAACTGGCTCACCTTTTTTATACTTCAGGACAATGGTAATTTCTTTTTTTGGACCCACGGACTCTACACTGTAGTTCTCAATAAATCCGAGAGCCTTTAGCTTCTTAACCACCTGCTCCTTCAGCTTAGAATGTGGCGAAGTGATGACCTCCCGCTTAGCAAGATAGCCGTTTTTGATTCTGATTATTAAGTCTATAATACCGTTGTTCATATTTTAGGTTGCCGAAATAACTTTCTTTGTAACTTTTCCATGGCTTCTAAAGGTTCTGGTAAGTGAAAACTCACCAAGTCTATGACCGATCATCGATTCCGAAATTAATATCTCGATAAACTTTCTCCCATTATGAATGCCTATTCTGTGTCCTACAAAGTCCGGCGCAATAACAGAGCTTCTTGCCCATGTTTTAATTGGAGTTCTCTCCCCAGAATTTTTCTGAGTAGTAACTCTCTTCATTAAGTTTTCGTCAATGTATGGTCCTTTTTTTGATGATCTGCTCATAATAAATTACCAAGAAACTTTTTTAACTCCTGGGATCTCTCCCGCTAAAGCTCTCTGTCGGAAACAAATTCTACAAAGTCCAAATCTTCTCATATAGCCTCTTGCTCGTCCGCATAATGCACAACGCGTGACGTGTCTTACCGCAAATTTCTGTTTGTGTAAAAACTTAACTACTGATGATGTCTTTGCCATAAATCGGAAAAATTCTAAATTCTAAGCTCTAAATTCGAAATAATTTGTTGTTTATTTTTTTGTAATTTCTAATTTGTTTCGTGCTTCGTATTTCTAATTTCGTTTTTACTTCTTAAATGGGATGCCAAATGCTTCGAATAACTTCTTACCCTGCGCCTTAGTCTTCGCTGTTGTCACAATCGTCACCTGCAATCCTCTTGCCTTATCGATTCGGTCAAACTCTATCTCTGGAAATAAGGTCTGCTCCGTAAAACCGAGATTCATGTTGCCGTAAGGATCGATAACGCCATCATCGATTCCTCTAAAATCTCTCATACGTGGCATGACGATGCTTATCAACTTCTGTAAAAACTCGTACATTGCAAATCCACGTAGTGTAACCTTTGCTCCTATTGGCAATCCTTTTCGAATCTTAAAGGCAGAAACCGACTTACGCGCTTTTGTGATAACTGGCTTCTGGCCACTTATCCATCCTATTTGTTCCTGTATTTTATCAAGAACATTCTTATTTGTCACGGCCTCCCCAGCTCCCACGTTTATTACAACCTTGGTAATTTTGGGAATGGCCATTACATTTGCTATGTCGAGATCCTTCTGAAGTTTAGCTTTGATTTCTTTATTGTATTTATCTTTTAGTTCCATATTTATTTAAAGGTTTCTTTACATTTCCTACAAATTCTAACTTTCTTACCATGCCTACCGCCAGGCAGGTTTTTATCAACTTTGTATCCTACGCGGACATTTTTTCCGCACTTAGGACAAATGAGCATTACTGACGACGTTCTGATTGGCTTAGGTACATCAATAATGCCGCCTTTGGGCATCTCTTGATTTTTTTTAACATGTCTTTTTATTAAATTCATTCCTTGAATTAAAATCTTTTCCTGCTTTGGGTATACTCGGTCGATGACTCCTTCTTTTCCTTTATCCTTACCGACCATTATCTTTACCTTATCACCTTTTCGAATCTTCATAGTTTTTTATTTTACTTGCCCCGCCATAGCTTAAGCGACGGTGGGTTAATAAATCTCCTCTGCCAAACTTGCAATCTTACTAAATCCTCTATCCTTAATCTCCTTCGCTATCGGTCCGAAAATACGAGTACCCCTTGGATCTGGTGTCTCCTTTGCGACAAGGATGACGCATGCATTTTCATCAAATCTAATGTAACTTCCGTCACTTCTTCGCTTTTCTTTTCGAGTTCTAACAATTACAGCGGGAACAACCTCTCCTTTTTTTACCTGCGCATAAGGAATTGCCGACTTTATGACCACCACTATTACATCGCCTATTGAGGCCTTTAGTAAATTACCTTTTTGTGGTAATCCAATCATCTGGACCAACTTTGCACCGGTATTATCGGCCACCTGTAACATTGTTCTTAGCTGAATCATATTTTTTTGTTTACCTTAAAATATACCGTTTTTGAGACCGGCCTTGTCTCAACTATCTCAACAGTATCTCCTAATTTCAGATCCATAGAATCATTGCGAGCCTTATATGTGCGGTGCTTAGTGATAACTTTTTTGTATATACGATGTCTCAATCTGCTAACCACCTCTACAACAATGGTTTTATTCATCTTAACGGAGGTGACTGTGCCAGTTAAACTCTGTGCCATATTTATTTCTTGCTATTTAGAACTGTTAATATCACCGCTATTTGCTTTCGTTTTTTCTTGTTGGCGTTAGTATCTTTTTGTGGAGACATCATCCTCTCTAAATTCGACTTAGTTATCTCTTTTCTTAACTGGTCCAACTCTTTATGTAGCTCCGCCTCTGATTTTTGCGCTGTTTTGGTTACTGATTTTTTCATATTTATATTTTAACCCTGAGTTAACCGACGGGTCATATTTAGGACTCCTTTGATATAAACTTTGTATCTACTGATAGTTTTGATGCGACCACTCGAAAAACATCTCTTGCCTCCACCTCAGGTAAACCATCGAGCTCAAAAAGCATTCTTCCTGGGGTAACCGACGCTACAAAATGCGAAACATCTCCTTTTCCAGATCCCATCGTTACCTCTGGGGGTTTTTTGGTAAATGGCTTGTCAGGAAAAATTCTTATCCAGAACTTTCCAGCTTTGCGCGTGGCACGTGCCAACACGACTCTACAGGATTCTATCTCTCTGTCCTTAATCCACGCAGCGTCTAGTGACTTAAGTCCTGCTGAACCGAAATTAAGATTTCCACCCTTAACGGCAATTCGTCTCCAACTTCCTCTAAACTGTTTTCGATATTTTTGTCTTTTTGGGGCTAACATAATTATTTACAGATCCAAACTTTAACTCCAATGTAACCTGATTTTGTAAGTGCTGGGTATGCAATGAAATCAACATCTTCTCTGATGGTTGAGGTAGGCACTGTTCCCAAGAAATATTTTTCTCTTCGTGAAATTTCTGCTCCTTGAATTCTTCCACCCAGCTGAATTTTGACTCCTTTGGCTCCTGCCTCCATTACTCTGCTCATGGTGTTGTGGACAACTCCTCGATGAGGAAAGCTCTTTACAAGTTTCTCCGCTATTGACTGAGCAACGTATCGTGCGCTTAAGTACGGCTTTTTAACGGGTTCGATTTTTAGATCAACCTTTGTTTCCTTATTTTTTTTGGTTGCAGACTCGTTTAGATACTGCATTATTACCTTCTTCACATCCTCTAGACCTTTTCCACCGCGACCGATTATCATTCCTGGTTTCACTGCGTGTATGATGACGGTTATTTTATTGATTGCTCGCTCGATTATTATGCTTGTAACCGACGCAAAGTTAAATTTTTCATAAATCGTGTCTCTTATCTTTATATCGGAAATGAGCGTATCCTTGAAGGTCTTTCGCTTACTAAAAAACCATCTGGAATCCCAGTTATAAATAACTCCTGTTCTTAAACCTTTTGGATTAACTTTTTGTCCCATATTTATTTTTTGTTAGATTTTGCAATTTTTTTCGATTTCACTTCTTTTTCTGAAGCCTTGTTTTGCGCTTTAAGTTGTGGCTTTTCACTCTCCATTTTAACCTCTACACTTTGGGACAACTTCATAGCATCCTTAGTCACAAGCACTAGTTTGATGTGAGAGTATTCATGCCTATAGGGCTTGGCCATACCTTTCGAACCAGCTCTAAATCTTTTTAGTCGCAGTCCTTCCTCAATCGAGACCGACTTAAATTGTAACAAATCTTCATCAATATTCATAGTGTTCTTAGCGTTAGAAAGGGCTGAACTAATTGCTTTTCTTAAGAATGTTGCTCCTTTTTTTTGTGTGTACATTAGCGTATGAACAGCCTGAACTGGCGTTTGCCTTTTTACATCACCTACCAAAAATCGCAACTTTTTGGGCGATATTTTGACATTTTTTATATAAACCTTGAATTCACTCATATATTTTTATATAGCTCTTCTCTTAACGATGTAACGGTTGCTCCATTTATACTTTTTTCTAGTTCTGGTACCTCGTGCAGACTTGCCCCATGGCGTCTTTGGATGCATACCTTCTCCAGACTTACCTTCTCCTCCTCCATGAGGATGACTTCGTGGATCTTGCGCAACTCCTCGAACAGTTGGCCTAATACCCATTCTTCTTTTTCTTCCTGCGGTGCCGATGAGCTCGTCTTTGTGTTCGATGTTTCCGACCATACCAATTGTTGCGCGACAGTCAAGCAAGAACAGTCTTATAGATCCCGAAGGTAACTTAACCTGTGCATAGTTATCGTCCTTGGATAAGACAACAGCCGCTCCACCTGCTCCGCGCGCCATCTTGCCACCCTGCCCTGGTTGAAGCTCGATGTTGTGAACTTCGGTACCTACTGGGATGTTTTTAAGAGGCACTGCATTTCCAACCTTAATTTCTGCTGTATCGGATGACATAACAGTGTCCCCAACCTTCAAATCGTGAGGTTGAAGAATGTATCTTTTTTCTCCGTCTGCGTACTCAACTAAGCTAATTCTTGAGTTTCTGTTTGGATCGTACTCAATGGTTAGAACCTTTCCCTCAACGTCTAACTTATTTCTCTTAAAATCAATGATACGGTAGTATCTCTTATGTCTGCCTCCCTGGTGACGAACAGAGATCGATCCTGTTGAGTCGCGTCCAGAGTGCTTCTTCAAAATTTCTGTTAGATGTTTTGCTGGTTTCATAGTTATGCCTTAGGAAAAATATCAATCGCTCCCTCCTTCAAGGTGACTAGTGCTATCTTGTAATCTGGGTTTGTGGCGGTCTGCATTTTTTTACCCACTCTTCTTTCCTTTCCTTTTCTCACCGATACACGAACCTTGGCAACCTTAACTCCATATATCGACTCTACAGATACTTTTACCGAATGCTTGTTTGAGTACTGATCAACGACAAATGAGTAGACCTTGGACTTAGTCATCTGCGTTGCCTTCTCGGTTATTAATGGTCTGATTAATACTTGTTTCATGATTCTTTAGGATAAAAATGATCAACCAAGGTCTTTAACGAAGACTCAAACAGCACGATTTTTCTTGCTCTCAAAACTTCGTATGCATTTAGCGATTTAGCCTCGATAAATGAAGATGACTGAACATTTCTTGATGCTCTCATGAATCCTGCCGTCTTGTCTGCTGGCATAATAAACAGAACTCCCTTGTCAGCGAGTCCAGCGTTTTTTAGAAACTGCACATAGACCTTTGTTTTAGGTTGTATTGCTAGTACGCTGTCCTGAATACCGCTTACCTTTTTTTCCTTAAATGAGTAAGAGAGTGCGCTGGCAAGTGCAAGCTTTTTCTGTTTCTTGTTCATACTTAAAGCAAAGATTCGTGGCTTTGGTCCGAAGGTGATTCCTCCACCAACAAAAATAGGAGCTTTCTTTGCTCCGTGTCTTGCTCGTCCAGTTCCTTTCTGTCGATAAATTTTTCTAGTTGAACCTCTTACCTCGCTACGTGTCTTGGTTGAGACGGTTCCCTGTCTTTGATTCGTAAGGTAGATGTGCACATACTGATTCATTAATGCAATATTTATCTTGGCACCAAAGAGCTCCTTAGGAAGCTGGGCTGTTCCCGCTTCTTTTCCCGCCTTATCAACAAGAGACATAGTCAAGCCCGCCACTGCTTTAGGAGCTGATAATGGTTTCATTTTTTGTTCTGTCTTTACAGACTTTACGGACTTTATAGACTTTATACTTGCCCCTCGAATCCCGCCAGCGGCGGGAGAAGTGGGGGACTTTTGACTTGTTGCCATATTTATGATGTTGAGACGATACTAATAAGTGCCGTTCTTGCTCCTGGAATCAGTCCTTTGACAACCATCTGATCGTCAGAAACTCCCATAACCATTAGACCTTTTACTGTGACTGTGTCACTTCCCATTCTTCCTGCCATTTTCTTCCCTTTGTAGACTCTTCCGGGGGTTGTGGTCTGTCCAATGGATCCTGGAGCTCGCCAACGATCTGACTGACCGTGAGTTTTAGGTCCTCCTGCAAATCCCCATCGTTTAACTACTCCCTGGAATCCTTTACCTTTTGAGACTCCTGTTACTGATACCAACTCGCCTTCTTTAAAAATCATGTTTGGCTTGATCTGGTCTCCTACAGAAATCTTCAGCTCGCCTAGAGTAAGAATTTTTTTACCGCCTTCTTCAGTAACGGTAGAGCCCTTCAACTTCTTTAGTTTTATCTGTTTAAAAAAACGGAGCGGGGTCTCTATCCCCGCTTTTTTTAGTTCTCCGATCTGTGGCTTGTTGACGTTTTTGCCACGACCGAAGGCTAGTTTAATTGATGTCTCAGAAATACCAATGCAGTAACAAGAAGATGATTTGATTGTGGTTGTCGGAACACGAACCCCGTCCTGGTTAAATTGTTGAGATTGGTGAGCTTTCTCGCCAAGAATATATCCTGACATAATTGTGTTTACCCTGAAGTGAATTTATTCTACTTCACGGGCTTTAGTAAATAAAAAAAGGACCCCAGATTGGGCCCCATCCCATGGAACCAATCCGTGATACACTAGTCGATGCTAGACCTGACAGTTGTAGCAGTCATTGCAAGAATTATATCCTACAGCGAGCTTCAATTCAAGAGAAGATGTTACATCTTAACCTCGACCTCGACACCGGCTGGTAGTTCAAGGTGCATGAGAGAGTC
>Ga0163144_10020825_pt1 | contig 13081 bp, 15 predicted proteins | sample OliLak19BULKMAT1_FD_123175 | JGI IMG/M metagenome (GOLD analysis project Ga0163144, IMG submission 123175) | Freshwater microbial mat bacterial communities from Lake Vanda, McMurdo Dry Valleys, Antarctica - Oligotrophic Lake LV.19.BULKMAT1 | ecosystem: Environmental > Aquatic > Freshwater >...
CGCTACAAAAAACTTGTTTAAAAAACTTGTTCGCTACTTATTAGCTTAAATTGGAGCTATTGATTAGGTGCTACCTGCGATCAATCAAATTAATATGGCACTCTTGCACCATGTAAAACCATAACATACAAAATGCTTATCTTCAAAACAGAATGTAATGAAAGTATCAAAATGTAATCAATGTGATCAATCTTATAATCTGACATTCTTTATGTAGATGTTTGACAAAAAGACAAAAACTAGAGGAGGCGTAAAGCTCATCTTCTAGTTTTTAAGTTTTAATACTTGACTAATTAAGCTTTACTGATGTAATATCCAGCCCTATAAATTTACCTGAAATTTGCATGGAATTTGCTGGGATTTTAATTATTTCTTACTGTTTATGGATTGGTCAGGCTCTTAATGATTCTCAAAAGGAGCAAGAGAAAGAAGTTGAAAAACGGTTGAAGGAAAAGCTGAAAAACGATCAATATGTTAATGTTCGTATTATTGAAAAGCTATAGTTTAATTAGTTAAAAATGCGATCGCTTTAAATCTGGGGTAAAAATTGTGAAGCAGAAAGTGCAAACAATTGGTGGAGAGCTTAAAACTCAAGTCAAAGTCTTGGCGGCTTTGGTGGCAATTTTTTGGATTATTGTCATCTTAAATGAATTAGTCCTAGAGCAAATTTTAGTAATTGCTAATGGCTGTGCATTGAGGAGGGGGCTAAATGCTCTAGGGATCGTACCTCAGAGCTTTATCGGCTTGCGCGGCATCTTATTTGCTCCATTTTTGCATGGAAGTTTTTATCATGTTTTAGCAAACACAGCTCCATTTATTGTTTTGGGCTGGCTCGTGATGTTGAGAAACATTAAAGATTTCTATTTTGTGTCTGCTATGTCTGCGTTGGTAGGTGGTTTAGGCACTTGGCTAATTGGTAGACCTTGCACTGTCCATGTTGGCGCCAGTGGTGTGATTTTTGGCTATCTTGGCTATTTATTATTTCGTGGTTACTTTGAGCGGAGCTTTGTCGCAATCACTATTTCACTCGCGATCGCGATTACTTATGGCGGTTTGCTTTGGGGAGTATTACCAACGCGTTCTTATATTTCGTGGGAAGGTCATTTGTTTGGATTTATTGGCGGCATTATTGCCGCGAAGTTATTATCACCAAACAAAACAGCGGCATAAAAAATCTGGGAGGGCGCTTCGCGCCCTCCCAGATTTTAAGCAACACTTTTGATAGCTTCTAGCAAACTTCGAGTACAAGCCCCTTTTTCACAAAAAGCATCAATGATTGCACCATTGGAGAGAGCTTGAACCTTTCCTCCATCGGCGGCTGAATAAGCCACGATTTTAACATCAGGATATTGAGTTTTGATTTGATTGGAGGCAGTCCAGCCATCCATAACAGGCATATGTAAGTCCATAACTACAACGTCAGGCTTATGCTTATGTACTTTGTCGATCGCTTCTTTTCCATTAATGGCAACTTCAACAGTTCCGATACAGGACTGAAGTGATAATGCAAGTTGTAATGTACATCGAGTTAGTTCATGGTCATCCACAACTAAAACTCTCAAAGTTTTTGTAGAAACTGTCATGGTAGGTTCGGCAAGAAGGGCTTGACAATAACTTTGTTATGTAATTCAGAATACTCCTTTTCTCATTTTAAAACTTCTATCGTAGGGATTAATACAAAAAGAGAGGAGCGTAAAGTACTGATCTCTTTTTTAGTTCTAGCCGCGCCATTTTACTTTTGGTAAAATCTGCTTTTGATCAATGCGGTCGCGATATTTGACGGCAAAGTTTAGCAATGAGTCGAGTAAAGCATCGGATAGAAAGTGAGGTTGTAAACCAAGATCAAGAAGATTAGTATTTTTTGCTTTGAAGTAATGCTCTTCTAGCTCAACACGGGGATTATCGATGTTTTGAACTTCGATTTTAAGACCAAGAGTTTGTCCCGCTTTCTGTACCATGAGCGCAAGATCTCGGATCGAGAAAAGCTCAGTAAATTGATTGAAAACCCGCATTTTGCCTGCTTCGGCAGGAGTAGCGATCGCTAGTTCAATACATCGCACAGTGTCGCGAATATCAAGAAAGCTGCGGGTTTGTCCTCCAGTACCGTAAACAGTTAAAGGATGTCCAATCGCGGCTTGGATACAAAAACGGTTTAGGGCTGTACCAAATACTCCATCATAATCTAAGCGATTAATCAGTAATTCATCGGTTCCAGTTTCTTCGGTTAGGACACCGTAAACTACGCCTTGATTAAGATCGGTTGCCCTTAGCCCCCAAGTACGACAGGCAAACTGAATATTATGGCTATCATGAACTTTGCTGAGGTGATAAAAACTGCCTGGTTGTTTGGGATAAGGAAGAGTATCTTTGCGTCCATTATGCTCAATGGTAATGTAGCCCTCTTCGATATCGATATTGGGAGTACCATACTCGCCCATCGTACCAAGCTTGACTAGATGACAGTCAGGATTATGCTCTTTAATTGCGTAGAGTAAGTTGAGCGTCCCCACCACATTATTTACTTGGGTTAGTACAGCGTGCTCGCGATCAATCATCGAGAATGGAGCGGAGCGCTGTTCGCCAAAATGTACAACCGCGTCAGGTTCAAAACGGCGAAATGCACTTTGTAAAAATTCGTAGTTAGTAATGTCACCAATAAATAGGTCGATTTTTTGACCTGAGACAGCTTGCCACTTATGTATACGCTCTTGAATAGAAGCGATCGGCGTAAGAGTAGCGACACCTAGTTCATTGTCCCAATGTCGGCGAATTAAATTATCTAAAACACCAACTTCATAACCTTTCTTGGCGAGATGTAAAGCTGTCGCCCATCCGCAATAACCGTCGCCACCAATTACCAGTACTTTCATGAAATTCTGTAGCTTACAAAACTTTGAGTTGCAGTTTCCAGATCAACCCTATCAGGATTTGCCTCATTTACTTCGCACAGCCTTGAAATTTATTAAATCATCTGTATTTACAGCGGATTGAGAATGAATCACCCCGCCGCAAGCGGACGGGGTATCTAAATTCTTTTTTACCGAATATACTCACGCCGCAGAGCGGCGGGGTATTTACCCTCTTTGTTCAATAAACTAAACCCAGATTTTTTATAAAAGCCCCGCTTTGCGGGGCTTTTATAAAAAATCTGGTGGTGGGTTTGTTCGGGATTTGCTGTAGAAACATAGAGAATATTTGATTTTGAAGATTTGCTATAGCGATCGCCCATAATTTGGAGACAGTACTTCGCATTTCTGGGTTTTAAATTGTATACTCGTAGCTAAATCACGCACTTTAGCTGATCGCAGCTTTTAAGTAGCGAGTGTAATCTAATTAATAAGATAACCAAGAGTAGTTAGTCACTATTCACTAGTTAGCGTAGGACAATTAGTCAAGTATGATTTCGATTGCTGAACTTGCCCATCAACGAGATCCAGAGGCGATCGCCGAAATTATCCGTCAGGAGTTACAACCACTTGACAGTGAGCAGATTGCGGTTGAAGTCGCGATTGCTGATAGCGGCTTAGACCTACAAATTCGCACAAATTCTGCTATTGATAAAGACAAACTTCTTACACTAGTTCGTAGCAAACTTCAAAATTTATATATACAATCAGTAGCAAAAGTTAAGATTTACTGTTGGCGCAACGATCAAGAAATACTTGAGGAGCGTTTATTGTGGACGGAGCAATTTACTTTAGAGTCTTTAAACTCATCTTTATCAGGAACCTTAGATCTAAACAGAGCCCAATCGCACATTGCGCGATCGCCAGAGCCTCAGCTTTCTAAGCATTCTGTTTTGCAACAAGCGATTAATAAAATCTCACCTACTAATCATAAAGAGTACGCAAATTTATCGGCTACTGAGTTACCCGAGCAAACCTCAAATAATTTAACTAGCTCATCAATTGTGTTGAGCACTGCTGGGTTGCAAAAAACTGAGTCAGCGATTGACAATAACTATTGGCAGTTATTATTAGTTGGATTATCGATTGTTTTAATGGGATTGGGAATTGGCGCAGCTGTAAAGGCAATTAGCGTTAAAAATAGTATAGATAAAAATAGTACAGAGGCAGTATCTTTAGCGAACCCATCTGTTAACAATAATTCCCTTAAAAATACATCAAAAAACACACCTAGTCAGAGCATTGAAACACCTGTCGCTGCTACTAAACCTTCACCCCAACCTAATCGCTCTTCTTCGCCCGCAGCTTTAACACCAAGTCAAAATCCTGACGAATTATCAACAAGTTCCTCATCTAATACTTTGAAGATAGATGAAACAGTTGTAACCTTGGAAAAGTTCAATCGAATTCAAAAGGGAATGACGATTGACCAAGTGGATAAAGTTTTTGGAGCCTCTGGCAAAGTGATAGCTGAGAATAATTCAACTGATAGTATTGGCAAGGTTTATTCTTGGAAAAATCCACAAGGAAGTAATGCGATCATTGAGTTTAAAGATGGTCAAGTTGTCGCTAAAGCTCAAGCTGGTTTATAGAAAATTAGCGGGGCGCATTGCTATATCGCATTTACAGCAGATTGAGAACAAACCAAACCCAGATTTTTTGTAAAAGCCACGCTTCGCGTGGCTTTTACAAAAAATCTAGTGGTGGGTTTGTTCGGGATTTGCTGTAAGAGCAAACATGTAGTTCTTTTAGAGGGTCGCAGGGCGAAGCCACGCTTCGGTTTTTTCTTTTTGTCCATGTCGAAAACTTTGGTTTTCAACATGGACGGGGTATATCTTCTAATTTTCTGGGTTAATTGCTATAAAATTACATCTTATGAAGACTAGTCGGAGAAAATTTTTTGGGTATCGATTTACGCAGCTACGTCTATTTAGATAATTTACAGCGACAACATGCTGCTTATTTAGGAACGATCGCACAAGGCTTTTTACCTTTACCAGGTGATACCTCCCTCTGGATCGAAATTTCCCCTGGGATTGAAATTAATCGTATTACTGATGTGGCGCTGAAATCTACTTCAGTGCGTCCTGGTGTGCAGATTGTTGAGCGCTTGTATGGCTTGCTGGAAATTCACGCTGCGAGTCAAGGGGAAATCCAAGCCGCAGGAAGAGCAATTTTGGAGATGCTCGGCGTAACTGTAGAAGATCGGATTAAGCCTAGATTGTTATCTAACCAGATTATTCGTAATATTGACGCTCATCAAACTCAACTGATCAATCGCTTTCGGCGTGGACAAATGCTCTTATCAGGGCAAACCCTATACATCATGGAAGTTGAGCCTGCTGCCTATGCCGCTTTAGCCGCTAACGAAGCTGAAAAAGCCGCCTCGATCAATATTTTGGAAATTGTTGCTGTAGGTAGTTTTGGACGTTTATATCTGGGTGGTGAAGAGCGCGATATCATGGCAGCTTCGACAGCAGTACTGAATACGATCAACAATGTTAGAGGTCGTGATGTGTTTGGTAGCGATCCCAAGGAGTAATCTAAGCAAACTGGCTAAGCAAACTGAGTTTAGATATCATCTTCCCAGCCACAACATTTACAGCGCCATTGCTCTGGGGGTACTCGCATCCGTGAGAATGAAGTGCGGCATTCAGGGCATTTACCTGTAAAAATCGGATGCCAGCCACATTCCGATTCCATTTCTGGATCGTAACTTTTGGGATCGTCAGGTTCCCATAGCTCCGCTGAGATAAAGTCTGAGCAAACTCCCCATTCAGGCCCGTAAGGATGCACTGCACAGACCAGTAAATTGGTATGAGCATAATAATTGCAGCGATCGCATAGAGATATTTTTGCCATAAATATATTTTATACCGCGTCCATATTGAAAACTTCGGTTTTCAATATGGACGCAGAAAAAACCCGAAGCGGGGCTTCGCCCTGCGACCCTCTAAAATAACTATGGATTTCATCCTAGACGTGGCATAGCTTGCTAGCTAAAACGAGCGATTTCAATACCATTTTGTCGGATCACAAGTTCTAGAGTAAGCGTACTAGCAGGAAAGATTAAGTCTTTAGTAACTGCCCTAATTTCGTAAGGAGATTTTAGCTCGCTAGCTGCTTTAAAAAGTTCGGTCAATGCGTCAGGCGGAAAATTTCCCACTTTACCTGTAATCGTATCAGCAAGCACCCCTTCACGACGAGCGCGAAAACTGACCAGCAAGAATAGTTGTTCAACTCTGGAGGCAAGAGCTTGGGGGGACAGGTTAGGACTAAATTGCAAAGTTGCAATTTCATCGCCGCGCGCAAATATCTGGCGATTAACTGTGACATCGGCGGCGATCGCCACCCTAGTCTCACGTTTTAGAAAGTTTCCTGCAGAAAGAATTCTAATTACATAGCTCTGTCCATCTTTGATCCGATTTAACAGCCCTTCGATTTGGACATCGTTAATATTAATAACTGGCTCTTTTGGTGCTTGATCAGGTAAGAAATCTAGTAGTTGACGAGCATTACGTTCAGCTTGCTGAATTAATTGAATACTAGCTTGACGCAACTCAGCAGGACTGAGATTAGGACGCACGACCCCAATCGATAAAATTTGATCGGAAAAAATGGCAACGTTACCTTTGCGTAAGGCTTCAAGACTAATGATCAGTTGTTCACGGGCTGTTTCTAAGGAAGCAATCTCGGAAGTGAGTTCGCTCCGTTGCTTGTCGATCGCCAGCAACCGCTGTTCTGATTCATCGACTTTTTGGATCAGAGTTTCGCGATCGCGTGAGATAGTCGCTAATTCAGTAGAAATACGTTCTTTTTCACTAGAGATGAGATCTTTTTCATTGCGAAGTTGACTACTTTCTGATTGGAGATTTTCTTGTTCTTTGGTCAGGGCTTGAATGCGATCACGTAAATCCGCTTCTTGTTTTGAGGCTTTTTGAAGTTCTTCGTCAGCTTTTTCAAACTTGCTTTCAACTGTTTGTAGCAAAGCTTGAGTTTCTGATTGTTTACGCACAGCATCAGCGAGCGACTTATTAATAATTTTTAAGTTTTGTTCAGCTTTTTCTTGTTCAGCTTTGGCAGAATTTAGCTCTGTTTCAATTTTTTGCTTTTGCTGCTGGCTGCTTGATAGCTCTGAGCGAATGCTTTCTAGGCGAAATAGTCCATCTCTTAACTGTCCACTTAATAGCAATAAAATCCCCAAGGTGGATGCAGAAATCATTCCGCCTGTAGCGATCGTGACCACAGTCGCGGTGTCACGCGGTCTTAAGTTAAATATGCTAAGTCGTGCTTTTCCAACCTTAGTGCCAATGCGATCGCCTAACGTCGCAATAATGCCACCTAAAATCAAAATCGCTAAAATCAGCGTATATCCAGCCATACAACTCACTATTCCTCATGGTGTTGATCTTAGCAGACAAACATGGGACTAGTAGTAACGCATTACCATAAGGCTTTTGAACTATTTGTCTATAAAAAATCGACGCAAAGCGCCGATTTTTTATGATTAGTTTTTTTGATACTCCCTTCCCACCAAATAATTAGCGTTGTGGCGCTTCGCGCCACAACGCTAATTATTTGGTTTTAATGTCTAATCTTTCACTGGGAAGGGAGTATGTCTTATTTATCCTATGCGGTCAGAGATGGCATCACTCTAGGAAGTTCTAAGCGTTGTTGAGTAGATGGTCGGCGAGTGCGTCCTGATAGACGGAAGCTGAGGCTTTGTAGTTCGATATGCAACTGGCGGTTTTCTTTTTGGAGAGCCTCGATTTTTTGTTTGATGGGGACAATCCGTTCTGCAAACTTAGCCCGATAAATATTTGGCAACTCCTGAACGACTTGCTGTAGCATCCGATTGCGATCGCTCATTTCTTGAATTGTTTCTCGTAATTCTACGGCTTCGCGATCGCGCTCTTGGATTTGAACTTGGGTCGCAACTAGTTGATTTTCAACGCTGGCTAATTTCTGAGCCAAAAAACGCATGTCTTCTGAATGTTGCTCGTGCTCCTCAGGATTTGGCAAAAAGGCGGTGTTCCCCTTCACCAAGCGAAAAAGTTCTTCAGAAAGCTGCTGCACTAGCAGATCTTTTTGTTCTAGCTCGACCTTAAGTAAATTGATCTCCTGTTGAAGATTTGTCGTCATATTTTCGGCGGGATTCGCTAAGGTATTTACTGTGGCATTCATAGGTGCGATTGGTTGGGGGATTTAGGCTAAGATTTATAGCACACAAGTTATGAATTGGCAATTTGTTAAAACGCAATCTAAAAATTCTGATTATAAAAATCGATTTATACTTTCTTAAGCTATTAAGTTTTAAGCTGTAAGTAAAAATCGCGCATGAACCTTAAAAAGATTAATTCAGACGAGCAGCCGATCCTTGATCGCTTAAATGTAATTTCTTCTCTAGGAAATTTGGAAGGAAATTTGGAAGAGCATGTGCTATTGGTTGTTGCCCAATCTGCGATCAAGCTACAAACAACTTTGCTTAAAAACTCGATTTCCTATGCTCAGTCTGTAAGCGGGAACCTAATCCTCAAAACCACTCTCAAAAATACATTAGAAACCCTCATCAAATATACGGATGCGGATGAGGGTAGTATTTTTTTGCTTGATGAAGATGGGGTAATTAAAGAGAGTATTTTGGCTCGAGGTCCTGTGAATCGCGATCTCAAAGATTCAGTAATTTCTAAAGTTTTGGATGATGGATTGGCAGGTTGGGCATTTCGCCATCGCCAAATGGGCATTATTCATGATGCGCTCACGGATGATCGCTGGGTACAATTGCCCGATCAACCTTACACAGCCCGATCTGCGCTGGCAGCTCCTTTGATGTATGGGATCGATGCAATCGGAATTATTACGCTGACACATTCTCAAACAAACCATTTTGATGATGCGATCGCGACGATGATGCAATACATCATGGAAAGCATCACCGCAATTATCCTCAACGCGCAATTACACTCTGCATACAGACCTTTGGGGGTATAAATAGGCATTATAAATAGGCGCTAAAAACATTAAACATTAGTGTGTAAGCGTTAAGGCAGTATAAATCGTCCAACTATCCATCAATAACAGTAATAGCGTGAACACAAGTAAAATCAAATACATCCAAGGCTGAGCTAGAGGACGTACATCGCGTGTATCAATCCCTGTATGTTCTTCAATTTGCTTAACTAATCGCGCAAAGCCGACTATACGCATCGGTAATAGATAAGCCTGCTCTGAATCTTTGCTAACAAAGTAATAAACAATACCGCCTTGTCCTGTAATACTAGGCTTGAGGGCTGTGATATCTTGCCAAGCTAATGACCAACCCTTGCGAAAAAAGGTCGGAAACCAGCGCGGATATTCTAGTCTGATGCCTTCATCGTTAAGGATTACGCGATCGCTTAGCGCCCCATATAAAAATACAAAACCGATTACCAAGCCGATACTTAGCCATGAGGCAGGAATTGCCGCGTGAGTAAAGTTACTAAGAAATGGCAAGGGAACAGTTAGGGCAAGATATAGCAGTAGCAAAGTAATCCGAATCAGTGGCGAGATGCGAAAAATATCAGTCATGGTAAATCCAGAAATGTAAACCCAAAAAAATAATATAAACTCAAAAAAATGATCAAGGTGATTCTAACTTTCCTCTATTTTCTGGTTTTTAGGGCTTGTGCGATCGCGATTTATTAAACGATTTATTAAAATAGAGACGACGATTTTCACCTCCTCTACTTTCTGGGTTGATTGCTATATGATTAACAATCAAGAACACTTACATACAGTACGGATGGTGTAAAACGTGGGTTGGCGTGTACGTGGCATTCGTGGTGCAACCACAGTTGAGGCAAATACATACGCAGCCCTAGAGAGGGCTGTAATAGAGCTTATGGAGGAGATCGAAATCCAAAATGATATCGATCCGCGAGAAATAGTTAGTGCCACTTTTTCAGTAACAATAGATATTGATGTAGTCTTTCCTGCCAAAATCGCCCGATCGCGATCGCAATGGGAAAATGTACCGCTTTTAGATGTTCAGCAAATGTATGTCAAGGGCAGTTTAGAGAGATGTATCAGGGTATTAATCCATGTGAATACACCCCTTGAGCAACATCAGATTAAGCACATTTATTTAAATGGAGCGCGAGATTTGCGCCCCGATCTTGTCTACGTTCAGGTTTAAACTATTAGTAGTACGAATGGGTAAGCAAAACGATGACAGCGACTTTCGCCATTTCTAAGCATTGCAACAGCCTTGCTGAAGTTAGGACTAGGTTTAGAGTAGAACTTGCCAGTGATGAGAGTTTCTTCACGGAATGGCATAAAGATTTGCCAGATCTGACTGAAACTGAAAAAGAAAGATGCGATCGCATTAAGCATCAATATTTCTATCATCGAGACAATGGAAATATTGCTGAAGGGTTGATTAATCAAATTGCGATCGCGCCATTGCTAGAGATGGCAAAATTCTATGACCCACCTTTTGATATCAGAGCTGAGTATCCCGTTGAAATTGAACGTATCGAATTTACTGAAGATAGTGAAAATTTAGAAATATTAGAAACTGTTTATAGAGGCAGAATCGATACGCTAGTCATTCACAAAAAACTCTGGGTACTGGTATGGTAATCGAATCCAAGGAGACATCTTTTAACGTTGAGGAGGGTATGGCGCAAGCCCTAACCTATATGCTCGATAGCCCAAATCAATCGCAACCGACCTACGGATTAATTAGCAATGGTGGTTTTTCGATTTTTGTGAAGGTCTTAAAAAGTGAAATTTATCGGTATCAATTTTCTAATGACTTTTCGTTATATAACAGAAACTTTAATGAACTGTATGATGTGCTGCGTGTCCTGAAAAAACTCGCTCAGCAGTTTCAAGGGAAAATATAGAATCATTCAGATATAGATATAAAATCAGCTAGAGTAAGCTTCACAAGCTGTAGCATAATAGCCATATGGTCACAAGAATTTTCCTGTGTAACGAGCAGACAGAGCCAGAGATTCGCGATTTTATTCGTGAAGCGATCGCCGATATCGCTGAGGGGGAGCAGTATATCGTGACGTGGAACTGCGGCAATATTCAAACTCTCAAGGTTGGCGATCGCGCTTATTTCAAACGCATTGGTAGTGCTAACCAAGGCTATTTCGCATCGGGGACGATAGTTCCTGCTGATCGCGAATATCAGCTCAAGCAGAGATCAGCGCGTTATCGGGAACTGAGTGAGGCTTATGACATTGACTCCTCGGCTAGCAATTTTAGAGTATGGGTGGCTTGGGATGCCTGTGTGACTTTTGATGAACCGCTTCGGTCTGATTATTTACGTCAGTTACCAAGTTTTCAGGGAATGCCCCTTGAGCCACAAACTGATGCGGGGGTATTTCGGGAAGAATATGTGCAGATGCTTGATCGTGAGTGGGAGCGCCAGACTCAAAAGGCATTTCGGGCGGGCAAGGGGATTAGTCTAGTTGATGTGTATTACCGATGGGGCTTAGAAGATATTCAGCAGGGATTTCCGCAGGATGCTCTTGAGTCATTTAAGCAAGCACTCAAACTCAATCCTAATTTCATCAAAGCTTATTTAGGCTTGGGCGATGCTCATGTCAGTTTGCGCGAATATGCCAAAGCCGCAGGTGGCTACGGTAAAGTGATTTCGATGCGTCCTGACAAGGCACGACTGGCTTATTTCAAGCGCGGCGAAATTAATTTTTTGTTAGGGCAACTTCAGCAAGCAATGGCTGATTTTCAAGCCGCAATCGAGATCGATCCTAACTATGCTGATGCTCATATGTCGTTAGGAAACACGTTCTTTAAGCTCAAGAGTTACGAACAGGCGATCACTTATTATGATCGTACTCTGGAAGCAAATCCTGATCGCGACTTAGCAGCATTTCGGCGGGGTCGCTCCTATTACATTCTTAAAGAATTTCCCGAAGCGATTCGTGACTTTAGTTATGCGATCGATTTACAACCTAGTAATGTCGATGCCTACTATTATCGAGGCTTAGCCTATTCTCAGCCTAGCATTGCCGACGAAACTTTAGCAGGTGATGATTTACGAAAGGCGATCGTCCTCTATCAGACTCAAGGCAAACCCGAAAAGGCTCGAAAAGCTAAAGAATTTCTAGAAACCCTTGCGATCGATTCTTTGCCCAAAGCAAGACCAAGAAGCAGCTATGCGATCGCCCCTGCACAACAACCTGTCGAAATTACTACACCACCTCCATCAATGCTAATTGATGAGGATGAAGAAACTAGCAATTTAATTATTGAAACTCAATCGATTGAAACTCAAGCGATCGGTCTTCCAATTCCTGATCTAATTCCTGATCTAATTCCTGGTGAAGATGCAATTATTGCATTCTCTAACTCTGAAGTAGTCGAAAAAATTATTGAGATTGAGAAACTAGTCGAGGTCGAAAAAATTATTGAAGTTGAGAGAATTGTTGAGATTGAGAAGCTTGTTGAAGTCGAAAAGATCGTTGAAGTTGAGAGAGTTGTTGAGAAATTTGTAGATCGTATTGTTGAGAGGGTGATCGAAAAACCAATTCCTTTCTCCATTGAAGACCCTAGTACTGCTGAGAAGCTAGCCATGATCTCGGTGATGGCACAATATATGCGCGACGGTTGGCTGGTGCGATCAGTTGACAAGTCTCAATTTGGATATGATCTTGAATGTTCTAAAGATGATCTTTGCGAAGCCGTAGTAATCAAGAGTTTTACTAGCGATCGCGAATCCTTTGCAATATCAGCGATCGAGATCGAGAATGCACGAAGCAATAAAGATTTTGTACTGTGGGTGGTAAGCGGTGGTGCTGAAAGTCCTGAGTTGAGATGCTTGCGTGGACGTGAACTATTTGAACAATTTGACCTCGATCCTCTCGCCTTCGCCGCCAAAGTTAGACAAGCCGCAGTTCAGCTAGAGTTTGCCCCAGTCTCCTTAGAGTTATCTCAATTTGAGTAGTAATAGTAAAGATGACAATGTTTTTAGTGAAATTAAAAACATTAGAGTAACCCCAAATGAAAACTATTGAGGAGATAAGAAAACAACTACAATTAATACGGTTTGACTTAACAAGACACGCTTTAAAACTTCAAGTTGAACGAAATATTAGTAGAAATGATATTAGTGAAATAGGTGAAAATGCAGTAATAATTGAGGATTATCCAGATGATAAATA
>Ga0163144_10020826_pt1 | contig 13081 bp, 6 predicted proteins | sample OliLak19BULKMAT1_FD_123175 | JGI IMG/M metagenome (GOLD analysis project Ga0163144, IMG submission 123175) | Freshwater microbial mat bacterial communities from Lake Vanda, McMurdo Dry Valleys, Antarctica - Oligotrophic Lake LV.19.BULKMAT1 | ecosystem: Environmental > Aquatic > Freshwater > Lake...
CCGATTTCGGTTACGGTGCCGGCACCAACGGTGCGGCCACCTTCGCGAATTGCAAACCGAAGGCCTTTGTCCATGGCGACCGGCGTGATCAGCTCGATCGAAAGCGAGACATTATCACCCGGCATCACCATCTCGGTACCTTCTGGCAACTTCGCCACACCCGTTACGTCCGTCGTGCGGAAGTAAAACTGGGGACGATATCCGTTAAAGAACGGAGTGTGACGACCGCCTTCTTCTTTGCTCAACACATAGACTTCGCCCTTGAAGTTCTTGTGCGGCTTGATGGAACCCGGCTTGGCGATAACTTGACCACGTTCGACGTCTTCTTTGTCGATACCGCGCAGCAGCAAGCCAACGTTGTCACCCGCACGACCTTCGTCGAGCAGCTTCTTGAACATTTCGACGCCGGTGACCACCGTCTTCCGCGTGTCGCGGAAGCCAACGATCTCCATTTCCTCGCCGACCTTGCAGATTCCCTGTTCGATACGACCCGTCACCACCGTGCCGCGGCCCTGGATCGAGAAAATGTCTTCAATCGGCATTAGCATCGGCTTGTCGATCACGCGCTCCGGCATCGGGACGTAGGTATCGACCGCTTCCATCAAGGCATCGATGGCCGCTTCCCATTCGGGCTCGCCGTTCAGGCCGCCCAGCGCGGAAACTTTGCAAACCGGCAAATCGTCGCCCGGAAACTTGTAGCTCTTCAGGAGTTCGCGCACTTCGAGCTCAACCAGCTCGAGCAGTTCGGCGTCTTCGACCATGTCGACTTTGTTCAACGCAACCACGATGTAAGGCACACCGACCTGACGGGCGAGCAGGATATGCTCACGGGTCTGGGGCATCGGACCGTCGGTGGCCGCCACCACAAGAATGGCGCCGTCCATCTGGGCCGCTCCGGTGATCATGTTCTTGATGTAGTCAGCGTGGCCAGGGCAATCCACGTGGGCGTAGTGGCGATTCTTCGTCTCGTATTCAACGTGAGCGGCGTTAATCGTGATACCACGGGCCTTCTCTTCCGGAGCGTTGTCGATCGAATCGAAGCTGCGGAAAGAGTTCTTCGGGTTGTGCTTCGAGAGCACCTTAGTGATCGCGGCCGTCAGGGTCGTCTTGCCGTGATCAATATGTCCGATCGTGCCGATGTTTACGTGCGGCTTACTACGATCAAATTTTTCTTTCGCCATGGGATTTACCTATCGGAGGGGGAGGACAAAAAAATGGAGCCGATGACCAGGATTGAACTGGTGACCTCGTCCTTACCAAGGACGCGCTCTACCATCTGAGCTACATCGGCTTATACTAAAACGGCTTGACTGAATGGTGGACAGGGAAGGATTTGAACCTTCGTAGCCCGATGGGCGGCAGATTTACAGTCTGCTGCGATTGACCGCTCCGCCACCTGTCCACAATAGTTAGGCTTCACAGAACTGGAGCTGGCGGAGGGGATCGAACCCCCGACCCTCTGATTACAAATCAGATGCTCTACCAGCTGAGCTACGCCAGCGAACGTTTATCTGGTGCTCGTCGGATCACTCCGCCAGCAGCCATACATTGGGAGTATAGCAAACTTTTTCCGCTTGCCAACGGTCGGCGAAAATCTTTCCTACACTTCGGCTGAAATTGCCGTCTCGGCCACCGGAGTGACTTCCACCGCCACGTTGATCAACTGCTCCCCTCCACCGAGGGCGACGCCTTTGACCGGGGTCACATCAGAATAATCCCGCCCCCAGGCGACGGTCACGTGGCCACCGGCTGGCATCACGTCGTTGGTCGGATCGAAGTCGAACCACCCATAACCCGGGCAGAACACCGCCGCCCAGGCGTGGGACGCCTCCGCTCCGATCGAGTTCTCGCCGCTTCGCAAATATCCACTCACATAACGCGCCGGGATCCCTAGCGAGCGAATGCAGGCGATCAGGAAGTGGGCAAAATCCTGACAGACCCCATGTTTCGTTTTCAGCACCTCGCGCACGGGTGTCGTCACCGTCGTCGCGCGGGGGTCGTATGTGAATCCGGTAAAGATTCGATGCGAAAGGTCGAGGGCAGCTTCCAGCACCGGTCGACCCGAAGTAAAACTTTTCGCCGCAAAGGCCGCAAATTCCGGACCGAGTTCAATCAATGGCGATTCGAAGATGAACTCCGACGCGGCCATAGCCTCGGGACTCTCCCGCTTCCGAATCTGCTCGCTCACTTCCTCCCAAGCCGGCGACAGCCCCGTCAAAGCTGGCGACTCACCCAGCACTTCGATCACGCTGCGCGAGGTAATCGTTAAGGTCAGATGGGGTTCGCTCAGGCAAAAATAGGTCACCGGATTGCCAAAATAGTCCAGCCGTTCGTCGATCGTCGCCGGTTCCGGTTTGATCAACAACTCATGCTCGACTAACCGCTGCCGAGTGGAAACCCGGGGGCCCAAGTGAACTTCGGTGTGACAGATCGACACCGGTTCGCTATAGAGGTATGTCGTCGTGTGGGTAGCGCGCAGCAGCATGGGTTTAAGGAGCAGAAAGGCGGTGAGAAGCCAGCGCGTGGTTAAAGTATGTCCGGGTCAGTAGTTCGGAAAGGTCCCGCAGGTCGCTGCCCCCTTTTTCGAGGAAAGCATGCATAACCGTCGGAACCGCCAATTCGGTCACATCAGCGAGTTGGACATTGGTCAGAAGCCGGAGCAGGACCCGAGCCTCCGCCGGTCGCCGGGTCAATGACTTGCTCTCTGGAAGCTGCTCGACGTGCTCGGTCAACCGCGCTAACTGGAAGGCGATCGAACGCGGATTGGCCTCATCGACCAGCAACAGATCGAGCACCAAATCCGTTTGCAGAGACGTCTGGTAACGCGACCGGTACGTCAAGCTGCTATCGGCGATTTCGAGCACCGCTTCGAGTTCCCCGCGGCTGACCTCGGGATCGGTCGCCAAACCGTGGCGAAGAATCTCAATCATTTGCAAGGACCGCTCCAGGCGCCGCCCGATATCGAGGAACCGCCAGCCTTCCCCGCGGGTCATACTTTCGAGCGCCAAGCCGCTGAACGCCGCCAAGGTGATCACCGTCTGATTCAACAAATCGAGGGCCCCGCTCAGCCGTAAGGCCGGAGCCGGCGGATCGGCCGAGAACTGCTGATCAAGCCGCGTCAGGATCCGCCACGCGTCGGTCGAAATCCGGTCCCGCATCGGCCAAACCACCGAGTGGATCAAATGGATGCTGTAACCGAGACTGCCCCTTTTCTTGACGTCATAGAGCAGGTTGAGAAGTTCCTTTTCGAGCAACTCACCTTCGCCCTTGATGTAGCCATGATGCAGCAGGATCCGCGCCCCGGCCTGCAATCCGGCGGCCTGCATCGCGTCACTTTCTTGCGTCAATCGCGGCAGCATCGACCGGGTTACCCGCACCACCGCTTCCACCCGTTCCACGTAACGGCCCAGCCAGAAAAGATTGTCGGCCACCCGGCTCGGCAGATCAAAAGTTGCCCGGCTCACGGCCAACCGATTCGTCTTCGGCGGGAGCAGCGTTAGCTGCTCATCCGACTTACCGCCCAGCACCCACGTATCCTTGCTGCCGCCGCCGAGTTGGACGCTTACGACAAGGTTGTCGAGCGACGGAGTTACCCGCGACAATCCTCCGGGCATCACCTTATAGCCCCCGTTGTGAGCCACCGCAAACACCCGCAGCACCACATGCCGCGGGGCCACCTTGCCGCCTTCCCATACCGGCACCGTCGACAGCGCCACCTGCTCCTGCGCCACGTACTTGCCCGGGTTGGCCCGCATTTTTGACACCAGGCTCCGCCGCTCGGCCTCGGTCAGCCGAGCTCCGAAAATCGGTTGGTCGCCCGGCTTCGGAAACACCGGTTTCACCACCAGATTATGCAGTTGACTCGCCACATACGACAGCGGCCCTTCCTGACCGCACCACCACGTCGCCACGGTCGGCATCTTCAACTCTTCGCCCAGTAACTGACGGCATAGCGCCGGATAAAACGCCGAAGGCGCCGCCGACTCGACCACCCCGCTCCCCAGAGCGTTGGCAATCGCCACGTTGCCACATCTCACCGCCTGCACCAAACCCGGAATCCCGAGCATCGAGTCCGACCTCAGTTCCAGCGGATCGCAAAAACCGGAATCCTGCCGCCGGACAATCACATCCACCGGCAGCAACCCGCCGAGCGTTTTCAAATAAACGTGGCTATCCCTTACCGTCAGGTCGCCCCCTTCGACCAGCGTATAGCCCAGATAGCGGGCCAGAAAGGCATGTTCAAAGTAGGTTTCGTTATACGGCCCGGGCGTCAGCAGCACGACGCGAGGGTTGTCCCGCTTGCCCGGTGCCAGGCTGGAAAGGGTCTCCCGGTAAGCCTGAAAAAAACCCGCCAAGCGTTGCACATTCGAGTTCTTGAACACGTCGGGCAAGACACGGGAACAGACCAGACGATTTTCCAGCGCGTATCCAGCCCCGGAAGGCGCTTGGGTCCGGTCCGCCAGAAACCACCAGCGGCCATTTGGAGCGCGCGCCAAGTCGGCCGAGTAAAGGTGCAAATGCGTGCCACCCGGCACACTCAGACCGCGGCAAGGACGCAAGTAGCCGGGGTTCGGGTAAACCAATTCCACCGGCAGTAGTTTTTCGGCCACCAACCGCTGCGGCCCGTAGAGGTCCGCCAAAATCGTATTCAGCAGCACCGCCCGTTGGGCTACCGCCGCTTCGATCGACTTCCACTCGATCGGATCCATCACCAGCGGAAGCGGATCAAGCGGCCAAGGCCGGTCGGTACTCTGGGGATCGCCGTAGACGTTATAGGTGATGCCGTGATCGTGGATCAGCCGCTGACCCTCTTTCCAACGTTCCCGGAACTCGCCGTCCCGCAGACCCAGTAACGATGCCGTCAGCCCTTTCCAATGTCCCCGAATCTGCCCGGACTCCTGCAATACCTCATCATAGAACCCCGCCTCGGGATCATATTGCCAAGCCGAGTCGGGGTTTTGCTGCTTATCGAGGAAGGAGCGAGTCATGGGGTAGAGCAGGTCGGGGCGAAAATCAAAGGCACCCTCTTCATAGTCCCATATCGGCTACGATTCGAAGTCCGCGTACGCTAACGGCGCAGATCCAGTGTCAACGGGAACAGCGGGTTCGATTCCATTAACGGCATCGGCCGTGGCCCCGGCGTATGCCCGAATCCGAAGAATCGAGCCCCGCGGCGGGATTCAGCCTCCAAGGCATTGATCGGGAACTGTTCGCTCGCCCGCCCGCCGGGATGGGAGACGTGGTAGGAACAACCGCCCACCGAGCGCCCTGTCCAGGTGTCATAAAGGTCGAACACCAAGGGCGTGTGCACCGGAATCGTCGGGTGCAGACACGACGGGGGTTGCCAGGCGCGATACCGGACCCCGGCCACCCAGCCGCCCTGGACGCCCGTCGAATGTAGCGGCACCCGCCGCCCATTACACGTGATCAGGTAACGATTGCCGAACATTCCGGTCGCTGTCACCTGCAGCCGCTCAACCGAAGAATCCACGAAACGCGAAGTTCCGCCCCCAGCCGGTTCTTCGCCCAGCACGTACCAAGGCTCGGTGGCCTGACGCAATTCAATCTCGATACCCAGGTAGTTTACCCGGCCAAAGACCGGATAGCGGAATTCAAAGTGCGGGGCAAACCACTCCGTGCGGAACGGGTAACCCGCCTCGCGTAAATCATCCATCACACTGGCGATATCGCGATTCACAAAGTGCGGCAGCATAAACTGATCATGTAACTGGGTGCCCCACGCAACTGGCGCCTGTAGATAGGGCGTCTTCCAGAACTTAGCAATCAACGTTCGAACAAGTAACTGCTGCGTCAAGCTCATGCGCGCATGAGGAGGCATCTCAAACCCGCGCAACTCCAGCAGGCCGAGGCGGCCAGTCGACGAATCCGGCGAAAAGAGCTTATCGATGCAGAACTCCGCCCGGTGCGTATTCCCGGTCAGATCGGTCAAAATGTGACGAAAAATGCGATCCACGAGCCAGTTCGGAATCGGGTTGCCACCCGCGGGCGGCACTTGGCTAAAGGCGATCTCGAGCTCGTACAGCGAATCCGCCCGGGTCTCGTCGACGCGCGGTGCCTGGCTCGTGGGGCCGATAAACATACCTGAAAACAGGTACGACAACGACGGATGATTCACCCAATACGAAAGCAGGCTGCGCAGCAAGTCCGGCCGCCGCAGAAAGGGACTGTCGTTCGGCGTACGGCCGCCCAACACGATGTGATTCCCTCCCCCGGTGCCGCAATGCCGCCCATCAAGCATGAACTTCTCGGTCCCCAGACGGCACTGGTGGGCGTCGTCATAGAGCTCGGTCGTATGCCGGACCAGGTCGCCCCAGCTATCGGAAGGCTGGACATTGACTTCGATCACACCCGGGTCCGGAGTAACTCGGACGTATTTGATGCGATGATCCGGCGGCAACGTATAGCCTTCGAAGATCACCGGCATGTTCAATAGGGTCGCGGTCTCTTCAATCGCCCCGACTAAGTCGACATAGTCGTCCACGGAAGACATCGGCGGCAGGAAAATGTGTAATTGACCGTTGCGCGGTTCGATGCAAAGCGCCGTGCGGACCACCCAATCGGCCGATTCTCCCGCTTTGGGCTTCTTATCGACCGCGGGCGCGACGTGGCTCGCCGGCTGAAGTCTGATCTCCGGTCGCGACGGCGGCAACGCCGGTCGTTGCGCCATCGGGTCCACGGTAACGATATTGGGTAATGGGCCTGACTCCGCCCACGGCAGGCTCGCCAGCGGAAGACGATAGCCAACCGCGGAGTCGCCGGGAATCAGAAAAATCTTGGCGCCGCGAAGCATCCACAAGCCCGTCTGCCACTCGGGCCCCCGCTGGGTCCAAGCTCGCTGGAGCGGCAAAACAAACCCCGTGGGATTGTGCAACCCATGCTCAAACACCCGCCGAATCCGCTCGCGCTCCTGCGGGTCTTCCAGGCGGTTGTCTTCCGGATCGACGTTGATCGGAAGCTGGCGTTCCTTTTGCAGGTAGAAAACCGGGTCTTCGTAGGCGGTGTTGACGTAATCGGGGCTGACGCCGATGCGCTCGGCTAGCTTCGTCGCAAACGCTTGCGCGTCGGCCGGTCCGTAACCCTGATCGACCCCATCCAGGGCCAGCAGCGCCGGATTGTTCCACAGCGGTTGCCCATCCTCCCGCCAATAGCATGTAAACGCCCAACGGGGGAGCGGTTCGCCTGGGTACCACTTGCCCTGCCCCATGTGCAGCAGGCCTCCGGGGGCCAAACGCTTCCGCAACCGATCGATCAGTTCCATCGCCAGACGCCGCTTATTCGGCCCCATGGCGGCCGTGTTCCATTCATCGCCGTCCATATCCTCCACGGAAACGAACGTCGGCTCGCCACCCATCGTCAGCCGAATATCGTGGTCGACGATATCGCGATCCACCTGGTAGCCCAGGCCTTCAATCTCGCGCCATTGGTGGTCGGTGTACGGCAGCGTCACCCGCGGATCCTCGTGAATCCGGGTGATCTCCATCACGTGCGCAAACTCAACCTTACACTCGTCTACGCCGCCCGAAACAGGGGCGGCGGAAGACGGTTCCGGCGTCGCGGCCAGCGGAATATGGCCCTCCCCGGCAAACAGCCCCGAGGTCGGATCGAGCCCGATCCAACCCGCCCCAGGAAGATAGACCTCCGTCCAGGCATGCAGATCGGTGAAGTCGACGGCCGTGCCCGCCGGGCCTTCGAGCGGCTTTACATCGGGCTTGAGTTGGATCAAGTACCCGGAGACGAAGCGAGCCGCCAACCCCAACTGGCGGCAGCTCTGCACGAGCAACCACGCCGAGTCCCGGCAAGATCCAATGTTTTTTTCGAGGGTCTCCTCGGGCGTCTGCACCCCCGGCTCCATCCGGATGGCGTAGTTGACGCGCCGCTGCACCAACTGATTCAGGTCGACCAAAAAGTCAATCGTGCGGCGCTTAGTAACGTTCACGGTCGCCAGGAACTCTTTCAGCAGGGGGCCGGCGTCATCCACCAAGCGGAACGGGGCCAGTTCCTGCTGCAAGCCGGCGTCGTAAACAAACGGAAACTCTTCGGCGTCGGGTTCGAGAAAGAAGTCGAACGGATTGATCACCACCATTTCGGCTACCAGATCCACTTCCACCGAAAATTGCCGCACCTTCTCGTGGAAGACGATTCGCGCCAGCCAGTTGCTCTGCGGATCCTGCTGCCAGTTGATGAAGTGGCCGCCCGGCTCGATCTTCAACGAATAGGCAGGAATTGGCGTGCGGGAGTGCGGTGCCGGACGGAGCCGGACGACTTGAGGCGAGAGGGTGACCGGCCGATCATAAAAGTAGGTCGTCTTGTGGTGGAGCGCAACTCGAATTGGCATGGGGGGTTAAGAGTTAAAGCCCTTCGACAAGGAGGGTAACTTCTCAGTGTAACGCCGTGACCACCGTAAAGAAACGTAACGCGGGTAACCGACCGGCGGCGAAACCAGTCACAGCATTGTAGGAAGGATTCGGATTGCAACTTCGTTTTTTTATTCTCGGTTTAGTGATGCTCAGCTGCCTGAATGCTCAGCAGGTCGTAGTCGAGTCCGCGTCGCGAGTCGACCTGCCGACCCATATCGACGGGAACACCTCGGCGTTTTGGGTGGATCAAACTCTGCACCTGTTTTCCTCGACCGGCGATCCGCTGATGATCAGCCAGGGGCCGAGCCAATTTGGACCGTTTTCGAGCCAAGCAGTCGACGTGGCCCGCCAACTTCATCTCCCCGTCTGGGTAGAGGCCGCTTGGCGCGATGAGGATGGCACGGTTTACGGCTGGTACCATCACGAACCCGGCGGCGTGTGCCCCGGGAAATCCGATCTGAGCGCGCCAAAGATTGGGGCGGTGGTTTCCTACGACAACGGTGCCTCCGTCATTGACCTCGGCATCGTGCTCGAATCTGGAGACGCTCCGGACTGCAACGCAAAGAATGGTTTTTTTGCCACCGGTCACGGCGATTTTTCCGTCGTCCTGGATCGCCAGAAGCAGTACTTCTATTTTTTGTTCACGAACTACGGCGGTGATGTCAGCGAGCAAGGGGTAGTAACCGCCAGACTCGCCTTCGCCGATCGCGCGAACCCGGCCGGAGCGGTTCATAAGTACTACCAGGGCGAATGGATCGAGCCCGGTATCGGGGGACACATGACACCGATTTTCGGGGCAAATCGAGCTTGGCAGCGGGAAGATGCCGACTCTTTCTGGGTACCCTCTATGCATTGGAATACGTACCTCGAACGGTACGTAGTCCTCATGAACCGTGCCTGTTGCAAGCCTGGCTGGCCGCAAGAAGGGATTTATCTATCCAATACGATCGATTTGGCCGATCCGAGCTACTGGGGGCAGCCGGTTCGGATTCTATCTGGAGACCAGATCGGCCATCGGCCTGGTTACTACCCACAAGTAATGGGGATCGAGCCGGGCGGGACTGACACCCTGGCGGGAGAGGTCTCTCGCCTTTACATCCATGGCAGCTCCTCCTGGCTCCTCCGGTTTTCGAATCAGGACGATCAAACCGTGATGCCGCCGGATCCGGACGGACTACCGGACCCGGTGGGCGATCGCGCCACTCGGGGAGCCACGGCCCGTCGCCACAAAGCCCCCAAGTAGCCCAACGCCCCTGATCCTTCGGCACACCCGCGGGGAGTGACCCATTGTGTGTGTTCACGTTCGTGATCGTCTTGGTCCCCGGCGGAGGAGGCCGAAGAGCGGAAGAGCACGAGCGGGATGCGTTCAAAACATGCCCGATAGCAGCCGAAGCCCCTGGTGACGACGTTGCCTGCGACGCCGCCTCGCTTCCCGCCTCCGCAGTTTTTGCCGGAGCCATTTCACTCAACGGAGATGACTGGACGCCGGCCGTTGCGGGCGGTCCCGTGACTATGGAGAGTCCACTGGAGCCAAAAGTCCTTCCAGACCCCATCGACTCCATCTCGCTTCGGCCATGATCCTTCGGCACTCGCGCAAAGTTACCCACCCATACTCACGAAGAGTTGACCAGCGACACGACTTGCGCTTCCAATGTCCTCTGTCTCACCGCCACGCGGCATCGCCACGCACGATCGTGTCGACAGAAGGATGTCTGCTGAGGAGGAAGGAGCTACGCGCCTGCGGCGCGGATGCTGGCACCACGCTCAGTATCCTGCCACGTGGCAGCGCCTGATTTCGGTGTGGTCGACTCTATCCAAGCACAGGCCGTCAATTTCCCGTGAGCGCCGAGGGCCATGATCCTATAGAGAGACCCCGAGACTGTTCCAGGTCACCGTGTCCTGCCGGGTCATCGCTTCGTGGCCGAGAATTGCCGTCAGAGCAGCCTCGGCCCCGATCTTGATTCCCGCCGGTAGCGGAGCGCCCCGTTGGATCGCGTTATAAAAAGCGATGGTGTGCGCGTGAGGGACCTCCTCCCGCTTCGCGGCAATCTCCACCGGCGCCCCCGCCCCCAACGGGTACATCATGCAGGCGTACATCAAATCGATCGCCCCTTTACTGCCATACACGAGGACATACTGGCCGCCGTGCGGCATGCCCCGGGGATGGAAGACGTTCTGGGTGAATGAAACCTGCGCCCCGCCCGGGTAGTTGTAACTCAAGGTCCCGCAATCGAAGATACTCCGGCCCGCCGGTTCGTTTTTATGCAGCCGCGTAGCACCAAACCCATTGGCGCTGACCGGGCGCTGATTCAACACCCAGTTACAAACGTCTAAGTTATGAACGGACTGTTCGATAAGATAGCCACCCGACTTCGTAACATCGTAATACCAATCGGCCGACGTGCTGTCGTACGGCAAATCCGAGGTCGCATGGCGCTGGGCCTTGATCATCAACACATCGCCGATAATCCCGTCGTGAATCTTGGCGACAGCCTCGGCCAGTTGGGCGTGAGAGCGCAACTGCTGACCCGCCACAAAAACCCGCTTTGACGCTTGGGCCGCGGCCACGACCGCGGCCACTTGCGCCGGCGTCACCCCAATCGGTTTCTCACAATAAACATGCTTTCCGGCTTGCAGCGCCGCCACCGCCATCTCCGCATGCAAGTGCGGCGGGGTGGCGATGTAAACCGCCTCGACGTCTTTATTGTCAATCACCCGACGCCAGTCCGTCGTCGTTTTGGGCGTCTGCGCCGCCGCCTTCGTTGCCGCCTTGTCTAGCCGATCGGGCTTGTTGTCGCACAACGCCACAACCTTAGCGTTCGGTTGCGCCAGCACGCTTTCAAGCAGGTACGAACCGCGGTTCCCTACCCCGATCACGGCAGTAGGGGTAACCGGCATCTGAGCCAGAGCAACACCCGAAGTTAGAAAAAACGATCGTCTATCCATATGTCTCGATTCCTTTAAGGACGGTTTCCATATACTGGCGGGCCCGACGAGCCAACTCATCCAGTTCAGCCGGGTCCGTCGGCCGCCGCACGAGCGGAGCGAAGATATTCTCGAAAACCAGCGGGAGCGTTAAGCCCGTCCGGCGAAGCGGGAGCAGCAGCTTGTGATGATCAATCTCCCCGAAACCCGGCGCACAGTCTTCGTCCTTCGGCGTATTCCGATGGTCCTTCAGGCACAGCGCTCGAATGTCCGGCACGCAAGCGGCGATGTCCGGCAGCGGGTCGTGATTTTCATAATCAAGCACGTTGTCGGCGTCATAGCCCCTTTGGACCGCGGGATGGTTGACCTCGCGGAGCATCTTCGCGCAGTCGGTCCCGGTCGCGGTGTTCCCGCCATGCTGATTGAGCAAGACCGTTATCCCGGCTTGCTGCGCATGCGGGGCGACCTCCCGCAAGGCGGCTACAGCCGCATCGTACTGCCCCGGCGCGGTCTTGCCGAAGGTAAGCAGGAAGCGGATTCCGGCCGCGGCAGCCTGGTCCACCCGCCGCCGATGCGCGCCGCCCGCCCCCTCAGCTTCCAGCATTACGGTGGAAAACATCATCACCGGATTCAGTCCCGCATCCCGCGTCTGGCGGGCCAGCGCCGATGCAACGACGGGCGAAGCGTCCAGCGCGAGCACTGGCCGCCTCTCGTGGCTGACGCCCCAAGCAACCCGCTCAAAGCCAGCCGAGCGGATCCCGGCTAGCGACCGGGCGAACGAGAACGCAGAGTACGGCAGCGTCGTACAGCCCAGTTCGAACCGGGTCGGCGACGCGGCGGCTAAGCTAAGCGGAGTTGCGAAAAGGGCGCGGCGAGAGATCACGGAATATCGTAGAAATCGTAAGTATAGGTCCAACGGGTTTTCTTGCCCGGTTCGACCGCAATGTCGATGTAAGGCTCCGGGCAAAAAGTGCTCCGGATCGACCAATAAACTAGCTTAGCAATCGGGACATCACCACGGATATGAACGCCGGCCTTGGCCTTTCGATTCTCCATGCGGACGTCGTAGGCCTGCGCCCCCGCAAACTCGCCGTAAGTACTTTCGCCCTTCTTCAGCTCAGCCGTGTACCGGATTTCTTTACCGCGCGGTTCGGCCAAATTGTTCGGAAACGCCTTGGTCGTTTGGAGCTCGAACGGAAACTGGACGACCGAGTCGGGCCCGGTAGGCTGGCCGTCGATCATGAAAAAATTATGGTTGTATTGCTGGGTAGCGATCGCCTTCCGTCCGGTGTTTTCCAAAAGATGAACGATGCGCATCGTCGACTTTCCTTTGACCAGCACCATCAACTTCGTATATCGGTACGAATACCCGTTGGGTCCGCTGAGGACATGGGTAAAGCTGATCCGGTCGCGACCAGTCTTCACCGTCCATTTACCCGGATCGAGAATTTCATAAGTTTTGAAATTCTGGTAGCCCTTCTCTTCCGGCTTACGCACCACTCCGACCCCAATGCGGACAAAACTCCCGCCGGGAGTCGCCTCGTCGTAGCCGAGTCCCGCGTTGTTCGTTTTGAACTCTTCGACCGGACCCATGATCGCGTCGTGCAACTGCGGATCATATTTCTCAAACCACTGTCCAAAGTACTCGTGATGCTTCGTCCGCAAGCTGGGCATATTACCAGACCAATCAAAGCGGGTGCCGCGATAGTATCCTTTGACGGGATCAGGGAGCAGCAGCTTAGCCGTAATTTGCCCGTTCGTGATCTCCGCGGAAGGGA
>Ga0163144_10020827_pt1 | contig 13081 bp, 7 predicted proteins | sample OliLak19BULKMAT1_FD_123175 | JGI IMG/M metagenome (GOLD analysis project Ga0163144, IMG submission 123175) | Freshwater microbial mat bacterial communities from Lake Vanda, McMurdo Dry Valleys, Antarctica - Oligotrophic Lake LV.19.BULKMAT1 | ecosystem: Environmental > Aquatic > Freshwater > Lake...
ATTATAGACGTGCCCGTCGCACGCTCGCGGAGCTCCGAGCAGTTCCTGTCGGGTCACTTCCTGGCGACGAAAAAACGCCTTGAGCAGTTGATTCATCCGCGTGAAACCTTGCCGAAACGTGACTCGGAGAAACTCGGGATCGTTGCGGCCTAGTGTCGCGCCGTATCGCGAAGCCTGAGCCGGGACGACCCGGCTCGCGACAGGCCAAAACGCCGGGACGACTCGGCACCGAAGCTCTCCGCAGGGTCTTGACCGGCGGCAGCCCCAAATCGCGGGCGCAGTGTCACGCTGCGTGCGCGCATTGACGAGGAAAAGCATGTCCGAGCCCCGACTGATCCTGGAAGAACCGCTGCGTGGCGGCCAGATGTGGTCGCGCGTGCTGAGGCGAGGCCAGACCCTGCGGCTGACTGACGTCGAGGGTGGCGCATCGGTGGCTGCGCTCTTCTACAACGCGGAGGAGCTGAGCGAGCGCTACAACATGCCGGACACGTTGAAGGCGCAGCATACCGCGCGACTCACGGCGAACCACGTGCTGTATTCCGACATGGGGCGCGTGCTCTGTTCCGTCACCGAGGACACCGTTGGCTGGCACGATACCATCACCGGGCACGGCACGGCCCTCCACAACCGGAAGAAGTATGGCGAAGGGTCCTACCAAAAGCTGCGCAACGATCGCTACTGCAACAGCCGCGATAACTTCGTGGTGGAGCTAGGCAAGTACGAGCTCGGTAAGCGGGACATTGTCGCGAACCTGAACTTTTTCGTCAAAGTCGTGGCGGACGCGCGAGGCGCGCTGAGCTTCGTACCCGAAAATTCTCGGCCCGGCGCCTACGTGACGCTGCGCGCCGAGCTCCACACCCTGATTGTGCTCTCGAACACACCCCACCCCATGGATCCGCGTCGCGCTTACGCGCCTCGGCCGGTGGCGCTCACGATTCGCGCCGGACTACCCGCCGCGATTGAAGACCCTTGCAGGCAGTCCTGTCCCGAGAACGGGCGCGGCTTCACGCTCACCGACGGCTACTTCGCGGGGAGGGAGGCAGCGTGGCCCTAGTCGAAAGCCAGCTAGTGCCGGAGCAAGCGCTGTTTGACCAGGTGATTCCCGCAGGCGACGGGTTCACGTACTTGGTGAAGCGCGGACAAGTACTGCGGATCGTGGACCTGGAGGGCAACCAGGCTGCAGACACGCTGTTCTACGATGCCCACGAACCCTCCAACCGCTACAGCGCCGTCGACACGGTGCGCGAGCAGGGCAACATCTACCTGACGACCGGGACACGTTTGCTTTCGACGGAGGGCGACGTGCTTCTGACGATCGTCGCAGACACCTGCGGTCGGCACGACACCCTGGGCGGAGCCTGCGCTGCGGAATCGAATCAAGTGCGCTACGCGCTCGAGAAGAAGTACATGCATGCCTGCCGGGACACGTTCCTGCTGACGATCGCCTGCTGTACCCCGGACCTAAGCAAGCGTGACCTGGCTGCCAACGTGAACTTCTTCATGAATGTGCCGGTGACGTCGGAAGGTAAGCTGACCTTCGAGGATGGTGTCTCCGGACCTGGGCGCTATGTGGAAATGCGCGCCGAACGCGACGTGCGCGTTCTCATCTCGAATTGTCCGCAACTGAACAATCCCTGCAATGGGTATGAGCCGAGTGAGGTTCGTGTGCTCGTTTGGGGCCAAGGTTGATGCTTGGCGTTCGATCTGACCGCGAGGAGAGTTGCGTGCGTTGTGACTTCGGATTTGGACACGAAGAATCGAGAAGCCCGAGGGCCCGGGCCAATCTGGGAAGATCAGGATTGAGCCCCTGGCTGACCAACAACACTGAACCGGTGATGTCTACGAAGCGGTTCGGGTCCTTTGGCTTCCTGATTCTTCGCGTTGCGCCCTCCGAGCCCTGGCCATGTTCCATACAGTCCTGATCGCCAATCGCGGAGAGATCGCTTGCCGTGTCACGCGGACTCTCAAGCGCCTCGGGATCAAATCGGTCGCCGTGTACTCGGAGGCAGATCGACACTCCAAACACGTGCTGGATGCGGACGCTGCCGTGTGCATCGGCCCAGCGGCTGCCAAGCAGAGCTACCTGAACGCCGAAGCCGTGCTCGCCGCGGCTCGAGCTACGGGCGCGCAAGCCATTCATCCGGGCTACGGATTTCTAAGTGAGAATGCCGAGTTCGCGGCGGCCTGCGAGGCGGCGGGGATTGCCTTCATCGGCCCAACACCCGAGCAACTCTCCCAGTTCGGGCTGAAGCACAGTGCTCGGGCCTTGGCCAAGGCAGCCGGCGTCCCCCTGTTGCCGGGTAGCGGCCTACTGAGCAGCGAAGACCACGCGCTCAGCGAAGCCGCTCGCATCGGCTTTCCGGTAATGCTCAAGAGCTCGGCTGGCGGCGGGGGCATCGGTATGCAGTTGTGCAGGACGCCGGAGGAGCTGACTGCAGGCTACGAGGCCGTGCGCCGGCTCAGTCAGAACAACTTCGGCGATGCCAGCGTGTACGTCGAGCGCTTCGTGGAGCGAGCGCGGCACATCGAGGTGCAGTTGTTCGGAGACGGACGCGGCGACGTGATCGCGCTCGGCGAGCGTGACTGCTCGATGCAGCGCCGCAATCAGAAAATCATCGAGGAGGCGCCGGCACCCAACCTGGAACCAAAGCTGCGCGAGGCCCTGCTCCAGGCGGCTGTGGTGCTAGGGAAGAGCGTTGCCTATCGCTCCGCCGGTACCGTGGAGTTCGTGTTCGATGCTGCGCGCCAGCAGTTCTTTTTTCTGGAGGTGAACACGCGCCTGCAAGTCGAACACGCCGTGACCGAGTACGTGATGGGACTAGATCTCGTCGAGTGGATGGTTCGCACAGCTGCGGGGCACCCGCCCGATTTCGCGCCGTTTCGCGGCCGGGCGCCCAACGGTCACTCGCTGCAGGTTCGCGTATATGCGGAGGACCCTGCGCGGGACTTCAAGCCTAGCTCGGGGCTGCTGACCCAGGTCGAGCTACCAGACGTCCGCGTCGATTCTTGGATCGAACGCGGTACGGAGGTCTCGCCGTTCTACGATCCGTTGCTGGCCAAGCTCATCGTGCACGGCGCGGACCGACCTGCGGCGCTAGCCGCGTTGCGCGGCGCGATCGCCGAAACCCACATAGGCGGCATCGAAACCAACCTCCAGTACCTCGCTCAGCTAGTGCAGGACCCCGTGTTCGTGGCTGGTGAGACGACGACCGGGTACGCGCGCGGTGTTAGGTTTACGACGCGCAGCTTCGAAGTGTTGGCTCCCGGTACGTTCAGCATCGTGGTCGACCATCCCGGGCGGCTCGGATACTGGGACGTGGGGATCCCGCCGTCAGGCCCCATGGACTCGCTCGCGCTACGCCTCGCCAATCGCATCGTCGGCAACCCAGCTGGCGCCACCGCGCTCGAGCTCACCATGTCGGGACCGACGCTGAAGTTCGCGCAAAGCGCGCTGTTGGCGCTGACCGGAGCGCGCATGAGAGCGAGCCTCGACGGCGTTCCCGTTGCCTATTTTGAGCCATTTGTGGCCGATGCGGGGCAAACGCTCCAGCTTGGTCCAGTGACTGGCGCCGGGGCTCGCAGCTACCTCGCCGTTCGCGGCGGGCTGACAGTCCCCGACTATCTGGGGAGTCAGACGACGTTCACGCTGGGTGGCTTCGGTGGCCACGGTGGTCGTACGTTGCGTCGCGGCGACGTGCTCCACTTCGGTAGCCAGGAGTTGGGCGAGCCGCCGCGGCCTCTCGCAGCGGCCTTCCAGCCCAAGCTCGAAAGCCGCTGGCAGCTCGGCGTCCTGTACGGACCACATGGCGCCCCCGACTTTTTCACCCCCCGAGACATCGAGGCGTTGTTCTCGAATGACTGGGAGGTGCACTACAATTCCAATCGGACTGGGGTACGGCTGATCGGTCCAAAGCCCGAGTGGGCGCGTCCGGATGGCGGGGAAGCGGGTCTGCATCCTTCGAACATCCACGACGTGGCCTATGCGATAGGCTCCATCGACTTTACGGGCGACATGCCGATCCTGCTTGGCCCCGACGGTCCGAGCTTGGGCGGGTTCGTTTGTCCGGGGGTGGTCGCTAGCGCGGAGCTCTGGAAGTTGGGTCAGCTACGCCCGGGCGATCGAGTGCGGTTCGTGCCACTCTCGAGCGAGAGAGCCGCCGCGCTTTCTGTAGCTGAAAGTGCCTTGATTCAGCAGCTAAGTATCGAGGCGCCTTTGCCCCACGTCGACGCGGTAGCGCCGAAGGCCGCGGTGGCGGCTGAGCTATCCGAGACGCCAGCGCGTGTGCGCGTCGTGTATCGTCGCGCTGGCGACCACTACTTGCTCATCGAGTATGGCCCGCTGGTTTTGGATCTGCGGCTGCGCTTCCGCGTGCACGCGCTGATGTCCTGGCTCCGCCAGAGCAAGCTGCCGGGTATCATAGATCTAACGCCGGGGATTCGCTCGCTGCAGGTGCACTTCGATAGTCGAGTCTTGTCGAGCGAGCTCCTGCTGTCCGCCCTGCACCAGGCCGAGCAAGAGTTGGAGTCCATCGACGACATCGAAGTGCCGACTCGAACCGTGCACCTTCCGCTTTCGTGGGATGACCCGTCGACCCGGCTCGCCATCGCCAAGTACACCCAGTCCGTGCGGCCGGACGCTCCTTGGTGTCCGAGTAACATCGAGTTCATACGGCGCATCAATGGCTTGTCGTCCGTGCAGGACGTCTACGATACCGTGTTCGGCGCCAGCTATCTGGTGCTGGGCCTCGGTGATGTTTATCTCGGGGCGCCGGTCGCCACTCCCGTGGACCCGCGCCATCGCCTGGTCACCACCAAGTACAACCCTGCGCGCACCTGGACGCCCGAGAACGCAGTGGGCATCGGCGGCGCCTATATGTGCATTTACGGCATGGAAGGGCCCGGTGGTTACCAGTTCGTAGGGCGCACGCTGCAGGTCTACAACCGTTTCCGCTCGACCAAGCCTTTTGCTCCGAACACGCCTTGGCTTCTGCGTTTCTTCGATCAGATTCGTTTCTATCCGGTAGTTCCGGAAGAGTTGCTCGAGATGCGGGAGGCGTTCCCCTACGGCAAGCTCGAGCTACGCATCGATGAAGGTACTTTTCGTTTGCGCGACTACGAGCGCTTTTTGGCTCAGAATCAGCCGAGCATTTCCCGCTTCAAGGCCGAGCAGCAGGCCGCGTTCGAAGCGGAGCGGCAGCGTTGGCTCGAGACCGGCCAGCTCAGCTTCTCGAGTGAAGGCACGGAGCCCCGCGAAGAGTCGGCTGCCGTGAGCGACCTCCCGGCAGGGACCGAAGCGGTTGAGTCGCATGTGCCGGGCAGCGTTTGGAAGCTCTCGGTGAGCCCTGGTGCGCAAGTGAGGCGCGGCGATACCTTGCTGGTGGTCGAGTCGATGAAGATGGAGATAGCGGTCGAGGCGCCAAGCGATGGCAAGCTGGTCGAATTTTTGGTGACAGAGGGACGCAGCGTGGCGCCGGGACAGCGCGTAGCGGTGTTCCGAGCGGAGGCCAGCAAGTGAGCCTGTCTGTCGTGGAGTTGGTGCTTGCCTACCGGGCGGGCAGCAGGCGGCCGGGCGACGAGTTGGACGCGGCGTTCGAAAGCTTGGAGCAGTGCGAAAAGTCCGTTTGGATCTCGACCTTTAGTCGCGAGCAGTTGCAGCAGCAGCTGGAAGCGGCAGATGCGGAAGCGCCGCTCTATGGCGTAACTTTTGCGGTCAAAGACAACATCGACGTGGCTGGGCTGCCGACGACGGCCGCCTGCCCAGAGTTCAGCTACCTGCCGGCTGCCCATGCACCAGTCGTGGAGCGTTTGGTGCGGGCTGGCGCCATCGTCGTCGGCAAGACGAACCTAGATCAGTTTGCGACGGGCCTCGTTGGAACGCGGTCCCCGCACGGAGCCTGCGCTTCGGTGTTCGATCCTCGCTACGTCTCCGGCGGCTCTAGCTCTGGTTCTGCGGTCGCGGTTGCCAGTGGTCAGGTGGCGTTTGCTTTGGGCACGGACACTGCGGGCTCCGGACGTATTCCAGCTGCGTTCAATGCGCTCGTGGGCCTCAAGCCCACTCGCGGAGTCTTGAGCACGCGCGGCGTGGTTCCGGCATGCCGTTCGCTAGACTGTGTCTCGATACTTGCACACACGGTTGTGGATGCGGAGTTGCTGTTCGAGGTAAGCGCCGCGTTCGATGCCGGTGACCCTTTTTCTCGCGCGCGGCAGAGCGTAACGCGGCTCGGCGACGGACCGGTGAGAGTGGCGGTCCCGCGCGAGGAGGACCTGGAGTTCTTCGGCGACGACGAGAGCGCGGAGCTGTTCGCCGCCGCGGTGGCGCGCGCGCGCAATCTTGGCTACGAGGTATCGCGCTTCGATCTGCGACCTTTCCGCGAGGCCGCGAGTCTTCTCTACTCCGGGCCTTGGGTGGCGGAGCGACTCGCGGCCCTTTCCGGGTTTTTCGAGGCACACCCAAGCGCTATCCACCCCGTGGTCCGCGGCATCATCGAGGGCGGACGACAGTACAGCGCGGAGGCCGCCTTCCGCGGCCAGTATCGACTCGCCGAGTTGCAGCGCAAGACCCAGACGGTGTTCGAGGGCTGCGAAGCGTTGCTGTTGCCCACCGCCCCCGGTCACTACACGATCGAGCAAGTGCTAGAGGACCCGGTCGAGCTCAACTCTCGACTTGGTACGTACACGAACTTCGTGAACCTATTGGATCTCTGCGCGCTGGCCTTGCCCGCAGGGTTTCGAAAGTCCGGTCTGCCTTTCGGGATCACGTTCCTAGCGCCTGCCTTCCACGACCAGCGGCTTACCGATCTCGGCCGCCAGTTCGCTGCCGAGCCAGCGGCAACTTCATGTCCCAGCAAGGGGCTTGTGTTTCTCGCGGTAGCGGGGGCGCACCTCAGTGGGCAGCCACTCAATCACGAGCTGACTTCGCGAGGCGCGCGACGCGTTCGTACGACCAAGACCGCGCCAGAGTATCGACTCTACGCGCTCGATACGGAGCCGCCAAAGCCTGGACTCGTGCATTTCCCAGGCGAAGCGGCTCATGCCATCGAGGTCGAGCTGTGGGAGCTCACTGACGCGGCGTTTGGCTCCTTCGTGGCTGGCGTGCCCGCGCCGATGACCATCGGCACGACCAAGCTGGATGATGGCTCACTCGTCAAAGGCTTTGGTTGTGAGCCGCATGCCCTGACCCATGCTCGCGAGATCAGCCAGTTCGGCGGGTGGCGGGCATTTCGCTGCCGCGGCTAACACTACTCAGTCAGTCTTTGGCACGAGCAGATCACGACCCGCGAGAGAGGCTAAAAACCACGCGAAGAACCGGCGAGACCGGCGCCCGTTGCCGTTGAGCACGAGTACGGCGCGGGGCGCGGGCGCGCGCCTGCTCGCCGGAAGCTCGTTCTGACTGAGTAGTGCTGATAGCGGGCTCCGGAAAGCCCTCTTGGATCGTTAGGCACTAATTTCCTAAGTCACTAGATTCGCTTAGCTTTTTTCGCAACCAACGCTGGGCTGAAAGTTCAAGATAGTGGCCTCCGTGGTGGCGGTGATGTATTTCTGCAACTGGTTCCAGGTTTCGTGCCCTCACGTTCACTTCGGACGTGACCCGACCTCGAGCTGCCGCTATATCGCCTGCGTTCACCTCTCACCCTAGGAAGTCGCCCATGAGCTCGCTCTGTCGGTTCGGTGCCCGTTCGTCCCATCTCGGTGCATGCGCGCTTGCATGCGCGCTTTTCACCTCTGCGCTGTCCGGTTGCGGCGGCTCCAAGGCCGAGGCCGCCGCCCCGAGCTCCGCTTCGGATTCGTCCGGATCCTCTCAGAGTGCAGCTGCCGCCGACGCGCCCGTTGCCGACGCGCCCAAGCCCCCGAAAGCTACGGGCAATCCGTTCCAGGGCATGAAGCTTTGGGTCGATCCGGAGTCGCTTTCGATGCTGACGGCAAACTCGCTGCGCAAGAAGGATCCGGAGAAAGCCAAGCTGCTGGATAAGATCGCTCAGCAGCCCCAAGCCTTGTGGGTGGGTCACTGGAACAAGGACGTCAAACGCTACATCGAGTACATCATCGGTAAGAGCAAGGCTGACAACGCCGCGCCGATCTTCATTCTTTACAATGTGCCCGGTCGTGACTGTGGACAGCATTCTTCTGCTGGCGCCATCGCCACGGGGGACGAGTACCGCCGCTGGATTCGCAAGGTTGCAGAGGGCGCCGGCAAGGAGAAGGTGGTGTTCGTACTGGAGCCGGATGCGCTCGGCCTGCTCGACAAGAACGAGAACAATCAGCAATGCCTGACCAAGGAGCAGCAAGACGAGCGCGTCGCGATCATTTGGGACGCGGTCAAGGTGCTACGCCAGAACCCGAACGCCGCCGTCTACCTCGACGCGGGGCATGCCCACTGGGCTCCATCACCTACGATGGCAGAGCGCCTGAAACGCGCGGGGATCGAAGACGCGCACGGCTTCTCGCTCAATACCTCGAACTACGTTTGGGATGCCGAGAACATCAAGTTCGGGCACGAGTTGTCCAAGCAAGTCGGGGGCGCTCCCTTCATCCTCGACACGAGCCGAAATGGAAACGGGCAGACCCCAAAGCTCGATTGGTGCAACCCGTCCGGCCGCAAGCTTGGTAAGCCACCCAGTCTGGAAACTGGCGACCCAATGATTCACGCCTTCCTCTGGCTCAAGCGGCCTGGTGAATCGGACGGCGAGTGCAATGGGGGCCCGAAAGCCGGAGCCTTCTGGCTTGAGCAAGCGCTCGATTTAGCCAAATAGACCAGGCTGGGCTCAGGCTAGTCGTCGAGCTTGATGCGCGAATCGCTGGTGTCTGCGGCAGGCTCGGCGTCCCCCTTGAGCATGCGTTCGAGCACCTTGCGGTGGACACCCAGCAGGCGCGCGGCTGCGCTCTTGTTGCCTTTGGCATTGGCCAGCGCTTGCTCGACTGCGGCTCGCTGAATGGCGTCGAGCTTAGAGGGCTCCTTGGTGCTCAGGGTCAGCAAGGTTTTCGCTAGCCGAGCCAGCTCACGCTCCACGAAGACCCCATCGCTACCGATCAACTCGACGAGCGTGGGCACGTCGATGAGGTCCCGCTCAGCCAGCAGAGATAGGCGCTCGATGGCGTTCTTCAGCTCGCGCACGTTGCCGGCCCAATGTCGCATGCGAAGCCAGGTCACTGCCTCGGCCGTGAAACGCAGTGGGCGAGGCTGCTCCGATGCGAAGGTTTGAACCAGGTAGGGGATATCATCATCCCGCTCGCTCAGCGGCGGGACATCGATGGTCACGACGTTGAGCCTGAAGTACAAGTCCTCTCGAAATGTGCCGTCGGCGATGCGGCGCTCTAGGTCTACGTGGGTGGCAGCGATGATGCGCGCCTGCAGGGTCAGCTCTTCCTCGGCCCCCAACGGCCGAAACTTGCGGCCTTCCAGGACGCGAAGCAACTTAGCCTGGAGCTCGGTCGGCATTTCGGCGATCTCGTCCAAGAGCAAGGTGCCGGCGCCCGCCAGCTCCAGCTGCCCACGCACGCGCCGGTCTGCACCCGTGAACGCGCCACGCTGATGCCCGAACACCAGGGATTCGATGAGCGTTCCTGGGAGGGCCGAGCAGTTCACTGCTAGGAGCGGTTGGCTTCTGCGCTTACCCGAATAGTGAATGGCCCTCGCCACCATCTCCTTGCCGGAGCCCGTTGCGCCGCGCACGAGAATCGGCGCGTCCGCATCCGCGACGCGCCGCACCAGCTTCCGCACTCGCTCGATGGAGGCGGAAGCGCCCACGATGGCCGGCAGTCCTAGCCGGCGATCTACCTGCTCGCGAAGGCGCTGTACCTCGCTCCGCAGCGCGAAGCGTTCCCGGATGCCGTCGACGATCGGGAGGATCATCTCGGCGCAAAGCTCGTCCTTCAATACGTAGTCTTGGGCACCCTGTCGCATCGCTTCACGGATCTCAGCTAGCTCGGCCACGCCCGTCACCATTACGGCCGGCATGCTGCGACCCGTCGCACGTACCCAGCGCAAGAAGTCCAATCCTCCGCGGTCGCCCGGTTCGGCCGTGAGCCGGATATCCAGTAGCATCGCGTCAATTTCTTGGCTTTCGACACGCATGCGCGCTTCCTCGGCGCTCGACGCTTCGACCACCTCGACGTCAGGGCGCTCTTCCAGCAAGTGCTTCAGCACCAAGCGCGCGCTGCGCTGATCGTCCAGCAACAGAAACTTCATGGCGAAAGCTCATCGGCGCTGGCGACGAGATCGCGAGCCGGAACCACGATCCACAGCTCCGTGAGTGATCCGGATCGCTCCATCTCGAGAGCGAAGCCGTGCGCGCGTGCGCCTCGCAGTGCGACCGTGAGGCCGAGGCCGGCCGATCCGGCGTCGGACGTGGCGCCCCAGGCCAACGCCTTCTTGAAGTCCAGCGCGAACCCTGGACCGTCGTCCCAAACGCAGAAGCCTACTCGGTTGCCCGTCGAAAACCGGACCCCGGCGCGCTCGCGCTTGGCGCTATGGGCGTTGTGTATGAGCTCCATGAGCGCAAGTGCGAGGAGCGTTGCATCGCACCGGACCAATGGTGCCCCGGGCAGCGCGAGCTCGAGCTCGGCAGCCGTTACCCGGCCGCTGCTCGTTAGAGCGTGCTCTACCAAGGCGGCTGGCGAGCAGGCCGTTTTGCGTAGCGCGCTGCGTGCAAGCTCTTTGAGTCGAACCGTGAGCTCGCTCAGCCGCGTGAGCTCTTCGCGGAGCGACGCCGCGTACTCACGGTCGAACGAGTCTCCTCGCTCGATGCGATCGGACGTAAGGCGAAACAGATTGAGCGGGCCCTGAAGGTCGTGCCCAAGCTCTGCCGCCAAGCTGCCGACGACGGCGCGCCGTTCTGCGGCCATGGACGAGCGCGCCGCTTCGCCTTCGCCAACGCCGCCAGCGGTCGAGACGACAGCTCCGCGATTCTGTTTGCCGTTTTCGGGCCCATCGGCCATTGCGTGCACTCCGCTCTCCTGCCCCCGCCCGTAAACGATAAGTACTATCAGTAAACGCGGACTATATCAGCCTTGGCGCTCGCCTATCCTGGAAGGACGCGCTAGCTTGGCGGGTTCTTTTCCGTGACCGCGTCGCCCATCGACCACAGTCCCCTCCCGCGCGATTCCGGCGCTCTAGATCTGCTTCAAGTTCTCACGACACCTGTCTGGGTCCTGGACCTGGGTCTTAGACGCGTTACCTGGGCCAACCAAGCGGCAGTCGAGTTTTGGCAGGCGGTCAGCGCTACAGAGCTTTATGAGCGCGATCTAGGGAGTGATCTCGCTCCGGCGAATGAAGCGCGATTGCTGGCATACTCGAAGCGCCTGGAGGGCGAGGCGCGCCTGACCGAGCAGTGGGTTTTCTATCGAGGCGCCGCACCGGTAACGGCCAATTGCAGCTTCAGTCGGGCAGCCCCGGTCGGGGAAGGGCCCGCGTTTCTGGTGGAGGCGACACCCGTGCTGGCCGGAAGCGCGGAAGCCGAAGGCGATACGTTGCGCGCAGTCGAGGCGTTTCGTCACACTACCGCACTCGTAAGCGTGATCGACCTCCAGGGCACGCTGTTGATGGAGAACCCAGCCGCTTTTCGAGCGTATGGACGCTTGGCTACCAGTAAGACGGAGCACGCCTTCACGGTTCGATTCGTCGACCCGGACGACGCTGCGCGAGCTCTTCACCGCGTCAGCAACGGCAAGGAGTTCGTCGAAGAGGTTTGGGTCAAAAGCCTGGACGGCCCGCGCCGCCACGCGATTGAAGCCCGTCCCACGACGGACCCAGTTACCGGTCACCGCGCCATTCTGCTCAGCGAGATCGACGTTACCTTTCGCTACGAGGCCGAAGAGGTCGTGCGGCGGGTCTACTCCGAGCTGGAGTCGCGTGTTCGCGAGCGTACGCTCGACCTAGAACGCCTCAACCGCGAACTGGGGGAAGAACGGCAATTCGTTTCGGCCGTAGTCGAGACGGTCGGCTCCCTTCTGGTCGTGGCCGACTCCCACGGAACGGTCGTACGAGTCAACCGGGCCCTGTGCGAGCTTACCGGTTACACCCCAGAGGAGCTCACGGGCCGACCTATTTGGGACACGCTGCTGGCTGCCCCCGAGGCTGAGCTAGTCGAACGAGCCTTCGCTCAGCATGGCCCACGCTTTCACAGCGTGATGCCCAAGAATGTCGAAGGTGTGCTGCGCACCAAGAGCGGAGAACCGCGCATCGCTGCTTGGACCAACGCAGCGCTGCTCGACTCCAATGGGCTCACTGAGTACGTGATTGGCGCTGGCATAGACGTTACCGATCGCAAGGAAATCCAGCTGCGGCTGCAGATCAGCGATCGCATGGCATCCATCGGAACGCTCGCTGCGGGCGTCGCGCACGGCATCAACAACCCGCTGGCCTACGTGATAGCAAACCTCGACTACGTGAGAAGCAAGCTCGCCACCGCATGGGGTGAGCTGCCGGCCGCAGATGTTCGCGAGGTGAGGGAACTCTTGGAAGAGAGCCTCGAGGGTGCTGACCGCGTTCGGCGAATCGTGGGCGACTTGCGGTCCTTCTCCCGTCAGGGAGACGATCGGGTGCAGGCAGTGGACTTGTCCGCCGTCATCGAGCGCTCGCTGAACATGGCGATGAACGAGATTCGTCACCGCGCGCGGGTAGTGCTCAAGCTCGAGCCAGTGCCGAAAGTCGTCGGTACGGACTCGAAGCTCGGTCAGGTCGTGCTCAATTTGCTCGTAAACGCTGCTCAAGCCATCGAGACCGGTGCCGTCGAGCGAAACTCGATCACGGTACGGACGTTGCTAGACAAGCTCGGCAGGCCGCGGCTCGAAATTCAAGATACCGGGGTCGGCATTCCAGAGGAGTACCTGCCGCGTGTTTTTGACCCATTCTTCACCACCAAGCCGGTCGGCATCGGCACCGGTCTCGGGCTCAGTATCTCGCACCGTATCATCAGCGAGTTTGGTGGAGAGATAGGCATCGAAAGCCAGCATCAGCAGGGCACGCTGGTTTGGGTCGCGCTCGAAGAGGCGTCAGCTGCCGCAGTCATTCCTCCCAAGCAACCCTCGTTCCCCCCGCCCTCGAATCGCAAGCATTCCGCGCGCATATTGATCGTCGATGACG
>Ga0163144_10020828_pt1 | contig 13080 bp, 13 predicted proteins | sample OliLak19BULKMAT1_FD_123175 | JGI IMG/M metagenome (GOLD analysis project Ga0163144, IMG submission 123175) | Freshwater microbial mat bacterial communities from Lake Vanda, McMurdo Dry Valleys, Antarctica - Oligotrophic Lake LV.19.BULKMAT1 | ecosystem: Environmental > Aquatic > Freshwater >...
CAGATTATTTTAAACCTGCTGAGCAATGCCGTGAAATTCACCACCGAAGGAAAGATCACTGTAAGTGTGCGCCAACTCAGCGAAGATGAAGATAAAGTAGCGATAGAGTTTGCAGTAACAGATACTGGCATCGGCATACCGGAAAATAAAATAGAAAAAGTATTTGAGAATTTTCAGCAGGCATCCACGGGCACTACCCGGCTGTATGGAGGCACAGGGCTGGGACTTGCCATTGTTAAGCAATTGGTAGAACCCCAGGGAGGTACAATTCATGTAAAAAGCAAACTTGGCGAAGGCTCCACGTTCAGTTTTATATTGAATTTTAAAAAAAGTGGTGAAGGTGAAGGTGAAGGTGAAGGTGAAGGTGAAGGTGAAGGTGAAGGTGAAGGTGAAAAAATAAAAAATATAAAAGTGCTGGTGGTGGAGGATATCGCACTCAATCAGCTGCTCATGAAAACACTGCTGGATGATTTTGGATTTGAGCAGGACATTGCCGCCAACGGAAAAATAGCCATTGAAAAACTGAAGGCTACAGCTTTTGATATTGTCCTGATGGACCTGCAGATGCCGGAAATGAACGGCTTTGAGGCCACCGATTATATCCGCAATACAATGCATTCTGATATTCCCATCATCGCCTTAACAGCCGATGTAACTACGGTGGATATGGCCAAATGCAAAGCCATTGGCATGAATGATTATATAGCAAAGCCCGTGGATGAGAAAATACTGTATACTAAAATACTTGGCCTGGTAAAAAAACAGGCGCCACCTGCGGACCTGAAAGATAAAAAAGTCAAAAACCTGCTGAAGAAAAAGTTAAAATACGCTGACCTGAATTACCTAAGGCATCGCACAAAATCAGATCCCCGGCTGATGATGGAAATGATCACATTGTATCTGACACAAACTCCTCCCCTCGTCATTGCCATGAAACAAAGCCTGGAGGATAAGGACTGGGATTCACTTCAGGCCGCAGCGCATAAGCTCATCCCATCATTTTCCATTATGGGCATCAGCCCGGATTATGAGCTCATGGCAAAAAAGATACAGGAGTATGCGGGTACAAAGCAGGAAACGGACCGGATACCCGCATTAGTGGCAGAGATAGAAAAGGTATGCTCCAAAGCCTGCGAAGAATTAGAAGCAGAGTTCATCACAATTGAAAAACAAGCAAAATGAAAAATACGATAAAGATTTTCTTGGTGGATGACGATGCGTTATTCTTAAAATCACTGGAGCTTGATTTCCTCCAGCATAATTTTGCCGTTGAAACATTTCCAACAGGGGAGCTATGCATGAAAAGCATTTCACACAATCCCGATGTGATCATTTTAGACTACCACCTGGACGGCATTGTTAAAAATGCGATAACCGGAATGGAAACACTGGATAAAATAAAAGCTGTTAACCCGGATATTCCGGTTGTCATGTTATCCTCTCAGGATAAAATTGAAGTGGCTGTAAACTGCATGCATCACAAAGCGTTTGATTATGTGGTAAAAAGCGAAACCTCTTTCCTGCGCCTGCAAAAAATCATTGCAAATATTTTCAGCTACAAGAAGATGGAAAAAGAGTTATCCTGGTACATGGATAGAATGTAAAAAATGCCTGCGGCAGCTACGGTGTTTACAGTGCCGTCACATTGTTACGGCAGATGGAAACACCTGCCGCCACGATAAAAATTTCAAATAACAGTGTTTCACCAACACCATTTATCTATCCCCTGTCTAACAAAAGCACCCTTTAGGCTTAATAAAAAATTACCAAACGTGTAACTCACCACCTTTAATAAGTAAGGACAAATCTGGCTCTACCACTAAATAAAAAAATGCAAAAATGAAAACTGAAAACAGCACGAAAGTTCTTAAAAATCAATACATACCCACTGCTGAATTTTACAGTCAGATTATAGACAGTCTGCAGGACTATTCCATTTTTACGATGGATAAAGACCTGCTCATAACCAGCTGGAGCTCCGGATCAAAACAAATTTTTGGCTATGAAACCGAGGAAGTTATAGGGAAACATTTTGATATAATTTTCACAGAAGAAGATAAAAAATCCGGCACTCCGCAAAAGGAAATTGACGCAGCAATAAAAGAAGGCAGAGCTGTGGATAACAGGGTGCATGTAACTAAAGATGGAAGTGAATTTTATGCTTATGGCCTGGTTTTTCCTTTAACTGGTATTGATGGAGACTTATTGGGATATGTTAAGATCCTTCGGGATCTTACAGAGCGGAAAAAAGCGGAAGATGCCATAAAAAAATATGTGAAAGATCTGGAAGAACTGAATAACCATAAAGAGAGCATACTTGCCATTCTCTCACATGATCTCCGTAGCCCTCTTACCGCAATCATCGGAACGGCTGAGCATTTGAAATCCGGATTTGCAAAGATGGATAAAGTTAAAGTTCAGGAATTCCTGGATCTGCTTTACAAATCTGCCACGGATGAATTGAACATGCTGGATTATTTAGTGGAATGGGCTCGGATAAAATATGCTTCGGAAGTTTTTACCCCCACAAAGATCGATCTTATCCACTATGTAAATAAGGTTTTTGAGCTTTTAAATGAAACCGCCTCTATAAACGCCATTAACCTGCATCATGAAATTGAAGAAAATACAAATGTTTTTGCCGATGAAAAAATGCTTCTTTCTGTTATTCAAAATATAGTTTCAAATGCTTTAAAGCACACAGGTAAAGGTGGAAAAATTACGGTGAGCGCTAAAAAAAGCGAGGATAAAATTATAGTTGAGATCAAGGATACAGGCATTGGAATGTCCAAAGAAATTCAGAACAAACTTTTCACCCCTCAAATGGATGCACTGTCAAAGGCAAGGAAAGAAAATAAAGGTGCAGGCATAGGATTGTTGCTGGTGAAAAGCTTTTTAGAAAGAAATGGCGGTGAAATATGGGTTGAAAGCATCGAAGGCCAGGGTTCCTCCTTCTATTTTACATTGCCCATAAACAAACCTGCTGAAAAACTGAACAGCTCCAGCAAGATCGAATTCGACAAAAACGAATAACCCCGCAACAGGCGCATTGTTGGGATGTTTTGCCCACTGGGGCAATTTCAATTCGTTTCTCCTTTCTAAAAAGATTAAGCCTCTGTGAGGCTATTTTCTGAATTTAATACCGATGCCTCATATCTTTTAGTCCAATTATAATTTGTACTTGATCGGTCCGAAGGACTCCTTCGGAGCATTATACCAAATGTTATGGACTAATATATAATCAGTAATGGTATAACCCGGATTTTGCAATTCAGAAAGGGCATATTAAAAATATTTGAGGCAACATATTCAGGCGGTTCGAAGAACTTCGGAATGGCTAAAACATGTACCCAGCAGCCCCGATGCATCGGGGCAAGGAATTAAACCGGCTTACCGAAGCTCTCCCTTAACTTACCAAAGCACCCTTTAGGCTTAATAAGGAGTTAATACTCTCTTAATGTTTGACCTTTGAATATATGAGGATATGCAATCATATTCTTCCAGCCAAAATCATTTAGCTTATTAATAAAAAAGTAAAAATCCGAAACAAAACATTCAGGCCAATGATAAAAAAAATGAAAGTGCATGAGAATGACAAAACGATCAAGCCGTTGAATAGAACCGCTACAAATGGTTCAGAAGCTTATAATGAGTCCTCCGGATACGCACGAAGCCTGATCGAAGCCAGCCTGGACCCCCTGGTAACTATCAGTGCTGAGGGCAAGATAACTGATGTAAATGAGGCATCTGTAACGATAACAGGTATGCTACGGGAAAAACTGATAGGAACTGACTTCTCAAATTATTTTACAGAGCCTGAAAAAGCACAAGCCGGATACACACAGGTTTTTGAAAAAGGGTTTGTTGCAGATTACCCCCTTACGATCAAACACAAGAATGGAAAATTGATAGACGTGCTGTACAATGCATCTGTTTATAAAGACGATAAAGGAAATGTCCTGGGAGTTTTAGCAGCTGCACGTGATGTAACCGCTCAAAAATTACTATCCAAATATTCCCTCAGCCTCATTGAAGCCAGTTTGGATCCACTCGTCACCATAAATACCGAAGGAAAGATTACAGATATGAACGAAGCAACGGTGAACATTACGGGAATCATGCGTGAAAAGCTCATTGGCTCCGATTTCTTCGATTATTTTACGGAACCCCATAAGGCCGGTGAAGTTTACCAGGAAGTTTTCGCAAAAGGATCGGTGTCAGATTCTCCACTTACACTCCGCCATAGAAACGGCAAGCTTACAGATGTTTTGTTCAATGGATCGGTATACAAAGATGACCGGGGAAATGTACTGGGTGTGGTGATAGTTGCACGGGATGTGACCGAACAGAAAAAGCTGGCGGAACGCGAAATTGCAGGGCGTGAAAAAGAACTCATGCGAATAGAAGAGCTGGAGCGGTTCAGAAAGCTGACAGTAGGAAGAGAACTGAAAATGATAGAATTGAAAAAAGAAATTGAAGAATTAAAAGGTAAACTTTTACAAAGCAAAATTATATAATGATTTCCGCAGATCAAAATACTATGCCCACGGCCGCTCCGAAGAAGGTAAAACCCCTTCAAAGGATCAAGGCAAAAAATGCCCGCTTGTCTGAAGAAAAGATAAGCCTTCAGAATACCGAAAAGGCATTGCTGAATATTCTGGATGATTACAGCGAGGAACAGCTCAACATGGAAAATACGCAGCGTGCCGTACTCAATATACTGGAAGACTACAGCGAGGCAAAAGAAAAGGCGGAGGAATCCACCAAATTAAAAGAATCGTTCCTTGCCAATATGAGCCACGAGATACGCACTCCTATGAACGCGATCATTGGCTTTTCGGATATATTATCAAAAAGGCCATTGGGAGACCAGGAAAGAGAGTATGTACAAACTATAAAAACGGCAGGAGAAAATCTGGTAAATATCATCAATGATATACTGGATATATCCAAGATAGAAGCGGGCATGATGGCCTTTGAGGAGGTTACATTCAGCGTGAAAGAAATGTTCAAATCACTGCATGTAATGCTAATGGCCAAGGCAAAAGAAAAGCATCTGGAATTGATGTTTGTTTGTGACGAAGATATGCCTGAGATTCTGCTGGGTGACCCTACACGCCTTACGCAGATCATCATCAACCTGGCTGGAAATGCGATCAAGTTTACTCAGGCAGGCAGTGTGGTGGTGCATGCAAAAGTCCTTAAAAATAATCCTGCTGAAAATGCAATATTGGAATTTTCGATACAGGATACCGGCATAGGAATACTTCCGGATAAGCTGGTGCATATTTTTGAACGCTTCCGCCAGGCAGAATCCAATACCACACGTAAATATGGGGGCACAGGCCTGGGGTTGAGCATTGCCAAACAACTGGTTGAGCTCCAGGGTGGAACGTTGACTGTTACAAGCGAGTTTAAAATAGGGTCATTATTTTCTTTCAGCATTCCCTATAAAAAAACACTTGAAATACTACATGAGCCGGAAGCCATAGCTAAAAATTACAATATGGAAGATCTGGCAAAATTGAATATCCTGGTAGTAGAAGATAATTTATTAAATGTAAAACTGATACTGAGTTTATTTTCCGAATACAACTTAAAAATAGTGGTAGCGGAGAATGGAAGTGTAGGAGTTGAGAAACTCAAAGAACATAATGGTGTAGATTCTCTTACTGCACCTTTTGATATTATACTGATGGATATGGAAATGCCTGTGATGAACGGATATGAGGCAACAACTATAATCAGAAATGAACTGAATAGCACTATCCCCATCATTGCGATGACGGCTCATGCCATGGCCGGAGAACGGGAAAAATGCCTGAGCCTTGGAATGAACGACTATATTTCAAAACCAATACATGTAAACCTGCTTTTTGAAAAAATGTATAACATGACTCATAATTTCTAACCTTATGATAAAACATAAATCCAAAAAAGATGTGTGCGACTTCAGCTATCTGAGTTGTATGATGGGGAGGAAAAAACATTTGATCCTGAGAATAATGGATCTTTTTCTCAAAGAGATACCTGAAGAGCTTCGATCACTTAAAAATGCCATAAAAAATAAGGACTATCCCGCTATCAGGAGCCTTTCTCATATAATGAAGTCCTCCGTTGCTATTATGGGTATTTCTACACTGAAGCCGGTTTTACAGCAAATGGAGGATATCTGCACAATCACAACAGGCCCGGACAGCTTGCGGGTAGTTACCAGAAGGGAAGAAAAAATAAAAAAGCTGAATCAAAAACTGCGTGTAATATGCCGCCAGGCTCTTGAAGAAGTACAGAAGATTAATTCTACTCATACCGGTCTCTTCCTTGCCACCAGTTGACAAGTGAATTATGCAACTTATTAATGAAATTATATAACAGTTTCCTCCCTTAAGAAGGCCAGCTTTACACCGTTGTGGAAATTATTTCACAGCATAAAATCCAATTAAATGAAAAACAAATTTTTACTATTTACAATAGCCATTACCCTAATAGCTTCCCTGAACATAACCTTTGGGCAAGGGCCGGTGGCTCCAAATTTAGGAACCGCAGCTAACTTTGTTCTCTTTTCTTCCGATGGAGCTGTTACAATGAACACCGGTAATTTCTCCATACTAACAGGAGATATCGGCACAGGAAATCCTGCCACTACGAGCACGGGTTTCGGAAACGTAAATGGTACACATCACGATGGTGATGCTACCGGTATTGCAGCTGCAGGACACTTGCTCCTGGCATACAATCAAATTTGGGCCATGACACCGGATGACACAATTGCACCCTTACTTGGGGGTGGAGATACGCTTATTGAAGGCGTATACTTTATAGGCGCTTCTACAACCCTGGACCTTACCCTTTATTTAGATGGGAAAGGTGATCCCGGTTCAGTATTCATTTTTAGAATTGATGCACCGTTTTCCACAAACGCTAATTCAAAGATCAAACTTATTAATGGAGCACAGGCATGCAACGTGTTTTGGGCGGCAAATGGTTTGATAGACATGGCAACAGGAACTTCGATGAAAGGAACTGTGATTGCTAATAACGATGCAATTATAATGGCCGTTGGTGATACATTGGAAGGAAGGGCACTTTCCACCACAGGTGCAATTACAGTTAATGGAGTGTTTGCTTATACTCCACTGGGTTGCGGAACACCCGTACTTACTGGCCCAACAGCTCCTGTACTTGGCGCTACAGCATGCTTTGCTTTATTCTCTTCTACAGGTGCAGTTTCTAATACAGGTGTAACTAAGGTTACAGGAGATGTAGGATCCAATGGAACTACCGCCCCTACCGGCTTCGTTGCAGGAGATGTAACAGGCACTATTCATCTTTCAGCGGATGCTTCTACAGCACAATGCGCTAACGATCTTGCAACCGTTTATACTTATTTGAGTACCCTGCCAATTGATATTTTATTAAGATTCCCTGCACAGTTTGGCAACAACCTGGTTCTTACTCCACATTCATATCATTTGAATGCTGCTACCACTCTTACAGATACAGTAGTCCTGAATGCACAAGGAAATGCAAATGGAGTATTTTTCATCAAAATAAACGGAGCACTTCAAACAAGTGTGAATTCAAAAGTTAAATTGATCAACGGAGCACAGTCTAAAAATGTATACTGGCTGGTAGAAGGAGCAGTAGTATTAGATGACAACTCTGTTTTTGAAGGTACGCTTGTTGTTAATAATGCTGCCCTGGGCGCATTGAACACAGGACTTAACTTCCATGGCAGGGCTCTAACCACAACCGGGGCTTTAACAACAACAGCAATTAGTATTGTTGCTGCAGGAATACCTTCCAGCGGTTGCAATAACGGAACTGTGGCAGTTTCATCTTTGGATGCAGCAAATGGCGGCATCTCAATATTTCCGAATCCTTCTAATGGTGAATTCGTTATCTCCGGCTTAGAATCTACCGGACAATTGCAAATTTTCAATTCATTGGGGCAAATGGTTTTGGAAACAGTTGTAAACAGCAACCAACAAACCATTAACCTGAACAGCGCCAGCGGAATTTATTTCTATAAAGTGACCGGCAATAACAATACAGTACAATCCGGCAAGCTGATCTCTCAACAATAGATCAAACTATATTAAAAGCTCCTTTCCCCGATTGTGGAGGGGAGCTTTTTAATTGAATAACACCTAGCCCCGATGCATCGGGGCTAGGAATCTGTGAAATGTTAGCCACAGATGCACATATTATTAATACCATTACTGACTATATATTAGTCCATAACATTTGGTATAATGCCGATCAAGTACAAATTATACTTGGACTAAAAGATATGTCGCATCGGCATAAAAACAAGTATTTTTATAGCTCCGGATGGGGCTGAACATTTTAAAAAAGAGTCGTATAATTAATGATTGCCCCAGCAGGGGGCTAAGTTTTATCTTGAGGGGCTAGCGAATTATATTTATATTTTGAAAGCCCCGAAGGGGCGTGATAGATTAACACAGGGCTTTTTGCCCTGTGTGTAAATGCATAACGAATAGTTAAGCCCTGAAAGGGCGAAATAAAATTATATTCTATGGGACAATCACTTACTAAAAACTATCTCCATATCCAATATAAATCAGGAAGGTTACTTTAATCGCAATCACTAACTACTCTTGAGGGCCTTCACGCAGGTTTTATTTTATAATCCCCGCTAGCACTTTTACAAAACTCTCTATAGAATTTGGTTTTGTTACAAAGCTGGTTGCGCCCAGGCTGGAAAACTCTTCAAAATAACGTACTGTAGAATAAAGAATTATTGGAATCCTATTTAGTCTTTCTATTTCCCTCAGCTTAATAAGGCACTCCCTGCCTGACATGTAGGGCATGTTAAGATCAAGAAAAATATAATCCGGCAAAAATAGAGCGTCTCCCCTCATTTTTTCAAGCGCCTCAACACCATTGTTGGATGTAACCAATTCAACCGTACTATCGAATTTGTTCAGTGCAATCAGGAATAGGCTTCTGTCATCAGGATCATCGTCAATTAAAAAACAGATTTTCCGGTGCAGTAAGACAGGTGTTTTCATAATACACTTTTTTAATTAGCAGGAATATAAATATCAAATATTGCTCCTTTCTTTAACTCACCTGTTGCGGTGATGATACCGTTGTGGTTCTCCACTATCTTCTTCACAATGGCCAACCCTATTCCGGTGCCTGCATATATATCTTTGCCATGAAGTTTCTGAAACACTCCGAAAATACGCTCGCTGAAATGAGGTTCAAAGCCTATGCCGTTGTCTTTTACTGTGATGTGGCAATAATTTTTTTCAGAAGAAAGCTTTTCAATATTTAATTTACTGCCCTTTTCAATCCTGCTTCGTATGGTTATATGCGAGGGTATGTCAGACTGTGAAAACTTAAGCGCATTGCTGATAAGATTGTACATAAGCTGCCTAAACTGAAAGGGAATGATATTGGCAGCGCACAGCTCTATCGATTCTATAGTTGCATGTTTTTCCTGGATGGTATCTTTGAGTTCTGCTTTTACTTCATCTATAATTATACCCAGCTCGGTTTTTTCAAATTTAAGCTCGGTAGTGGCTATCCGGGAAAAGGCAAGTAGATCGTCAATAAGCAGCTGCATTCTTCCCGCGGATAATTGCATGCGCTGGAAATTATATTTGCCGTTTTCCGACAGGTTTTTCTCTTCATTTTCAAGTATAATAGTAACAAAGGTCTGTATTTTGCGCAGAGGTTCCTGCAAATCATGACTTGAGATGTAGGTAAATGCCAGCAACTCCTTGTTGGCAATACTTAATTCCTCCGCCCGTTTCTCCTTCTCCTCGTTTTGAAAGGCAAGTTCCTTATTGGCAATGATCAGTTCGGCCGCCCGTTTCTCCTTCTCTTCATTCTGAAAGGCAAGTTCCTTATTGGCGATTATCAGTTCCGCTGCGCGTTTTTCTTTCTCTTCATTTTGAAAAGCCAGCTCTTTATTGGCAATGCCAAGCTCGGCCGCGCGCTTTTCTTTCTCTTCATTCTGGAAGGCCAGTTCTTTATTGGCAATGCCTAATTCAGCAGCCCGTTTTTCCTTTTCCTCATTCTGGAAGGCAAGTTCTTTATTCGCAATGCCTAATTCAGCAGCCCGTTTTTCCTTTTCATCGTTTTGGTATACCAATTTTTTGTTGGCAACGCCTAATTCTTCTGCCCGCTTTTCCTTTTCTTCGTTTTGAAACACAAGCTCTTTGTTTGCAATGATTAATTCCTCTGCTCGTTTTCCTTTTTCCTCGTCCTGGAAGGCAAGCTCTTTATTGGCAATACCTAGCTCGGCCGCCCGTTTTCCTTTCTCGGTATTAGCAATACCCAGTTCGGCCGCCCGTTTTCCTTTCTCTGTATTGGCAATTCCCAGCTCAACTGCCCGTTTTTCTTTTTCTTCATCCTGGAAAACCAGTTCTTTATTGGCGATTCCCAACTCAGCGGCCCGTTTTCCTTTTTCATCATCCTGAAAAGCAAGTTCTATGTTGGCAATGCCCAGCTCGGCCGCGCGCTTTCCTTTCTCCTCTTTTTGAAAAGCCAGCTCTTTATTGGCAATAACCAACTCTGCCGCCCGTTTCCTTTTTTCCTCCTTCTGGAAAGCCAGTTCCTTGTGGGCGAGGATCAGCTCCGCGGCCAGCTTTTCTTTCTCCTCCTTGTAAACAGCAAGTTCCTTGCGGGCAATGGCCAGTTCATCCTGTTCATTTTTGTTATTCATAATATGTCTTTATAAAAAAAATTATTTAAGGTTTCCAACAATAGTTTAAGCTGTATCCTGTGTGATAACAAAATTTTCCCTGTCCGGCCGGGATCTGCCTTCCTGGGCTATCAGGCTCAGCGCTTTTAAAATTATTTTTTTGAATTGCGAAAATTCTGAAGGTTTCCGTATGAAATATTGCGCTCCATTGAGATAAAGCTGGTTCACTACTTCCTGTTCAAAAGAGGTGGAAAAGATGATCACAGGAAACAGGTTTAACTTTTTGCTCTTTTTTATTTCCGACAGACACTCGAAACCATTCTTCCGTGGCATGTTGAGATCGAGGAAAAGCACATCCGGAAGTTCATGTGTTTCATTTGCCAGCAAATGCATGAGATGTTCCCCATCCGGAACTGTTGTCAGATGAGTGGGGAGGGCCGCACCGCCCAATGCTTCTTTAAAAAAGAGGCGATCATCGGCATCGTCATCTGCCAGGAGTATATTCAGTTGTGTTAAGCTCATGCGTTACGGATTGTTGGCTGTATTAATCGGGTGTTTTAATTAGCTGGTTTTGATAGTGAATTTGCTTGCCTTCCCTTTACGCGATCCTTTTTCTGTCAACACAATAAGAGCCTTGTGCAATGCTTCTCTGAGCATGGAAATATCAGAAGGTTTACGGATAAAATCATCTGCCCCTATCCGGGTACACATATTTATCATGTTCTGCTCGTAACTGGCATTCATTGGGAAGGCTGTTGAAAGAATAACAATGGACATTGCCTTCAATGTTTTGTCCTGCTTTATCTCCGCCAGGCACTCAAAACCGGTTTTACGCGGCATGTTCAGGTCGAGAAAAAGAACATCTGGAAGATCACCCTTTTTCCCGGCAAGATAAGTCATTAGCTCTTCTCCGTCAGGCACCGTTACCAGATTAGCGGCAATAGGTATTTCTTTTAGTGCTTTTTCAAAAAAGAAACGATCGTCCCGGTCATCATCTGCAAATAGGACATTGAGCGGTTTAAGGGAGGCGGGGGCCATTGATCTCATATATTAATTGATTTTTTTGTACCTGAAAATTATGAAAAATCCTGAAACCATTTAGTTGTGTTAAACCCAAAAAGTTCAATTGAACTTTTTGCCCCTTGGGCAGACGATCCAGGCGGTAGCGCCTGGATGTCTGGGTTAACCCTGACCAACCTATCCAGGCGGTTACTCCAAAGGAGTCCTTCGGACCGCCTTGATAGGTTGCGTCAAATATTTGTAACATGTCCTTTCTTAATTGCAAATTCCGGGTTAAGTTCATGCGTTACGGATAGTTGGCTGTAGTAATCAGTTGTTTAATTAGCTGGTTTTGTCAGTAAATTTTCCCTTACGCAATTTTTTTTCTGTGAACATAATAAGGGTTTTGTGAACGACTTCCCTTAGTTTGGAAAAATCAGAAGGCTTACGGATAAAATCATCTGCCCCTATCCTGGTACACATATTTATCATGTTCTGCTCGTAATTGGCATCAATTGGGAAGGATGTTGAAAGCATAACGATGGTAATCGCCTTCAAAATTTTGTCCTGCTTTATCTCCGCCAAGCACTCAAAACCGGTTTTACGCGGCATGCTCAGGTCGAGAAAAAGAATATCCGGAAGGTCACCCTTTTTCCTGGCAAGATAAGTCATTAGCTCCTCTCCGTCAGACACCGTTACCAGATTAGCGGCAATAGGTATTTCCTTTATTGCTTTTTCAAAAAAGACACGATCGTCCCGGTCATCATCTGCAAGCAGGATATTGATCGGTTTAAGGGAGACGGGGTCCACTGATCTCATATATTAATTTGTTTCTTTTGCACCCGGAGTTATGAAAAAATCCTGAAACCAGAGAAATGACCTGGAGTTTTTTTTCTCCTCGGTAAGTAAAAATTTTTCCCTTACAGGATGCTGAAAATTATCTCCTGCAATAAAAGAGATCATCTTCTGAACCGCTTTTTTGAGCTTGGAAAACTCAGAAGGCTTGCTTATATAGTAGTTTGCCCCTGCTTCGTACAGTATGTCTGCAAATTTCTTATGAAAAGAGGTAGAATAAATAATTACCGGTAAGTGTTTCAATTTTTTATTGAGCTTTATCTCGGATAAGCATTCGTATCCGTTCTTCCGGGGCATATTGAGATCGAGGAAAAGTAAATTTGGAAGCTGGACAGTCTCATCGGTGAGAAGCCGCATAAGCTCTTCTCCATCCTGCACTACGGTGAGGTGCGCTGGCATGCCAAACCCCTTCAATGCTTCTTTAAAAAAGAGGCAATCGTCATTGTCGTCATCTGCAAGTACAATATTAAAAGGGGATTTCTGTTGTTTTGTTTTCATATAGGTCAATTATACATAAAACGGGATAAATTTCCGCATCTCCTCAGCCC
>Ga0163144_10020832_pt1 | contig 13076 bp, 10 predicted proteins | sample OliLak19BULKMAT1_FD_123175 | JGI IMG/M metagenome (GOLD analysis project Ga0163144, IMG submission 123175) | Freshwater microbial mat bacterial communities from Lake Vanda, McMurdo Dry Valleys, Antarctica - Oligotrophic Lake LV.19.BULKMAT1 | ecosystem: Environmental > Aquatic > Freshwater >...
CACAGAATAAAACTATGTCGGAACAGGAAGACATTCTTAGAAAGCAAATCTCAGAAATAGAAGAGAAACAAATAGAAGCCAAACAAAGAAACTGGCAGTCGGTGGTTTTGAGAAATCTTGCTAACTTAGTGCAGAACTCATTAAGTGAAAAAGAACTACTTCAGGCTTATTTGTCTGAGCTTATTCGTGCAGTAGAAGCACAGCAAGGAGCTATTTATCTCAAAAAAGAAAATAATGAAGGAGAACCTATTTTAAAAATGGTAACTGTTTTTGCAGGAGATACAGAAAATAAAAAAGACACAGGAATACTATGGGGAGAGGGTCTAGTTGGGCAATGTGCAACTAATAAGAAACTCCATCACCTCAGAGAAGTACCCGAAGGCTATTATCATATCAACTCTGGATTAGGGCAAACTTCGCCTCAAAATATAATCTTTGCTCCTCTTACCTTTCAAGGAGAGGTGCAGGGTGTTTTAGAAGTAGCTGCTTTTGGAGACCTTGCCCTACATCAAGTAAAGCTGTTGGAAATCGCAGGAGGGAATCTAGGCGCTTGGATTTTCAACCAAAATGCATATAAATATACTAAACAATTACTAAAAGAAACTCAGCAACAAGCTCAGATTCTATCCGAAAATGAACTCCAAGCCCAAGAAAGTTTTGGAGAGCTGGAAGCCACTCAAAAAGAACTTCAACAACGTGAAGAAGAATACCGAAAAATCATAGAAGAACTCCGCCTAGAAGTTATGAGTTTGAAGGGGAGTAAGTAAAGACTGCTGGCTACTAGCTAAAATCACGTTCTTTCTCGGTTAATTAGAACTCTTACTCTCTGTCATTTTGGAAAAAACATCCCATACATGAATGTATGGGCTTTGTTTGCTTTCTTTCTCGGTTAATTGAAACCTTGAAACCTTACTCTCTGTCATTTTGGAACAATCTATTATACAGCGTAGCCTTTTTTCGAGAAATTTCTTTTTAAGTAGCAACGAGTTTTTGAATGTTTAAAACGACTTTAATTTGGCAGATAATTGATTTTCTTTTTTCTAAAAACACGACTTTTGCTAGAATAAAGGAAATTTATCGAATAATGACTGTACTTTACTAACATCTTGAAAATGCTTTTCATAATTATTACTTTTCTCTACTCCATAAAGTAGTTATGCAATAGTAATTTCTGAAATAGAGCAGTTTTCTATTCCTACTTTCTCTATTTTTTCCCTTATGCTATATTTACCTTGTAAAAGAGAAATACAAATATCTGTATCTAATAAGTATCCTTGCATCTCTAAAACTCAATTTTTTTATTTGATATAGTTCTTATTCCTAAAATTTCTTCTGCTAGATTTTCACTCGTATCTTTCCAAGCTCCCTCCAGTTCATTGAGCAAGGCTTGTTTACTTTTATTTTTTGCTTTAAAATAGGTTTTGACTTATTCTGACAACCTTGATACAATATCAAGTTTCATTTCTACACTCAGAGGTGTAAGCAGTTCCATAAATTTATTGATGCTTGTATTTTCCATATCTAATTAGATGTTTTAGAATACTTTTAGTAACGGTAATCTTTTTATTACAAATATCAACCTGTAGCAAACAAATCCGTGGTTTGTATCTTCATCAACCAAAATCAGTAGTGTTTCGTAAAAACACAAACCACAGAAAAGGAATTTCATCCCTTTATGTATGTGTCTGAGCATACATAGTTAGAAATGACAGAAAGAAGTTGAGATGTCTATTACGTTATCACAAAATAACAACTCAAAATTTATCTCTTCCCTAGAAGCTTTTCACCAATTCTTTCATCAATAAAGTGAGACTTGGCTCGGCTTTTTGGGCAGCAGCAATGACTTCCTCTACGGTTACGTGTTTTAGATGACCTTCAAAACATAAATCTGTAATTACTGAAATCGCAAAGACAGGTAAATCCATTTGTCTTGCCACGATTACCTCTGGCACGGTGGACATTCCTACAGCATCTGCTCCTATTATTCTCAAAAATTTATATTCGGCAGGCGTTTCTAGATTAGGGCCAGAAACGCTGACATAGACTCCTTCGTGTGCATTGATTTGATGTGCTTTGGCGATTTCTAAGGCTTTCTGACGCATTTCAGGGTTGTATGCCTCTAGCATATCAGGGAAACGCACACCAAACTCATCTAGGTTAGGGCCTGTGAGTGGATTCTCAGGCAAAAGATTGATATGGTCGCTCAATATCATCAATTCGCTTATTTTATAACTTGGGTTAAGCCCACCTGCAGCATTAGAAACTAGCAGACGCTTCACGCCTAGCAACTTCATTACACGCACAGGAAAAGTGACTTGAGCCATCGTGTAGCCTTCATAATAATGAAAACGACCTTGCATTGCTATTACTTTTCGCCCTGCCAATAGACCAAAGATAAGCCTTCCTCGGTGCGACTCTACAGTAGATACAGGAAAATGAGGAATATCGCTGTAGTTAATTTCATGTTCGATTTCAATCTCCTCAATCAGCCCCCCCAGACCTGTGCCTAGGATAATCCCAAACTCGGGAGTAAAGTCAGTCTGAGAACGAATGTAAGAGTTAGCTTCATTAATTTTTTTGATCACGATTATTTTATTATTTTTAGTGGATAAATAAATCAAACAACTAAATTAAGGTTTCTTAAAGGAAAGAAGGCATTTTGACTAAAAAAGTTTATACAGTACAGCAAGGATTTGTAAAAGCAGCCAAATTTTGTGCGTATCAAGAGCGTACCCAAGCAGAAGTGAAGCAAAGACTTTATGAATATGGATTGTGGGGAGATGATGCGGAGCAAGTGATTGTAAAACTCATCGAAAATAATTTTATCAATGAAGAGCGGTTTGCACGCACCTATGCAGGAAGTAAATTTAGGCTCAAAAAATGGGGCAGAATCAAGATAGAATACGCCCTCAAGCAAAAAGGACTTAGCCCTTATTGTGTGCGTGCAGGGATGGAAGAAATCACAGATGAAGACTATGAAAATACGCTCCGAGAGTTACTAGAAAAGAAAATCTCTCAAATAAAAGCAGAAAATGACTTCATCTTAAAAAGAAAATTAGCCAACTATGCCCTCACCAAAGGCTATGAGAATGAGCGGGTTTGGAGTTTGATTGAAGAAATTTTTGCATAGTTTATAATGATTTTGTAGAAAAAAATAAAGGTATGTGCTGACTTGGTAAGCTATTTGTTTTATAAGAGCTATAGTCATTAAATTTTAATAAATAGAGCCAAAGCACACAATTCTATAAAAATTCTACAAAGATGAGCCATCCAAGTCAACAAAATTATTTATCCATGGAAGAGGAAAAAGTTTCTAACTACAACCCAGAATATACCGAAGAATTCCCACAAGACACTTCGGCAGATACCACTCAAACGCCTGCTACTGTCCCTTATCCCGAATATCAAGCAATGCAACAGCGGTTCTTGGATGAGAGGAAAAAAATGGAAGATCAAATGTGGCTTGATCAGACACTCATAAGTTATGATGAAATGCTAAGAGAGCATGCCCGAGAAAATGTAGCTGATTTTTCTGAGATTATATTAAATCATCTTGCCAAGCTCATCAATGCAGTCTATGGTGCTTTTTTTATGGTAGATACTGAGCAAGGGCTAGTCAATGCAGTGGCAGGATATGCCTGTACGGTAGAGACAATGGCACGTACTCAGTTTAAAATAGGAGAAGGATTGATAGGACAGGTAGCCAAAAGCAAAGAAATTATTTGCTTGGAAAATATAGAAGCTCAGTTAGACTCTTCTTTGGGAAGAATTAGCTCTACTACACTCATGATTGCCCCCCTAGTGATAGACGGGCAAATTATAGGCATTATAGAATTAAACTCTCTCTCCAAATCACAAAAACGAATTATCACGCTCCTTGAAAAAATAAGCAAACATACAGCACTCTCTCTACGCAGTATCTTGTATCCGATAGAAAATACTTCAGCCATAGATACAAGTAAATATGATGAACTAATAGCCCAGCTCCAAGAGAAAGAAACAGAGTTAGAAAATCTTAAAGTAGCCCTAGAAGAAAAAGAGCAAGCCTTAGAGATTCCCTCTACTTTAGAAAAAGCTACTCACGAGGCACTTCTACAGGTTCAGCTTGATCACCTTCAAGAACAGCTAAAAGGAAAAGAGCAACAACTTAATCTTATCCAAGAGCAACTATCTGCTGCACAAACAGGGCAAGAAATAGTGGCAAGATCTTCTGATGAGGAGAATGAAAAAATCATTGAAATGGGGCAAGAGCTTGCTAAAACCCAAGCAGAACTCATCCAAACTCAGGTAGATTTATCACAAAAAGAAAGTGATTGGCAAGAAGCACAAGAAAGACTTGCACAGGTTTTAATGCAAGGAAATGAAGAGCAAGTAGGTCTTTGGGAACAAAAAATCGCAGAGGCAGAAGAGCAAATCCAAGAACTAAGCACCAGAAATGATGAACTGTTTCTAGAAATTCAGAGAAGAATGACTGATTATGAAATGCTCAAAGAAACCATCAAATGGAAAGATGCTGAAATAGACCGACAAGATGAAGCTATCCTAGAAAAGAAAAAAATCTTACAAAATGCAGAAAAAGAAATAGAAGCCCTAATGCAAGAAAACCTTCATAACGTAGAAGAAATTGTGCGACAGGACAAAGCCTTAAAAAGCAGAGAGGAAGAAGTAGAAGGACTTATCTCTCAACTTGAACAAGCAACTGCCAACGAAGAAATAGAGCAACTTAATCAGATCATTACTCAAAAATCAGAAGAAGTAGAAATACTGAAAAATGAAATCTCTGAAACTAGACAAAGTCTGGAACAGAGAACCAATAAACTGGCAGAGTTAGAAGAGCTGATTCTTCAAAAAAATGGAGAAATCAAACAACTTCAAGCTCTCATACAGACTAATCAAGAGCAACTAGAAAGTCAAAACGAACAAATCAAAACTACTCTTGGCAAATTACGCAAAAAAGAAGACGAACTTCTGGTTTCTCAATATCTCCTAAACCAACAACAAGGCACAGGAGAAAATGCTGAACTCGTGCTATCACTCAAAAACCAAGTGAAAGAACGTGAAGAAGAAATCAAACAACTTCAAGTAAAAATAGAAGAGAAAGAGCAGTATTTTCAGGTAAAACAAGATGAACTTCAAGCACATTTAGAAGCTCAGAATAATACTAATATCGACACACTCTATGCAGAAATAGAGAGTCTTCAATCTCAGATAAACCAACAAGGCAAGAATGAAGATACTACCAACCTTCAAGATGAAATTACTGAGTTGAGAACTGATATATCTCAAAAAAATACCGAAATAACTTCATTAAAAGAACAACTAGAATCTCAAAAATTTATTTTTGAAGATAATGATCTAGGAAGTCTGCAAGAAAAACTCAATGAAAAAGAAAATGAAATCAGACTTATCAAAGAAGGAAATCAACTGCAAGTAGAAGCTTTAGAAATCCTTAAAAATGAGCTATTCAGCAGAGAACAAGCACCTGAGAAATTCGTAAATCAATCTGAAAGTCAGGCATCTAGTGAAGAACTTGAGCAAGCACTTGAAGAACTACATCGAAAAGAACACGAGCTACTACAACAAACTGAGGCACTTAGCAACCTAAGAACCCAACTCCTAGAAAAAGAGAAAACAATAGAACATCTCAAAAGACAACCTGAGGCAAATCCTAATATTTCTCAAGAGGATTTAGAAGCTTTTAATCAAAAACTAGATGATATGGAGGTGATTAATCAAGATTTGAAAATAAAGGAACATGAAATTACTAGCCAAACTGAAGTTATTCATAACCAAAAAATAGAAATACTCGAAAAACATCAGCAACTTGAGATACTTCGTGAAAAAATCAAAATCAAAGAACAAGAAAATCTAAAGCAAGATGCTAAAATACAGAGTCAGCAAGAACAACTCCTTGCTCGCCAAGAAGAATTAAACCAAAAAGAAAAAGAGCTGATAGGATTGTTCAATAAAATCAACAGTGCTTTTGCTGCCTTAGAGTTTGATATGAGTGGTAAAATACTAAGTATCAATAATAAATTTTTGATGCTCCTCGGTCGTAAAGTCCAAGAAGTAGAGGGGCAAAGTCTTAGCCAATTACTCCCCGAAGAGTTCACCAAATCAATGGATTATATCTTACTTTGGGAAGGGCTAAAAATGGGCGTAACACAGACAGTAGATAGATTTATCTGTCTAGGAAACAAAGAAAGAGAAATCGTAATGAGCGTTACTTTTATCCCAATTATAGATAAAAATGGCAAGCCTTACGAAATAGTACAGCTCGTAAACCAAATATATGAAGTAGCTAAAGAAGAAGCTACTGAAATAAAAAGAGAAGGTATTCAACAAGAAGTTCAAAACTCTGATCAACTCCAGCGCCTTAAAGCATTGGACATGGCTTTCATCGTCATGGAGTTAGACCTTCAAGGGAATGTATTAGAAGTAAATCATAACTTCTCTATTCATTTAGGCTATGATGAAAAAGAAGTAGTGGGGAAGCACCATCGTGAGTTTCTAGATATCACTGAGCGAACATCTACTAATTACGAAAATATCATCAATAAACTAGCTGGCGGAGGCTATTCTTCCGAAATCTTCAAATATTTAGGCAAAGAAGGGGAAAGAGTAAGGTTTAGAAGTCATTTTCATCCGATTATGGATGAAAGTGGAAATCCTATCAAAAGCCTCGTAATTTCTCAACTGGTAAACTAAAAACTATTAAAAAGATGAATCTATCCGAAATCATACTTCCTTATGAAGAAAATCCTCAGATGACAGCTCCTTCGGTCAATGGCTCGCACGAAAGCTATTTTCAGGCGCAGGCACTCCAAAAGCTAAGTCAAATACTTAAATGGCAGGAGGAATACGAAGACCTTAAGACTTGGGTAGAATCTCTGCTAGAAGAACTTGTGCCGTATGTAGGAGGTTTACAGAGTACTTTTTTTGAGTATGATAGAAACTCACAGACATTAACTTTTGTGGCAGGTTTTGCCCTTGACTTTCTACAAGATATCAAAAAAGAGTACCTATTGGGAGAAGGTTTCATAGGTCAAGTAGCCAAAGACAGAAAACCGATGATGTTAGAAAATGATGAGACCTTTGCAACGCTGACTTCCGTCAAAAAAATCAGACTCAAAACCTTGATGATTTTCCCTTTGGTGTATAAAAACACGCTTTTGGGAGTAGTAGAGATTAATTTTCCGCAATCACCCCCTCTCTATGCCCGAAGCTTTTTGGATAAAGCCATGGAAGGTTTTAGTGCCAATCTATACATCTCTAAGCAGTTGAGAGTACTAAGTGTCTCTGATTTACAACCTGACTCACAAGCTACAACACAACTAAAAACCGAAGAAATTCAAGAAAATGAGTTAAATACTACTGATTCACTAGAAGAAGTAGATTGGCAAGCCTTGATGGGGATACTGCAAGAAAGTATCATTTTAGTAGATGAAGAATGGATGATTGTAGAACATAATCCAGCTTTTGAAGAACTCTTTGGGGATAAAAAACACAATGGTAATAACCTTCGTGCTTATCTCAACATTATGTCGTATGATGTTATTAACATTAAAGAAAAACTCCAACAAGGGCTAGTCTGTGAAAGTATTGGAATACATAAAAGTGGAGAAACATTTAGAGTCAATCTTAAAAGTTACCATAGTAAAAATGGACAAAAAGGAATTTTGATTAGCCCTGTCTATGCAGATAAACCAAAGGAAGAAGAAGTAAATACTGTTGAATTAAAGCAAGAGGCAGAAGAGGATGAGTCAGCTAATACACAAATAAATGAACTAAGCCGCTCGCTTCAGAAAAAAGATAAACAACTTCAGCAGTATCTTTCTACAGCCAAGCATGTGCAAGATATGCTTTTGATGCCTGTGGATGCCTTACAAAAGGTTTTCCCAAATTTATTTATTTTTTATCGCCCTATAGAAGAAGTAGGTGGAGACTTTTATTGGTTTACGAAAGAAAAAGACCAGGTAATCATAGCAAGCATAGATTGCCCAGGGCGAGGTGTAGGTGGTTCAATGATGTGTATGATAGTCAATAATTTTTTGACACAAATCGTAACGGCTCAAAAAATCACTTCTCCTGACAAAATCTTAACTCATTTGCATCAGTACATCAGTAGTACAAAAAAAACCAATGATAGCTTCTCTCGTTCAGGGGTTGAGATAAGTATCTGTACCTTAGATTTGCATAGACGCACTATCGAGTTTGCAGGGGCGAAGCAATCCTTAATTTATTTTCAAAATAAAACACTTCACGAACTACCAGGTGACAACTTATCAGTTGGGAGCTTTTGGAGTCATTATGAAACACAGCGTACTTTCCAAAAAGAAACCATACAACTCAAAAGTGACACACTCACTACCGTTTATTTAACTACTGATGGTTATGAGGATCAGTTTGGAGGACAGAAAGGGCGTAAATTTCTGAGAAATAATCTTCGTAAGATGCTTCAGGAAATACATACACAGCCCATAGAAAAACAATCCTCTATCTTAGAAGAAATCATGGAAGAATGGCAAAATAAGGAAGCTCAGACTGATGACATGTTGATTATTGGATTTCAGATTTGATAAGAGGTGAGTAACGAGTTATTTATTTAATGTAAAAAATCAATGCACTTGCATCGCAACAATAAGTAAGAGATTAATTGTAAGTTATTGGCTATTAGGCTGTAAGAATCTGATAGTGAGATTTTTACTCAAACTAAATGAGTACTTTATTTTAAATGTGTTACTAAGTTAATGCCAAATGTAAGTCATAAAACAAAAAAATTCTGCTCTCCCAAAAGGTGAACAGAATCCAAAATTACTAATTTACAAAATTTATAATATAAACAATTTTTAAATTGATTTGATTTTCTTTTTTTGAATATATCTTTTTACCAAAGAAGATTTTGTGGAAGTAGGTTGAATCCAAAAAATAACTCTATTTAAAAGATACAAGTAAGCGTAGTAACGAAGCTTTTTGAAAAAGGGTTGTCTAAATAGCTAACATTTTTCAATTTATTGATAGCTCATAGACCAGCAGATTTTTAAAAATATCTCTAAAAAGCTATTTATCCAAACCATAAAGTATTGAAAATTTATATTAAATGCTTTTTTATCACTTATAATTCCCAACATAAAGTCATATTTTTAAATATTTTTTGTGAAATTTCTTTTGTTTTAGCGGACGTTTTATTTTTAGAAAAAGGAAAATCAATTATCCACCAAATTAAAGTCATTTTAAAATTCAAAAACCCGTTGCTATTTAAAAGAAATTTCTCATTTTTTTTAGATAAATAATTTATTCTTTGTGTTAATTCATTTATGTACCCTCAATTTTAATAATTCAGAAAAATTGAGGAGTTTTTATTCCTTAAATCTATTGGCTTGGATTTTTATGAACTAAATTTGCACTAAATAATGGCAATGATTTCTAAAATATAAAAGACAAATGAAATACGAGATAGAGGAATTTATGCAAACCCTAATGGCTTTTGAAGCAAATGTAGTAGAAGATGACTTTAACAGTATGTTTGGGCGAATCAAAGGACCTGATTTATGGATAGATTTTAAAAGTAAATGTACTCGAAATACTACTATCTTTTATCGTATTTTAGATGAGGCAGAGCGAAATAAATTTCACGAGTATCTCCAAAAAAATGCTTGGGTTAACAAATAAATGAAGTAATCTTTGGCTAGATTAAATCATTTATTTGTCTTCTAAATCAGCTATGTATCTATTACTTTAGTAACCTCTTCAAAATAAAGTTCTCATTATCAGAGTATCACAAACTCATAATTTATCATTTATAACTCATCTCTCACTTACAGGCATTTCAAAATCACCACTGTCTTTCGAGATAAAATCTAAGACTTGCTCTACTGCCTCTATGTTTAACGCTCCGTAAAGATGTGGAAACTGTTCCTCCCCTCCCATCGTATTTTCATAAACCACCTCAGCAGTTAGTTTTTTAGGATTAATATGAAGCAAGACCAATCCATCTTGCCCTTTATAGAATAGATTAGCTGTCCTAAGCACCTGAAATTCCGTAGAAAAATGAATAAAACCCTCACTCTCTAATGAATCAGCTTTATAAATACCTTCTTTAGTTGATTGTTGCCAATCTTTGGCGTTGCATATATGATATAACATGTTATTTATTTTTAAGTGTTTATTTTTTGAAATTTGGGACTTGTGTACCGTTTTGGTTAAATAGTCGGATAAAATCTTCGCAGGTGTGACACCTTGCGAGGTAGTATGTCTTCCGACAAAATCACCAAAATACAATACTAGGCAATAACATCAAAATAATTGTTCTATTTAGTAGGTGTGTGAATAACTCACTATTAAATCATTACAGACTCATCATCCATAACTTATAACTCATCTTCTTCTTACTAAATCAATTTACCATCTTCCATCACTAGCACCTTATCTACGGCAGGGTGTTGCTCTACACGAGGGTCATGCGTAGTCATAAAAATCGTCTTACCTTGTTGCTTTAGGTTTTCAAATATCTCTAAAATTCGCTCCGACATCACACTGTCAAGATGTGCTGTAGGCTCATCTGCAAAAAGTAAAGGAGGATTATTGACCAAAGCCCTTGCTATAGCTACTCGCTGACGCTCTCCACCCGAAAGCGTATCTACTTTAAAATGAAGTCTGTGTGTAATCCCTACTTGCTCGGCTATCTCTGTTATTTTTCTATCCATTTCTGAGCGAGTATCTCTTAAAGGGATAAGAGGCACAGCTATATTTTGGTAAGTACTCATTCCAGAGATAAGCTGAAATTGTTGGAAGACAATCCCAATGTGTTGCTGTCGGAAACGTGTCAAAAACTTTTCTGACCACCTCGAGACAGATTCTCCTAGACATTCATAAGTACCTGAGCTAGGTTTGGCTAGGCAACTTAAAAGTGTAAGTAAGGTAGTTTTACCTGAGCCTGATGCCCCTTTAAGAACAGTATAGGTATTAGGTAAAATCTGAAGTTGTATATCTTGCACAGGTCTTACTTCATTGGGTTTGCCTGAGTTAAAAATTTTATTCAGATTTTGAGTATAGATAATAGGCTTTTGCATAGCACCAAAATTAACTATTCTAAGCAAATTCATCTAAATTTTTGAATTCAAATATAGATTTATGTTTAAATAGTAATTTCTCTTTTATTTCAGTTCAAAAAAAACAAGAGAAAAAAGCGAGAATACCATCATAATTTTAAGGCTTTTTTTATTTTTGCAAGGTGAAATATAATTATTTAGACCCCCAGAATATTCGCCATTTTATAGAAATGGCACTCCAAGAAGATGTAGCAGATGGTGATCATTCATCTCTGGCTTCCATCCCCAAAGAAGCTCAAAACCGAGCACGCTTACTCATCAAAGGAGAAGGAATCCTTGCAGGAGTAGCACTTGCTGTTCATATTTTTAATTCTGTGGATAACTCTCTACAGATAGAGCCTAATAAGCAAGATGGTGAACGAGTAAAATATGGTGATATAGGGCTTTGGGTAGAAGGCAATGCACAGTCTATCCTTAAAGCAGAGCGTTTAGTGCTTAACTGTATGCAGAGAATGAGTGGAATAGCTACGTTTACGAGCGAATACATGGCACTTATTGCACATACCGAAGCTCAACTCTTAGACACACGTAAGACAACTCCTAACTTTCGCCTAGCAGAAAAGTGGGCAGTTAAAATAGGAGGCGGCACGAATCACCGCTACGGCTTATTTGATATGGTTATGCTCAAAGACAATCATATTGCCTATGCAGGAGGCATTGAGAAAGCTCTACAACGCACCAAAGAGTATCTCAAAGAAACAGGCAAAGATTTAAACATAGAGATAGAAACTCAAAATTTAGAAGAACTTGCAAAAGTCTTAGAGGTAGGAGGGGCAGATTATATTATGCTAGACAATATGTCTCCCGAAGATATGCGAAAAGCTGTCAAAATGGTCAATAAACGCATTCCTTTAGAAGCATCAGGAGGTATCACAAAGGAAACTATCAAAGAAATAGCCGAGACGGGTGTAGATTTTATTTCTGTGGGTGCACTCACTCACTCTGCCCCTAGTATGGATATTAGCCTAAAAGCAGTCTGATAAATAGTGATGTGAGATAAGTTGTGAGTAATCTGAAACCTATTGTTAGATATTCTCTCTCTCTCTCTTCGGAAATTATAAAATATGATTTTCAGAGAATCAAAAAAATAGCGTAATTTTGCAGACTTGTCTTAAAGGCTATTCAAAAATTAGCAAAAGATTAAATTTAGATAAAATCAATTTATGATTGTCAAAACAAAAAAATACCAATTACCAAAGAAGACCTATCGTAAAATTGGTCTCTCCAACGTACTTAAAACCCAGTGGTGGCTACCTGTGAGTATATTCTTTGGGGTTATCGTTCTTAATTTATTGCTCAATCTAGTATATACCAACATCTGGATATACATATTTGCACCTATAGGGTTATTACTTTACTATTTATTTTGGTGGGTTCAGTTTACAGGAGCACCAGAACTTGAGCAGATGAAGCCCATGTTTGAAAAATTTACCTACGAAATTAGTGGAAAAGAAATTTTAATGAAGAAAAATGCAAAAGAGGGGATGCAGATGAAATGGGAAATGATAAAATCTGCTCAAAAAACTAAAGATGCTTATTTATTGATGTTTTCTAAGGCCCAATTTATCTATCTGCCATTTAAGATTTTTAATTCTGATAATGATCTTAGATTTACAGATGCTATCTTAAGGAGAAAAAATCTACTTAAATAATTCTATTTTACGAGCATTAAGTAAGAGATTAATTATTAGATTATTAAGTTATTGATAATGAGCATTTTGGTCAAGATAAATGTCCATTTTATTTTTAAACCATTACTAAAACAGAATTTAGTATAAAAAAAGCGGCTTCGTATTTTACGAGCCACTTTTTTTTTATAATACCGTGAATAGCTGTAAACATTAAGTTTTGCTCACAAAGTAAGTTTACTTAGGGCGTATTTGATGTAATAACTTCTCCATCAATTCCGCCATTTTTTGTTCCAAATCTTCATGTTCTTTTGGAGAAACAGCTTTTTTCATTCTC
>Ga0163144_10020833_pt1 | contig 13076 bp, 14 predicted proteins | sample OliLak19BULKMAT1_FD_123175 | JGI IMG/M metagenome (GOLD analysis project Ga0163144, IMG submission 123175) | Freshwater microbial mat bacterial communities from Lake Vanda, McMurdo Dry Valleys, Antarctica - Oligotrophic Lake LV.19.BULKMAT1 | ecosystem: Environmental > Aquatic > Freshwater >...
ACCCTCAAAGCCATGATGGGCACCGAATTCTCCACCGCATACCTCAAACTCAAACACAAGGAATGGAACAGCTACGCGTCGCATTTTTCGGCCTGGGAAAATGAGAATACGCTGGATATCTGACGGCTTTGGCCGAAGATGCGCGGCGGTGCAGCCGGGGCCGGCATCGGTCAACGGGATCAACCCCGTGCCATAACGGCCGGGGTCAGACCCCCAGAGCCTGCCTGCGGGATGCAGACCAGCGTGTCGCCAGATGATCAACCATCAGCCCCATGAAGGCCACGGCAAAGCCAAGGACCAGCCCTTTGCCCACATCGGTCGACGACAGCACCCGCTGCATTTCCTGCCCCAGATCCTGCGTGCCGATAAAGGCCGCGATGATCACCATGTGTCAGACCCAAGGGATGAACAGGCTGGCTTGAGTTGTGAAAAATTGTTAACAGACAGGAAACCTCGCCACCGCCGTGCGAGAGATGACCATACCACGCGCCTCCCATATCATGATCATCGAGGACGAACCGGTTACGCGCATCGCTTTGGCGGGGTATCTGGAATCGTCTGGTTATCGTGTTTCGGAGTGCGACAGTGCCGAACGGGCCGAAAAACTGCTGGCGCAGGACGGGGCCGACCTGTTGATCGACGACCTCAATCTGCAGGGCAAGGACGGGCTGGAAATCACCCGCGAACAGCGGGCAAGGTCCGAGATCGGGATTATCCTGCTGTCGGGGCGCACCGATGACGTGGACCGGATCGTCGGGCTGGAACTGGGGGCAGATGATTATGTCTGCAAGCCATTCAACCGGCGCGAACTGCCGGCCCGGGTCAAGAACCTGCTGCGCCGGACCGCGGCGATGCGGGCGCTGACCCGGCGGGTGGTTCATTTCGGCGGCATGGCCTTTGATGCCGCCGCGCGGCAGGTCACCGGGCCGGATGGTGCCAACATTCCGCTGACCCGGGCCGAATATGAACTGTTGCGCATCTTTGTGACCAACCCCGGCGTTGTCATGGGCCGGGACCGGCTGATCATGGCGGTCACGCATCGGCAGGACAGCACCAATATCCGCACCATCGACGTGCTGATCAAACGGCTGCGCGCAAAATTGGGTGAAGATCCTAAAATGTCCCGGATCATCACGACATCGCACGGTGAAGGGTACGTCTTTACTGCGCAACTTGGGTATGCCGTCAGCCGCTGCGTGACCCGGATCGCCGCAGTCGCATCGGTTCCGGCCTGCACGGCGCGGGCTTCGATCTGGTCGGCCAGAGTTGCTGCGGCAGCATCCAGCCGGGTGGCGGCCACCCGGACGGCCTTTTGCGCGCGGGCAATGTCGGCGTTGATATCCAGAATGCCGTGGGTCACGTCGAACAGGTCGGCCGCGTCCGGCGGCGGGGCGGCGGCGGGACCGATGGCATGAAGCAGGACCAGGGCGCGCTGCGCCCGGATCGGGTCCTGAATCGACAGGATGCGCCGGGTCACGATTCCGGTTCGCGTTACCAGATCGCGACGCAGGCGGGCCAGATCGTCTTGTGATCCGACTGCCGCGACACGGTTCAGCAGCAGGCCGATTTCGGCGGTATGGGCGCGAAATTCGAACATCAGACCCATTTGGAACAGATCGACCTCGATCAGCTTGTCGATGGTTTCGGCCCGCGCCTCGGCAGCGAGATCATCGGTGCCATGAAGGCTGGATATTACCGCCGAGGCGCCCATTTGCGCATTGGCGACCAAGGTATCGGCGATTTCCAGAAGTTCGGTTGTTGCGGCCAGTCCGGCCTGCAATCTGGTGCGCTGGTCTTGCAAAGCGACAATCCGCTGGCGGACCAAAAGATCAAGGCCAAGGATCGAGGCCCGCACATCCGCCACCGCGTCTGTCAGGCCACCCGACGATTCCGCCCCGCTGACCGCATAGCGGGCCATCCGCGCCCGCAGCGCATTGACCTGCGCCAGCAGACAGGCCGCGCGTTCCTGCCGGGCGGCCTCGGTGGTCACGGCGGCAAGTTCGGGGGCGACGGCGACCACCCGGCTGTTCTCTTCGGCAAAGCCGCGCACATCTGAAATCGCCGGGATGGTTTCGTTGATCACTTTGGACTGGTTGCTGGCGACATCCTGCAACTGCAGCCAGCCCAGCAACGCAGCCAGCGCTTGCAGCCCGGCGATGATCTCGAAGGCCAGCAAAAACCGCCCGCCAAGACTGGACTTGCGCTGCGTCCGCGTCGATCCTGCCACTTCTCGCCAACCCCGCTCGGGGCAAGCTGGACAACGGCACCGCGGGGAGTGAGAAGAAATGCGTCACGGCCGTCCCCTGATCCTTGCTGCCGTGTTGCTCGCCCTGATCGCGGCATCGGCAAAGGCGCAAGCCCGGCAGGAACCACCTTGGGATTTGCTGGCGCGTCAGGTGCCGTTCGATGATGACAGCGCGCCCATTCCCACGGCCTATGCGCCACTGACCCATGCCAGCCAGCCTTGGCGGCTGTGTGTGCTGTACCCGCATCTCAACGATGCCTATGGCTGAGCGTCAACTATGGCATGGTGCAGGAGGCGCAGCGCCTTGGCGTGTCTTTCGTGCTGTACGAAGCGGGTGGTTATACCGATCTGGCCCGCCAGATCGAGCAGGTGCATGCCTGCGGGCAGCGCGACATGGATGCGCTGATCGTTGGCACCCTGTCGTACGAAGGGCTGACCCCTGCGATTGTCGAACTTGCGCAGCGCATGCCGGTCATTGCTGCGGTCAATGACATTGACGATGCGGGGATCACCGCCAAGGTCGGCCTATCCTGGCGCGAAATGGGCGCAGCGGCAGACCGGGTCATTGCCGAACGCCATCCGCCCGGCGGCCCGCCCGTGCGTCTGGCGTGGTTTCCGGGGCCGGAAGGTGCGGGCTGGGTGCAATTCGCCGAACAGGGCTTTCGCGAAGCTGTGGCCGACAGTTCGGCGCAGATCGTGGAGACAAAGTTCGGCGATACCGGGCTTGAGCAGCAGGTCTTGCTGGTCGAGGATGTTCTGGATGACTTTACCGACAGCAATTAACTGGTGGGCAGCAGCCCGATGGCCGAGGCAACCATGTCGGTGCTGCGGGCGCGGGGGCTGACCGATCAGATCGGAATCGTGTCAACCTATATGAGCCATGCGGTTTATCGCGGAATCATGCGCGGCCGCATTCTGGCGGCCTCCACCGATTTCCCGGTGTGGCAGGGGCGGCTGGCGATCGAACAGGCTGTGCGTGCGCTGGAAGGGGAATTGAGCGTGGTTCACGCGGGCCTGCGCATCGTGACAGTCACCCAAGAGACTATCGACGCCATTGGCCCCGAAGGATCGCTGGCCCCCGCGACCTTTGTACCGGTGTTCGAGATTTCGGCCGATTAGACTTGCTTGTTGAAAAATCAAGGCCTTGAAAGGCCCTATCCAGATGAACATTGGTTTCCCGTAAGGAATAAAATTTGACAGTCACTCGGGCGCCTGACTAAGCTTTGCTCAAGTCGGCCCCGGTCAGCGGGTCGTTGTTTCATGTAGCCGGAGGAATGTATGCACAAACGCGTTGCCGTCATCGGGGCCGGGCCATCCGGCCTTGCTGTCCTGAGAGCTTTTCAGTCGGCCAAGGCAAAAGGGGCCGGGATCCCCGAGGTTGTCTGTTTTGAAAAGCAGGATAACTGGGGCGGGCTGTGGAACTATTCCTGGCGGACCGGGCTGGATGAGTATGGTGAGCCGGTACATGGGTCGATGTACCGCTACCTGTGGTCGAATGGCCCCAAGGAAGGGCTTGAATTCGCGGATTATTCCTTTGAGGAACACTTTGGCAAACAGATCGCCAGCTATCCGCCCCGGGCCGTGCTGTTCGACTATATCGAAGGCCGGGTGAAAAGGGCCGGAGTGCGCGACTGGATCAGATTCCGCACCCCGGTCAGGTTCGTCAGATACGATGCCGCCTCGAAAAAATTCACCGTCACCGTGCATGACCTGAAAAAGGACAGCATGTATGAGGAGGTGTTCGATCATGTGATCGTCGCTGCGGGCCACTTTTCCACCCCCAACGTGCCCGAGTTCCCGGGGTTCGGCACCTACAATGGCCGCATCCTGCATGCCCATGACTTCCGCGACGCGATGGAGTTTCATGGCAAGGATATCGTGATCGTCGGTACCAGCTATTCCGCCGAGGATATCGGCAGCCAGTGCTGGAAATACGGCTGCAAATCGGTGACTGTGGCCCACAGAACCGCCCCAATGGGGTTCGACTGGCCGTCAAACTGGACCGAAGTGCCGATCCTGACCCATGTCGATACCGATACCGCCTACTTCAAGGACGGATCCTCCAAAAAGGCAGACGCGATCATCCTGTGTACCGGTTATCAGCACCATTTCCCCTATCTGCCTGATGATCTGCGGCTGAAAACCTGCAACCGGTTGGCCACCGCCGACCTGTATAAGGGCGTGGCCTGGGTGCATAACCCCAAACTGTTCTATATCGGCATGCAGGACCAGTGGTTCACCTTCAACATGTTCGACGCGCAGGCCTGGTGGGCGCGGGATGTGATACTGGGCCGGATTGCCGTGCCGGCGGAGAAAGCCGTGCGCCTGCAGGATGTGGCCGACCGGGTATCCGGCGAGGAAGCGGGCAAGGATGGGCATGATGCCATCGATTATCAGGGCCGGTATGTGCAGGAACTGATTGCCGAGACCGACTATCCGTCTTTTGACGTGCAGGGTGCCTGTCAGGCGTTCCACGACTGGAAGCACCAAAAGGGCGAAAGCATCATGACCTTTCGCGACAATGCCTATAAATCGGTCATCACCGGCACCATGGCACCCAAACACCACACACCATGGAAAGAAGCGCTAGAGGATTCAATGGAAAGCTATCTGCGCAACTAGCAGGAACAGGCACAGGGAAATGGCAACGGCGGCCCCGGACGCGGGGCCGGCGTGTTTTCCGTCATTTCCGCAACCGTCCAGAGCACACTTTGCATCTTGAGGAAACAAACTTTCGCGAAGATCAAAATTTTCTGGTCAGACGGCAGGTGCCGTGCTTTGCTTGCGGCATCCGGTCGCGGGCTGCGTGAGTGGCTGACCGGGCAAGGGGATCGAACGTCGCAAGGAGGCAGGTCAAGAGCCATAACTCCCCGGTCCGGCTATGAGCGGGCGATGAAGTCAAATCAAAAGCGGCATCACAATCACCGGGCATCGCCCGCTTCAAGAAGCCGCAACTCAACGGGAGAAACGGAACAATGACGATAGACGCAAGTTTGGGGCAATCCAGATCGAGAGACTCCAGCTCGGGCCAGATGGTCCGGGCGCTTGACTGGAGAGGGGCCTTCTGGGTGGCTGCGGGTGTGCCGCCCCTGGTGCTATTCTCGATCGGCGGGATTGCCGGAACCACCGGGAAACTGGCCTTTCTGGTCTGGATCATCTCGATGATCATGGGTTTTCTGCAAAGCTTTACCTATGCCGAAATGGCGGGGATGTTCGGCAACAAGTCAGGCGGAACCAGCGTTTACGGGGCCACGGCCTGGCTGCGCTATTCCAAACTGATCGCGCCCCTGTCGGTGTGGTGCAACTGGTTCGCCTGGTCGCCCGTGCTGTCACTGGGCTGCGCGATTGCGGCGGGATACATCCTCAATGCGCTGTTCCCGATCCCTGCCGCCGACAGTGCGGCGGTGATGGACTGGATCACCGCCAATCTGGCCGGCTATACGGCCGAAACCCAATCGGTCGTCGACTATATCGCCGCCAATGCGGGCACCCTGCCTGCCGATGCGATTACCGCCGTGGCCACTGCCGACGGCGTATCGGCCCTGACTCCGGCGTTCCGGGCGTGGGAGGCGCTGGCGATCAACGTGCCGGGCCTTGGCACCCTGCATTTCAATTCGACCTTCGTGATCGGCGTGGCGCTGATGCTGGTGATCCTGATCATCCAGCACCGCGGCATTGCCAGTACGGCATCGGCGCAGAAATGGCTGGCGATCATCGTGCTGGTGCCGCTGCTGCTGGTCGGTCTGGTGCCGATCTTTAACGGATCCATCGACGGCATGAACGTCACCGCCCTTGTGCCCCCCACTGCCGCCTATTCCGGTGTTGACGGAACCTGGAACATCGGTGGCTGGACGTTGTTTCTGGGCGGTCTTTATATCGCCGCATGGTCAACCTATGGGTTCGAGACGGCGGTCTGCTATACCAGCGAGCTCAAGAACCCAAAAACCGACACCTTCCGGGCGATCTTTTATTCGGGTCTGCTGTGCGCTGTGTTCTTCTTTCTGATCCCCTTCACCTTTCAGGGTGTGCTGGGGACGGAAGGCATGCTGGCCACCGGCATCGTCGATGGCACAGGCATCGGCGAGGCGCTGGGCAACATGATCGGCGGCGGCAAGGTCGTCACTCAGATCTTTGTGATCCTGATGATCCTGGCGCTGTTCATGGCGATCATGACCGCGATGGCCGGATCGTCGCGCACCCTGTACCAGGGGTCCAAGGACGGCTGGCTGCCCAAGTATCTGGGCCGCGTCAATCACAAGGGCGTTCCGTCCAAGGCGATGTGGACCGACTTTGCCTTCAACGTCTTTCTGCTGGCCTTGGCATCGGATGTGGGTGGCTATTTCTATGTGCTTGCCATTTCGAACGTCGGTTACATCCTGTTCAACTTCCTTAATCTGAACGCCGGATGGATCCACCGCATCGATTCGGCGCATATGGAGCGACCGTGGAAAGCGCCGACCTGGCTGATCGGTGTGAACACGGTTCTGGCCTTTGTGAACGCGCTGTTTCTGGGTGCCGGGGCCAAGGTCTGGGGCTATTCCAACGCGCTGTGGGCCGGGTTGTTCTTTGCCGCGCTGATCATTCCGGTGTTCTGGTATCGCCACTACATGCAGGACGGCGGCAAGTTCCCGAAAGAGGCCTATGACGATCTGGGCCTGAAAGAGGGCGATCTGGGCGAACGCAAGGCGGGCATGTTGCCGTACCTGACGTTGTTGGCGGGCGCAGCAGTCGTGCTGGTGGCCAACTGGTTCTTTGTTCTGCCAACCTGATCCGGACCGTCGCAACATAGTGAAAGGGGCCGGTCAACGGCCCTTTTTCCATTGGGCACTTGTTTTCTGGCAAGAAAAAATCTTGCATTTCAGTATTGCTTTTTGACGATAACTCTCTCAGACTTGGCGAAAATCAAGCTGGTGGGAGAGATATTGATGACCAATTCTTGGCGTTTTTCCGCGCTGATCGACCGTCACCGCGCCCTGGGGTCCGCCCTTGAGGATTGGAGCGGGATGGGCACCGCCTGGTCCTATGCGGGCGATCCCAATGATGAATATATTGCCATCCGCACCAAGGCGGGGCTGATGGATGTGTCGGGGTTGAAAAAGGTGCATGTCACCGGCCCTGCCGCCAGCCATGTGATCGAACGCGCCTGCACGCGAAACATGGAAAAGCTGATGCCGGGGCGGTCGGTCTATGCCACGATGCTGAACGACGCGGGCAAGTTCGTCGATGACTGTGTGATCTACCGGCTGGCCCCCAATGCCTTCATGGTGGTCCACGGCTCTGGCGGCGCGCATGAGCAACTGACCATGGCCGCCGCGGGCCGCGATGTGGCGATCCGGTTCGATGACAACCTGCATGACCTGTCGCTGCAGGGTCCGCTGGCGGTGGAGTATCTGGAACAGCATGTGCCGGGCATCCGGGCCTTGCCCTATTTCGCCCATATGCAAACCTCACTGTTCGGCAAACCCGCGATGATCTCGCGCACCGGATACACCGGCGAACGGGGGTATGAACTGTTCGTGCGCGGCCAGGATGCCGGGATGATCTGGGACCGGATATTGGACGAGGGCAAGGCGATGGGCATCATCCCCTGCCGGTTCACCACGCTGGACATGCTGCGCTCCGAAAGCTACCTGTTGTTCTTCCCCTTTGACAATTCCGAGATGTATCCGTTTGCCGATGAAGCCCCCGGCGATACCCTTTGGGAACTTGGCCTCGATTTCACCGTGTCCCCCGGCAAGACCGGCTTTCGCGGGGCCGAGGAGCATTACCGGCTGAAAGGCCACGAACGGTTCAAGATCTGGGGGCTGAAGCTGGAGGGGCGCAATGCACCCGGCAATGGCGCGCCGGTGTTCCGCGATGGCAAGCAGATCGGTCTGGTCACGCAGGCAATGTATTCCTCGATCAACCAGCACAACATCGCCATTGCTCGTCTGCCGGTCGATTGTGCCAATACCGGCACCAGGCTGGAGGTTCGCTGTGGCACCCATGGCCCGATTGCCGCCACAACCCATCCGATGCCGTTCTACGATGTGGAGAAAAAGCGCCGCACGGTGCAGGGATAATCTGCGCATGACTAAGACCGCCTTTCCCCCTGCAATCAAAAGCCGCCCGGTTTACGGCGTGCTGGAGCCGCGAGCGGGCACCGTTCATCTGGTGGTGGCCGATGGCGAAGGGGCCCTGGCGGTGACTGACTTGCTGGCCCGTGCGGGCGAGGCGCGGGGGGCAATGCTGGCGGCGATGCATATCCTCTACACGCCGGGGCCGAATGGCACGGACATGTGGGCGGCGCTGGAGGCTTTGGAGGCGGCGCAGGCGTTTCGCGCCCCGACCATTCCGACACTGCTGCCGCGTCTGCAACGGGTGCTGGCGGATGCGCATATGGGCTTGCAGGTCTATCTGACCGGGACTGAGGGACTGATGGGACAGGCGGAGCGTGAGGTGATGGTGACCGGCTTTCCGTACCGCGATATTCAAAAGGAACATCGCGGATCGACCGTGCGGCGCGTTCAATGCGTGCATTGCAAGGGCGTCACCGAAAACGTCGCCACGGACCCGTTCCAGTGCAGCCATTGCGGGTTGCACCTGTTCGTGCGCGACCATTACTCGCGCCGTCTGGCGGCCTTTCAGGGGGTGAACATCGACGCCGAAGAACCGGGCAACGTGCCCCCGCCCGTGGTGCGGTTTACGTGAGCGGCGGGGCTAAACTGGCGGTTCGTGTGGCCGAGGTGGTGCAGGTCAACGCCCTGATCAGACGCTTCCGCTTTGTCGCCCGTGATGGTGCCGCGTTGCCCGCCTTTTCGGGGGGTGCGCATACCGTGGTGGAAATGGACGACCACGGCACCCGCCGCCTGAATCCCTATTCGTTGATGAGCGACCCCGAGGATACCTCGGGCTACGAGATCTCGGTCAGGCGCGATGATCAGGGGCGCGGCGGGTCGCTGTTTCTGCACCGCCACGTGACGCCGGGGATCGAGATGGTCATCTCCAACCCGATCAACTTGTTCCCGCTGGATGTGCGAGCAAAGAAAACCCTGATGATCGCGGGCGGCATCGGGATCACGCCTTTCCTTGCGCAGATTGCGCAATTGTCGCGCCATGGCGGGCGGTTCGAACTGCATTACGCGGCGCGATCACAGGCCTTGGGTGCCTATATGGACCGCCTGACAGCGGCGCATCCGGGCAGGGTTCACTGCTATTTCGACGAAGAAGGCCAGCAGATCGACCTTGGTCGTCTGCTATCCATGCAGCCCATCGGCACGCATCTGTATGTCTGTGGGCCGAAGGGGATGATCAACTGGGTGCTGGGCACGGCGGAAAAGATGGGCTGGCCCAAGGGCGCGCTGCATCATGAGGAATTCCTTGCCCCCGGCACCGGCCTGCCGTTTGCGGTGCAACTTGCCACCTCGGGCAAGACCATCACCGTCGGCCCCGCGCAATCCTTGCTGGAGGCGATGGAGGCTGCTGGCGTGGATGCGCCCTATCTGTGCCGGGGCGGGGCCTGCGGGCAATGCGAAACGAACGTGTTGGTTTGCGACGGGAAGATCCTGCACCGCGACCACTGGCTGACGCCCGAAGACAGCGCCTCGGGGCACAAGATCATGCCCTGCGTGTCACGATTCGAAGGCAAGACCCTTGTCATCGACCGATAGGAGAGCCGCATGAGTCTTGATTTCAAACCCGACTTCGGGGCGGGGTTCCGGGATGAGACCTTCCGCGACGATTTCACCTATCGCAATTCGCCCGACGGCATCCACCGCTTTCCCTTTCCCTTTGACCGCGACGATTACACCTATTCGGTCAATATGGAGCCGCATGTGCCGGGCCGTACGGGGTCGGTGTTCGAACATGCCTTTGATGTGGACGAACATTACGTCGCCGAAATGCTCGACCGCGCCAAGGTGCTGGCCGAGGATCCGCTGCGCTGCCAGTCCCTGCCGCACATGGAACTGGCGGGCTGGGATCTGCTGGAACTGATCATGGTCGCCAAGGCGCGGGACTATCCGCAGTGGTTTTCGCTGACCCGGGATGGCAACCGCTGGCACTGGATCAACCGGCCCTTGGGGATCGATCAGCGGTTCACCTTCCTTGATGCCTCGACCCTGCCCTACGGGCCGTTTGAATATATCACCCGCCAGACTCAGGGCGATTTTTCGCTGCAGGACGAACGCGACAACGATCTGTGGATGGATGCGGGGATGATCACCAGCCAGGCCGACTGGAGCTTGGATTTCGACATCGGGATGAGCTTCATGGAATGGCACGCCCCGGTGCCGCTGGCGCATGAAAAGGGCATCTTCGACCGGGCGTTGAAGTTCCTGCTCAAGCTGCAACAGGGGGCCCCGGTGCGGCGGTTCAACTGGACGATGACGGTGAACCCGCTGCTGGATACCGCGCCCGAAACCTATCCGGTATGGGGCCCGACGCGGACCTCGCTGACCCATGACAACATGGGCGACAAGATGCATCTGCGGGTGGAATTGCAGGCGCTGTTCCGGCTGCCCCGGTCCAATGCGATTGCCTTTTCGATCCGCTGCTATCTGGGCCGCTTCGACGAACTGGTGAGCGTGCCCAAATGGGCCCGCCGCCTGCACCGGGTGGTGCGCGACATTCATCCCGATGTGGCCGCCTACAAGGGCTTCCTGCGCAACCGCGATGCGATGGCGCTGTGGCTGGCACAGTATGACGACGGTGCGCCCACCTCGCCGGGTTGGTGGCCCCAAGACTGATGAACCGCGATACCGCCCTGCGCCTTGGGTTCCTGATGTTCCCCGGGTTCCCGATGGCCTGCCTGACATCAGCCATCGAACCCCTGCGCGCGGCGAATGAAATCACCGGCCAGCGGCATTTTTCATGGGTGCTGCTGGGCGAGGGAACCGGGCCGATCCGGTCCTCGGCCGAGGTGATGTTTCAGCCCGACGTGACGCTGGCCGATTGCGGCGATGTCGATCAGTTGTACCTGCTGTCGCCCCCCACCGGCCAGTTCACCGACCCCCGGCGCAGCCCCGCCCGGCTGCGCTGGCTCGACCGGACGGGCGTGGTGCTCGGCGCGTTTTCGGGGGGGATCTTTCCGCTGGCGCGCGCCGGGCTGATGCAGGGGCACGGCTGTTCGGTGCATTGGTGCTATGACGCGGCCTTCAAGGCCGAATTCCCAAAGGTGCAGGCCAGCGAGGCGGTGATCTTGCGAGAATCGCGCCGCATCACCGTATCCGGTGCCGCTGCCGTGTTCGACCTGATGCTGCGGCTGATCGAGGAACGGCTGGGCCGCCCGTGCATGACCGAGGTGGCCTGCTGGTTCCAGCACCCGTTCATGCGCGACGAGGATGCCCGTCAGAAGGTGCCCTTGGCCAAGGGGGGCGGCACCGCCGACACGCTGCCGCCGCTGATCCGGCAGGCCATCGCAATGTTCGACGCCCATATCGAGGACCCCCTGCGCATCCCCGATGTGGCGCAGGCGGTCGACATGTCAGAGCGCCATTTCGAGCGGCTGTTCAAACGCGAAACCGGCCAAAGCCCGCTGCGGTATTACCGCCTGATGCGCCTGGCCAAGGCCCGCCAGCGCGTGCTTTATTCCGGCGATCCCCTGTCCGAAATCGCCGCCTCCATCGGCTATCCCCGTTCCGCCGCGATGGCCCGGCACTATGCCGAGGCCTTCGGCGTCAGCCCGCAAGCCGAACGGCGGCTTTCGGCGGGAATGCGGGGTGGAGGAGTGTTGGTGGGGGTGGAGTAGGGGGCGGATGTGTTGATGCAGTTGTGATTGAACGGTTGCTTTGCGGACGAGCCAGTCAGTCTTCCGAATTCCTGCCGCATGCGATCAAGTCAAGAATGCGCATGGCCTCTGTCTCGCGTCCTTCGGGAACGAACAAGTGGTCGTGAAAGAAGCCAGACACCGGGTTGACCCCCATGTTGTGCTGGGCAAGCTTTGCGGCGACGTGTGCAATAAAGCCGACGGCTTCGAGGGAAGAGTGTATATCCAGCGTGATCATCCTGCAGGGGAATTCGCAGGGCAGCTCATACGCCTCGGCCTCCGATTTCAACAGGATAAGGGTTGTGCCCTCGGCTTCACGGAACACCATTCGGGGCGCTAGCCCTGCCGGGATCGCGTCATCTTCTACCGTGGCGAAAACGAACACACCTTCAATTAGTTTCGCCGAGAGGCTTCGCAGCAACGCGGCCAGGTTCGTTTCACCGCTCATCGATAAGTCTCTTTCATTCGGTGAAACCTCAATGACGGAAATTGTGATAAACGGATAGTCTATATCGTCGCCGCTGAGCACTCGAATCGCCCCGTCGCAGGCCAGCAGCAATGCGGGACGAACTGCAACTGCGATGGACAAATATACGCTACTCTGTTGGAGCGAGTAATTGGGAAAACATATAGAGCACACAGTTTTTCAAGGGCGCGCGGGCGATCATAATGATCTGGCAATGCCGGGGGCCAAGGCTATTGGTGAGGCCCTTGCGCGCCGGACAGGCATGCGCCTTTTGTAGTCGGATTTCCGGAAACTGCTCTGAATGCAGGCTGGCGCGAAGAACTTGATGCGGCGATGCCTGCGCTCAAACAACTTCAGGCCCGGTTCAACGACGTGCTGGCGCGCGGCGCGATCTCTATCGCCGCGACAAGTCGCTGCGCAATCTTATTGGCGACCCTGCCCGTCATCGCTAAACACCACCCCTCTGCCTGCATTGTATGGTTCGATTGTCATGCTGATCTGAACACCCCGGAAGCCACTATATCGGGCTACCTGGGTGGGCTGGCCATGGCGGGTCCGGCAGGCCTTTGGGAGGCAGGTCTTGGCGGAGGTTTGGGCTTAGATAAGATAGTTCTTGTGGG
>Ga0163144_10020834_pt1 | contig 13076 bp, 8 predicted proteins | sample OliLak19BULKMAT1_FD_123175 | JGI IMG/M metagenome (GOLD analysis project Ga0163144, IMG submission 123175) | Freshwater microbial mat bacterial communities from Lake Vanda, McMurdo Dry Valleys, Antarctica - Oligotrophic Lake LV.19.BULKMAT1 | ecosystem: Environmental > Aquatic > Freshwater > Lake...
CCAGCGTGGCGATGGTGCGTTGGCGGGGGCGGTTGTGTTCATCACGGAACGACTCGACCAGCTGCGCGTAGGTGCGGCTGCCGGATCGGGTGAGCTTGATGAAAATGGCAGCAGAGTGTAGCGGACCCTCTGGAAGGTGCCAATACCCTAACTCCCAAAACGTGCCACTACAAGAATCCGCCAAACCAGACGCTAAGTACTTGATTGAATTGCAATTGAGGGGGTCGATGAGGGGTCAAAGTGTCGAACTTCGGGGGCCCGTTTGCGCCAGCCGTGCACCATGTTGGCGTTCGACCCTTGCGACATCGCCACCTTCGCTACAGGTGCCCGTGGCGCCGTACACTGCTCCAGCACCACCGCCCCGGCCCTCAACTGCGCGCTGTGCCGCCTGCGCGAGACGACTCTCTCTTCTGCCATCGTGTCCACCTATTTCCTTGATGGACACGATCGTTAGCCGCTTCGCACCGCTATGCAAGATGCCACGACCAGACGCTTACGCTCATCTCACTAAGCATCTTGCCCGAGGGCGGGCACCTGATGTGCAGCGGCCTAGGCCCGAAGCGCGCCTCGCGGCCCACGGCGGCATCGCCTGCCGCATCTTCGGCCGCTGAACTTGAACACTGCACCCGTCACGACGGGGCAAGAGCGGGATGGAGATCGTTCAACTGCGACGCAAAGCCGCTTCCCGACTGCACCACCTTCCAGCGAAGCGAATGCACACGGCCGACAAACGGCTCGGCACTACCCCCGTTGAAGAGGTTGATTTTCAGGCGATCCTCCGGCTGCATGTCCGCATTCAGCTCAAAACACAGCTGCGAGCGTTTGCCATAGAGAAACGAACGGGCATGGACCCTGGCCTCTAACGGCGGCCCGGCCGGCACCGCTTCCGCCCCTCGTAGCACGGTGAGACCGAACCCCGGACCGGATTGGCAACCGATGCGACCGTCGAAGTAGTCCACATCGGCCCGCTGCAGTTGTTTCACGGCCCATGAAACCTCGACAATCAGCAGCAGTTTCTGGCGCGACCCAACGCGTGCAAGGCTGCCACCGTCAATCACAACATGCAGGTCTCTGCGTGCCACCAGCAGTTCCAGACAATCCGGCTGCAGGCGTTGTCCGGCGCCGGCATCGCTCCACCGCTGCGCCGCAAGCCACTGCAGTGGCAGCTCGTGGCTGTCGTAGAACAGACCGTGCCCTGTGGCCATAGCGTCGACGGACCCGTCCTCGCAGTAGCCGAAGGCACGCATCGCGTCGCCGCCAACCTCCCAAACCAATGCCGCCTCGTCCGCGGACAACTCGGTCTTCCAATCACCGACGACTCCCTTGCGGTAAAAGAACGGGTTTTCGCGTTGCAGCTCGTCGATCGAACCGTGTTTCGCGCAGATGGACTCGAACTCAGCCTCTGTTGGCCAGATGTCGATGGCCGCCAGTAGCGCGTGCAAGGCCGCCGCGAAATCAGTCTTCAGATCTTCGAATCGAATCAGCAGCGTCGGATGCGCCGCCAGCCAGTGCAGGTTGGAGCGGGCCCAACCGTTGACGAAACGGGTCAAGTAGTCGGCATCGAAAGCAAGCTGGGGGCGGCCGAAGAAGTACTTGGACGAGATCAGCACATCGCGCGGATCGCGCACGATCTGGACTCGCTTCGAATCGGGAACATAAAACTCCTTCATCGCCGCGGCATAGGGGTAGAGATCTTCCCGATACCCGGTCTCGGCAACGCAAGGGTAGGCGCTCTTGTCGACAAAGGCAAAGTCGCCAGTCGAACAGATGAGAAATTGCCAAGCGCGCACGAGGTTGCTTCTCAAAAGCGCCAGTTTTGTCTCGGGTACATGGTTGGCGTAGCGCAGGAAGTGATTCTCGAAACTCTCTGCAAGCGACGGGAAATACCATTCCGAATCACGATCAATCGTGACTAAGCTGCCAACCAGATTGCGCAGCCAAGTCGTGCCTGATTTCTGGGTGCCGAACATGAAGGCAAGTGACCGGTACATCGCAACCCCCCCCATGCGCCGCAGGCGACGCTGTCAACGTTCATCGCAAGTGCCAACCGGCACATCAGGCGACCAAACCAAGTACTGGACCGACGGACAGGCATAATTCCCGTTGCACACTAAGAGAGCCGAACTGCTTGGGCATGACCAACCGCAGCAACTAATTGTAACGCTGTCATGCCGCGCCGAGACGTCTGCCTGTTGCAACCCCGCGGCGCGCGCGCGACCAGGCCGCCGACCCAGCGGAGACATTCGGGGACACGTTCTTCGATGCCTGCACTTTTCGCGGACAATAGGCTCCCTTGCTGCAGCAGGGCCATACCGGTGCCTCGGCGGTTTGTCGGCGGACGCGGAATTTGAACCTTGAACCTTGAACTCTGGAGAACAGTTAAATGGGAAAGTCGGTTGCCGTTGTCTACCTTGCGAGGTCCGAGTTCGGGTCTGCAAAGGACTTTTCCCGCTTCGCCAACTCATACCGAAAGTTCAAGGCCGGCGTGCCGCACGACCTCGTCATCATCCATAAGGGCGCGGCCACGAAGTCCGGAACCCGGGAAGCAATTGCGATGCTGTTCGATGGCATCGCGTACACCAGCTTCGACCGAGACGACCGTGGTTTCGACATTCATGCCTACCTTGCCGTCGCGCCGCAGCTCGACCATGACTACGTCTGCTTCCTGAACACTTACTCCGAGATCTGCGTCGACGGCTGGCTTGTCAAGCTGATGCAGCCTCTGCTGGATTCACCAACCGTGGGCATGACAGGGGCAACGGCGTCCTACGAAAGCCTGCACAGCTCGGTGGGCCTGTACAGCAAGGTGATCTGGATGTGCGCCGGCGGTCACATCGGCTACGACCACCGTGTAGCTACCGCCTTCGCGCCGCAGCTGTCGCTGCATGCGCCGCAGTGGCTGACTGCACGACCGTCGCAGCCCGACGTGGCTGCCAGAACCCTCGCCGATCTCGACACCCCCGCTATCCGGGACGGATTTGCCGCCCACTGGCGCGCAGTCACTGCACTCGGTGGCGGCCTCTGGGGGCTGGACCAGTTCAAGCCATTCCCGAATCCGCATCTGCGCAGCAACTCATTCGTCATGCGGCGAGGTCTGTTCAACAGCCTGGGCTTCGAGCTCGGCGACTCGAAGATGGACTGTGTGCGTTTCGAATCGGGCCTCGACGGGTTGCCGACACGCATTGCACAGCGCGGTCTTGCGTCCGTGCTCGTTGGAGCCGATGGCCAAGCTTATGGCACCGAAAAGTGGACCGAATCGAACGGTTTCCGTCTCAGTGACCAGACCAATGTGATGGTCACCGACAACCAGGTCCGCGCCTTCAGCGTTGCCGGCAAGGAAGAACGCCGGCTGCTGACGCGCTTGTCCTGGGGCAGCTATGCCGATTTTCCGGCCGCCCTTCTGTCCCAACTGGGGTTCCCGCATGCACGCGGCAATCTGCACCTCGGCCACGCGCCACGGTCGCGTCCGGACACGACTGACAGACCGTTGCTGATCTCGATCGTGATCCCGACGCGTAACCGCGCTGCGCTTGTAAAGGACGCGCTACACTCGGTTGTCAGCCAGGACTACCCGCACTGGGAGTGCGTCGTCTTCGACAACAACTCCGATGAACCGCTCGAAGCAGAGGTTGCCGAATTCAACGACGACCGAATCCGTTATGTCCGATCGGAGACGTTCCTGCCGGTCACCGATAGTTGGAACGGCGCCATCGACGAGGCCCGAGGCGACTACATCACGCTGCTCGGCGACGATGACGGTCTCACGCCCAACTTCATGTCCTCCGTGGAGTTCATCTCGCGGCACCACGACGGGCCAGACTTCATCTACACGTCGCTATTCCAGTTCTTCCATCCGGGTGTCGCGCCCTGGGAACCGTCGGGCTATGTCATTGACCTGCGCTACGGTGAGTTCTTCGAGGGTCGCGACGACATCTTCAAGATCGACCCGGGCGCTGCCCAACATGCGGTTAACGGCTCGATGGGCTTCAAGCGCAATTTCGCCTTCAACATGCAGGCGTTCTGCTTCTCGAAGCCCTTTCTCGACAGCATCCGCATGGACGGTAAGGTGTTCCATTCACCCTTCCCCGATTATTACCTCGCCAACGTTGCGATGGGACTCGGCAAGGTGATCACCGCCTCGCCAAAGCCGCTTGTGGTGGCGGGCGTCTCGAAGAAGTCCTTCGGTTTCACCCTGTTCAACCAGCTCGAAAAACAGGGTGCTGCCTTGCTGGCTACCGACCTGGCGGCCGATCCGATGTACCAGGCCTTCAAGGAACAGGCGCTGCCCGGCCCGGCGTACAACACCAACTTCCTGATCACGATGCATCACGTCAGGGCGCGACTGGGAGCCTTCGCCGGCAGCGAGGTCGCAGTCGTCCGCTACCGGCGCCTGCAGATCCTGTCGCGCCTGTTCCCGGAGGCGGAAAGCCCAGCCTTGCCCTTATCTGCTGACTTCCGCCAGAAACTAGATGGTGAAGAGCAGCGGTGGGCCGACGAGATCGTCACGCTGGCCGCGCTCGCGGCCGATGGCGATGCCGAAGCCGTGACCGCGCTGGCGCTGCTCCGCCGCAGCGTTGCAATGCACGGCAAGGACGCCAGGGTCAAAGAACTCGACATCGGCAGCTTCGCGCGCCTGCCGGAACTCTTCGACGCCATGCGGCGCCAAGAAATCCAGCCCGCAAGCGCACGCTAAACCCCAGGACAGATACGACCGACCCGCGTCCGAACTAGGGGTTTCGCGGCCGCAAGGCGCCGAGGTAGTGCCTGGCCCGGTTGCGCCAGCGGCGCTGCTCGATTTGGGCGAGAGCGTTCTGCAGGTCGGCCAGCAGCGCGTCGCGCCCGGACACTGCCGAGCGCAACTCGGCGATTACGATGACCTGCCCGGCTGAAGACTGCACCATCTCTTGGTTCAGCCGCTGAGCAGCAGCCATGTCCTCTCTCAGTTTCTGAATCTGCTGGTTCGCCGACCCTAGGCTGTGGTGGTTGCGGCGCAGTTGTAAGTCGCGATGAGCCACTGTACGGTGCAAGCCATCGACCGTGGTGTCGCGGTCCGCCAGCACCTTGCGCATTTCCTCGTTTTGCGCGTCACGCTGCGCCAGGCTGTGGTGCAAGGCATCGATGTGTCTGGTCTGCTGAACCTGTATGCCACGCGCGCCTTCAGCCTCGCCTTCACTCTGGGCCAACGCTGCCGTCAGATCGACGATCCTCATCTCATAGTCGGCTAGCCCGCGGCCCAGCTCCATGACGGACTGGTCTCTGGCTGCCAGCGCCGCCCCTAGCCTCTCGATCTCCAAACCAAATCTGACCAGACTATGGCCTTGAGTGGCGAGTTCCGCTTCGCTCGCCGCGAGCTGCAGGCCGGATGCGGCGATCCGTTCGTTGTGCTCTGCGATTACGCCCTGGAAACGTTCAATCAGGAGATCGCGCTCAGCGACGTTCTGCTCCAGCCTCTCGACCGCCAGACCACGTCTGGCGATACTCCGGCCCAGCGTGGCAATGTCTGCTTCTCGCGCGGCGAGCTGCAGGCCGAGTTCGGCGCTTCGCTCGTCCCGCGCTGCGATGGCGCTCTGGATGCGTTCGATGTGCAGATCGCGCTCGGCAACGTTTTGTTCCAGCCTCTCGATCAGCGCGTGATGGGTGGCGAGCTGGAGGGCCAGTTCTCCCATGCGCAGGTCTCTTTCCGCCACGTTACCCTGGATGCGATCGATCCGCAGGTCGCGCTCGGCGATGCGCCGCGCCTGACCGCTGATGACGCCGTCGCGCGCGGCCAGGCGCGATTCGGCATCTGCAAGCTGGCGCAATGGGGCGTCGTCGTGTGCGCCGGCGCGCACGAACAAGGCGCCGGGTTCAGGCGCCAGCGCTCCGGACTCGCGAGCGAAAAGTTCTTCATCTGGCGGCAGTACCCGCATCGACCACGGGTTGTGAAGCTGGCTAATCGGCGACGCAGATGTCAGGTGCAGCGGCAGGTGCCCTTTCGCTACCGCCTCGACCTGGCCGGCGATGAAACGCGGCCCGAGCACGTTGTGCTCGGGCCGGCGCTTGCGAATGACACACATCGAGTTAATGAACTCGATGGAATGCACCTGCAGCATCGTGCTGTCTTCCATCGCGAAGCCATAGCGCGCGAAGAAGCCCGTGAACACGGCCGTCGGTGCCTTGCCGACACCCCAATGCTCGTGGTTCACGACATCGGCCAGACGTTTGAAGAATGCGATCGACGAGAAGGGGTCGAACAGACCACCCTCAAACTCCCTCCAGTAGCTGCAATGCAAGTCCTCGATGACGAAGATTCCACCTTCGGACAGATGCGGAAAGTATCGCGCAAACGACTTTAGGATGTCGCTACTGATGTGCGAACCGTCGTCGATGATGAGGTCGTAGACAGCGGAATGCTGCAGCACTGCCGCCTGCGTGCTGTCTGCATTGGCATGACCAATAACAATGCTGATTTCCGGCGTCGTGTACTGCAATTGCGCGCACAGCGGGTCACTGTCGCAGCCGACGATCTTGTGGGCGGTCGGAAAGAATGCCGACCAGATCTCAAGCGAGCCCCCATTCTGGATGCCGATCTCGAGCAGACGGATAGGCATCGAGCGGAATTCCGCGAACAGCCTGCCGTATTCGGCAACATAAATCGACCACTTGTCGCACAATTTTCCGGTGTGTGTCGCATAGAGTTTCTCCATCGAATCCCGGGCAACCTTTGCTCTCACCTGAGCCATCATGTCACCCACTCGATGTTTGGTAGGACCGATCAGATCCATGTCTTGCGTCGGCCAGGGACCGGGCTGCTGGCCTAAGCCACATACCGCAGGCGCTTCACAAAAACACCCAACGCCCGGCTGTCGCCGGTTCGAATCCGGTCGATCCAGCCAGGCAGGCTGAGCTGGCATTGGATCACGAGCCGGCCTGCCTTGCTCTTGGCATCGAAACGAAGCGTGTGGATGCTTCCGGGCGCAATGTCCACGACTTGCTTCTCTAGCCCGTATTTAACCACCACATGTTGGCGCCGCCGGAGCGGGTTGGCAAGGTCGATCTCCAGCGCGCGAAAGCTGTCTGTCGTGTCGAGCGGCAATGTCGATGTCGCGCGAGTCCAGCGACCGTCACGTTCGGGCGCGTGCCATTGCTCCCTGATCACCGGCGGCAACCATTGCCGCGCAAGCGCAACCTCGGCAGGGCGATGCTCGAAAACAAACAGGCGGCCGAACAATGAGGGCTCGCAGTCGATGCGGTGGCCGACGAACCCTGCCTTCGTAAACAACTCGAAGAGAAAGTCTTCAGAGAATCCTAGTTCGAACCAGCGCGTCCGTCGCATCACGGCAGCGACCTCGCTGTGTAGGCGCACGCCCCATGGGTAAGGCACTGCTGCGTACTCGCGCTCGAAGATCGGCTCGCCGCCAAGGATGATGCGGCCGCCTGGGGCCAGGTGCTGGCGCAGTTCGTGCACCACGCGCTTGAAATCCAAGCAGTGATGAAAACTCTCGTAGAACCAGATCAGCCGGTACTGCTGCGCACCGCGGGGGTTGAATCCGAAGTGCCCCTGGAATGCTGTCAGTGGCACCTGGAAGAACTCGGCCTGGCGACGCACGAATTCGCAGAACGTGGTGGAGATGTCCACCGTATCGACGTTGACACCCAGGCGCGCCAACGCCAAGGCCGTCTGCCCGAACCCCGCCCCGTACTCCAGCGCCCAGTCACCAGGAGCGAGGCCACAGTGCTTCAGGAACATGCCCGTCGCGAGCACGTGGTCAGACGCAGCGGATACCGCCTGCGGGTCTCTGCGCACATAAAACCCGGGGCTGCGCACTGGATCGATGTTGCCCCAGTCGTACTCTTTCTCGTCGACATCGGGCTCATAAGGTCGATCGACGCCTGCAACGAGCTGCCACAAACGGTGCTGCTGCTCTGCGTAGGCTTCGCTCCAGGGGTCCAGTCCGGGCTGGAACCAGTCGGGCAAGGTCATGTGCGCGTCGCGCATGACGCGGTGCCACATCGTCCCTGCCGCCATGCCCTGCGTAAAGTAGGTGTCGCAGACCCAGTCAATGTCGTCGGCACGAAAGAATCCGGTGGTTGCGACTCTCACTGCGGGCCCTTCGCCAGCCGTCTGGAGCGTGCGAATGGCGTGCAGGATCGGCTTGCCGACGCGCCTCGCAATGCTCCTCAGCACACGACTCGGATTCATACCGAAACGACAGTCCGCAGGAAGACACCCCACAGCGGCATGACGCGTTCGGGCAAGTATTGCTCGGCCACACGTTGGCCCTCGTCGATCAGCAACTCGCGCCTGGCGTGGCTATCCTCCGAGATCAGGCGACGCAGGCTGCGCGCCAGATCAACCACATCGTAGGGGCTGAAGTATTCGCATGCATCCCCAAACACGCCATGGTGGACAGGAATGTCGGAAGCCGCAACAACACCTCCGCAGCGCATCGCTTCGATGCCGGGGAAGTCGAAACCCTCACCGAAGCTGGGGCACACTGTGGCGCGCGCATGCCGGTACAGCAACCGGAGGTCGGCAGCGGGAACGTTCTCCAGTACATGCAGCCCGCCACGTTGAAGCCAGGGCGCAAAGCGTTGAAGAATCGCCTCGTGCTCCCAACCGAATGAGCCGACGAGAACCAGGTTCAGATGCGCAAAGCCGTCGCTGCGCAGCAGTTCCCAGGCATCCACCAAAGCCAGATGGTTCTTGCGCGGCTCAATGGTGGCAACCATCAGGAGATAGGAAAACTGGCCATCGGCGAAGTCCGAAGCGATGATGGGAGCACCGCCGCCGTGCGGCGCATTCCGGTTCTTGCGGCTCCAAACAATCTCTGGCACTCGGTCGGCCGCAGCAGTTTCTGAAAAGAAATGGTGCGGGATCATGTTCGGAATCGTGACCGCGCGTGGGGCTACCTCTGGGAAGACCGAAAGCAGGTCCTGCCGCGTCGCATCCGACACACAGGCAAACCAGGCCCCGTCCCTGACGTTGCGTTGCAAGGCATGGAAGTGCGCGGCGCGGTTGTAACCGCGGTCCTTGATGGTGTGCGGCATCAGCAAGGGAATGGCATCGTGGTAGCGCACGACCATGCGGGTCGGCGGCGCCACACGGGCCGGGTACGGCGTTTCCACGACGACGACATCGACCCCTCTTGTGTCCAACCGCAGATACAAGGCGCGCCCAAAATGAGCAGACAGGAAGCCCAGGGCGTGCAGCACGCCCCAGGGCCAGCGCAGGATCCTGAATTCACGCGTCGTAACGAGATCGAAGTCGTCGATCGGCAAAGACTTCGCGAACAGGCCACGCCACAGGAAGTCCTTGAAATGCGTGGGCTCGAATAGACCTAGCGCCACCCTGCGCCCCACTAAAGATAGAAGTGCTGCGCCCAACGGACCGAAGTACTTAAGCAGGCGCCTGCGGATGTACTCCAGGCGATTGGAGACCGCGCCCTGTTGCAGCGAAACCAAGACCTGCGACATGCGGTCGATCTTCTCCTGGCTCGAGATGCCGGGCACCTGGCTGCCTTGGCGGACAACTAGACCGGCTTCCAGCACAAGGTTGCTGCTCTGGACGAGGCCAGCGACATCCACACCTTCGAGCCCGGCGAGCCCGCGGAACAGCAGGCGCGATTCCTGCGGAATGCCGCTGTGACCGTCCAGCGCCGGGCGCAAATCGAGAAGCACCTTCACCGCTGGCGACTCAATCGAAGACCACGGTGGGCGCGGGAACCAACGCCGACTCGTAAAAGGAGTAAGCCTCGTCGACGCTGCCGAACTCGTGAATGCGGCCTTCGTGCAGAACACAGGCGCGCTCGCAGTACATGCGGATGATGGTGGGGTCGTGGGACACCAGAATGAATGCGCGATCTTTGCGCTTTTCGAAGAGTTCGACGTGACAGCGGTGGCCAAAGCGGGCGTCGCCAACTGCCAGACCCTCATCGATGAGGAAGCAGTCGAACTCGATTGCCATCGACAGGGCAAACGCCAGGCGCATGGTCATACCTGCAGAGTAATGCAGCACGGGCTCACGAAAGTAGATCCCAAGCTCGGTGAACTCCTCCACGAAGGAAACCATTGGTTTCCAGTCGACCCCGTACACACGGCAGATGAACTTCAGGTTGTCCAAGCCCGTCAGGTGGCTCTGGAAGGCTCCCGTGAACGCCAAGGGCCAACTCACGCTCATGCTCCGGTGGATTCGTCCGGATGACGGTTGCTCGGCACCGCTGAGCAGGCGGATCAAGGTGCTCTTGCCGGCGCCATTGCGGCCGAGGATGCCGAGATTGCGCCCCCGACCCAGGCGCAGGTTGACGTGGTCGAGAACGGTGCGCTGGCCAAAGCGGGTGGGGTAACTCTTGACGACACTCTCAAGATGGATCATCGCATTTCGGTCCGTTTTGCCGCACTGCGAAGCAGCATCAGTCCCAGGAACGTCAGGACGAGGTTCACCAGGGTCACATAGCCGATGTCGTAGTGGGTGCGGACAATATCCCCGAAGTAGCCATCGCGCAACATTTCGACGCCATGCACCATAGGCAAAAGTAGCACCACCTCTCGCATTGCGGGAGGCACCCAGTCCACCATAAAGGCTGCACCGGACAGCGGGAAGATAAGGTACGACGCAGGCCCCCAGATGCGCTCGACTATCTCGCTGTAGGCGGTCGCAGCGCCAATCACAATGGCAAGGGCGGCACCGAACCAAGCCAGCATCATCCAGCCGGCCAGCACCATCAGCGGGTCGACAGGTGGTTCGATCTGTTCGATCACGGTGAAAAACAGGGCAAGCACGAGGAACGATCCGGTCGCACCGGCCATCTCGATGACGATGCGGCTGATGAATACATCGATCACCCGGACATTGCGGTGGTACAGCAGGCTCAGGTTCGACTGGATGCCGCCATTGGCGCGGTTGACGGTGTTGCGCCACAGCAGCACGCTGGAGTAGCCCGTGATGGCGAAGGCCACGATCGGAATGGCTGAACCATGGTTCAGCCCGGCCGCGTACCAGAAGGCAGTCACACCTAGCGTGAAGACCATCGGCTCGGCAACGAGCCACAACACACCCAGGTTCTCGCGCCCAAAGCGCGTGATCACCTCGCGCATCAGCAACGCATTGATGACCCGCCCCTGAATCTTTAGCGACTTGCGCAAGCTCGTCACTCGGTGTGCTCCCGGACGCTTGCAACGACCAGACTCAGGACGCCCCAGACAAGCAGTCCGACCAGGAAGACCATGATCACGGAACGTATCCGGCGTGGCTCGACAGAGGCGTCCGGCAGGTTCGGCTGCACCAGGCGCTCCAGGTACAACTGCTTGCGAACCGCTTCACTGCGTGCGCTATCCAGTGCCAGCATCGCGCTGGCGAGTTGCCGGTCTGCGAATGTTTTCTCTAGCGCCAGCCGATCGTAGATTGGCGACTTGGAACTCAGCCCGCCTTGCCGCCCGAGCACACTGGCACTCTCAACGGAAATCGCCCGCCGCAGTGCCTCAACGCGACTGGCCAAGCCACCAATCTGCGGGTTGCTCGGCGACACCTGCTTGACCAGCGCAAGCTGTGTCTCGGCATTCAGAAGCTCTTCCCGCAGCCGCCCGACCGCAAGAAGTTGCTGGCCGGACTGCGCGCTCGGGTCGAAAACCCCGCGGTCGCTTCTGAAGGCTGCCAGCGAACCCGCAGCGTCTTTAGAGCGCTCTTCGGCCAGCCGCACCTCCTGTTCGGCAACCTGGATCAGATCCTGACGGCTGCGGGTGTTCAGGTTGTTCACCAGCCGCTCACCCATCTGCAGCAGGAGCTCGTTGACATTCCGCGAGTCTGCCGCCGTGAAGGCCCTGACGCGCAGAACCGAGATCGAGGATTTGGTGTCGTAGTCGATGCTCACGTGCTTCAGGTAATGCCGATGCAAAGCCTCGAAGCTGTCGTCGCGGTGCAGCGGTCCGGGGAACCGGTTGACGAAGTCGACCTTCGCGTCAGAGAGCGCAGCGCGCAGGTTCAGCGTTTGGTCCAGTTCCTTGAGCGCGTCGCGGCTGAGTACGAAGTCATGCACGGAATAGGTGTCGTCCTGGGAACGAGAGAACGCGGTGCCTTGCAGCAGCGCACCCAGTCCCGAGGGGGTCTGCCGCTGCGGGCTCTTCACGACAAAACGCGACTCGGACACAAAGCTGTCGGAGGCGATGACGCCGTAGTAGACGCCCGCCAACAGCGTGGGTGCAAAGACTACGGCAAGAAAGATGGCGTCGAAGCGGCGGCGCAACCTCCGTATGCGCGAGGGTCGGATTTCTTTAATTACAACGGTCGAAGCAGTGAGGTCCAAGGATGAGTTCCATTTCTATTGCATCACACGGGTAGCAACTGGTTGTAAAGGGACATCGTCCTCTGCGTCATCAGCGTAGCGTTGAATTCTTGCAGGTACCGCCGAACCGCTGCGGCACCGAGTTGCTGACGCAGGGCCTCGTCGCCCAGCAGCCGCGTCAACGCATCGGCCAGCGGCGCGACTTCGCCCACCGGCACATTGAAGCCGGATGTGCCGTGGATGTTCACCCACGGCACGCCCGAGCCGGCAATGTCGGTGGCGACAATGGGCTTGCCCATCACCATCGCTTCCAGCATCGCCACCCCATACGCCTCCGCGCGCACTGTCGATGGCATGCAGAACACGTCACAAGCTTCGAAGTGGCTTGCCAGTTCGTGATCCAGGATGTGGCCCAGCAAATGAACTTTCCCCGCCAGGCCACGCTTGGCCACGAGCGACCTGTAGTGGTCAAGCAAATCGCCATCGCCACCGATCAATACAACACAGTCGCCGGGAAGCGCTGCCGCTGCCTCGATCAGCACGTCAAAACCCTTGTAGTACGTCATGCGACCGAGCGAGAAGACGATGCGCCGGCCCCTGTAACGTTGGCGAATTTCCGCCGCCTTTATGCTGCAAATCTCGCTGCGATTATCGCTGATGCCGATGGGGATGACCTCGACCTTGTGGCGCCAGGGGCGCAGCACCGTCGAACTGTCCGCATACGGAGGGCTGGTGGCGATGATGGCGTCGGCCCGCTGCAGCAACCACTGTTGCAGCGGCTCATACAGGCGCAGGGCCTTGCGCTGCCGCACGACA
>Ga0163144_10020837_pt1 | contig 13074 bp, 14 predicted proteins | sample OliLak19BULKMAT1_FD_123175 | JGI IMG/M metagenome (GOLD analysis project Ga0163144, IMG submission 123175) | Freshwater microbial mat bacterial communities from Lake Vanda, McMurdo Dry Valleys, Antarctica - Oligotrophic Lake LV.19.BULKMAT1 | ecosystem: Environmental > Aquatic > Freshwater >...
ACTCAGCGCCCGCATTGCCATTGTCGGAGTAAGCGCAGATGACAGCGCAAGTCATAGGAAATTTGCTGACAAGTTCCAGCTACCGTTCACACTTCTTGCTGATACTTCCAAGGAAGCAATCATTGCCTATGGAGCAAACGGACTATTCTTTCCGAAGCGTGTGACGTTTCTCATTGATCCGAACAATATTGTGATAAAAATTTATCACGGGTTTGATGCAACGCATCACGCAGCTGAAGTCTTACAAGACCTCGATGCATTCGGAGCTTAGGGCGCTGCAGGGGTAGCAGGTATGGACGACGACATGTTTTTCTTGATATTTTCGTACATCGTCTTCACCTCTGACTCAATGCGAGCCAAAGATTCTTTAGTGAGCCCTGTACGGAATTGCTCTTTATATGTCTTGTCGGCAGTGGTGCCAAGTTTCTCTGATAGCAGTAGCCACTTGTACGCTTCAGCATAATTTTGTGGCGTTCCTTCGCCATTTCCGGCCATTGCTCCCAAGTTGTGCGCCGCTGGTGCGTATCCCTGTTTTGCTGCTTTATGATACCACTCCAGCGCAAGGTCAAAGTCTTGCTCCACTCCATCTCCAGCCCGATACGCGTTGCCCAGGTTGTGCTGTGCCGCTGCGAGTCCTTGCATAGCTGCTGCGCGGAACCAAAGGGCAGATTCTTCAAGATCACGCTTGAGTCCGCTTCCTTCGTAGTAGAGCACGCCCACGGTGAATTGTGCTTTTGCAGATCCTGCCTTCGCGGCCTTCAGGTAGTACGTTGCCGCTTGGGTCAGATCTTGCGCAACACCTTTGCCATTTTCGTAGAGTTCACCCACTTTGTAGTCTGTTTCTGGATCCCCAGTAGACATTGCACATGCTGAGACGATGACAAGTGAAAGCAGGAAGATGTAGTGCATGGATATCATAGTATCACTGGATCTAGGATGTATGGTGTATGCTTTTCGTATGAAGCATTTTTTTGCATCTTTTTTCATCCCGTCACTTCTTCTCCTTAGTGGATGCGGCACTCCTACAACGAATATTGGGACAGGCTCAGGATCTTCTGTGCCAAAAGGGGAATCTATACCCGCTATTCCAGCTGAACTCTCCAGGATTGCTCTAGCTTCCGCTGACTACACGCTGATCGACCCTACTGTTCGAGGCGAACTCACAAAGGCTAATCAGGATTTTCGTGTGTCTATTCGAGGGGGAGTTTTCACGTTTCCTGCATCTGTTCTTGTGAGTCACTACGGAACTGTGTCAGTGGATACGGAGAACATTACGTACGGTGACCTCACAGGTGACGGCATTCTAGATGCAGTCGTACGTGTGAAGGCTGGGACAGATGATTTTGCCACCGTTGAACTTGCAGCATTTACGTCATCGGGTGGTACCGCGCATCAGTTTGCAGCGTTCCCATTAGGTCGTGCCTCAGTTCGTTCTGTTGACATCACAGCAGGAAAAATTCGCGTAAATTTCTCTCACATGGTTCCTGGTGACCCAGGTCCAAGGAACACGGAGCTCTTGCTTGAGCTTCCAAAAAAGTAAATGCTGCAGCAGAGCATTATGTGGTATGATTTGTCCATCATTCTTTTCCAATCACCATGAAGAAAATTTTGCCCCTCATTGTCATTATTGGTTTCGTTGTTGTGATCGGGCTTTGGGCCATCGGAAGTTATAATGGATTTGTTACCGCCAAAGGCAATGTTGATAGGCAATGGGCACAGGTAGAGACCCAGTACCAGCGCAGAGTAGACCTCGTACCGAATCTTGTGGGCACCGTAAAAGGTGCAGCAAATTTTGAACAGGACACTTTTAGGGAAGTAACAGAGGCTAGAAACGCATGGGCTCAGGCTAAAACGGTCGGAGACCGTGGACAGGAAATTCAGGCCGCATCTGGCTTTGACTCGGCACTCTCACGATTACTCGTAACGGTTGAGGCGTACCCGCAGCTGCAGGCCACGCAGGCTTTCCGTGATCTTATGACACAGCTTGAAGGTACCGAAAACCGCATCTCTGTTGCTCGAAAGGATTACAACGATGCTGTGTTTTCCTACAACGTTCGAGTTCAACGTTTCCCGGGTAAATTTGCTGCGATGATCTTTGGATTTACATCCGAGAAGTCATTCGAGGCCGCACCAGGGAGCGACGTTGCGCCAGTCGTAGACTTCACAAAATAGGTCATCACTCGCACATGATGCTTCGTTCACATAGCATGATCGGCGCGAGCGTTGCACTAGCTCTTGCCATGATCTTCCCAGCCTCCGTAGGTGCGGAATTTGCCGTGCCCCCTAATGACGGATTTCTCACTGATACCGCAGGAATTATTGGGGCAGTGGAAGAAAGTGTCATCGAAGAAAAGTTACAGGCTTATCAAGATACAACAAGCAATGAGATTGCTGTCGTCATCCTTCCGTCACTCGGTGGGTATGCCATTGAAGAAGCGGCACTCGACATAGGTAGAAAGTGGGGTGTTGGTTCAGTAAAGAATAATGGCATTCTCATGCTGATCTCGTACCAGGATCGTGAGATACGCATCGAAGTTGGCTACGGACTTGAAGGAGTCATTCCTGACATTGTTGCAAAAGGCATCATTGATACCGATATGACTCCAAACTTCCGAAATGGTGATTACGCTGGAGGAGTGTCTGCATCTATTGATGCACTCATGAAGCACATCGGTAAGGAATACACTGCGGACAGATATGTTATGTCTGATGAAAGTACGTTTGGAGGATTTGGTCTTATTTTTATTGCAATCGCTTTTCAGTGGCTCATTGCCATTCTTGGTCGCACAAAGTCATGGTGGCTTGGCGGAGTTGTTGGTGCGTTTGTCGGAGCTTTTCTCGCATTTTGGTTTGGTTTATGGTTTGCCATTCCTCTTTTTGTACCGTTAGGACTTGCGTTGGATTACCTAGTTTCACGCAATTATAAAGCTCGTGGCTCTACGAGTTGGTGGGCTGGAGGTGGTTGGGGGCCGGGAGGCGGCGGTTCGTTTGGCGGTGGGGGATTCGGTGGTTTCGGCGGTGGAAGCTTTGGAGGAGGCGGTGCAAGTGGTCGCTGGTGAACTCCTTAATGTTTTCCGCAATTATTTAGTTGAATCCTCAACCGATTTTGAGATGTATGTCGGATATACTACGTCCATGAAACTAGCACCTATTCTCACCGCAGCTGCACTCACGTTTTCTTTTGGTCTTCCTGCGTTTGCACAAACCACTGCTCTCGAAAATGAGACAGTAAGTACCGAATCAGGCAAAGGAGAATTGCAAGTCAGCGTTGAATCGGCACCACTTCTTGGCTCTATGCCAAAAGGTGCATCCAGAGTTGAGATGGCAGTGCTGAATATCTCTGCTTCGTGTGAGGCTGATGTGACTGTGACAGAAGTTACCGTTTCGCACTTCGGCCTTGGCAATGTTTCAGACATAACAGCGGTGTATTTGAATGATGGATTTCGCAGAATTTCACGCACACAAACATTCGATTCTCGATCACGCGATGCGGTATTAAGGGTAACGTCGCTTGTTATTCCAAAATGCTCTGCTGTTCGAGTGAAGATTCTTTTTGATATTTCCAGAGATGCAACCGTTGCATCAGAGCATGGTGCAAGCATTGTGCATGCTTCTGCCATTGCATCGACTGCAAAGGCCACGACATTACTCCGGACCGATGTCACTCAGCGTACGTTTACCACAGCAAAAGATGCGGGTGCCATCACTGTAAATTTACTTCCAATCAAAGGACCTCTTCGATATGCCAGGCGAGAAATTGTCGCTCGTTTACAGGTCACTGCAGACACAAAAAATGATCACTTACTTCGTAGTGTGACGTTTAAAAATCTAGGTGATGCTCGCGATATGAATCTCATCAACTTCACTTTGGAAACACGAAGAGGAGAGGTTCTCAGCCCTGTAGCACAACGAATGCGCGGGTTGACGGTAAAGCTGGATTTTGATCCAACCTACGTCTTAGAGCGCGGTCGTACTGCTGTCTTTCTTTTGAAAGCTCAGATCAATGCATCGCAATCTAAAAAGATTCAATTTACGGTCGAGGAGCCATCAGACATTGATTCGACACTCTATCGGCCGTCTCGTTGAAGCAGGGTTCCGTCTCTCTCGGAGCGCCTGTACACTCACCTCTCATGTTTACCGTGCGTTCCGTTTCAGTGGCATCATTGTTAGCCCTTTCACTTGCTGCGTGCGGTCAAGAGCCTGACCTTCCTCCTGATGAAGTCATTCGGCGAGCTGTTATTCGTAGTAATACCGTGGAGTCTGTAGCAGTGTCACTTTCAGCGGATGTTCATACCGAAGAAACCTCTACTCTTTCCGGTAGCGTGATAGTCCAATCCGTTATCCGTTCCGGTGGTAATGCATGGACTGCTGACACATCGTTCAATATCGAATCATCCATGAACCGAGGTCACGAACGTGCCTCTGGCAGACTGGTACTCGTTTCGCCAGGAACTGGTAGAACGTATGTTCGTCTCGAGTCTGCGGAAGGTGTTCTTGGCATGTTGCTGCGAAAATCGTTTACCGGAAGTAGTTCGGGCTGGATGGTTTATGGTGAAGAATCAATCGCAAAACCTGCCAAACGTCAGGTACCCGATCCCGTGATGCTCTCTTCGTACGCCGAAGCTTTGACGGTGACAGAAGACTTGGGAACCATGAAAGATGCCAACGGACGTACGCTCTATCACTATCTAGTGGCACTGAAGCCCGAAACATTGTCCTCCATGCCGGATGGCGGAAGCGTAGACGCGGTATCTGGACTTTCAGCAACTGGGGAAATGTGGATCGACAGTTCGGACTTCTCGCTTGCACGTGTTATTTGGAAAATTCGAGGTATTCCTACGACACTTGGCAGTATCACGTTACGAGCTGACGCCTTGTTCTCTGATTATGACTCGGCTTCGCAAATTCAGACTCCTGCTGGCACTGCTTCGACACTCCCTCTCGAGAGTATCTTTGCCATCTTTTCGTCGTAGTCGCCAGTTTCGCTTTGTCTGACTTCCATAGATACTGGATGCAGACACATGCCAGAAACTCCGCCATCATCTCCGGTCGACGGCATCACACTGTCAGAGCCGAATCAAGCATCTATTCAAAAACCCCCAGAGCCGGTTCAGGCTCCAGTGGCAGCGACACCAGTACGTCATGATTCAGCACAGAAAAAAAATATGGGGAAAATTGCAATGATTGCTTTGTTTAGTTTTGCTTTTGTGTACGCGCTTCCAGCACTCGTACTCATGTCTATGTTTCCGCGTCCGGATGGCAGTATGGCGGACCTCAGGGCCATCGGAACTGCAATGTACGCACTCGGAGCACTTGCCTGGCTCCTGTTTTCGGTCATTGGTTTTGTCCGTATTTCAAGTATCAAAGATCATCCTCGTATGAAGTTCTTTGCAAGCGTACGTCTTGCTGCTGTAGCGATACCTCTTATTATTCTCAGTGGAACGACGGCATTTCTTATCAATGTTCCACCGAAACTGAGGCTTGAGGTTACTTCACCAAAGGTTGCCGCAGATTTTGTTGCACCCGTGTCCGTCAGCTTTGGCATGGAGACTGCACTCAAAATCTTTGCACAGCAAAATTTGAAGCCGTTGAAGTTTGAGTGGGACTACAATAACGATGCTGTCATCGACCAGGAAACTTTTGACCCTGTTTCTACATATCTCATTACGAAGGCAGGCATCTTTAATGTAGTTGCTAAGGTCACAATGACCGATGGTAGCGTGAAACAAGTTGTGTACCGACTGATCATTCCTAGAGCTAGCTTTGGTCTTCAGCCTGGTCAGCCGATTATTGATGAACCTGCCACATTCTCTATCGAACATTTATTTCCAAAAACTGCTGACCCGACAACAAAGCTTCTCAAGGCTAAGTGGGACTTTGACGGTGACGGAAATGCAGATTTTGAGACTGATAAGCTGACAACGACGTACATCTATCGCAAGCTCGGGAAAGTCAATGTCACTATTTCCATAACGCTTGCGAATCAATCCCAGTCAACGTTGCAGCGCAGTATTGAAATTGTCAGGCCGTCCGAGCAACCTTTTCCAATTACTCTGGATACGGAGCCGCAGACACTTCTTGGCCCGCCTCCCTTTGGAGTCCTTTTTTCTCTGAAGACGAAGGAGCCCATCGCGAACGCAACGTGGGACTTCGGTAATCAAAAAACCGCAGAAGGTCTTCGTGTTGCTCAGGTCTTCAATGCAGTTGGTACCTACGTTGTGAATGTCACCGCTCGCTCTCAAAGCGGTTCTGTTGCAAAGCTTTCAAAAGTTGTGAGAGTCACGAACCCACTCGATATTCGCGATTTGTCATTTGAGGGCAATGTCGTGAGGAACTTTATGGTGGAAGGAGAAGTGCCACTGATCGTCAATCTTACACCTGTGACACAGCAACCTCTCATTTCATTTTCATGGGATGCGCTGAACGCACCTGAGTCTGACATCACGGATAAAACGTTCCGCGCAGTCTATCGAGACGAGGGAAAGTATTCTATTGATCTCATTGGAATCGATCCTGATCAGAACGTTTTTCGTAAACGTTTGACGATTACAGCACTTCCTCCTGCCTCTATCGTGTCCTTTAGTATGGACCCTGCTGCTCCTACGTCTCCAGCAAAGGTGAAGTTTGACGCTTCGGATACATTTATTCCGTCGGGTGAAGAAATCACTGGTTTTGAGTGGGAATTTGGTGACGGTGATACATCTGGTAATAATAAATTCTCCGGTGCACGAGTGGATCATGTGTTTCAGAACCCAGGTACCTACACCATCACACTGACGGTTCGCACCACTTCTGGAAAGAACTACAGCGGCAAGCAAACTCTAACTGTTAGAGCACCACTTCTCGATGCATGTTTCATGCCAAGTCGCAAAAACGGTAAGGCCCCTCTTGGAGTGAAGTTTGATGCTAGCTGCTCGACAGGGGAATTTGATTCGTGGGCTTGGGATTTTGGAGATGCTTCGCAAAGTGACGTAAAGAGTCCAACGCATGTCTTCCTCAATGCAGGCGAGTTCAATGTTATCGTGACTGCGACTACTAAGGCTGGACTAAAGAGTACCAAATCCACTACGATCTCGGTCACAGAATAGTATGAAGTCACACACTCTCATCCGCGGCATCGCCATTGCTGGCATCGTAGCAATCGTTTTTGGGATGCTTCTTCCGGCACTTAGCACGATTCCGTTTTAGCGGGATCTAAAAGCACTTCAAGTGAGGATGTCGCATGCGTTCGAAATTCTCGTTGCGCACTCTTTATTTCAACGTGCTCAAAGTATGCAGCGGCAGCAATCATTGCAGCATTATCCGTACAGTAGACGAGAGATGTAGGCCATCTCACAACGACACTCGAGCGTTTACCAATGTCAGTGGCCATGGTACGAAGTCGTGAATTTGCTGAGACACCTCCTACGATGTGCAGTTCTTTCGTATCTGGATACATATCAAGCGCAAGCTCAATGCGGCTACCAAGGTGCCTGCAGATGGCCAACTGGAAACTCGCTGCAATATCGCTGCGAGCTTTTTTTTCAAGTGCCTTGTCTCCAATGTCACGAAGGAGATATTTGAGCGATGTCTTCAGACCGGAAAAACTGAAGTCAGTTTTTTTTTCGTGTGAGAGGGGGCTTGGGAATACGTAGGCATTTTCATCGCCAGCTGTCGCAAGCTTGGAGAGCGCAGGGCCGCCAGGGTAGGGAAGTCCAAGCATCACAGCTCCTTTGTCGAATGCTTCGCCCGCAGCATCGTCCCGTGTTGTTCCTATGCGAATGCCCGATGTATGGCTCGTTCTGTACCATAGGTCGGTATGCCCTCCCGAAACAGAGAGTGTGAGCACAGGAAAAACGAGTCCTTTGGACGCAAGCCATGTGGAGCTGAGGTGTCCTAGAGTGTGATGTACGGCAAGTAGCGGCTTCTTCCAGATAGCTGCCAGAACGCGAGCCGTAGAGGTGCCTACAAGTAGTGACCCAAGGAGTCCTGGGCCGTACGTAACCGCTATGGCATCTAATTGATCATGAGAGATTGCAGCGTTACTGAGTGCCATTTCGATAACCGGCAAAATGCTTTCAAGCTGTTTTCGTGCTGCATCCTCAGGAATGACGCCGCCAAGCGAGACAAAATCGTTCTTTGAGCTTGAAATGATACAACTCAAAACCTCATACCCGTCGCGCACGACAGCAGCTGAAGTTTCATCGCACGATGTCTCGAGACCAAGAATATGCATACGCCAAAGCATACCACTGTATAATGTGCTCGTGATCGCATTCTTCCCCTCTCGAGAAATTTTCGTCGCGCTTGGCCCCGTGCTCGTACACTGGTACGGCATTATGTACGCAGTCGCGTTCATATTGGGTATCTGGATGTTTCCCAAACTACTAAAAATCGCAGATATCCATCTGTCCGCAAAAGATCGTGAAACTTTCGTATTGTGGGTGTTTCTCGGAGTTCTTCTTGGTGGTCGGCTAGGATTTGTCTTGCTCTACGGGGGTTTCTACTTTGTGGAGAACCCTGGAAAAATCTTTGCCGTGTGGGAGGGCGGCATGTCTTCTCATGGAGGCTTTATTGGCGTCTTTTTGGCACTACTCATTTTTGCTACACGCAAGCGTATTGACCTGTTTCGTCTTGCGGATGTCCTCGTCATCCCTGCGGCTATCGGCCTTGCACTCGGACGACTAGGCAATTTCATCAATGGTGAGCTTTACGGCACCATTACAACGTTGCCATGGGGCATGAAGTTTCCTGCGGCAGAGGGTATTCGTCACCCGACTCAACTCTATGCATTTTTGAAAGATATATTCATCGCATCGGTGTGCTATTTTCATCTTTCATACTTTGCTCGAACGAATATCAGATCTGGACGGACTGCTGGATACTTTTTGATTCTGTACGGAGCTCTCCGTTTCATCGTTGAAATCTTTCGAGATCAGCCTTACGGATTTGTCCATTTTGTCGGTGTGGATCTAAGTCATGGACAATTATTTACAATCCCTCTTTTCATCGCGGGTGTCATCGTAATACTTCTGCGACGAAATACGTCACAGCGCACGTAGTTCGGTCGCTACGATCTCACGCTCATTCCAAGGGATTTGGCCGGTCTTTACCCACATAGTCGTATCACTGCCTTTGCCGCAGAAAATGACGATGTCGTCTTTGCGAGCTTTTCTCAAAAGAAATTTGATTGCTTCATGACGATCAAAAATACGGTGTGCTTCTGTATTTTTCTGATCAATGCCGGCCCACACTTCGTCGATGATTTTCTCGGGATCTTCGGTGTACGGATCCTCATTTGATACCACGGTGATGTCTGCATACATACTGACGATCTTTCCAATGACTGGACGTTTTTCCTTCATGCGGTCACCGCAGGAACCTGTAAGCACAAGGAGTTTTCCACCCGGTTTGAGCGATGCTCTGAGCGCAGAGAGAGTCGACTCATATGACTGAGGAGTAACGGTGAAATCGATGTAGACCGGAAACTGCTGTCCAGCATCCACGCGCTCCATACGCCCAGGGATGCCTTGAAACGTGCGCAGGGCATCTACGGCATCAGCAAGCATGATGTTGAGGCCATGCGTACAGCCAATAGCACAGAGCGCGTTCTGCATATTGAACTGTCCGGAGACAGGGATCCTGAGCTGGTGTGGTACATCCTCGGCATTGGAATGAACAGTACCGGTGATGAAGCCGGTGTCAGCTTTTGTATCTTCGACCCAAAGTGCGCACGCATGATCATCTTCTGGCTTTCCAAATGCTTTCTTCACCGAGTAATCTACTCTCCACGGCGGTGAGATTTTCTTGAGCGAATCATAACTTCGGTCATCAGCATTGAGTACGGCGAGGCCTGAGTCTTTTCGAAGCATTGTAAAGAGTCGAGATTTAGCTTTGAGATATTCGTCCATAGAACCGTGGTAATCGAGATGCTCCTGCGCGAGGTTTGTCATACCGGCAACTGTTGGCCATGTGTGGTTCAGGCGTCCTTGCAGCAGTCCGTGTGATGAGCATTCTAGTACTACGTGTGTGCATCCGGCATCGACACATGATTTCAAAAACTTTTGAACAATGAAAGGAGACGGAGAAGTTTTCTGTGTCGGATTCCATGTTACTTTGTCATTGATTTGGAAAAATGCAGTGGAGAGAGCGCCACATTCTTTGCTGTTTGCTCTCAAAATATGAGCGATCATTCCGACCGTTGTTGTTTTACCGTCTGTCCCCGTAATGCCAATGACCGTTAATTTGCGTGCTGGAAAGCCGTTGAGTAACGCGGCAAAAAATGCCTTGGACCGGTGAAATACCAGCCGTGGAAAAGACGTCTCCGGAACGAGCTTCTTGAGTAGCTTCTTCATGTCGAAAGCATACCACGAGCTTCGTGAATGTCTTTTTCTATACGTTTCACCAGTGCTTCTGGGCTTTCAAAGTCAGCGATCTCCCGGATATAGCCCACAATCTCAACAGTTGCAGTTGCAGGCACAGACTCCACAGTTTCTCCGATGATGTGGACCTCAAAGGCATCTGTATCGTGAAAAACAGGCCTAGGGCCGTAGTGCATGGCCCCCTGATATTTTTTTCCACTCAGTGCGATGTAGCATGCGTAAATACCATGTGATAAATCCTTAGGTACTGCCTCAAGGTCAATATTGATCGTCGGCACACCTAATACCTTACCTCGCCCCCGACCAGGTATGGTCTTCGCATCACGGATGATGACCGATTTAGGCAGCTTGCCCGGTGGTGCGTTTCTCTGTGTCATTGCGTACACCACGGATCTTAGCAAAGAGCTCGCTAAAACTCTCAGGACTTCTGCCCTGCGCTTTGATATCAATGCTCTGTCTCAGAGCAGTCACGCTACCCCTAATATCTGCTGCATTGCGCATGCCTCCAGGAAGGGGCAGAGGAATCAGCAGTGCTGCTTGAGCGCCTGTCTTTAGAACACTGCCAAGCACTGAAAACGACTTTTTCCAGATGAGATGTGAAATTGCTCCGACGTTACGAAGAGGAAGAAGTGCAAATTCTTTTGCAGTCTCTCCAACGAATGAGCTCGCTGTATCAAAAACATCCTTGCCTCCTTTTCCAGCAGTCGAAAGCCGCTTAAGAGGATCAGTGACATTGATCCTAGCTGCCTCCCCGACAAATTTTTCGATATGTCCTGCCACCTATATATTATACCACATTTATTCATCTCAAACCAATTTTGTAATTACTTGTCTCAAACCGTAGATTTCTGAGCTTGAAACCAACTGATCAACCAGCCGAAGATGCCGCGCAGCGGAACGCAAGCTGGCGGAGAGAGAGGGATTCGAACCCTCGAATCCCTTGCGGGATTAACAGTTTTCAAGACTGTCGCCATCGACCACTCGGCCACCTCTCCATACGCATTCTACAGGTTATGTGACCGATTGTACGAGCCAGTTTAAATACGGTGTATTGAGCTATGAAAGTGCGATTATGCGATGCATGGGCAATCGTAGGGTTGGAGCTCCGTCATTCATTACTCGAATTTTGAAAACTTTGCCTCAGTTTTTCAGTAACAGAACAAACTCACGACTACTCGCAACTTTTCCTTTCCATTGGTAGAGGAACAGTGACAAGCAAAGGATATTCGCACACGCAGGCAGCTTTTCACGGATGACAATTGCTGTGATCTTCTTGGCAACCCTCTCCTTTGGAAGAGCAGCGTAGACCATACACACCCGCTATTGTGAAGTAGAGGACATTCGTTTCCTATGGTACCTTTCCAGCCCTTATTCCTCCATCCTTCAGTATGGTTGCCTCCGAGAGACTAGCGATTTTGAAGCTTCTGCAAGCTGACGAGCGAGGACTTTCTGTCTTAGCGGTAGAGAAGGCTAGGGTGCAATCAGGTTTCAATGAAATCACGGCAAAGAAAGAGTCTTTGTGGAAAGTGTTTCTATCGCAGTTTCAGGATGTAATGGTCTACATTTTGTTGGGTGCTGCAGGAGCCTCGGTACTCGTGCCACTCTTGCACGCAGGAACGATAGAGCGTCATGAGCTTTTGAATGCAGGGATTATTTTTGCCATTGTTATCATCAATGCTGTTCTTGGTTTTATTCAGGAATGGAGAGCTGAAAATGCTATCGCACTTCTCAAAAAACTCAGTGCTCCTCATGTGAAAGTACGCCGTGACGGAGTGACAATTCATATTCCAGGCCGAGAGCTGGTTCCAGGCGACCTTATGCTTGTGGAGGCCGGAGATAGAATCAGTGCCGATGCTCGTGTCATTGCGTCATCATCAGCAGAGGTAGATGAGTCCAGCCTTACGGGAGAGTCTCTTCCCGCGGCCAAGCGTGCTGAAAAGTCTATCGAAAAAAAGTTCGAATTCAGTAATGGCCTGCTGTACTCCGGAACACTCATGACACGTGGTTCAGCTGAAGCAATCGTTTTGCATACTGGACTTCAAACGGAAATCGGAAAAATTACAGCGATGGTTATGGAGCTGAAGCCACCACCAACACCGCTTCAGCTAGAACTAAAAAGCACGGGAGAGCGCATTGGAATTCTCGTCCTCGTCCTGTGTGTCATCATCTTTGTCATTGGTCTAGCGCAGGGCATGGAGCCTGTTGAGCTGTTCTTTACGGCAGTCAGTCTTGCTGTTGCTGCGGTGCCAGAGGGTCTGCCTGCCATCGTGACCATCTGTCTCGCTATCGGCGTGCAGCGCATGATTAAAAACAACGCACTGATTCGCAGGCTTGATGCGGTTGAAACACTTGGTAACGTCACAGTGATCTGCGCAGATAAGACAGGCACCATGACCGAAAACCGCATGAGTGTGACGGACGTCTGGCTCGCACCAGGTCGTGATGACATTGAACTTGCACAAGCTGCAGCATCCTGTAATCGCGCTGAGCTTCCCGATATTGGAGATCCGACTGAGATCGCACTACTCAAACACGCAGATGGAGTTTCTGCTGAGCGCTTAGTGATTGACGAAGAGGACGTACCTTTCACATCGGAGGCGAAGTACATGGTGACGACACACATTCGGGATGGTAAAAAAGTGAAGTTCTATAAAGGAGCTCCAGAAGTCATCGCAAAATTTGTCTCAGAGGCAGAGGCAAAAGACATCAGGGA
>Ga0163144_10020838_pt1 | contig 13073 bp, 9 predicted proteins | sample OliLak19BULKMAT1_FD_123175 | JGI IMG/M metagenome (GOLD analysis project Ga0163144, IMG submission 123175) | Freshwater microbial mat bacterial communities from Lake Vanda, McMurdo Dry Valleys, Antarctica - Oligotrophic Lake LV.19.BULKMAT1 | ecosystem: Environmental > Aquatic > Freshwater > Lake...
AGCTGCCCTGTCTGCTCGCCGACCCGCTCCGCGATCATGACCGGCCAGAACCCGGCTCGCACACACCATACGGACTACTTCGGCGCGCCGAACCAGTTCCTCAAAGGCATCCCCGAAGACTACGATCCGATCCGCGATTTCCTGAGCGCCAAGCAGCGGGATTCCGGTCGCCATAAATACCCTCTCTGGCCCGCCCCCTACTCCGGTAACCTGTCCCCGGAACACACGACTCTTCCCGAGGCGCTCAAAAAACACGGCTACGCGACCTTTTTCGCAGGGAAATGGCACCTCGGCCACGAAGGGCATTTCCCGCAGGACAATGGCTTCGACATCAACATCGGCGGCGGCGAGGGCGGCGGCCCCTACGGTGGGAAAAAGTATTTCTCCCCCTACGGAAACCCCCAGATCAAGGACGGGCCGCCCGGAGAGCACCTTACGGAACGGCTTGGCAGGGAGACGGCGGATTTCATCAAGGCGAACAAGGACAAGCCTTTCCTCGCCTACCTTTCCTTTTATTCGGTTCACACCCCGCTGATGGCACCCGAGGCGCTGGTGAAAAAGTATGAGGCGAAGCGCGAAAAACTCGGCCTCACCGATGAGTTCTCGCCCGAGCCGCCGCGCAAGAACCGCACCGTCCACTCCCACGCGATTTACGCAGCGATGATCGAGACCATGGACTCCGCCGTCGGCCATGTGCTCGATACCCTGGAGGCGGAGGGTCTTGCGGAAAACACCCTTGTCATCTTCACCTCGGACAACGGCGGCCTCTCCACCTCCGAGGGCTCGCCGACCACGAACCTGCCCTCCCGCGCCGGGAAAGGCTGGCTCTACGAGGGTGGGATCCGCGTACCTGTGCTTGTCCGCGATCCCTCCCTGCCGCGCGGCGGGCAGACCTGCGCCGAGCCGGTGTATTCCACCGATTTCTACCCGACCATCCTCGCCGCAACCGGCCACGAAGCCCTCCCGGACCAAACCAAGGACGGCGTTTCCTTCCTGCCTTTCCTGGAAAAACCCGATGCCGCGCTCACCAACCGGCCGCTGATCTGGCACTACCCGCATTGGGGCAACCAGGGCGGCTCCCCCGGCACCGCCATCCGCGAGGGGAAATGGAAACTCATCCGCTGGGATTGGCCGGCGCGCACTGAGCTTTTCGACCTCTCCACGGATCCCGGCGAGCACAACGATCTCGCCGCGAAGAATCCGGAGATCGTAGCCGAGCTGATCGCCAGCATCGATTCCTTCCTCACCGATACGGACGCCTACCGCACCTCGAAGAACCCGGATTTCAAGGGCGAGTTTGGGAAATGGTAACGCTCCGTTGACTTCCGGGGATGCTTTCCCGAGAGTCCCATCATGTTGAAAAAACTCATCCCCGCAATCATCATGCTCAGTTCCGCAATCTCCCAGGCCGGTGGTGAATTCCGCCACGTCGTCATGTTCAAGTTCAAGGACACCGCCACGCCAGCCCAGGTGGAAGCGGTCGAAAAGGCCTTCGCCGGGCTGCCGTCCAAGATCGACACGATCACCGCCTACGAATGGGGCACTTCGGAAAGCATCGAGGGCAAGAACGACGGCCTCACCCACTGCTTTTTCGTGACCTTCAAGGACAAGGCCGGCCTCGAAACCTACATCCCGCACCCGGCCCACGTCGCTTTCAAGGAGATTCTCATCCCCATCCTCGATAAGGCCCTCGTCTTCGACTACACGGCAAAGTAGCGGCGATCATCGGTCACCGCGCTTTCACACATCCCATCTTCCCACTTGCCTCTCCCGCGCCCATCCTATTGACTTCGCGGCGATGCCAACCGTCCGTCTCCAAGCCCTGCTTTGGGTTTCGCCGCTGCTCACGCTTTCCCTCCATGCACAGGAGGACGGGCAGATCCTGCCGGAGGGGCCGCCCCCGCCGGTGGAATTGATCCAGCCTGTGCCCGCACCGGAGATCCCGCTCGGCGGGGTAATGGAAGGGCCCATGCTGCCGGAGAACCTGAAAATCGACAACCGCGGCGGAACCATCGAGGGGAACCTGGAGGAAGGCATCCGGCTCGGCGGACCGGTCAAGGTCACGGGCGACAACGGCCTGGAGATCTTTTCCGACCGGGCGAATGTGGATCTGAAAGCCAAGACCGTCACCTTTGAGGGCGGCGTCTCGGTCTATCAGGGAAACATCCTCCAGCGCGGCGACCGGGCGATTTACCAATACGAGACCGGTGTCCTTGATGGCACCGGGCTCAAGGTTTCCATTGACCCCATCATCCTGGAGGCGGGGAAATTCACCGCGCAATCCGACGGTGCCGGGAAAACCGTTTTCATCGGCGAGAATGCGGGGATCACCACCAACGATGTCGAAGATCCCGGCTACTGGATCCGCTCGGACAAGACCACGGTTTATCCGGGCGAGAAGGTCACATTCAAGAACCTGAAAGTCTATGCGGGCGATACGCCGGTCTTCTGGCTCCCCTACCTCAGCCAGCCGCTCAATGCGGATCTGGGCTACCACTTCGTCCCCGGCGCCCGCTCGAACTGGGGCCCCTACCTGCTCAACACCTACGGGATCATGCTTGGCGGCGAGCGCAACCCGGTGACAGGCGAGAACGAGGATGCATGGTTGCTTTCGAAATGGCACCTCGACTTCCGCGCCACCCGCGGCGTGGGGGTTGGCCTGGATCTGATCGATATCCGCCAGGAAAACCAGGATGAGATTTCCGGCCTCAGCCTCTACTACCTCAATGACCTCGACCCCCGCGAAACCCGCAACGGGTTGTCGCGCTCCGGCGTGGGTGACAACCGCTACCAGCTCCAGCTAAAGCACCGCAAGGTTATCGATTTCGAAAACGACGCCGACTGGCGCCTCGACACGAACCTCACCCTCCTTTCGGACCAATTCTACCTCGAGGATTTCGCGCCGGGCATCTATCGCACCGACCCCGCGCCGGACAACACCATCGGCATCTACCGCCGCGATGACGAATCGCTGTTCTCCGCCTTCGGCCGCATCCGCCTGAACGATTTCTACCGCACCGATACGCAGGGGCCGGAGATCGCCTACGACCAGGCGCGCAGGCCGCTGTTCGGATCGCCGCTGCTGCACGAGGGGCAGACATCGTTTTCCATCCGGGGAGCGCAGGCCTCGGATATCACCCGCAGGAACATCCTTAACCCGCTGCTCGCCCTGCCCGGCGGCGATCCGCTCGTGCCCGGCCTGCTCGCCCAGCTCAACGGCTACGAGCGCACCCTCGTCCAGCGCATCCGCGCACTGCCGCCCGGCGATCCGCGCATCCCCGCGATCCGCTCCCAGCTTCTCGACACCGGATTCAACCGCTTCCATACCAACCACACCTTTTCGCTGCCCATCACCTACGGGGACTGGTTCACGCTCACGCCAAGGATAGGCGGGGCATACACCCATTACTCCTCTGTGCAAGGGTCGTTCGGCGCGGATGCGAGGGCCATGCTCCACGGCGGCGCGGAGGCTGCGGTGAAAATCTCCAAGGACTACGGGAACATCCGCAACCGCGCATGGGGCATCGATGGCCTGCTCCACGTAGCCCAGCCGTATGTGAACTGGTCGGTCGTCGGCGTGGACGAGCTGGATCAGGACTACCCGAAGATCGACCGCCTCACCTTCACCACCCGCCCGCGCCCGCTAGATCCATCCAGCTACACCGCGATCGACGAGTTCGAGAGCTGGAACATCATCCGCTTCGGCACGCGCAACCACCTCATCACCCACCGCGACGGCCAGTCCCACGAATGGCTTTTCATGGACACCTACATCGACAAATACATCGACGACCCGGAGGGCGACCGCGAATGGTCAAACCTCTACAACGACATCCGCTGGCAACCGCTGCCTTGGTTCGGCGCGGATCTTGAAACGCAGTTCCCGCTTTTCGACAGCGGCTCCGGCTTCTCGGAAATCAACACCCGCCTCCGCTTCATGCCCTACGAGGACATGGAGGTCTCCCTCGGCTACCGCCACCTCAGCAGCCACCCGGTTTTGCTCGATTCCGACCGCTTCGAACTGGGCACCTACATGCGCCTGAGCGAGAACTGGGGAGTCGGCACGCTCCACGTTTTCGAAATGGACGATAGCACCCTTGAGGCGCAGCAATACACCCTCCACCACGATTTCGGAAACTGGGTCGCCGGAGTCGGCATCACCCACCGCGACAACCGCTTCCAGGACGAGTTCGGCATCATCTTCAGCCTCACGCTCAAAGATTTCCCCTCCGCCTCCTTGCCTTTCAGCCTCGACGCGCAATAGTCCCGGCCATCATGCCGATCCCGACTTCCGAACTCCTCGCCGCCCTCAATTTCCGCTACGCCACCAAGGCCTTCGACCCCGCCCGGAAAATCCCTTCCGATACCTGGGCCGCCATCGAGACATCGCTCGCGCTGACCCCCTCCTCCTTCGGCCTCCAGCCGTGGAAATTCCTCGTCATCGGTTCCCCGGAGATCCGGGAAAAGCTAAAAGCCGCCTCCTGGGGCCAGCCGCAGCTCACCGACGCCTCGCACCTCATCGTCCTCACCGCCCGCACCGACCTTTCGCAAGCGGACATCGACTCATGGATCGCCCGCCTCGCGGATGTCCAGGGCACGCCACTTGAAAACCTCGCCGGCCTTTCCGGAATGATTTCCTCTTTCTCCGCAGCGATGGATGCGCCCGCGAAGCAGGCATGGAACACCCGCCAGGTTTACATCGCCCTCGGCCAACTGATGACCTCCGCCGCCCTGCTCGGCATCGATAGCTGCCCGCTCGAAGGGATTTCCCCGGCGGACTACGATGAAATCCTCGGCCTCAACGGCAGCGGCTACGCAACCGCCGTCGCCTGCGTCCTCGGCTACCGCTCCGCCGATGACAAATACGGAGACATGCCTAAAGCCCGCTTCCCGGAGGAAAAGGTGATCTCGCACGTCTAACAACCCAGCACCTTCATCGCCGCGCTGTGCCCCGGGATACCGCTGACCGCGCCGCCGCGCACCGCTGAGGAGCCGCACAGGAAAACATTCGGATACCCCGTCTCGACTCCCCATGTCCCCGCCAGCGACTCATCCTCCACGAAGGGCCAGGTGAGATCGCCGTGGAAAATGTTGCCCTTGGGAAGGTGGATTTTTTCCTCAAGATCCACCGCGCTCATCGCCTCGATGCAAGGTTTCCCATCGGCGTCCTCTGCGAGGCAGCCCTCGATCGGCTCGGCAAGATATTGGTCGATTCCCGCCAGATATCTCCGCAGGGCCTCCGCCTTCGTGCCCGGGTTGTCCTCAGTGAAAAGCGAGTATGGCATATCCAGCCCGAAGAGGGTGAGAGTGTGGTAACCTTTCCCCGCCAGCTCCTCCGAAAGGATCGTGGGATCGGTCAGCGTGTGGCAGTAGATTTCGCCCGGCGGCTTGGTGGGCATTTTCCCCGCCGCGCTCTCCGCATAACTGGCAAGCATCTGACCGTAGCCCTCGTCGATATGCACCGTCCCCGCAAACACCTCCTCGGGCGTATGCTTACTGTCCAGCAGCTTCGGCAGCCGTTTCAGCAGCATGTTGATCTTAAAAGCCGTCCCCTCCGGAGAGGCCGACCCCAGCCTGCCTCGGCCGGACATGCACGCCCCTCCATCACCCATCAACCGCGCCAACACATCCGACGAAGCATTGCAAAGCACATAACGCGCATCCGCCTCAAAGCCGCCATCCTCCGTTTCAAAAGCCACCGTCGCCATCTTCCCGCCCGGATCAATCCGTGTGACCCGCGCTCCCGTCGCGATCGTCACCCGTCCGGTCGCAAGCGCGGCATCCCGCAACCCATTGATCAGCGCTCCCATTCCGCCGACAGGCACCTGCCACTCGCCGGTGCCGCCGCCAATGATGTGGTAGAGGAAACAGCGGTTCTGCAGCAGCGAGGGATCGTGGGGGAAACCCGCCACCCCGATCCGCCCGTCGGTGAAAACAAGACCGCGCACAAGGTCGTCGCAAATCAGATCCTCGATCACCTTACCAAGCGGTTCCTCGATGATGGCCCGCCAAGCTTCCAGCCCGTCCCCATGCATCCGCGAGCGCATCGCATCGCGCGAGACCAGCGGCTCCAACATGCTCGGCCACACAACACGCGCCAGTGCCGCCTGCATTTCCTGGAGCTTCTGGTAACCCCGGAAATCATCTTCCCCGCCGGTCAGCGCCGCAAAAGCTTCCCGGTTCCATGTATCCGCGCCCTCACCGTTGCGCAACAGCAGCTCGCGCATCGATCCTCCGGCCAGCGACGGCGTCCACGAGGCCGTCCCGCGCCGCCGGCAGGAGAAACCGATCCCGAGATCATCCAGAATTTTCCTCGGAAACAGGCTCACGAGATAGGAGTAGGCCGAGAGCCTCGCATCCATGCCCTTGAAAACCTGCGCCGACCGCGTCGCCCCGCCGATCTCCCCGTTCCGCTCCAGCACCAGCACCGACATCCCCGCCTGCGCCAGGTAACACGCCGCCACCATCCCGTTGTGCCCCGAGCCGATGATCACCGCGTCGTAGTGCGTCTTGAAAGCCATTGCCATGCACGGATGCTGGATCACGGAGCATACATTCCGCAATCGGAATGGCGGTTAATCCTTAGCGTCCCACTCCAAAACCCGGTGCCAGCCGCCGGCCTCCCCCTTGATTGACCAGCCGAACCTGAAGAAGGCTTTGGGAACCTACCGGGCCTTGGCATTTTCCCAGGATCTCCTGCGGAAACCATGAATGCTTTCCGAAAGCTCGACCAAATCCTCACCGGAACAAATGCCGCCTGCAAGATTGCGCCACTAGGGTCCCTACAATAGGGCTGCGTCCTCTCAAAACCTTGCCAGTGAAGTGTCTTCCCTCACCAGAAGGATAACATTGCGGGAACCCCGCCTTTGGCTTATGTATCGTGCAGAAAGATTCACCATGTTAGACCAAGAGATCCAAAACCTTGCCGCAGTTTCCGGCTTGGCATTTGCTGCGGCCGGAAGATGGAATTAAATCGGATGAGATCCCGGCGTTTTTCACACGCCCCATCCTGGAGAAAATCAAATGAGCGGCAGCGCTGACAAATCAGAAATGACCGGCAGCCGCTGGGAACTCGCGGCGCATCTGGTGCGGGACCGGCGGCTGGGGTTGGCTATGCTTGGGGGCGGCTTGCTGTATTTCGTGATCGCAGCCCTCGGGTGGAATCCGCTGCCCTGCCCGTTCCTACAGGTGACCGGAAAGCCTTGTCCGGGATGCGGGATGACCCGCTCTTGCCTCGCCTTTTTGCGGGGGGATTTTGCGGATGTCTGGCTCTTGAATCCTTTCGGCCCGGTGTTCGCGGTGTTTTGGGCGGTGGTCGGCTTCGGGGTCGCCCTGCCACAGCCGAGGCGCTCCCGCTTCGCGGAAAAACTTGGCCGCATCGAGAGCCGGACGCGCTGGGCGGCCTGGGTTGGCTGCGGTTTGGCAATCTATTGCTTGACCCGATGGATCGGGCTTTGGTAATCAAAAGGCAATGTGGAAAACAGTTTTCCCACATTGCCTCATCAAACCATAAAATCGAAACTACAATCATGACCGCCATTGCAATCGCACTACTCGCCCTCGGAGGAATTGGATCAATCATTTGTTGGATCATAGTCCTCATCAAGATGTTCAAGAACGAAAAACCCCTGATCGGAGTCCTCGGAATCTTCTGCGGTCTCTGGGCTTTCATCTGGGGATGGATGAAAGCCAGCACCTTGGGACTCAAAAAGACCATGCTGATCTGGAGCGCCTGCATCGGCCTCACGATAGTCGGCCAAGTGATCTCCGGGATGGCGGTTGCGGGGCAGATCGAAAGCGGGGAGATCCAGGTGCCCCAACCCCAATCCTACTAGGCTCCCACAGTCCACGGGCAGGAAGCTGCCCGTGGATCATCGGATACAGAGAACCTTGCTTTCCCTGAGCCCTGCATGAACCCTGTGTTCATGCGCCTCCCCTGTGTTTTCGTAGCAGCAGTCTCCGCCCTTTCAGCAGAAACTTTTCCCGCAGCGAACGGGCTTGAGCGCTGGCTTGTCGCCCAGCAGCCGTTGCTGAAAAACCCCGTTTCCGTCTCCGTCGATGTGGACGGCACGGTCTATGTGACCGAAACCGCCCGCCGCAAGATCGCGGATCTCGATATCCGCGAATACATCAAGAAAGGCTGGGCCGCGGAGGATGTCTCGCACACCTCCATCGGGGACAAGCTGGCGTTTTTCCGCAAGGAGCTTGATGGGAAGCAAAAATTCCCCGGATCCTCGCTGAAGGACTGGAATAAGGACGGCAAGGTGGATGCGAACGATCTAACAGCGATCTCGGAGAAAATCATCCGCCTCACCGACAGCGACGGCGACGGGGTGATGGATGCCTCCAACGTTTTCGCCGAGGGCTTTAATACCGAGGTCACCGGCATCGCTGCGGGAACACTCGCCTGGCGCGGCGATGTCTATGCCACCATCGCGCCGGACTTATGGAAGCTCCGCGACACCGATGGCGACGGCAAGGCCGACAAGCGCGAGTCGCTGGCGCATGGCTTCGGCGTCCACATCGCCTACGCCGGCCACGACATGCACGGCCTGATCCTGGGCCCCGATGGGCGGGTCTATTGGTCCATCGGCGACAAGGGCACGAACGTGACCTCGAAGGAGGGGAAAAAATGGTTCGCCCCCCACGAAGGCGCAGTTCTCCGCTGCTATCCTGACGGTTCCGGCTTCGAAATTTTCGCCCGCGGACTGCGCAACCCGCAGGAGATCGCCTTCGACAAATACGGCAACCTTTTCTCTGTCGATAACGACTCGGACCAGAAGGGCGAGCGCGAGCGTTTCCTCCACATCACCGAAGGCTCCGACACCGGCTGGCGGAACTACTACCAATACCGTGGCTCCGCCTACAACCCGTGGATGGCGGAAAACATCTGGGAGCCGGCCGGCGAGTTCCAGCCCGCCTACATCACCCCGACGAACCAGAACTACTCGGACGGGCCTGCGGGCTTCGCCTACAATCCCGGCACCGCCCTGAACGCGAAATATGACGACGCGTTTTTCGTCACCGAGTTTCCCAAAGGCAACCTCCGCTCCTTCAAGGTCAAGCCCAAGGGCGCGACTTTCGGGATGACCGATGAGCATACGGTTTACTCCGGCCCGATGAACGTCGGGATCAACTTCGGTCCGGACGGCGCGCTCTATTCCGCCGACTGGTCCGGCGGATACCCGCTCAACGAGAAGGGCGCGATCTGGAAGCTCGATGACCCCGCCGTCGCCGGAACCGCGATCCGCAAGGAAGTCGCGGAAATGCTCAAGGCGGGTGCGAAGGATGTTTCTACTGCGGATCTAGTAAAACGCCTCTCCCACCCCGATATGCGCGTCCGCCTCGACGCTCAGTGGGAGCTGGCGCGCAGCCACGCCCAAGCAGAGCTCATCGCCGCAGCATCTGCCGATGGGGCGGATCAAATGGTTGTGATCCACTCGCTCTGGGGGCTGGCGCAGTTGGATTTCTTCGATTTAGGCCTTTTTAAGAAGCTCTCGAAATCACCGGATGCCGAGATTCGCGCCCAAACGGTTAGATACTTGGGGGAGTCAAGGTTCTGGACGCTGAGCGGAACACTTCCCAGTCCGGTTCCTTTCCTGTCCGATCCTTCGCCGCGCGTGAAGTTTTTCGCAGCCACCGCCATTTGGAAAAACCATACGTCAGCCTCACTCGATGCCGTCATCGCAATGCTCGCGGAAAACGACAACAAGGACGCCTACCTCCGCCATTCCGGGGTGCTCGCACTGACGGCATCCAAGCCGGAGGACATCGCCACGAAAACCCTCACCCACGAAAAGGCATCCGTCCGCCTCGCCGCCGCCGTCGCCTTCCGCCGCCTTTCCTCGCCACTCGCTGCAAAGCTGCTTTCCGATACCGATCCGCAGGTCGTCGCAGAAGCCGCCCATGCCATCTACGATGATCCCGCGATCAAGGAGGCTTACCCCGCGCTCGCCGATCTCATCCGCTCCAACCCACAAGCCACAGTCCCCGCCATCCGCCGATCCATCGCCGCGAACCGCTACCTCGCCGACAAGGAATCCGCCGAACGGCTCGCTGCCTATGCTGCGAGCGATGAGGTTCCGCAGGATCTCCGCATCGCCGCGCTGGAAGCCCTCGCATCCTGGACGCAAGCGTCCAAACTCAACCCTGTCGATGGCCGTTTCGAGCCCATGGAGCCTGCGGACAAAGCCATCGCGATGGTCGTATTCCAGCCCGTTGCCACCGTTCTCCAGCACAATCCGGAGAAAAATATCTCCGCAGCCGCAGCCGCCGTGTCCAAGGCTCTCGGCATCGTTGCCAACGTCGTGGATCTCGATAAGCAAGCTTTCGATCCGAAGGCTGATCCAGCCGCCCGCATCATGGCCCTCGATGCCATCCACGACGCCAAGCCCGGGGAATTCGGAAATCGCATTGAGGGCTTGCTGCAGGACAAAACCCCGGAAGTCCGCACACATGCCGCCAGCCTGATAGCGAAGAAAAATCCCGCCGCCGCCATCGGCTATGCCAAAGCCGCCATCGCGAGATCGAAGGACATCCCCGAGCGCCAGCAAGCCATTCTCCTTCTCGGAAAAATCAAGGATCCCGCCGCGAAATCAGCCCTCCAGGAAATTTCCACGGCCATCTTAAAAGATCCGACCGGGCAATACCCTATCCTCCTTGAACTCAATGAGGCTCTTGCCGGTGGCCGCATCTCACCAAAATTTGCTTATCTCGAAGGAGGCGACCCCACACTCGGCGAAAAGGTATTCAACGGGAACCTGGCCGCGCAATGCACCGCCTGCCACCGGGTAGGGGATGAGGGCAGCGAAGTCGGCCCGGCGCTGGGCGCGATCGGCAAGAAAGGCCGGGAATATATCCTCGAGTCCCTTATCGATCCGCAGGTGAAGCTCGCCCCCGGTTACGGGATGATGACCTTGAAAACAAAGGGAGGGGCTTCCGTTTCCGGGGCATTGAAAAAGGATAATGCCGACACCCTTACCCTCGTCCTCCCGGATAAATCGGAAGCCACAGTTAAACTCTCCGAGATTGAATCGAGCACCGAGCCGCTCAGCATCATGCCGCCGATGGGGGAGATCCTCAGCCCGCGCGAACTGCGCGATCTCGTCTCCTACCTTTCGGAGCTGAAATGATTCCGTGCTTGGCATCGCGACTCCACCTGCATTGATTTCCCCCATGGACGATATCACCCCGCAACCGCCCGCAATCCCCGCCAACGACGACCTTTCGGCAAGGCTCTCCGCCGTGCGGTATCCGCTCACCCTGAGCTTCAAGATCCTCGCCCTCGCCAGCCAGGCGACGGTTACGGACGCCGCCGGAAACATCGTGCTCTACACCAAGCAGAAGATGTTCAAGTTCCGCGAGCACGTGGAGATTTTCACCGATAAGACCCAGGCAACCAAGCTCGCCGATATCCACGCGAACAAGGTGATCGACTGGTCTGCGCGCTACAACTCCACCGACGCATCCGGGCAGCCGATCGGCTCGGTGGGCCGCAAGGGCTGGCGCTCCATATGGCGGGCGCACTACGAGGTTTTCAATCCCGGTGACAGCGTGCCGGATTTCTCGATCCGCGAGGAAAACCCCGGTGCCAAGGTCATGGACTCCATTCTTGGCGAGATCCCGCTCCTTGGCATGGCCACGGGATTCCTTTTCCACCCGAAATACCTCGCCACCCGCACCAGCGGCCAGCCGGCCATGCGCCTGACCAAACAGGCGGCGTTCTGGGAGGGTCGCTTCGCCATCGAGAAGCTCGGCGATCTTAGCCCCCGCGAGGAGCTGAACCTGATCCTCTCCTTCATGATGCTCGTCATGCTGGAGCGGAAAAGCGGCTGAGAGGCACAATGGCGGAGCCGAAATTCAGGTAGCCTTGCGCCCCTTCGCCATGAGCTTGTTCAGCGGGGTTTCGAGGTATCTCCATGAGGCCAAGGTCATCGCCCAGGTGAGGGCAGCGAAGCAGGCGGTGCGAAGGATGATCTGCGGCACACTATCCGAATACGGCCCCATCCAGAGGAAGGGCAACAGTTTCCCCAGCATGATGGGCGCGAGGTTGTGGTAGAGGTAGATGCCGTAGGAAAGCAGGCCGACCTTTTGGAGGAACGCGGTTTCCAGGAATTTCCCGGCGATGTTGCGCCAGCCGAGGGATGCCGTGGCGATGACCCCGCAGAGCCCGAACGAAAGGATGGTGGCATAGAACGGTCCGATCCTGTTCGGCGGGAGGCCGTAGCGCGGGCCGAACTCGAATACGAGGTATGCCCCGCAGCAGGTGAGCATCATGATTTTCCAGATCCTGCTGGAAAGCGGGAAGCCGCGGTGGATGAGCAGTGCCATCAAGCCGCCGATCCCGAAGAAATCGAACACGCCCCAACTGATTTTCTCCGGCCAGACGAAGGGCGGCATGAACAGGTATTCGAGATAGCGGGAAAGCGGCGCCATGCCCGCGAACAGGATCATCGCCAGTGGCAGGAAACGGCGCGGCGTCAGCCAGATCACCGCAGGCCAGAACAGGTAGAATTGCTGCTGGATGGCGATGGACCAGAAATGGGAGGTGCCGTGCGGCCACTCGCCGATCAGGGCGATGTGGATATTCGTCAGATAAAGCAGATACCAATGGAGGTTCGGAAGGAGTTTTGGCGCGAGGAAAACGAAGGCTATGGCCAGCGCCAGATAATATGGGGCGATGATGCGCAGCCCGCGCCGCCACTGGAAATCCTTCCACGCCTGCCAGCGCCATTTCCCGCCCTCCGCCTTCGCTTCCGCCCGGTCGCGGGTGCGGAGCAGGGATCCGGTAATGAAATATCCCGTGAGGACGAGGAAAAAATAGAGCCCGATCTCGTAAGGCAGGTTGAAATTCCATGCCTTCGGCACCCAATGATCCCAACAGATGCCCAGCATCGCGAGGGCGCGGAGACCATCGAGCTGGATGGCGCGGGATGGCGGGGCGGCGGACATGGCGGACTGGGAAAACCTGAAGCCGAGGCGATTCATTCGTCAATACGTCGGCCGGACGGCTTTGAACGCCGCGATCATCCGCTTGGCTTTCGCAGCCGCCTCCGCTGGTGTGTCGCCGGCCA
>Ga0163144_10020839_pt1 | contig 13073 bp, 12 predicted proteins | sample OliLak19BULKMAT1_FD_123175 | JGI IMG/M metagenome (GOLD analysis project Ga0163144, IMG submission 123175) | Freshwater microbial mat bacterial communities from Lake Vanda, McMurdo Dry Valleys, Antarctica - Oligotrophic Lake LV.19.BULKMAT1 | ecosystem: Environmental > Aquatic > Freshwater >...
TGCTGAAAATGCTAGTTTTGACTACGGCGCATATAAGTTTGATCTTGTAATTGTACTTGGTGTGAGTGAGATTAGTAAAATTGATGCCATCTTAGAGCAAAACCCAACCATTTTTGATGGTATTCATTTAATAAATATAGATTCTCACCGCAGTAATGAAAATTACGGTAGTGTAAATTATGTAGAGCCACAAGCAAGCTCAGTTTGTGAGATGCTGGTGGGTGTTATAGAGTCGGTTGCTCAAGGTATGATTGATTATCATGTCGCTACGGCACTGCTTGCGGGTATAATGAGCTCAACTAAGGGCTTTACCGCACCAAATACTACAGCAAAAAGCCTTACTATTGCAGCTCAGATGATGAGCGGAGGTGCTAAACAGCAAGAGATTGTACAGGCATTATTTGGTCAAACAAATACCCCTAATAACTCTATTAGAGAGTTTCATCCTGAACCAAAAAAAGTTAAAGAGTCTCAAGAAACTCCTGAAAATACCGCAAAACCTGAGTCTAAATCAGTAAAAAGCAATAAGCCAGTTGAAAAAACTGCTGAAAAGGCTGAGACTATTGCCGAAAAACTTGCCAAGAAAGGCGTTGAACTAAGTCAAGACGGTGTCAAAGACACACAAACGGGTAAAATTATTCAAACCGAAGAGCTTTCTTCTGGTACGGAGGATGAGCAAAGCCCAAAAAAATTCAAAAATCCCAGCCTGAAGCAGTAGTTTCGGCCGGTGATTTTAAGGGCAGAATGGTTGGTGGTCAGATAGTTGTGGCCTAGTAGCTTCCATTTTTCTCATACGTCATCCTGAAGAGAATGGTAAACTAATTCTACCTTTCAGGATCTCAAACCTTATGAAACTTAAAGATTATTATGTATACATCCTAACAAACAAAACAAATTCAGTTTTGTACATTGGAATGACAAATGACCTTAAAATAAGAATATTTGAGCACAAGAATCATTTATTTGGCGGATTTACAGATAAATATAATGTTACAAAATTAGTATACTTTGAAGTATTTTTGGATGCTGAAAATGCAATAATAAGAGAGAAACAAATAAAAAATTGGCATCAAGACTGGAAATTGAGCCAAATTAGCAAGATAAATCCAAATTTTAATGATTTGTATAAGGAGATCCTGTAATAAATTCAGGATGACGGATAATGATCACACCAGAGAGTAATGATTTCCAACCTGGAATATATCTTATTAATAAGCCTCGCGGACGTAGTAGCTTTAGTATGGTTGCTCAGGTGCGCCGGCTTTCTGGTATAAAAAAAGTCGGCCATGCTGGTACATTAGACCCCGAGGCCGAAGGGCTGTTGATAATACTGGTAGGCAAAGACTATACCAAACAGTCAGATAGCTATCTCAAGCTTGATAAGACCTATGAATTTACCGTAAAACTTGGTGAAACATCAGATACAGGTGATGAAGAGGGCAAAAAAACGGTAGTATCAAAAGAAAAACCCACTCAAAAAGCCATTCTCGATGCACTAGAGATCTTTACGGGCGAGATTGAGCAGGTTCCGCCACAATATAGTGCCATAAAGAAAAATGGGGTGAGAGCCTACAATCTAGCTCGCAAAGGCGAGGTAGCTGAGATTTCTTCAAGACAAGTGACTATTAGTAGTCTAGATTTGCTAGAGTATAACTTTCCGTATGTAACCCTTGAAGCTAATGTTTCGTCTGGTACATACATTCGTTCTCTTGCAGAAGACTTAGGTAAAAAGCTTGGTACAGGAGCGTACTGTACTCAGATAATTCGTACTCGAATAGGCGAGAGCTACTTGAAAGACGCAGTAACGCTTGATTAATAGAGTAAACTCTGCTACTATAAATAAATCATATGTTAGCAAAAACGACAAAGAAAAAAGTAATAACTACTCATTCTCTACACGAGAAAGACACTGGCTCAGCTGAAGTTCAGATAGCTTTGTTTACTGAAAAAATAAATGAACTAACAGAACATCTCAAAGAGCATAAAAAAGACAATCACAGTCGTCGTGGCCTACTTGCTATGGTCAGTAAACGTCGTCGGTTACTTGATTACTTGCTTAAGAAATCTCCAGAGCGTTATACCGCTGTTGTGAAGAAACTCAAACTTCGTCGTTAGATGCCAATTAGCATTTGATATTGAAAAAAGAATAACAAAAATACTCGGCCGTTAGTAATAGAGTTGTTTGATCACAAAACTTGTTCAATTTTGATTCAATAACTCTCTAACTAACACAACTAATATGGGTATTTTTAGAAAGTAACAGGTTAAAAATGAATATCATTCATCCTTTTGATGGTAAACAAGTAAAACTAGAAACTGAATTTGCCGGTAAGAAATTAGAAATAGAAACTGGCCAATTGGCCTTTCGGGCTGATGCTGCTGTAACGGTTCGGTATGGTGATACTGTTGTACTCGCAACCGCTGTTGTTGCACCAAAAGCTCGTCCAGAAACAGATTTTTTTCCGCTTTTGATAGATTATGAAGAGCGAATGTACGCTAGTGGTAAGATTTCTGGTAGTCGCTACATGAAGAGAGAAGGCCGACCTTCTGATCAAGCTGTCTTAACGAGTCGTCTTATAGACCGACCAATCAGACCGCTATTTCCTAAAGGTTTTCGTAATGATGTACAGGTAATGGTAACGGTTTTGAGTGCTGATTTGAGTCATGAACCAGATATTATTTCAATAATTGCTGCTAGTACATCACTCATGCTAACGGGCGCACCTTTTGATGGCCCTGTGGCAGCAGCACGTATTGGCCAAATAGACGGTAAGCTGGTGGTAAACCCTACTGTAGAAGAACAAGTAGAGAGTGACTTAAATCTAACAGTAGCTGGTACGGCCGATGCAATTATGATGGTTGAAGCTGCCGCCCAACAGGTAAGTGAAGAAGTGTTAACCAAGGCACTTGAGCTTGCTGTAAAGAGCTGGCAACCAGTCATTAAGTTACAAGAAGAATTAGTGAAGAGTATGCAAGTAAAGCCTATGGAATTTGAGCTATTTACGCCAAATCTTGATGTGTATGACCTATTAAAATCACATCTCAAAACTCAGCTTGGTGAGCGTGTTCGTCATGAAAACAAACAATCTCGTCATGAGGCTATTGCCGAGCTAGAAGCACAAGTTTTACAAGAATTTGGTACTTTGTCAGAAGACGTAGCCGATGACGGAAAACCTCGCTATAGTCATGCTGATATTAAAGTAGCTTTTGAAAAAATTATTGATAGTGAAGTTCGTCGAGCGATTCTTGATGATGGTCAGCGACCAGACAATCGTAAAACAACTGAAGTACGACCAATCTCAGGTGCGCATGGTATTTTGCCTCGTACACACGGTAGCGCTGTTTTTACGCGTGGTACTACTCAGGCATTAACTATTACTACCCTCGGCTCACTTTCAGATGCCCAGCTTATAGATACGATGGAAGAAGATAGCACCAAGCGCTATATGCATCATTATAATTTCCCGCCATTTAGTACTGGTGAAGCTCGCCCTGTGCGTTCACCCGGTAGACGAGAAGTAGGGCATGGTTATCTTGCCGAAAAAGCATTGGTACCTGTCATACCTGAAACTGAAGAGTTTCCGTATACTATTCGCGTTGTTTCAGAAATGCTTAGTAGTGCTGGCTCAACTTCTATGGCAAGTGTATGTGGTAGTACAATGAGCTTAATGGATGCCGGTGTGCCTATCAGTGCTCCTGTAGCTGGAATCGCCATGGGTCTCATGATTAATCATGAAAAACCTGAGCAATTCGTTATTTTGACTGATATTCAAGACGCCGAAGATTTTGCTGGCGATATGGATTTTAAAGTAGCCGGTACTACTACAGGTATCACTGCATTACAGATGGATATCAAAGTAAAAGGTATTTCACCGAGTATAATGTCTCAAGCCTTACAACAAGCCAAAGAGGGCCGAGAGCACATTATGAGTAAGATGCTAGAAGTTATTGCTGAGTCACGGAAAGAAGTCAGTCAGTATGCACCGCGCATAACCAAGATTACTATTAATCCTGAAAAAATTCGTGAAGTTATTGGTAAGGGCGGTGAGACAATTCAAAAGATCACTGCTGAAACCGGCGTAGAAATTGATATTGAAGACTCAGGCCTAATTCTTATTTACTCTGAAGATCAAGCAAAAGCCAATGCCGCCAAAGAATGGATAGAATCTATTACTGAAGAGCCTGAGATTGGCTTGACCTATAACGGTAAGACTGTACGGGTAATGGATTTTGGTGCCTTTGTTGAGATTATGCCAGGCAAAGAAGGTCTTGTGCACATTAGTCAATTCTCTGAAGAGCACGTGCAAAATATTCACGATGTTGTCAAAGAAGGTGATGAATTTAGAGTCAAACTAACCGAGATTGATGATAAGGGTAGACTAAATCTTTCGAAAAAACTTGCAGATACTCAGTAGCTGTATGAAATTCTAGTTCGCGTCCCGATATATCGGGACGTCACTGGGGTGACATATGACAACACAAGAGAAACACACTGAGCTAGACAAAATAGCTCAAGAAATTATTTCAAAAAAGTGTGGATTAGCGATAGCTAATGCCTGTCTTAACCCAGTACCAGGTACAGGTAACCCTGATGCACAACTAATGTTTGTCGGTGAAGCGCCAGGAGCGCAAGAAGATAAGCTCGGTGAGCCATTTGTGGGTGCAAGCGGAAGGTTTCTTGATGAAATGCTAGCCTCAATTGGTATAGATCGTACAAAGGTATTTATTACAAATATCGTCAAATTTCGACCACCGAAAAACCGTGACCCCACTGCCAAAGAAATCGAGGCTTGCTTGCCATACTTGTATCAACAAATTGAGATTATCTCACCTCAATTAATTATCTCTTTGGGCCGACATAGTATGAATGTTTTTTTGCCAGAGCTGAAAATTAGTGAAGCTCATGGTAAAATATATAGACGTTCTAAAATGGTATTTTTACCACTCTATCACCCTGCTGCAGCACTGTATAACGGAAGTATGCGCGCAACACTACTTGAAGATTTTAGCACCATACCAGGCATTTTGCATGAATTAAAGAATTGAAAATACATATATAGCTCGTGTCATTTCGAGTGTAGTGGAATAGCATATGATATGCCATATCCACTCTGGTCGAGATGACAATAAGTCATTATCAAATAATTATTAACCTCTTCATTGACTGTAATGAAGAAACAAGGAAAAATCACAACAAACTAATGGATACTAATACGAACAACAAGAAACAATTTACCTCACGACCCATGACGGCCCAAGATTTGGGTATGTCTGCTAAACCAGAGCCAGCTAAGCCTGCAAGCCAGTTGAGTCAAAATACTCAGCCTAGCTCAAGCCAACCAGCAACTGCTAAGCCAGCCAGCAGACTGAAAGACCCGAGCCCAAAAAGTACACCTAGTACATCAAGTACATCACAGAGTGGTAACAATCAGCCAAAAGCCCAAGGCAATAATAATCGTCAGCGCGGCGGCCAAGGTACTAATGGCAATAATAGGGGCAATAACAACGCCGGCTCTCGCGGGGGGAGTGGGGGCGGCGCAAGCTTTGCTCAGCGACGTCGCTATGATCGTGGTCCAGCAATATTTTCTGAAGGAAGTTTTAACTCTAATGGTCTGCCTGTAGAGCAAAAAGCTAAACCAAATGCTGTAGCTATGAGTAAAGCCGATGCGGGTAAACTCAAGATTATTCCACTTGGTGGACTCGACAAAATCGGCAAAAACATGATGGCACTTGAGTATGAAGACGACATTATTATTATGGATGTTGGCTTTATGTTTCCTGGCCCCGATATGCCCGGCATTGACTACATTATTCCAGATGTTACTTATCTAGAAGAGCGTAAGCACAAAATTCGAGCCATTCTGATTACTCATGCTCATGAAGATCATGTGGGTGGTCTGCCATTTATTCTCCCTAAGCTACCCGCACCTATTTATGCTGCCCAGTTTAGTGTGAAATTTATTGAACGTAAGCTAGAAGAGTACAAGCTACCATTTAAACCAGATCTACATATAGTCAATCAAGATAGTGGAGACAAGATTCAGCTTGGAGTATTTTCTGTAGAGTTTATCCGCATAACTCACTCTATTCCAGATGCTTGTAGTATTGCCATTAAGACTCCTGTTGGCACAATCATTAATACAGGAGACTGGCGATTTGACGACGACCCTCTGACAGGTAAGCCTAGTAATAAAACTCGCCTCAAAGAGCTTGGTGATGAAGGTGTAATGCTTCTGATGTGTGACAGTACTAGCTGTGAAAATATGGGCAGTAGCCCGAGTGAATCTGAGATTATTGAAACTCTTGACGAAATATTTATACGTAACTATAACAAGCGCGTTATTATTAGCTCATTCGCCTCACAGGTAGACCGTATTCAGGTATTTGTTGATGCAGCTCAGAAAGCCAAGCGTAAACTAGCTCTTGCTGGCCGTAGTCTGCTAAATAATATGGAAATAGCCGTAAAGCTTGGGTATGTAAAAGTACCACCTGGTCTTCTTATTAAGTCTGCTGATGTCAGCAAGTATCAAGATGGTGAAGTGTGTGTATTAACAACTGGTCACCAAGGTGAAGAAAACTCTGGCCTTGTTCGAATGGGTAAGGGCGAGCATAAAGACATTAAGCTCAAAGCCTCAGACGTTGTCGTCTTGAGTAGCTCAATTATTCCAGGTAATGAAAAATCAGTATGGGGTATGGTAGATGATATTTTTCGTTGGGGTCCTTATGTCTATCAACAGGCAACCAGAACTTTTGATGACTTGGGTATAATGCACACCTCAGGCCATGCTTACTATGAAGAAATCAAAGAGATGATTGAGCTGGTGCGACCAAAGTATTACTTGCCAATTCACGGTGAAGTGCATCACTTGGTACACAATGCTGAGATAGCCAAACGAGGCGGGGTAGTAAAGCCAGAAAACATTTTTGTTATTGAAAATGGTCAAACCCTTGAGCTAACTGATGATAAAACTATTAAGCTCGGGGCTGTTGTGCAGTCTGGCTCAGTTTTGATTGATGGTAGTGGTATAGGTGATGTGCAAGAAATTGTGCTGAAAGACCGACTAGCTATGGCGAGTGATGGTATCTTTACAGTTATTGCAACAGTTAATCGTAAGACAGGAAAGCTTGTGACGAGCCCAGACATTATTAGTCGCGGCTTTATATACGTAAAAGACAATGAAGAACTTATGAATAGCTCTCGTCAGATTGTTAAAAACATCTTTGCCAAACGTAACCCTCGTACACCACCAAATTCACCAATTGTGAAAGCGCGTATGCGCGATGAGCTCAGTAATTTGCTCTATAAGGTTACTAAGCGTTCACCAATTGTTCTGCCCGTAGTTATTGAAGTGTAATATTACTTGACCAAATAGTATACTTTGTAGTATAGTACTTTAGCTTTTGTGTACGTTAACTCGACCGATACAGTGACTGGAGTCAGTATGGCTATTCAGCGAAGCGCAGAATACACCAAGTATGTGTTAGATGTCTTTAAGTCGTCTGATGATGAGCTAAGAAATCAACTCGAGATTGTACAAAACCGTAACGAGCCAGATGCAATTTTTGTTAGTGATATTACCAATGCCGAGAGAGAGTTCTTGCTCTTGCAAGAAGTAGCCTTTCGGCTTGCGTATCACCCGCAAACTCGCCAAGAATTTCATGGTCAATTAACTGATCTAGCGAATGGATCAGCATGATAACAAAGCTGAAAACTGCGATGCAAAGAATGAGTGATTATGAATTGTATAGCTACCGCAACGGGTTACAATCTGAGATAGATGCTCATTGTCATTTGCGTGATGTTTGTTCTCATTTTTTTCGGCCAGAAAAGCTTGCTAGTTTGGCTGAGAGAGAAGAGTTAGTGAATGATCAACTAAAGAACCGCGGACTTAAGACTTTTACCATGTACTATCCAAAAAAAGAGTTAAATGGTAGTTAATGGACAGGAGGCTAGTGATGGCAGAAAAAATGTCTGATGAAGTATTTGGCCAGCAAGCCGAAGAACTACTAGAAATTCTATGTAATATGGATGTTCCAAGCGGTCGGCTTGATCTGACAATGCAAAATCTTAAATGGCTAGAGCGAAATCTAGCCTTTCGCAACCAATCACATTCGCAATTTGATACTGCAATGAGACTTGCTGCAAGCTTGCAGCAAGAACTTCAGTAGGAACACTATCAGACGGCTGTTCATTATATCAAGAGTATATTTTAAGCACTAGTCGTTATTGACTAGTGCTTTTTCTTTTGTAGTTAATTGACAGTTTGGTGTGCTGGGGCGTATTCTAACTGGTACATTCTTAAGTCTTAGAACATAGAATGTTAGGGATACACCAAATAAGAGAGGTAGTGCGTGACTGCATATTCGGAAGATTGTTCGGCGTATCAACGTGTGGTTATATATTTGCGTGGTTGTAGTGATGATACAATTACTGTAATGAAAGCCCATGTTGAAGCTGAGAATTTTCACCCTGACGTTGTGTTTTTTGTTTTGGCAATAGAAGGTAGTATGAGTGACTCAGAATTTTTAGACGCTCTGCTGAATGAAGCAGATGTGCGAAGGCGCAAAAAAACTATTCAAGTTCAAAATTTGGATAGTTAAAGTGTAATAACTTTTTAATACAGACCACTCTTGGTCTGTATTTTTATTTTGCATTACAGCTGGATCTTACCACTAGCAGATTGCATTTCGAATAGTTTCTTATATAAACCACCAGAGATAGAGATAAGCTCTTGGTGGGTGCCACGCTCTACGATTGATCCTTTCTCAAGTACTAGTATTTCGTCGGCATGCTGTACGGTACTGAGACGGTGGGCTATGACAAGTGCAGAGCGTCCCTGCATAAGTTTTTTAAGCCCCTCTTGTACTAAATGCTCACTTTGACTATCAAGAGCACTGGTGGCTTCATCTAGAATGATTAATTGGGGGTTTTTTAATATAGCTCTTGCTATGGCAATACGTTGTTTCTGTCCACCACTGAGCTTGATACCACGTTCTCCCACAAGTGTCTTGTAGCCTTTTGGCAAGTCTTGAATAAACTCATGTGCATGAGCTTGTTTGGCTGCGTTAATTATCTGCTTTTCTGTAGCATTGGCATTAGCTATCTGTAAATTTTCTAATATAGTGCTATTAAATAGCGCAATGTCTTGCATAACAACACCAATATGCTGACGAATCGAATCTTGAGTATAGCTTTCTACTGGTTGACTATTTATACTTATCAATCCGCTGGTTGGTCTATAAAAACGCAGAAACAACTTAGTAAGAGTAGACTTGCCTACACCAGACGGTCCAACAAGGGCAATTGTTTTGCCAGGGGTGATCTTAAAAGAAACATTTTTAACTGCACCCTTTTTCCCGTCTATATAATCAAATGAAACATTTTTAAATTCAATAGATTCCATTTGCTTGAGTGTTACTGCATCTGGTGAGTCTGTAAATTCTGACTGAATCTCTAAGAAATCTAGAAGTCTTGAAGAAGTATAATTAACCTCCGAAGAGTCTTGAATGAAGTATCCAAGAGGCGAGATTGAAGAGGTGAGTGTTCTTGAATACAGGGCAATGAGCAAAATATCACCAGCCCCAAAGGCTTTTTTGGTGATGAGGTATATTGTAATGATTAGAGCAACAGATATACCGATGGTACCAATGAAGTCTCTTAAAAAGTTATAGTTTCTTTGAATTTTGAATTGCTGTAGCCTAGCATTCTTTAGTTTTGAATTAAGCCCTTGAAATTTTTTAATAGTAATTTTTTCTGCCGAAGAACTTTTGATTGTTTCAAAATGTGACAACGTTTCGTTCATTGTCCCAGAAAAAGCCTCCATATATCTGTTAGCCTTTTTCATATAGGGTTTTTGTACCTGCGCTTTTTTGATTGATATAAAGATCATTACTGGTATCGTTATACTAAAAACCACACCAAGCCAGATGTTTTGTAGCCACAGAACTACCAAGATGAATATTGTTGAAGTAATAAGAGTTCCGGCCCACTCACTCAATGAGAATATCCATTGCGCAAAGCCACCTATTCCTTGATTGATTTTTTGTAAAATAGCACCAGGTTGATGTTTTTCGGTATAGCTAACGTCAAGAGAGAGTATTTTTGGATATATTGCTAGCCGCATCTTGGTCAATATTTGCATTCTAAAAACATCTGAGACTTTTTCTTTAAAGTAACCAATTATTTGATCTATTAGCAAAACAATCAAAATTATCCCTAAGAAGATATATATTTTCGTAAAGTTATTTTGGTTAATAGAGGTAGAGATGTTGTTGATAAGGCTTCTAAATAAGAGAGGCAATACAGTATTTACAAGACCACCAAAAATACTGAATAGTATTAGGCCAAATATGCGTAGCTTCTCACCAGGAATATAACGAAACATCTTGAAGATATTTTTCATCTAGTAATTGTAAGTGAATTGCATATATTTGACAAGACTTGTTTTTATGATTTGACTGTGCTATAATGGTATATGAAATGAGGGTATCATTTACATCACACTACACCTGTAAAAGTTCTCAAATGAACTCAAACAAGCTAACTGAGCTATGTTTGGGCTTGTCTGAGAACTTTTTGCTAATAGATTGTAGCCAGCAGTGCATGCGAGAGGGTATAATGGGTTAATTATGGCGAAAAAACGAAAATATACCCGAAAAAAACAAGAACCTACTAAGAAGCTACAGCTTTCTGCCGGTGCTTCTCGAGAGATCATCGCTATCTTGCTTATTATGGTTGCAGTCTTTATAGTGCTAGCAATATTTAACGTGACGGGTCAACTGGGCTCTTGGGTATTAGCTGGCTGTCGGTTTGTTATAGGGCAGTCTATCTATTTATTACCTGTTGCCTTGCTTATCTCAGCATATTTACTATTTAGAACAAGTAGTAAGTCAGAAACAGATGAAAAAGTTAAGAGTAAGTCAAAAGTCACTGAAGATGTAAGCGAAAACCGCGGTTACAAGTATAATCATTTTTTAGGTACCGTTACATTTTTTGTATTTTTGAGTGCAACTTTGCAGTTTATTATGGCACCAGCTAGTGTCGATATTGCTCAAATTGGTAGCTATGGTGGTATTGTTGGGTACGCTTTATATGCCGTTATGTCACCAATTCTAACAAAGCCAGTTGCTATTTTTATTCTTGCAATGTTGATGCTTGTGAGTTTAGTTATTGCTACTAACGCTGGCTTGCGAGAGCTATTTTCTCGATTCAAAAACAATAAACGTGGTGAAGACGACAACGAAGAAGCAGTAAAAGATAATAAGTTTGAAATCAAAACTCGACTACCGTTCAAGGGGACGATTGGTGCAGAAAATAAAGAAGGAGAGACACAAGAAAAGAATTCTGAACCAATTATGTATTCACAAGACAAAGACTGGAAGTACCCATCAATTGATTTGCTCGAAGCAACCTCTACTCAGCCAGACCCGGGTGATCCAAAAGCAAATGCTAAGATGATTGGTGATACTTTTGCTGACTTTGGTTACGATGTAAAAATGGACGGAGTAGATGTAGGCCCAACCGTTGCCCAATACACCCTTAAGCCTCCAACGGGCGTAAACCTTAGTAAAATTGCCGCTCTTGATAGAAACCTTGCCCTTGCTCTAGAGGCTACACAGATACGTATCGAAGCACCAATTCCTGGTAAGAGCCTAGTTGGTATTGAGGTGCCTAATAAGAAAGGTGCGATTGTACGTGTAAAAGACATCTTTCAATCAAAAGAATATGAAGATAAGAAATCCAAACTTACTTTTGTCTTAGGGCGTGACGTTGCGGGTGACATTGTTGCTTATGACCTAGCAAAAGCACCTCATTTGCTGGTGGCTGGTGCTACGGGTACCGGTAAGTCCGTAATGATTAATACTTTGTTACTCAGTTTACTGTATCGAAATTCACCAAGTGAGCTAAAGCTTATTTTGGTAGATCCAAAACGTGTTGAAATGTCTCTTTATAATGATATTCCTCACCTATTAACCCCGGTTATAACTGATTCTGATAAGACTGTTTCGGCATTGAAGTGGGCCGTGTCTGAAATGGAACGTCGCTTGAAGGTTATGCAAGATCATGGCAAGCGTGATATTGGTGAGTACAATAACTTAAAAGATGTCGATAAAATGCCCTACATTGTGATTGTGATAGATGAGTTGTTTGATTTAATGATGCAGGCCGGTAAAGATGTTGAAAGTTTAATTCAACGTATTACACAAATGGCTCGTGCGGTGGGTATTCACTTAGTACTTGCTACACAAAGACCAAGTGTAAATGTAATAACCGGTACTATTAAGGCTAATGTACCAACCCGTATAGCGCTCACTACGGCTAGTCAGGTAGACTCACGTACAATCATTGATATTGGTGGGGCCGAAAAACTGCTTGGTAAGGGAGATATGCTCTTTAGTAGTTCTGAATTTATTAGACCCAAACGAATTCAGGGTGTACTTGTGAGTAATGAAGAAGTACAGGCAGTGACACAGTTCTTGCGTGAGCAACGTCAGCCAGCATATAACGAAGAAGTTTTGGCTCAGGCAGTTAATCTTAAAGGTGTTGCTGGTGCGGGTAACTATGATGCAATGGATGACGATTTGTGGGAGCAAGCAGCTGAGGTTGTTATTACTGCTAATAAAGGGTCAAGTAGCCTTTTACAACGCCGTCTAGGAGTTGGCTATGCCAGAGCAGCTAAGCTTATAGATATTCTTGAGCAAAAGGGCGTTGTAGGGCCTGCAAATGGTAGTAAACCTCGTGAGATATTGGTGAGTGGCATTAATGAGCTTACAGGCGGGGGAGATGAGTAGAGGTGAGTCCAGAAACCAAGTCAGATAAAAAGTCTTTTTTGCATGCGCCATCAATTCATGATCTCACGGTTGCTCAGCTATTAAAGAGCAGACGCGAAGAGCTTGAGCAGACTCTCAAAGCAGTAGAGACACATACTCAAATACGCAAACGTTACCTTGAGCTTATTGAGGCCGGTGACTATGAGCATTTGCCAGACAATGTCTATACTCTTGGTTATGTCAAAAGCTATGCTGATCATTTAGGCTATGATACTGCCCCAATAGTTAGCTTGTACAAAAAA
>Ga0163144_10020842_pt1 | contig 13072 bp, 11 predicted proteins | sample OliLak19BULKMAT1_FD_123175 | JGI IMG/M metagenome (GOLD analysis project Ga0163144, IMG submission 123175) | Freshwater microbial mat bacterial communities from Lake Vanda, McMurdo Dry Valleys, Antarctica - Oligotrophic Lake LV.19.BULKMAT1 | ecosystem: Environmental > Aquatic > Freshwater >...
CAGGTGAACCTGGGGGCCGCCGAAGGACGTGACCGAGAGAATAGCGACGTCCTTCAGGAAAATAAAATACCGAATCCGCCGAACGGGCTGATGCCCCAGCATTCGCTTGGGCGGACGAAACACGCGCGTCAAGTCCAGGTTGGGCATCAGTCGGGGTCTTGCGTCGGGGTAGGGAGTTAACCTCGCCATTGGGCGGGGGTGGCGGCAAATTACGCAAATCCGCCCCCGAAGCTGAGGGACGGCATGAAATTTTAACGGGTCGGTTCGCTGCAATCTGACTGAGTTTGCTCCGCTCGGTCATTTTTGCGGCGCTTCGCAATACGGAGATAAAATCGAGCGTTGCCCATTCAAACGACCTCTTTTTTTCTATCCCGGATTATTTAAACGCGAAGCACCTGGAAGTAACCTCTACCTGTTTTTCATCCGCGTTAACTTAACTCCCTCCATGAAAGCGTTTCTCATCCGGTTTTTAAACCCGACCTCCAGACCCAACTTCCTCTGCCCTTCGTCGCCCAAAAAAGCGCCTAGCCCGGCGGCTACCCGCCCCGTGGAATTACCGTTCAATAACCTGACCGAACTCTCCCAGTTGACGTATATTTTGTAGCAGTTCACAAACTGTTTCGCGTCAGGCTTTGGTTTGAAACCCAGGGCCTGGCGTTTTTACGACCGAGCGACTCCACCGAGTCGCTTTTTTTGTTTTGCCGACGACGCTACTTTCCAGTGAATCACGTTTTCCCTTGCGTGTTTGCGATCGGCAAGGTAGATTGACGCGGGTTTCATTCCAAAATAAGTCCGTTCTGCGAATCAAAACCGGGAGGTCTTCGCCGCTCTGCTATGCATAAAAACCCGTTTCTGGCGGTTTTTCGCCCGTATATTCCCGATAGGGTCACGGATTTCCGCGAGCTGTCGGTGTTACCGCTGCTGGTCGGCGTGGTGCTCGGCGTCATTTTCGGTGCCTCGTCGCTGTACCTGGTTTTGAAAACCGGGCTGACTGTTTCAGCTTCGATTCCGGTTGCCGTGATTTCGATTACCCTGTTCCGCCTGCTCTCGAAATTTGGGTTGAAAGACGCGACGATTCTGGAAAACAACATCGTCCAAACCGCTGGCAGCGCGGGCGAATCCATCGCGTTCGGGGTCGGTGTGACCATGCCCGCGATTTTGATTCTCGGCTTTGAACTCGAATTCTGGCGCGTGACGATGGTTGCCATTTTAGGCGGGCTGTTGGGGATTTTGATGATGATTCCCCTACGCCGCGCGTTGATTAAAGAGCAACACGGATTTTTGAAATATCCCGAAGGAACGGCTTGCGCTGAAGTACTGAAAGCGAGCGCTTCGGCTGAATCCCGCGCCGTTGCCCGTGAGCACTCCGACGAATTCATTAAGGTAGACGACTCGGCCTTGCAAGGCGGCAAAATCATCGGCATCGGGTTCGCCGTCGGGTTCGCGTATAACATGCTCATGCAGGTTTTTTCGCTGTGGAAGGGCGAGCCGGAAAAAGCGTTTTCCGATTCGACGCTGAAAGGCGGCTCCATTTCCCTCGAAAATAACCCCGCGCTACTTGGTGTCGGCTACATCATCGGACCCTACATCGCCGGAATTATGATGGCGGGCGGCGTTTTGTCGTACCTGGTGTTGATTCCAATGATTAAGTTCTTCGGCAGCGGGTTGGCCGCTCCGCTCGCGCCGGAGTTGACGAACACGATTGCAACCATGTCGCCCGGACAAATTCGCGGTGCGTATATTTTGTACATCGGGGCGGGCGCGGTGGCGATGGGCGGCCTGATTTCGCTCGCCCGCTCGTTGCCGACGATTTGGAGCGGATTGAAATCAGGGCTGGCTGATTTGCGCGGCGGCGGAACCACCGCCGGGGGCGAACGGCTGCCACGTACCGACCAGGACCTTTCGATGAAATGGGTCATCATCGGCGTGCTCGCGCTGGTGGCGGCGATTATGCTGATTCCGCAACTTGGCCTGAGCGTCTTCTCCAATCCGATTGTTTCCTTGCTGGGCGCGCTGCTGATTATTATCCTCGGCTTTTTATTCGTTACCGTGTCGTCGCGTCTGACGGGCGAAGTCGGCTCATCGTCGAATCCGATTTCGGGAATGACCGTGGCGACTTTGCTGATAACCTGTCTGGTGTTTCTGCTGTTGGGCTGGACGGCGGCTGACCCGTATTTCGTGACGGCGCTTTCCATCGGCGGCATCGTTTGCATCGCCGCCTCGAACGGCGGCACCACGTCGCAGGATTTGAAAACCGGCTTTCTCATCGGGGCCACGCCGCGCAACCAACAAATTGCCATTCTGGTCGGCGCGCTCGGTTCGGCGTTGGTGTTGGGTCCGTTGCTGCTCGTTTTGAACAACAACGAAACGTATTACCAGAAGGTCGACGCATCCTCCCCCATCGCCCAGGTGCGCGTGGCCGACGACCAGCTTTTCCGCGAACACGGCACCTATAAATCCGAACTGGTTCCCGCCGGAAAAGGGAGAGAAGCAGACGAGGCGACGTACCGCGTCTGGCAAAACACCGACCCGAAAGCCGGACAAGTCGGAAAATACCTGGTCACCCCGCAGGGACATCCTGCTTATTTCGTCGACCCCGGCATTAACGGCATCCTGAACGAAGTCGTTGAGAAAGATGCCGACGGCACCGAGAAAACGGTGAAGCTAACCCGCTACGACGCGCCGAAAGCGACGTTGATGAGCTACATTATCAAAGGGATTCTGAGCCGGGAACTGCCCTGGGGGTTGGTCATTATCGGCGCGTTGATTGCGGTAGTGTTGGAACTCGCCGCTGTTCCGTCGCTGGCCTTCGCCGTCGGTTTGTACCTGCCGCTCGCGACCAGCGCGCCGATTTTTGTCGGTGGTCTCGTGCGCTACGGGGTCGATATTTATTTGAAGCGCAAACTCGCCAAAGAAAACCTGACCGAAGCGCAACTGATTGCCGAAACCGACAAATCGAACGGGGTGCTGATGGCCTCCGGCTACATCGCGGGCGGCGCAATTGCTGGCATCCTGGTCGCGCTGGCCGCCGTCGTTCCGGCCTTGAAAGGCCTTCAGGAACGTTCGGGCGACTGGGCGAAAACGAACAATCCGTTTTTCGACGGTTCGAATGCGGACTGGCTGGCGATGCTGCCGTTTCTGGGGCTGGCGATTGTGCTTTATTACGTTGGGCGTGAAATTCTATTGAGCGGGAAGGCGCGGAGGTAGGTTTTTTAACCAATCGGAAAGCCGGGTCTGCCGGAGTGGGTGGGAACGAATGGCGCCCAAAAAATTCGTAGCCTGGCTCGTCAACCAAGAGAAACCCCCTCCTGCGTAAGAAGAAGGCAAGTAAAGGCCACGATTTTCCCAAGCCCACAACCGATGCATTAAATGGATTTTCAATGGGATAGCGGCAACATGAAACACGTACTCAGCGACCACCCTGAACGCGAAAACACGGTCGAAGAAGTGGAGAGCTTGTTTCGTGACCCACACTTCAGGGACGTTCCTGACCGCACCGATGGCGAAGAGCAGCAGTACAGCGGGGTAGGCGTTGGAAAGATGGTGTAGCGAAACACGTTGTTTTTGGCATCAGAAACGGGCAAATTCGGCCCATCACCTGCCGACCTGCTTCCCCCAAGCAGCGTAGGAAGTACGAAGAATTCCGCAACCAAACGCAGCACAAACATGGCTAAGGTTATCAAGAACAAGCACACTGCTCAGGAAATGGCGAAAATCGCCGACCGCTGGGCCGCTCACGAGGGCAAGTACCTGACACTGGCCGAGACCCTAGTCCATGCGGCCGCTCAAGAGCATGAGGAGTCGAAGGGGGAGGCCCGAGCGGAAAAAAATGTTAAATTCACCACGGAGCCGGTTTAGTTTGGCCAACGTCCTTTGGCATCTCGGACGCGGTTCCGTTGCACCCCGATTGCAAACCGGGGGCGTGCATGGAATCCATAAAAAATTTATTTTCAAAAATCTTATGGCAAAAAATCGAGATGATTTTACTCGTAAAACTATAGAAATACTTGCTAAAAGAGTTGGTTATTTGTGCTCAAACCCAAAATGTAGTAGAAGCACAATTGATCCGAATGAGAATCCTGAAAAAGCGACGATACTTGGAATAGCATCACATATAACTGCGGCTTCAAAGAATGGGCCAAGATTCGATGAAGGTTTATCACAAGCCGAAAGAAAAAATATTGATAATGCTATTTGGTTATGTACTCTTTGCGCCCCAATTATTGACAAAAATCCAGACTCTTTCCCAGCGCCATTACTGAGGGAATTGAAAGCAACTGCTGAAAATGACGCATCAATGAGATTATTCCAGGAGCATAAAGTGAAGAGCTCACCATTTATTGAAGCAGATTTAATCTGGAGTTCTTTCGGAAGATTGGCACAAGATTATAGCCCTAAAACTTCTGAAGTTTTTGATTATGGCAGTAATCTTCCAGTTTATTATTGGAAGTTAATTTGGGGTTTTCCAATTACAATTTATAACAACTCAAAATATCACGCTTATAACATTAAAATAGATTCAATTGGAGAAAAAGAATTTGATTCTATTGATAAACTTGAACGAATTAACAATTTGCCACCATTTCAAAAAATAGATTTAGAGGCAAAATATACAGAATATTATGAGGGAACATCTATAGAATTAGATAATTTATTTTCAACCAAAATTATTCCAGAAGCCATAACTGGGGCAATCTTAAAAATATCATATTTTGATGAATCAAGAGAAAACGAATTAGTAACTGTTTCAGAAATAGTAACAGACAATTTTATCAACAGTAGAAAGTAATGCCAAGCCGTCCGACGTTGCAATCGTCGGACGCCCAATGCCCATAGTTTGCAACTGCAATTTTAGCAAAAAACTTCACTTTTGTCCGCGTCACAGACGCGGATGCCTGAGACAAGTGTTTACAAAGCCCTTACTTCCCCCTAACCACTCCCCACCTTCTCCCTCGGCAATTCCTCCACTGTGCCGTTTTTTCCGCCGTGCGAATCCGCATCGCTTGTGCGAATCCGCACGTTTTTCCTCCTTAGGAATTTAGTTAATTATTTGATTTAAAACAACTTACCTTCTGGTACAGCATTCGCATCCAAATTGGGCAAACCCAACGCCCAGATGGATCGCGAACTTGCTCCCGAACTTACCCAACGGATCCGCCGCAACCGGCTGCTGCTGCTTTTACTGGCAGCGGGTGGCGTGGTGACGGTGGTATTGTTGTTTCGCAATTCGCTGAAAACGTCCATCGAGGCCGCTAAAATTCGGGTGGTCACGGCGGAGACCGGCCCGGTCGAAAATACGCTCAGCGCCACGGGCGAGGTGATTCCAGCCTTTGAGCAGGTGTTGACGAGTCCGATTCGGGCCAGCATTCGACGGGTGTTGTTTACGCCCGGCGCGCGAGTGAGGCCCGGCCAGCCGCTGCTCGAACTCGACAAATCGCTGAGTGAAATCGAAGTGGAAAAAGGCAAGGACCAACTGGCCCTGAAGCGCAACGGCATCGAACAGTTGCGAATGAAGCTGGCCAAAGAACTCGCCGATGCCGAGCTGAACGACCAGATTAAATCCCTGAACATCAACCGCTTGAAAGCGGACTTGGAAGACACCCGGCGTTTGCAAAAAGTCGGTGGCCGCACCCCGGAAGACGTCTCTCAGGCCGCCGACAAACTGCGCATCGCCGAACTGGAGAAAAAGCAGTTGGAAAACGGCCTTGCCTACAGCCGGAATTCGATGAGCGCCAGCCTGCGCCAGAGCGCCCTGGAAGCCCAAATCGAAGCCCGCAGCCTCCAGGAGCTGGCCCACAAACTGAAGCAAGCCGACATCGTGGCCGACCGGGCGGGCGTGCTGACCTGGGTAAACGAAAACATCGGGGCGACCGTCAGCGAAGGGGAAACTCTGGTCAAAGTGGCCGATTTAGGCTCCTTCAGGGTTGAAGGTTCCTGCGCCGACGTGTACGCCGAGCAGGTGAAGGCGGGCTTGCCGGTGCTGGTGAAAGCCAACGAAACCGTGTTACGCGGTGAAATCACCCAGGTGAAACCAGCGGTAAAAAACGGTGTGGTGCAGTTCGTCATTCAACTCGACGACCCCCGGCACGCGGCCCTGCGGCCCAACCTGAAAACGGAGGTGTTCGTGGTGACGCAACGCTCGGCTCGGGCCGTGCGGGTGCCCAACGGACCGGCCTTCAAAGGTAAGCGGAGGCAGTTGGTGTTTGTGCTCGCTGCCGATGGACGGACCGCCCGGCGGCGTGAGGTGGAGGTGGGTCTTTCCAATTTTGATTTTGTGGAACTAAAAAGCGGTCTGCAAGCGGGCGAACGCCTCATCGTGAGCGATTTGAGCGAGTACGAACACGTAGACGAACTCACGATTAACCCCGCCAAGCCATGAAGTTGACTCAACGAATGCATCCGGGTTTTGCGGATCGCAAGGGGTCGTCATGCCGAACTTGTTTCGGCATCTTCCCCTTCCCAGTCAACCTGCTTGCCGGTAACCAAGTAGTCGTCAGTAGGATGGGAAGATGCCGAAACAAGTTCGGCATGACGTACCTGCTGGTTATTTTAAACCACATTGCCTTCGCCCAAACCCGCGCCATCACCTTGGCCGAAGTGGTCGAACTAGCTCAGAACCAATCTATACCGGCCAAGCGGGCCGCAACCCAGAAGCGCACGAATTACTGGCAGTACCGTTCGTTCCTGGCCGATTTCAAACCCCAACTCAGCCTGAACGGCACCTTACCCGGCTTCACTCGCTCGTTTGTGGAAGTCCAGCAGCCCGACGGCACGATTGCCTTTCAGCCGATTTCCAACAACAACTCGCTGCTCAACCTGTCGCTCAGTCAGAACATCGCCCTGACCGGCGGGACTATTTTCGTCCAGCAACAACTCCAGCGTTTCGACGATTTTGAGCGAAAAAATACGCCTTACAACGGCATTCCCTTCGGCGTTGGGCTGTTCCAACCCCTGTTTCGCTTCAACCAAATGAAATGGGACCGCCGCACCGAGCCGTTGCGCTACCAGGAAGGCAACCAGCAAAGCACCGAAGCCCTGGAGCGGGTAGCCCTCAACGCCACGGGGTTGTACTTCGACCTGCTGGTGGCGCAGGTGAACCTGCAAATCGCCGAGGTAAACCGGGCCAACAACGACACGCTGTTTCGGGTGGCGCGCGAAAAACTGGCCCTGGGTCGGCTCAGTCAGAACGATTTTTTGCAACTGCAACTGGGCTTTTTAACGGCAAAAAAAGACCTCGCTTCCGCTCAGCAAGCCGCCGAAGTGGCCTCACTCAAACTCCGAACCTACGTCGGCTCCCGAGACGAACAACGACTCGAACTCGTCGTGCCCGGCGCGGGGGCCGTGGTAGAGGTGGAGTTGAAAAAAGCCATCGCCGAAGCGTTCGCGAACCGCTCCGATGCCATCGCGTTCCGCCGCCGCCTGCTCGAAGCGGAGCGTGACGTAGACCGGGCCACGAAGGAAAACGGCTTCAACGCCAGCCTGAACGCCAATTTTGGGCTATCGAACCGGGGTGCCCGACTCAGGGACGTGTACGTGCGGCCCCAGGATCGGGAGTTCGTGGAAATTCAGTTTACGCTGCCCATCCTGACCTGGGGCCGGGCACAGGCCCGCACCGAAACCGCCCGCGCCAACCGCCAACTGGCGGAGCAAACCGTGGAGCAGGACAAGCTGACGTTAGAGCAGGAAATTTACACGCAGGTGACGCTGCTGGCCATGCTTCGCGAGCAGGTAGCCCTCACTGCCGAAGCCGACGGCATCGCCCAGCAGCGCTACCAGATTGCCCAGAACCGATTCATCCTCAGTGACCTGAGCGTGACCGACCTCGGCATTGCCACCCAGGAAAAAGACCGCGCCCGCCGCGATGCCATTATCGCCCTGCGCGACTACTGGCAGGCGTACTACTCGCTGCGACTCCTGACGCTGTATGATTTTGAAACGAACCGGAAAATTGGAAACTAACACTTAACCCGTCATGCCGAATTTATTTCGGCATCTTCCGCTCGGCCAACCGACGACTTGGCTACAAGAAACCAGGTCGGGTTGAAAAGGGAAGATGCTGAAACAAGTTCAGCATGACGAAAACCCTGAATTTTTGCCATGCTACACCTCAAAAACATCGAAAAAGTCTACCGCACCAGCACGATTGAAACGCTGGCCCTCAACAACATCAACCTTGCCATTAAAAAAGGCGAGTTCGTGTCGGTGATGGGGCCGAGTGGATGCGGCAAAAGCACGTTGCTCAACATCATGGGCCTGTTGGACGAACCCTCGGAGGGCAGCGTCGAACTCGATGGTCAACCCGTAGCGAGCTACCGCGACCGGGAACTGGCTCGGCTGCGCAACCAGAAAATTGGGTTTATTTTCCAGAGTTTCCACCTCATCCCTGACCTTTCGGTGCTCGACAACGTGGAAATTCCGCTGCTTTACCGCAGTCAGAACGGCAAACCACGCAGCGAGTACGCCCGCGAGGCACTCGAAAAAGTGGGCCTCGCCAACCGGGTGAAGCATTTTCCGCGCCAACTCTCCGGCGGGCAGAAGCAGCGCGTGGCGATTGCCAGGGCTATTGTTGGGAATCCTGAACTCATCCTGGCCGACGAACCCACCGGCAACCTCGACAGCGGGATGGGCAACGAAATCATGAACATTCTTGAAACCCTAAACGGGGGCGGAGCTACCATCGTGATGGTCACGCACGACGAACAAATGGCCAAACGCACCCACCGGCTTATACGGCTTTTCGACGGAACGCAGGTGTCGTAAAAATTCCCCCTTTGAAGGGGGTTAGGGGGATGTTGGCTGGCCGAGCGAGCACATCCCCCTCCCCCCACGAACCCCACACGCCCCCCTTCAAAGGGGGAATAACTTACCCCGATATGCTCACCAACGCCATCAAAATCGCCTGGAAGGTGCTGCTTCGGCACCCGTTTTACACCTTCATCACGCTGTTCGGCATTAGCCTCACGCTCACGGTGCTGATGGTGCTGACCTCGTTTCTCGACCACCTGCTCGCCCCGCACTACCCCGAGCACAAGCGCGAGCGGATGCTGTACATTTCGCGGGTGGCCCTGCGCGACTCAGCGCGTCAGTCGTCGCGGACGGGGCCGGTCAGTTTCCGGTTTATCGATACCTACGTCAAGACCCTCAAAACGCCCGAAAAAGTGGGCCTGACCACGTTTTTTGGTTTTGCCAACTCCTACGTCAACGGCAAGCGCATCAGTTTGCAAACCAAATTTACCGATGCCATTTTCTGGGAAGTCACCGATTTTGAGTTTCTGGAAGGAAAGCCCTACAATGCCCAAACCATCGCCCAGGGCCATCAGGTGGCCGTGATTACCGACGACCTCAAACGGCAGTATTTTGAGGACGAAACCGCCCCGGCGGTGGGAAAAAACATCGATGTGGACAACGTGCGTTACCGGGTCATCGGCGTGGTGCGGGCCGCGCCCGTGACCCGTCCCACTACGGCGGGCGACATTTATTTTCCGTACACCGTTCCCAAAAGCAATTATCAATCGGAGGGGCTGTCCGGGAGCTATGTGGCTTTAATCCTGGCCCGAACCCCCGCCGATTTCGGGGCCATCAAAGCCGAGTTCGATGGCGTAGTAAGCCGGATTCCCCGGCCCGTTTTGGAGGGTGGAAACAAATACGTCGTAGTTGAAACGGCTGCCAGCACCTACCTCGAAAGTTTGTTAAGCAACTTCTTCGAGGCTCAGGCTACTGCCATTTTCTTCTCGGTTGTTGGCCTCTTCATGCTCCTGTTCATGGCGCTGCCCGCCATCAACCTCGTCAATGTCAACGTGAGCCGGATTATGGAGCGGGCCTCCGAAATCGGCATCCGTAAGGCATTTGGGGCACCGGCCCGCACGCTGGTCTGGCAGTTCGTGGTTGAAAACCTGTTCATCACCTTCCTCGGCGGGGCCATCGCGCTGTTGCTTTCGGGAGTTATTATTTGGTTTATCAACACCTCCGGCTGGATTGCCCGCGCCGATTTGACCATCAATTTTGCCGTTTTCGCTTTCAGCGTACTGGTGTGCGTGGTGTTCGGCCTGCTATCCGGTGTCGTCCCGGCGTTCCGCATGGCGAAACTTCCGATTGCTGAAGCGTTGAAATCAAACGGGTAGTGAATCGTGGCAGGTGCCTTTCCATTCTTCATTGTCCATTCTCCATTCATCTCCCATGTTCAAGCACCTCTTCCGATTGATGTGGAACAAAAAACGCAGCCACGTGCTGCTCATCGTTGAAATCCTGGCGGCCTTTCTGGTGCTGTTCGGCGTGACGAGCCTCATCATTTACAACCTCCGCAACTACCGGGAACCCCTTGGTTTCAACTACGAAAACGTTTGGGTTCTCCAGTTCGACTCCCGTAATCAACCGGATTCGATTGCTTCTGAAACAATGCGCTTGCTAAAAACCCGTGCGTTGGCGTACCCCGAAGTAGCCTCCGTCAGCTTATTTAGCAGTAATTCTCCGTTTTCGATGAGCACTTCGAACGGCTCGATGAGCCGTGGAAAATCGACCGTCCAAAGCAATCAATTTATCACCGACCGCGACATGGTTCGTGCCCTGAATGTCTCCGTCGTGGAAGGACGTTGGTTTAACGCTTCCGACGAAGTGCCGGATGCCCGCACGCTCGTTATCTATCAACCAATGAAAACAGCCCTGTTTGGCGACGAGAAAGCCGTGGGTCAGTACCTGGTTTTTGGTGATGCTACCAAAGCTGAAAACCAAAAGAAATACCGGGTCGTGGGTGTAGTTGGTAATTTTAAAGGCGGCGGCGAATATCAAAAAAATGAGCCGGGTGTTTTTCAAATCCCTCCACGCAACCATTGGCTCCGCACGTTGCTTTTGAAAGTGAAACCGGGAACCGACGCCAACTTTGAAGCCCGCCTGACCCGCGATTTTGGCGCGATCACGAAAGACTGGAACCTCGACGTATCGTACCTGGAAAAACAGCGTCGCAACGCCCACAACCTCACCCTCGTGCCGGTCATTATCTTTTTGATTGTCAGCGGTTTCCTGCTCATCAACGTCGCCCTAGGCCTCTTCGGCGTGTTGAATCTGAGTATCGCCCGACGCCGGAGTGAAATCGGTGTCCGGCGGGCGATGGGGGCCACAGCGGGGGCGATTACGCGACAATTCGTTGGCGAAATCTGGGTGCTGGCTACCTTTGGGCTGCTCATCGGGCTGTTGTTCGCCGTGCAGTTTCCCTTGCTCAACGTCTTCGACCTGGAGGCGGGCGTATACCTAACGGCCATCGGCGTGTCAGCGGTGGTTATTTACGCGATTGTGACCTTGTGTGCGCTGTATCCAAGTCGGCAGGCGGCACGAGTGCAGCCGTCGGTGGCGTTGCACGAAGAGTGAAAATGCCTGGCTGGAAGTACCCGCCTGGAAGTACCCCCAACCCCCTAAAGGGGGCTTTTCATAGCTGGAAAATTTCAGGCAGGTAGCCCCCTTTAGGGGGTTGGGGGTACTTCCAGGCGGGTACTGCCGTTCAAATACTTAAATTAAATGCTCCTTCTCATCGACGACGACAGCGCCGTGCTAACCTCCCTCTCGCTGTTACTACGAAAGGAAGGGTTCGACGTAAAAACCGCCGATACCCCCGAAGACGCGCTGGAATGGATGGACGAGCAAACCCCCGAACTAGTGCTGCTCGACCTGAATTTCAGCATCGAAACCTCGGGCCGCGAGGGCCTGCGCACCCTCCGGCGTATTCGCAGCCGCTTCCCGGCCCTGCCGGTGATTCTCATCACGGGTTGGGGTAGCATCGATTTGGCGGTGGAAGGGATGAAGGCGGGCGCGAAGGATTTTATCACCAAACCCTGGCAAAACGACTACCTTTTGCAATCGGTTCGGACGGCGATTGAACTGACCCGCCAAGCCTCGGAATCGCCGAGTCGCCAGAAGCTGAACCGGCAATTTCTACTCGACAACATCATCGGCGAGGACCCGAAGTTGCTCGACATCCTGGCCACCGTGGGCCGCGTGGCCCCGACCGACGCCCCGGTGCTCATCACCGGCGAGAGCGGCACGGGCAAGGAACTCGTCGCCGAGGCAATTCATCAAAACAGCCAGCGCCGCGCCCGTCCCTTCGTGAAGGTCAACCTGGGCGGCATTTCCTCGACCCTGTTTGAAAGTGAACTCTTCGGCCACGTGCGCGGAGCCTTCACCGATGCCAAAACCGACCGCGTGGGGCGCTTTGAACTGGCCCACAAAGGCAGCATTTTTCTGGATGAAATAGGCGACCTCGATCCGGCCAGTCAGGTCAAACTCCTGCGGGTTCTGCAAGACCGGACGTACGAACCACTCGGCAGCAGCCGCTCCAAAACCGCCGACGTGCGCGTGATTTGCGCCACCAACCGGAATCTGGAAGAAATGGTCGCTCAGGGCAGTTTTCGGGAAGATTTATTTTACCGCATCAACCTCATCACCGTGCGCCTGCCCGCCCTCCGCGAGCGCCCCGGCGATATTCCCCGGCTGGTTCAGTATTTCGTGGACAACCTGCAAATTATCTACGGTCGGCCCGATTTGCGCGTCAACCCGGCGGCGTTGAAGTGGCTCAAACAGCTTCCCCTGCCGGGCAACATCCGCCAGTTGAAAAACATGGTGGAGCGTACTGTGCTGCTGGCCCCGCATGACGAACTGCAAGTGGCTGATTTCGAGCGGCACGTTTCATCCGGCGCGGGGCTGGGCACGACCCGCCTGCCCGACGTCGGCGCGGTGTCGCTCGAAGAAATGGAATTTCAGATGATTCGCCGGGCGATGGAATTTCACCAAAACCGCGTGGCCAAAGTGGCCCGCGCCCTGGGCATCACCCGCTTCGCGCTGTACCGGCGGCTGGAAAAGTTTGGGATTCCGTACAATTCTGACGATTAATAGATTCGTCACGCTGAACTTGTTTCAGCATCTTCCCCTCGAACTGCCAGGCTACTTTACAGATAACAAACGACTCGGCTGTTTAGCGGGAACATGCTGAAAAAAGTTCAGCATGACGGCCACGATTGATTTATGACCCTCCCCTTCCGCACCCGCTACCTGCTTTACATCGGGGCCGTTCACGTCGTGTTGGTGG
>Ga0163144_10020844_pt1 | contig 13071 bp, 16 predicted proteins | sample OliLak19BULKMAT1_FD_123175 | JGI IMG/M metagenome (GOLD analysis project Ga0163144, IMG submission 123175) | Freshwater microbial mat bacterial communities from Lake Vanda, McMurdo Dry Valleys, Antarctica - Oligotrophic Lake LV.19.BULKMAT1 | ecosystem: Environmental > Aquatic > Freshwater >...
GGTTTTTTCCCCTGCTATGAGGCGTTCATTCACCTCATCGATTCGATGTTCAACCAGCACGCAAAGTGGCTGAAAGTAACTCGCGACATTCCCTGGCGTCGCCCTATCGCCTCGCTGAACTACCTGCTTACGTCGCATGTCTGGCGGCAGGACCACAACGGCTTCACCCATCAGGACCCGGGCTTCATCGATCACGTCGTAAACAAAAAGGCCGAAGTCATCCGCGTCTATTTGCCCCCGGATGCCAACACGCTCCTCTCGATTACCGATCATTGCCTGCGCAGCCGCAATTACGTGAATGTTGTAATCGCCGGCAAACAACCCTCTCCACAGTGGCTTAACATGGACGCCGCCATCCAACACTGTTCGGCCGGTATCGGAATATGGAGTTGGGCGAGCAACGACCAAGGCAGCGAACCGGACGTTGTCATGGCCTGCTGCGGCGATGTGCCAACGCTGGAATCCTTGGCCGCCGTCGAGTTACTGCGAAAGTATTTCCCGAAATTGAAGGTCAGGGTGGTCAACGTCGTTGACTTGATGAAGCTCCAGTCACCGAGCGAACATCCGCACGGATTGAGCGATACGGAGTTTGACCAGCTCTTCACCAGAGATAAGCCGGTCATTTTCGCCTACCATGGCTATCCGACACTGATTCACCGGCTCACCTATCTCCGCACCAATCATCACAACTTCCACGTGCATGGCTACAAAGAAGAAGGCACGACGAGTACGCCATTCGACCTGGTGGTAGTGAACGACCTCGACCGCTTTCATCTCTTGGCCGCCGTTATTGATCGCGTACCGCAACTTGGCTCGAGTGCTGCCCATGTTAAGCAAGCTATCCGCGACAAGCTTGTTGCACACAAACACTACATTGCGGAGCACGGAGAGGACATGCCGGAAATCCGAAATTGGCAGTGGGGAGCAACCACATAGTCACATGGCGATGCTCCAGCGCTTATATCTGGTCCGACACGGGGAAACTGCTTGGTCGCTCTCCGGCCAGCATACGGGTCGAACCGACATTCCGTTGACAGAACAAGGCGAACAGGAGGCCCGCGAGTTGGCAGACCGGCTCCTTAGCGTGAGCTTCAGCCGATACGGCTTATGGCTAGGCGCCCAATCTCGACTGGCTGGTGAACGAGAAAGGGATAGCGCCCCACATTGCTGTCATCGACAAGTCGAAACGCGATGACGGCACATTCTCACGTGACGCATTCGTTTATGACAGGGAGCGCGACATCTATACCTGCCCGGCCGGCAGGACGCTGAAAACCAGTGGAAGACTGGTCAATGATGGCACGACGCTGCTCTATCGGGCGAACACGCGCGATTGCAGCCCATGTCCGCTCAAATCCAGATGCTGTCCCGTATCGCCACAAGGTAAGGTGCCACGCAATGTACACGAAGAAGCCCGCCACGTTGCTCGTTTACTCGCCAGGACGGAGGAGTTTGCCCAGACACGCCGGGATCGCAAGAAGGTCGAAATGCTGTCCGCGCACCTGAAGCGCATTCTACGGCTCGATCGGCTGAGACTGCGGGGCCCGCGCGGTGCGCAGTTCGAGTTCACACTCGCGGCCATAGCCCAGAACCTGCGGCGCCTCGGCAAACTGATCGCTCGCCCACCGCCACCAATAAGGGCCGCGTGCGTTGCGTGAGTGTTCCGTTGCGTATTGGTTGCGTCAAGCGTCTCGGCAAGGGCAAATGCCGCCACTCCCCACGGAGCCAGCGGCAACACGGTGCTCGGTATGGCTACCAGGAAACCAAGAGGCGGTCATTGTTTGATGTGCCGAAGACTTCTGCAACAAAATCGGCCCTTTGCGGAACTGTAATCTCTTGCCGTCCGTAGCCGCAAATTCTCCAATAGCGGACAGAACAACTAAGATTCCCCGACCATCCAATCATCTGCGATCATCCAATTTTCATAATGGACTATTTCCAGCAAGATGAACACGGGAACCTTTGCTTAGGATGGGCGTTAAGTATCAATAAGCATCGCGATCCCGTGGGCCCAATAGGAGTACGCAATATGTCGGCAGGACAAAGCAATGGAACTGGTGCAATGACCGAACTCGAAGATGAAAAAGTGAGGAAGAACGACATCCTCAGCAATCGCGATAAGGCGCAAAGACGGCCCGGACAAAGCTTGGATGGAAAAGGCGTCCAGATCGATGAATACAAGGACAACCCGGCCAATCGCCGCAAATCTATCGCCGATGGTCCGCAAACTGATGGTAAGGCCACCGCCGAAGAACTGACGAAGCCGTCACCCAAGACCGACAAGCGAGAGCCGACGGATGCTTCCGAGCAAGTTGACAGGCCCGGTTTCGATCTGGGCGGGTCGACCGGTGAGACTCAAGCAGGCAAAGGTTTGGGACTCGGCACCGATGCGAAGGACGGCCAAAGAAGATGAGCACGATAGAGCAAACACCGCGAGACATCCCAAGGGATCCTGACGGGGTTTCTATCACTGGCTCGCGCAAAACTCGCAAGACCCGCATCGTGCCACTTCCGTTAATCGAGAAAGATAACTCGAAATCCGAAACCTTTGAACAGAGTCCAGAGCGGTCAGGTCCAGATTCCGCTGGAACTGATACGCCAGATGCACGCTTGCCACCGTTGGACAGAGACACACCAGATTGATGGGCACAATTGCTCTGCAAGTGATCTCTTCTGCAGGTAGATCATTGGCTTTGCTGTCAGTAACATGATGAGCCCTGAGTTGGCTCATGCCGCGTAGTACATCCATGACGCCACCGGTGGCGTTCTGAATTTTGCCTTCGGTCTCGTCGCTTTGGCGTCGGCCTGCAGCCTGGCATCCCCGGTGAGCTTGCCGGTAGCTTCCTTGTTATCGCCATTCGCCTGCTTTGCTGATCCTTGACACTGACCTTGCCCGTCAATCTTTTCATTTAGGGTAAGAATTGCCATCGACGCCACAGTCCATAAAAGGTCCCCGCGGCTAATTGGAGGGTGCCACATTCATTTTCGGTATGCTGTCTGTGGGCTTCCTCGACCCGTACCGCTTGGCGTAGATCCAGGTAAATTCTGCTCCGAGCAGAAAAATCTGTGTTGAGTAATAAACCCAAAGCACCATGGCGATCACCGAACCTGCCGCCCCAAATCCGGAAATCACGCCAGTTTTCCCGATATAGAGGCCAATCAGGGATTTACCGATATTGAACAGGAGCGCGGTAAACCCCGCACCGATAAGAACGTCTCCCCAGGCCACGGAAACGCGCGGAAGCACTTTGAACATGATCGCGAAAAGACCTGCCACCATGATAAAGCTGACGGCAAAATTGATTGCCTGCCAGACTAATTCGAGCTCATGGGACGGAGCGTGCCACAATGATTGAAGGGCTGAAATGAAAGCGCTCACCGCCAGAGATGCCAGCAGCAGAAAGGCAATTGCCAAAAGCATTCCAAATGTGACTATACGCCGCCGGATTAGAGACCACAGGCCGGCTTGCTCCTTGCCCGCCGACGTTTGCCAGATGCGGTCCATCGCACCCTGCAATTCGGCGAACACGCCGGTTGCGCCAATGAGCATGAAGACGAGGCCCACAATTGTGGCGGCTAACCCGTCGGTGGGTCGACTCGCACTCCTGACGAGTCCCTCTAGGGCTGATGCTCCATTATCTCCCAGGAGGCTCCGTGCTTGCGCGTAAATTTGGCCCTGTGCGGCCTCGGCGCCGAAGAAAAATCCCGCTATAGCCATTGTAATGATAAGCAAGGGAGCAATCGAAAATATGGTATAGAAGGCAATTGCTGCGCCCATGCTCGCAGCGCCATGGGTATTCCAGGCTAATCCCGCATCCTTCACCAATACGGCAAGCTCCCTTGGACCGAGGCTCTGAACTTTCAATCCAGGGTGCGTTGGCAACATTGATTTCCTTCTGGATTTCTAAACCATCCCGGATGTAACCTCCGGTTACTAGGCAGCGGATGCTACCAATGCCACCTGCGATTTGACGTTTGCCGCAATCCAGTCGTTGAACGTCTGCATGAAGTTTTGCAGGCGCTTGCGCATGTCATCATTGATGAGCTTGCCGCTTCCATCGAAGAGTTTGTCCGCGCCGCCGATATAAATTTCCGGCGCCGCCATGGTTGGGGCGTTCAAGGCAACAAGAGACTGACGAAGATGATGGTTGGCGCCGAACCCGCCAATAGCACCGGGAGATGCACTGATTACGGCGCAAGGCTTATCGTTCCAAACATTGCTGACGAGGGGCCGTGACCCCACATCCAGTGCATTCTTCAGTGCGGCAGGAACTGATCGGTTGTACTCTGGAGTGACGAACAGAATGGCATCGACTGCCTTGATTTTGTCGCGAAACTTCGTCCAGGCAACGTGCGGGTAAGTCTCGTCGTCTGGGTTGTATAGGGGAAGCCCTCCTATCTCAACCAATGCGAGACTCAAGGTTGATGGCGCAAGTTCAATCAATGCATCTGAAATCCTTCTGTTGATCGAGTCCTTGCGCAGGCTTCCCACCAACACGGCGACATTGCGTGGATTGTTCATAGGATAGACTCCTCAATGAGTGCGCCGGGCCACGTAGGAACGATAGAAATGTCCTTAAATCGACCCATCCGAGGTTTTCCACGTAGAGTAACGCACAGCTTGGACTATCGTTCCCTTCAACCTTCCTGCCACGGTGCCCGTGACAAGCCGGTTTGGGCTGACTGGTTCAAGTTCGAGGCTTATGCTTCTGTGGACACACGGGGGCCAAGGAGGAGGTTGTCCGTTGAACGCATCAACGGGCTCGTCAACTACATTGAAACGATACAGAAAAATTAGATCATGGCGCGACTTTTTTATCCCGTCGTATTGGCGTTTTTTCTTCTGGGACAGGTTCAAGTGGTAAAGGCTGGCGATTCAGCAGTCCGAGAAGATTTTCTGGAGCTGTGTGCCGACTGCCACGGAGGCGATGCCAAAGGCAATGGCCCGCTGGCGAAGAAGCTCAAAACAGAGAACCAACTGAAATCCGGCGATCATCCATTCCTCATGTTGTGGAACATTTCCCGAACCATTTGCCGTTCAAATATTCCCCGGGGAATTGCGATCAAAGTGACAAATTGCTCAAATACCTCGTTCCGGCGCAATCGGTTGCTGAAGCCATCGCACCGAGCCTTGCAGCGAACAGCGGGATTGCTACTTGTTTGACTTGAGAAATGCGATCAGGTCCGCTCGGTCGGTGTCTCGACTGATAGGTATCACTGTCATCCCCTCTTACAAAGCTAATAGTATCCTGAAGAAGCTTGACAAACGTTGCCTCGTCCCAGACGGCTCCCGTGGCACCAAAAGCCGTCAATCCATCAGAGAAAGCAAAGCCTTCCACGCTTGCCACAGGGCGACCGACGACACCTCGCAGAGTTGGCCCCTTTGCGGTAGCTCCGGCAGGAACCACATGGCAGCCAAAGCACTTTCTTAGAAAGAGTTTCTCCCCTGCCACAATATCGCCTTCGGCCAGGGCCGACTCGCCAAATGTGACTGACATAAATCCAAAAGCTAAGGCAAACTTCACTGCACGCGACTTGGGCATGATCTGTCTCCTCAGGCTGCCGGCACGTAAACGGGAGACTGATATTTCTGGCAGGCGTCGGCAAGGCCCACAGTTGGTGCGGCACGCATAGGCCCGCGGGGATTCTGCGCCCACGTGCTTCGCTGTGCGCGCTTGCACGTTGGTCTGGGGATGGTAACCTGAAGTTATGCTGAAAGACTCATCTCCCCAAGCCTTTGAACGCGAGCGCCGGGAGCTTCTGGAGCAGATAGAAAGCTGGCTGGAAGTGCCGATGCTCGTTCTCGGCTTCGTGTGGCTGGTTCTGCTCGGGATCGAATTCCTGTGGGCGGAGGTGTGGGAGCAAAACCCCTTTTTCAACAGCCTCAGCACGGTAATCTGGATCATTTTCATACTCAATTTCGTCGTCGAGCTGATCCTCGCGCCGCGCAAGCTTGAATACTTCCAACGCAACTGGTTGACCACCCTTGCGCTCATCGTTCCAGCCTTGCGGGTATTCCAGGTGTTCCGCGTCTTTGGCTTTTTACGTGCCACGCGGGTGGCGCGCGGGTTTAGACTTGTCAGGGTTGTCGGCTCACTAAATCGCGGAATGCGGGCCTTGGGCGCCAGCATGAGCCGGCGCGGTTTCGGTTATGTTGTCGCCTTGACCGTAATTGTCACAATGTCTGGTGCCGCCGGAATGTACGCATTTGAAAACGGCAGTCCGGACGGCTTGAACAGCTATGGCGAAGCGCTTTGGTGGACAGCCATGATTATGACGACCATGGGTTCGGCTTACTGGCCGCAAACTCCGGAGGGCCGCGTGCTTTGCATCATCCTGGCGCTATATGCCTTTGGGATTTTTGGCTACGTGACCGCAACGCTCGCTACCTACTTTGTTGGCCGAGATGCCGAGGCGGAAGAAGGAGCATTAGCGGGAGCGAAGGCGATTGCTGAGTTGAAAACCGAAATCACCGCATTGCGCGCTGAAATTAGCAAACTGTCGCGGCGGGGCGGGCGGCAAAGAACTTGACTTCTGTTGGTGAATTGGTGCCCGTTGCAGGCGGCTGAAGAACGTCAAAAGGGCAAGGCGGCCGTCTAAGTGGGGTATCCCAATAAGCTTCCAGCGATCGTTAGACCGATCAAAGATACGGTGCTGGCAGTTGTGTAGGACGCTGATATTGGCTTGGTCGCCAAAGAGCGGGCCGAATACAGGCGATCATCCATTCCTCATGTTGAGGAATATTTCCAGACCCGGTCACATTTCAGATATTCACCGGGGAATATACTTTCTCCCTAGCAGTCGAAATATGCCCGCTTCTAACCACAATGGTGACAGTACGGCCTTTACACTCTTGCAATACGCAGTTACTGCGCCATTGATTGCATTGGTCTCGCGGAAGCCGAAGTCGTCATAGAGGGCCTGGAATGAAACGCTTTTGGTCTGCCGCTGTGCAAAAGCACATTGTTGTTAACGCCTGCCGTATTGCGCTTGTGGTCGGTACGGTACTGAACCTCATCAATCAGGGCGATGCCATTCTGACAAGTCATGGCATTTCCTGGGGCCATTTAGCGATGAACTACCTCGTTCCTTACTGTGTCGCCACATACAGTGCAGTCAAAAATGAGCTTCGCCGCCGAGGTGGGGAATAAGAGAGAATGGTGACACAACCAAAAAACTGGCAATGGTGAAACTGATTTGGAGTGACTGATGAGGCAAGCACCAAAATGTTCGACTTCGAAATTCAAATTTGACGGGACACTGCGGTCGCGCTCACCAGCGCGCAATCCGATTAGCACCGACCGCGCCGAGTATGGCAAGAATTCCAACAGCAATTGTGTACCATATGGCGACAAACAACGGCGAGTCATCGTTGCATTGGGCGGCATAAGAGGTAGCAGCGATCCCACCAGCAAGCAGTCCCGCGACCGAGCCCGCGAAGGCGGGCTTCGTGGGCGCTGTGTAACGCAGGGTCCACAGGAAGACTGCAAGCGGGCCAAGGCCAATGATCGGTATATAGGTCAAACAGACCATGCTGTTCCGGCCAATTGTCGTCGCTGCCCATGAATCTGACGGCAGTGCGTAGAGTTCAGCGACGACCGCCATTGCAAGCAGCGCAGGCGCTATTGCGAGACAGAGGACCTCATTGCGCCAGTTCTGCCCAGGCCGCGACAGCGCGTTGACACAGTTGAATGCACTTACGGCAAGCGTGCCAGTAACCAGAAATTTGAACAGAAAACGAGGCGTTTCGAGAGCCGCTTCAATATCGGACCTCAGGCCAAGTACGGCAAAAAAAACAAGTGCCGCAATCGCAATCGAGATGCAGACCGCCAACAACCAAACGGTTGATAGCGATCTTGCTGGTCCAAGTGGATCCGAAGTCAACTTCTTGATAAGTTCACTTGTATCCATTTTTTTTCTGACCAAATCGCCCCGTGATAGCAACCAGGCCGCGATGGAAGGCCACCCGCACCGCCGTTTCGCTCATGCCCAGCCACTTTGCCGTCTCACTTATCGAGCGTCCATCGACTGAAATTGACGCCACGACGGAGCGCTGGCCAGGCGCCAGCGTCGCCAGCGCATGACCGATGTCCTGGTCGCTAACGGTTTCAGACGCGGGTCCAGCAAATGTCTCGACGATCTCGCCAATTTCGATTTCCACCCGGCGTCCGCGGTGGCGGAAGGCGTCAATAAGTTTGTACCTGGCGATGGCGTAAAGCCACGGCATGATCGGTCCGTCTTGTCGCCACGTGTGACGCTTCAAATGAATTGCTAGTAACGTTTCTTGCACAATGTCCTCCGGGTCTATTCCGCCATGCACGATCATTCGACGAGCCAAGCCACGCACGAGACAAGCTGCCTCCTGAAGGAAATCGCCATAGGCTCTTTCGTCTCCTGAAATAGCGGCGCGCATAAGCCGGGCCAGTTCTGGTTCGTCCTTGCGTTTCAAATCTGCCTTCCTTCAAATACGTCGGTGGACGGCCCATTGTTACATGGCCGGAAAAATATTGTCCAAGCCGAGGGCGGCCAATCACGAAATCGTGTCAACCGCGCGAGGTAACATCGGACCCCTCGGACCGAATTAGTTATTATGCACCCGGTGAGCGGGTGCAGTCCAAACCCATGGGAGATGAAAAACATGTCGACAAGATCAACAGTGGGCGCCGCCATTTTGGCCGGTGCCGTTACCGCAGCCCTTGCGTCCTTTGCAGTCGCTGGTCCGTTGACCGAGGCTGAAGGCAAGGCGGCGATGGCTGCCGGCAAGGAGAAATGCTACGGTATCGCGCTCGCGGGCCAAAACGACTGCGCGGCGGGACCTGGCACGACCTGCCAGGGCACTTCAACCATTGACTTCCAGGGCAACGCCTGGAAATTCGCGGCGGGCGGTACTTGCGCCTCGATTAAGGTGCCGGGCGACCGTAGCGGTTCACCGGAGCCGCTGACACGCGACGTACCGGCATAATCACAGGCAGTTTGCCGGAGAGCTGAAGTCACAATGAACGAATTGGCTATTCCTCGCGTCACACGCCCATTGGTGGCATCACGCTTTCCGGCATACCCTGTTGCTGGCCTCGCAGGCACCAGCTTGAAGCATGAGCATCTGCTCTCGATTCTCGCCGAAAACGCAAGCAGAGGTTTCTTTGAAGTCCACGCAGAAAATTACATGGGTGCCGGCGGGCCGCCCCATCATTCACTTGCCCTCATCCGCCGCGATTACCCGGTGTCGCTGCATGGCGTATGCATGTCAATCGGCGGGCCACAGCCGCTCGACAAAGCCCATCTCGCGCGGTTCAAGGCCCTTGTAGATCGCTACGAGCCTGTGCTTGTGTCCGAGCATCTCGCTTGGTCGACCCATAATTCGACCTACTTCAACGATTTGCTCCCTCTGCCCTATACTCCGGCAACACTTGCCCGCGTTGCCGACCACATCGATGAGGTGCAGGAGGTAATTGGCCGCCCGATTCTCGTAGAGAATCCTTCAACCTATGTGGTTTTTCCGGAATCGACGATGAGCGAAACGGAATTCATCCGTGCGCTTGTCCGGCGCACCGGTTGTGGATTGCTCCTGGACGTCAACAATGTTTTCGTTTCCGCCACCAACCACGGCTATTCGGCGCTTACCTATCTCGCGGATTTCCCGCTCGATCATGTTGGCGAAATCCATCTGGCCGGACACGCCACACAGGCCGATGACGAGGGCGACCTGCTGCTCATCGACAGTCATGACGGTCCGGTCGCCAATGGCGTTTGGATCCTATTCGAGATCGTGATCGGCCAAAGCGGGCCAATCCCAACTCTCATTGAATGGGATAGCGCCATTCCTGATTGGCCCATTCTCAAGGCGGAGGCCGTTGCCGCCCAGGCAATCCTCGACCGCCATTCACGAGAACTCCTGCCCGGTAAAGCCTATGCAGTCCGCTGATCGCCAAGTCCACTATCTCGGAAACCACCTTGGCTATGCGGCCGATTTCACCCCTGCGCTGCTCGCTCCAGAGCGGCCTTCGCCAGCAGTCGTCTCAGGGCCAAACGGCAAGGCTGCGGGCAAGCGATACAACGTTTACCGCAACAACGTCACAGTCAGCCTGATCAACGCGCTGGCGGCGGCATTTCCGGCAACGCAGCGCATAACAGGCGCGGATTTCTTTCGCGCAATGGCCAGGTTTCACGTGCGCGCCACGCCCCCCACCTCGCCGCTTCTGTTCGAATACGGCCACGGCTTTCCGGATTTCATTGAGCGCTACGAATATGCCCAACCAATGCCGTGGCTTCCAGATGTCGCGCGGATTGAGCGCGCCTGGCTTGATGCCTATCATGCCGCCGACAAAGTGCCGCTGATACCGCAGGCATTGGCTTCGATCCCTCCGGAGAATTTGGCGGATACAATTTTTACGCCGCATCCCGCAACGCGAATCCTGCGCTCGCAGTTTCCCGCGATTAGCATTTTTGCGGCAAACCGGAATGACGGTCCGGTTGCTCGTATTGAGGCGACCGAACCGGAGGATGCGCTGGTGACAAGGCCTGGTCTTGAGGTGACTGTCCGCCATCTGCCATCGGGCGGAGCAGCGTTCCTGTCGTGCCTCATCGCGGGCGGAACGCTAGGCATAGCGGCCGCGGCGGGATATGCCGGCAGTTCGCAGTTTGATCTTTCCGCCAACATCACCGGAATGATTGAGGCGGGTGCCTTCACGTCCGCAAATCAAGGAGTTAGTTAACTATGGCCACTAAGCCGCAACGCGAAAGCATCAACAGTAGACGAGGGATCGGTGGTCTCGTCACGCAGGCAAATGCCATTGTCGGCGCAATCGCCCAACCCTCGCTCACGCAGCTTGTTCTGCGTTTTGGCCTCGCGGTTCCGTTCTGGCGGTCAGGAGTCAACAAGTGGGACGGCTTTCTTCAATTGAACGATACTGCCATCCTGCTTTTCAGCTCGGAATTCCAGTTGCATCTGCCAGGCGGCCCCTATCCCTTTCCAGCCCCGGCCGTTGTGGCATTTGCGGCGGGCTCAGCGGAAATCCTCCTGCCCATTCTCCTTGTTTTCGGCCTGGCGACGCGCTTTGCGGCACTTGGGCTTCTGGCGATGACAATCATCGTCCAACTCACCGTGCCGGACGGTTGGCCGCTGCATGTGACCTGGGCCGCCATGACGCTCGGCATTATGGCATGGGGTCCGGGACGCATATCGCTCGATCACTTGATAAAGGAGCACAGCGGCTGAGTTTTTCTCACAGAGTGGGGCGATTTCATATCTGAATCCGAATGCCCGTATCTCAAACGTATTTGTGAACACGCTGCAATAGAACGTGAACACTGGGAAAGCAAAGTTGGACTAGAAATGACGCGACTGAGCCAAGGAGACTCAATTCATGCTGACGCGCCGCAAGGTCATGGGACTGGTCGCACTGGCCGTGTTCGCCCCCACACCAGTATATGCCAGGGAATCTATGCCGTTTACCCGCACCGCGTTCGAAGCCGCGCAAAAGGATGGCAAATCGATATTGATCGAGATTTCCGCGTCCTGGTGCCCGACATGCAGGGCCCAGAAGCCGATCATCGAGGGGCTCCTGGACAGCGCGAAATTTAAGGACATGGTTGCATTTCGCATCGACTTTGACGATCAGGCAGATGAGGTCCGGGCAATCGGTGCGCAAACGCAGAGCACGCTTATAACATTCAAGGGCATCACCGAAGCTGGCCGTTCCGTTGGTGATACTAACCCCGCATCAATAGAAGAATTGCTTGGACGCGCGGTCTGAGTGAATTGATGTTAGGTCAACTCATTCTTGCGTTCGCCGCAGGTTCACTCTCCATCCTTTCGCCTTGTGTTCTCCCGCTCTTGCCAATTGTACTGGGAACAGCTGCATCGCGGAGCAGGCTAGGGCCCTTGGCATTGGGCTCTGGAGTTGTCCTTTCGTTTGTGTCTGTCGGGCTTTTTGTCGCTTTGATCGGTTTCTCGATCGGACTTGATGCTGGATTTTTCAGGGCGTTGTCCGCCGCCATGTTGGTCATAGTCGGTTTCGTGTTGCTGGTCCCTATTTTTCAAAACCAATTCGCTGTTGTTGCAGGCCCTGTAAGTGGCTGGGGGCAGGGCCGGCTTGACGGGTTTTCCGACACCGGTGCCGCAGGGCAGTTTGGCGTGGGACTTTTGCTTGGAGCTGTGTGGGCCCCCTGTGTCGGGCCGACGCTTGGCGCTGCGTCGCTGTTGGCTGCGCAGGGGAAAGACCTAATTCATGTTGCAATGACCATGGTATCTTTTGGCGTAGGTGTGGGCCTTCCACTTGTCCTTATTGGATTGCTGTCGCGCAGCTTATTACAAAAGATGCGGGATCGCATGATGAGTGCGGGCAAAGGCTTCAAGGCGCTACTTGGGGTAATATTCATCCTGTTGGGTGGCTTAATTTTGGTTGGCCTCGATAAGAAAGCCGAAGCCGCCTTGGTCGACGCGTCTCCGGCATGGCTGACGGAACTTACGACGCGATTCTAAAGTCATCAGTGTTCATTTTCGCATGTGAAAGAATACTACTTACTAACGCTGAGATTCCACCATTTATTGACCAACACGTCGCACGGAATGCTTTAACAATTCGTCCGAAATCACGGTGTAGATTGACAATGCGTGGGGTCAACCCTGCCACTTGGCCCATTTGCCAAGCGATGAATGGCTCAGGGGCGCCTCCTTATTGCATTGCCGCCGAACGGATATGTCGCAATCAATTCTGGCCGCCGAATTCCCGATCTCGCATATTTACGGATTTTCCAATTCAGAAGTGAGGGGGGATTGGAATATTGGTAGGCCTCAGGCCAAACCACCACAATGACTGGCACGGTTTTACATCCAAATTGTCTGAATGCCTTGACTGATTCTCCACCATCAATCCGGACTGATGACCAAAAGCAGCATTTTGCCATCATACTGGCTGGAGCCATGCATGCCATCTCAAAAACATCAGATTGTTGCCTCCTGATCGTCCACAGCGAAGCGCACAATTTGCAGTCCGAAGATCATCCCATCATCTCGAGTCTCTTGGAGATGGCGGCAATTTTGGCGGTTCAATTGCATTTGACCAGTCTGCA
>Ga0163144_10020845_pt1 | contig 13071 bp, 12 predicted proteins | sample OliLak19BULKMAT1_FD_123175 | JGI IMG/M metagenome (GOLD analysis project Ga0163144, IMG submission 123175) | Freshwater microbial mat bacterial communities from Lake Vanda, McMurdo Dry Valleys, Antarctica - Oligotrophic Lake LV.19.BULKMAT1 | ecosystem: Environmental > Aquatic > Freshwater >...
ATGGATAGGCACAGCCAGGAACGATGACTACTTTCAAACCGATTCCAAACGCTTTTGAATGGTTGTTGGGTCTTTACTCCGACAATTTTGAGCGCTTGTTGCGTTTGGTTGACGCGCGGTCTCTGGTTCCTGGCCGTTATCTCAATGAAGCGAATGGTCAGCCCGCGCTACTGTTGGATGTGCTGGAACAACAGCCGTACACCACTTTGTTACGCCTCAGTTTGCGCTTCAAAGAATCCATTCCCGCCGAGGATCCGGAATCCTACTGGCGCGTTTACCACGACGCGCGGCAGGCTGAAGTCACGCATTGTCGATTCGACGCACATCGGGTGCGGCTATTTGCGCCCAACACGCCGGCACGCTTGATCGCACAATATCGGCGCCAAATGAACAGCTTCGCCAACAAGTGGTTAGAGCATTTATTGCAGGGTGGTTACCTGCCCAGCGACTGGCATTTGTTGGGCGCGGTTCCAGAGTGGGATCGCGCACTGGTGATCGCCCCGGGTGTGCCTGACGAAGCCGAAGAACGCGGCACGCCGCGTCGCAGTTCGCGGCGCAGCGTCAATTCGGTCTAAATGCGCTTCCGATGACGGACGCTTACCCGCAACGGATCGTGTGTCTGACTGAGGAACCCACTGAGGTTCTCTACCTCATTGGCGAGCAGGCGCGCATTGTCGGTATCTCCGGGTTCACCGTCAGGCCACCGCAGGCGCGCCGCGAAAAGCCCAAGGTGTCGGCGTTCACGTCGGCAAAAATCGATCAGATTCTCGATTTGCAGCCGGATCTGGTCATTGGGTTTTCCGATATCCAGGCCGACATCGCCCGTGATTTGATCCGCGCTGGCGTGGAAGTTTGGATCAGCAATCATCGATCCGTGCAGGGAATCTTGGCTTACACACTGCGCCTAGGCGCGATGGTGGGCGCACTCGCGCGTGCTCAAAGTCTGGTCGAAGAAATGCAGTGCGCGATCCGCACAGCGCAAACCGCAGCGTCAGCATTGCCACGTCGCCCGCGCGTTTATTTCGAAGAATGGGATGAGCCGCCAATCACCGGTATTCGCTGGGTGTGCGAACTGATCCGCATTGCCGGCGGTGACGACATTTTTCCGGAACGAGCGGCTTGCAGCTTGGCTAAAGATCGGATTTTGGCGGACGCCAGCGAAGTCATTCGGCGCGCCCCTGATCTGATTGTCGGCTCTTGGTGCGGCAAAAAGTTCCGACCGGACAAAGTCTGCGCGCGCCCAGGCTGGGACATGATTCCCGCCGTGCGCAATGGCGCGGTGTCGGAAATGAAAAGCGCGATCATTCTGCAACCAGGCCCTGCCGCGTTGCTGGCTGGCCTGCCGCAGTTGACCCGTTTGATTGCGGCAGCGGCATAATCCTGGCCGCGTAGCGTAGTCACCGAATGGTGGACGAGTCAGACGACTTAAAAGTCAAAAAAACATCGCGTTATGGGTGTCCAGAAGCGGTCAACTGAGGTTTCTAGCAGTCTGACGGACTTTCAGCGTGAGATGCGTTGTGTGGCGCAACGGATGGATGCAAGGCGCGGCGCGCAGCCAATGGTTCTTCCATTGGCAAGGGTCGCAACGCTGCAGACGCCGTTGCGACGCGCAACCCGAAGGGCCGGAACGGCTTTTGGCGCACTTACGGAGAAAAGAATGAATAAAACCCTTTCAATTTCCCGAAAATATTCAACATCGCGTTGCGCCAAAAGCGCTTCCGGCGCACTCGCGATGAAAGTCCGACAGGCTGCTAGTAATCCATCTAGGAGAAAAATTAGGATCGCACGGATCGTCATTGCCGCAGTCGCCAAGGCTTCTTCGCAATGATGATTCGGGGGTTCATGGCCTCGCGATCCCAAACTTCACTGTGGACGGACTACTAGTAGCATGGATCTCTGGCTGTTGCCATCTGCTGCACACCTGCGCGGCTTAGCTTTGCCCGATTTTGCCACGCTCTGCGCGCGCGCCGATCCGCTTGAGGCGATTGCGCCAGGCTTGGATGCCGCGTTGGCGCAGGCCTTTGTTCTGCAGCGTAACCTGCCATGGGCGGCGCTGCTGGCGGGGACTGATCGCCAATCATCCACGCCTTGGCTGGCAGCCGATCTAATCCACGTTCGTGCCGAAGTGGCTGGCGCGCGCGTGATGGCGCTGGCCGCCGATCAAACTGCGTTCGATCCGGATTGTCTGACCCTGTTCGAAGCGCTGCGCCCGTGGCTGGCTGATGAGGCCATTGAAATCGGCGCCATGCACGGTGGCCGCGCCTTACTACGGTGTCCAGAAAATTTGGGCGACCCAGCGGTAGCCGCACCCGATGCCTTGCTGGGTTGCGACTTGCGTGACGCGCTACCGGCTGATCTGCGTTGGCAGCGACGCCTCAACGAAATGCAGATCGTCTTGGCCCAACAATCTTGCAATGAGGCCCGTTTCGCGCGCCAGCAGCCCACTTGGAATACGCTGTGGTTCTGGGCGCAAGGCAGCGCCGATCAATGCCCGGATTTACCGATCAAGGCCATGGCGACCACCGATCCATTGTTGTTGGCCCTGTCGAAACAGCTCGGTATTCGCAATATTGCCTTTAGCGCGTCCAGCGACCAGCCAGCATTGCGCGACTTACGCGACCCACGCCGTTTCATTCAAGCTTGGCAATCCGGCTTACGACCCAAGAACGCCATACTACGCTGCGCCGACGGCAGCGCTTGGCGCGTGAAGCCGCTACAGCGTTGGCGATTCTGGCGCGGGTAGTGTGGTGCGCCGTTCGACCTCCAATTCTTGCTAACGAAACCGGGCGTGTGGGTCTGAGGCGGATAGTTTCTATCACTTGTTGACCCGATTCCGCAGAGGTATTCAAAGCAGCGTGGTTATTTTCCAAATCGAACACTTTGGAGGCGCTATTGTCCGTGGTCGAACGCGTCCATTGCGCCCCAATTTATCGCAGGCCCGACCTTGCACCGGACTATCTTTGACACACCCGTGGTCAACACGGTACTGCGCGCCGCGTCAAAGGCTTTTTTGCGCATGGCTGGATGGAAGGTCGAAGGTGCCTTGCCTGAGGACGCCGGCAAGTGTGTATTGATTGCGGCGCCGCACACCAGCAACTGGGATTTGCCATACACGCTGATGGTCGCCTTCGTGCTGAACTTGCGGGTCTATTGGATGGGCAAACAAAGCCTGTTCAAGTGGCCGTATGGCGCGATCATGCGGTGGTTAGGCGGCATCGCCGTAGATCGTGCCAAGTCCAACAATCTGGTCGCGGCATCGGCGCAGGCAATCAGGGATGCCGATGGCCCGCTGCAATTGGTGGTTCCGCCGGAAGGCACGCGCGGCAAAACCCGCCACTGGAAGACCGGCTTCTACCACATCGCGATCAGCGCGCAGGTGCCGATCGTTCTGGCCTACATGGACTACCAACGCAAAGTCAGTGGCCTCGGCCCGGTGTTCCAGCCGAGTGGCGATATTGATGCTGACATGGCAGCGATCAAGGCTTTCTACGCGCCCATCAGGGGACGAAACGCCGCGCAGTTCGAGGCGGGGTAGGGCGCGCCGCAAAGTCAGCGCCGCCCATTGATTCCAACGTGTGCGAATAGTGTCTGTGCGTCATATACCGCCACGACCGGGCTGCCGCGCTCGCTCGCCAAGCCAACGCCAGCCCACAGCAGCAACAGAAGTAGACCTAGCAGCCTGTCGGACCCGTCAGGACCGCGCCTCCGAAAAGCTCGTGCAAGCCGCGCCGGCCAGCACCAAGCTGCTGCAACAGGCCGCGACGCGTGGCTACAACCCACCATTGAGTAGCATCATCAATGTGGCAATGACCAGCGCGGCTTGTGGGTCCATCGCACGCTCAGTGGGTCTGGTAACCGGGGACCCACAGCCGACCCTAACTGGCCCAACCGGCCAGCACGATGATTGACAACAGCACCAGCCAGACAATCAATAGTCGCCACAACAAACGCCGTGCTTCTTCGACGGCTTCATTACGAATCGGTGCGCCATCGGTGAAAATAAATTCTTCGTCATCGATATCGACACAGGCGCGTGCGGTCGCCGATAAAAAACCCAGATCCAAATGCAGAAACCCTTGGCCGTGCGCGCTGTGGTGTTCGCGCCAGGCTTTAAGCACCGCGTCAAAATCGGAGGCCAATGCGAGCGCCAGCGTCATCAGCTGCGCCGGTATCCAGGCCAAAGCCGCGTGCAAACGTTGCGCCGCTTGCACTTGCACGGGCGGTAGTTTGTCTGCCAATTCAGCAGAATCTGCCAATAGCTGACTGAGGCGGTAGGTCACGACGCCGGCCGGGCCAAAGGCGACAAACCAGAACAACGGGCTAAACCAGCGCAGCAAACCAGCGATAAATACGCGATCCACCAATTCCCCACTGCTCACCAGTTTGCCGCTTTTGCCACCCAGAACCTGCAGCGCTGCGGCGCGGTCTTCGGCCGATTCGGCGCGCGCTGCACGCTGCGCGTCCTCATCTAGATCGCGCGGTCCCCAGCACAGAAACAACACCAACAAGCCAAACACAAACTGCAAAAGTCCGTGTAACTGTCCTGATAAAGTCCAGTCGATCAAGGTGATGAGCGCTACCATCGGCAAAATGATGAACGCGACGCCAAATTCGGTGGCCCACAAACCCAGATCGCCAAGGCGCTGATCCAGCCAGCCCAAGTAGGCGCGCAGCCACAAAAACTGCCGCAGCCGCGCCAGGTCCGGCGCCAGTACGCTCAAGCTCAGAACGATCAATACCGCGAGCAGCGCCAGCGCCATGCGCAAAAACTCCCAACGAGGTTTAGGGGAGGCGTAGGGCCAATCGGGCCGCCGCCGGTTGCCCTATTTGAACAGGGAATTGGGTTGAGCACCATCGGGCATCAGGCTCGCTCAAACAGTTCACCACCGCTACGGCCAGTGCGGGCCTCGTACCAATCTTCCAGCAGGCGTGCCGACAGGGATAGTGCGGGCGGCAGGCGCAGTTCACCACTGCGCACGGCAGCCAACAAGGCATCAGGTGCAAACCAAGCGGCGTGTTCCAGTTCATCGCCGTACTGCAATGCATCGTGTTCGGCGCGCGCGGTAAAACCGAGCATCAAACTGGCCGGAAATGGCCAGGGCTGCGAGGAATGGTAATCGCACTCCACCACATTGACGCCGGCTTCTTCTTGCACTTCTCGGCGCAGGGCGTCTTCCAAACTTTCGCCGGGCTCGACAAATCCTGCCAATACCGAATAGCGTTTGGCCGGCCAACTGGCCTGACGCCCCAATAACACGCGCCCTTGGTGTTCAACCAATACGATGATGGCCGGATCCAAACGTGGGAAGGCGATCTGATCGCAGTTGGCGTTACTGCAGCGCCGCCGGTGACCACCCAGTTCAATGCGGGTGCTCGCCCCACAGCGACCACAATAACGATGGCCTTGATGCCAGTGCACCAGCGCCCGCGCATAGGCGGCAAAACCGGCGTCGGCGTGCGGCAGTGACAGCGCCGCTAGGCGTAGATCAATCCATCGATGACTATCGGTGGCTAAACCCTCGCGTGCTTCTTCGTTGATGATCAGGGCAAACACGATGCGACCTTCGCTGGTCCCAAGCGACAAACGATGTTCGACATCCAAACCGGTATTGGCGGCTTGCGCCAGGGCGCCGCTGGCATCGATCAACACCTCGCCACGCGCACTGATGTAAAAACTGAAAGACAGCGTCAGATCGATATCAATTTCGCCGCGCCCAACGCGTGCGCGCCACGCTTCGGAGCGATCAAGCGGAACTCCGGAAAACCAATTGCGTGCGCTGCGTTGTTCGGAACCCATCAGGTCAGACTCGGTGGTGAGAATTGCGGGTGGTCAATCGCTGGCTCAATCGAGCCGCGCGCCTTCTGGCATCTCCAGGAAACCTTGTGGCGCCGGCCAGTAAAACCAGAGCTCCGGTTGGCGCTCCATGGCATCGAGAAACTGCGCGTTCAGCGACTGAACCAGTTCATTTAAGTCATCGGTGCTCGGCAGCAGCGATAACTCCACTTGGCGCTCGTGACTTTGCCAATCTAGTCGGACATTAAAACAGCGCCTAGCGCCGGGCAGTTGCAGGGCTAACTTCATAATGCCGCTGCGCCAATAGGCTTGACGCTGCCCGGGAAACTGCACGCTCACCAGCCCAGTACCGGCGCGCGGTGGCGTATCGGCGGCCACACACACCAAGCCACCCGCTTTGATAGTGGCGGCGATGCGCTCACGCGCGCCACCGGTGCCTATGCCTTGATTGCCGCAAACCACGGCGACCATATGCAGTCGAAAGCGCATGTACCAATAGCGCAAGTAGCCCACGCCAGGTGGCCGTTCGCTTAGCGAGCGATAAACCAAATAGACCGGAAAACCGGCGGCGCGCAAGGTGGCCAGCGCCGGCAAACCTTGATTGAAATTAAAGAAATAACAGAGCCCACCACTGATCTGCAGTTCGCCGTTCTGCACCAAGGGCATGGTTTTCGCCAGTCCCCGCCAGCCCCGCGCGAAGGCGCGAAACAGATCGGCGTGCTCCAACAAAAAACCAAATCGAAAGCGCCGATCAAATTCCGGATCGTCCGGTGCCAAGCCCAAAGTCTGGCGACCGGCACGACTGCCGATCAGTTCTTCACGCATCAACAGGGGGCTGTTGGCAAATCGCCAATACAAGCGCAGACACCAGCGCCACGGCAATAGCATTGCCAGCCCGGGCACCAACCACAAAGACAGCAAATCCTTCAGTTCACGTTTCAGCGCCAGCCACATGGCAAATATCGATGCCGGATGAATAGGCCGCGAGTCTACGGCGTCTGCGTGAACGCATGCGATAAGTCAGGGATTCGAAAAACCGCTGTCGCTCCGCCACATCACTCAATAGCCCAATGCCAGCCCCGAATTGCGACGTGGATCGTTGGCGCCGAAAAAACGCTTGCCGGGTATCACTGCGCCCCCCAAGGTGGGCGCGCCGATCAAAATGGCGGCCAAATGGTTTGCTGGTTGCGGCGGCGCTAGCGTATGTCCCCACGCTTCTAACAAGGCGCGGGTATCGGGACTGAGCGCATGGGTTTCCACGTTGGTCAGATCAGGCAACCACTGGTGATGAAAGCGCGGCGCATCCACCGCTTCCTGGATGTTCATTCCGTAGTCGATCACGTTCAGCAAGGTCAGCAACACCGCGCTAATGATGCGGCTGCCACCGGGCGTGCCCAGCACCATCACCGGCGCGCCGTCTTTGGTCACAATCGTCGGACTCATCGAACTGAGTGGTCGTTTGCCCGGCGCAATCGCGTTGGCACTGCCTTGCACCAAGCCGTACAAATTGGCGACACCCGGTTTGGCGGTGAAATCGTCCATTTCGTTGTTCAGCAGCACGCCGGTGCCGTCGGCGGTGAGTCGCGCGCCAAACCAATCGTTCAAGGTATAGGTCAGTGAGACCGCGTTCCCGGCCTGATCGGCGATCGAAAAGTGCGTGGTATTGCTGCCCTCGCGCAAAATCACGCCGGGTTTGATGGTGGCCGACACGCCTGCGCGCTGCGCTTTAATCAAACTTCGTAGGTGCGCGGCGTACGCAGGATCAAGCAACTCTGCGACTGGATTTTTGACGAATTGCGGATCGCCGAGGTGATGATTGCGATCAGCATAGGCATAACGCATGGCTTCAATCTGGTAGTGCACCGCTTGAGCGGAGTGATAGCCCAGCTCCGCCAGCGGATAGCCTTCCAGAATGCGCAGGATTTGACACACGGTGACGCCGCCGGAGCTGGGTGGGGGCGCTGCGACGATTTGGTAGCCGCGATACATACAGCGCACCGGTTCCCGTTCCAGCGCCGTGTAGGCGCGCAGATCGGCCTGACTCAAAATGCCGCCGCCGGCTTGACTGGCGGCGAGCAGCGCCGCCGCCACTGGGCCTTGGTAAAAGCCGCTCGCACCGCGGCGGGAAATCGCGCGCAGCGTTTTTGCCAAGTCTTTTTGAATCAGGCGCTGACCAACTTGCAAGGGCTTGCCGTGGGCCAAAAAAATCGCCGCGCTGGCGGGGTCGCGCGCGAGATCCGCGCTGGCCTCCTGCAGCGTCAGCACATCGCCCTCGTCCAACACAAAACCATCCTGCGCCAGTTTGATCGCCGGTGCGATCAGCAGCGCGCGGCGCATGCTGCCATAACGCTTGCGGGCGAGTTCCAAACCAGCCACCGTGCCGGGCACTGCGACCGCCTTGTGGCTGCGCGTGCTGAGATCAGGGATTACGTTGCCAGCCTCATCGAGAAACATATCGGCCGTGGCCGCTAGCGGGGCGCGCTCACGAAAATCGATGAAGGTCTGGCGACCATCAGCCAAATGCAGCGTCATAAAACCACCGCCGCCCAGATTGCCGGCCGCCGGATAAACCACTGCCAGTGCATAAGCGACGGCGATAGCGGCATCCACCGCATTGCCGCCTCGCCTGAGCGTCGCTACACCCACCCGCGTGGCGAGGTGTTGCGCGCTGACCACCATGCCGTGTTCGGCAGCCACCGGGGCGACTGAAGCCGCCAGCAGCGCGGGGCTGAAAAGCAAAACCAGCGTCGCTGCGATCACTAGACTGATGCCGCGCGAGAATTTCAAGGTCATCATCCTTTGCCGTGCAACGGCAGGTGGGTGGGTCCGAAAATACACTGGCTTAGGTTCCTTGCCCTGATCGCTTTCGTGGCGTCGTGTGCGATAACCGGCTTGCACGCTCCACACTAGCCGACGATGCTGATGCCTGCACTTACTGACTAGACGCGCCATGGAACATATCAAACACGCTAAGTACCGAAAGTTGATCGAATTCTGCAGTAAATTGCAGGCCGAACCCTGCGCCATTGTGCATCCTTGTGATGTGCCGTCCTTGACCGGAGCAGTCCGCGCGGGTGAACAAGGCCTGATCGTGCCCATCCTGATTGGGCCACAAGCACGCATCGAAGCGATCGCCAAAGAAGCGGGTTTGAATATCACCGGCCTCACTTTGATTGACACGCCGCATAGCCACGCCTCCGCTGAACACGGCGCGCGGTTGGTGCGCGATGGCCAGGCGCGCATGCTGATGAAAGGCAGCCTGCATACCCATGAATTACTCGCCAGTGTGGTTTCTCGCGAGGCCGGATTACGCACCGAACGTCGTATCAGCCATTGTTTTGTGATGGACGTACCCGTATTGGACCGCGTCGTGATTATTTCTGACGCTGCGGTGAACGTGTTTCCGGGTTTGGCTGAAAAGGTTGACATCGTTCAAAATGCGATTGATTTGGCCCACGCGATGGGCAATATGAACCCGCGGGTTGCGATTTTGTCGGCGACTGAATCAGTTAATCCAAAAATTCAGTCGACCCTCGATGCCGCCGCTTTGTGCAAAATGGCCGATCGCGGTCAAATTACCGGTGGATTATTGGATGGACCGCTCGGTTTGGATAATGCGGTGGATTTGAATGCGGCACGCATCAAAAAAATAAATTCTCCGGTTGCTGGATGCGCGGATATTCTGATTACGCCGGATATGGAAGCCGGCAATATGCTGGCAAAAAGCCTGAGTTTCATGGCAGATGCCGATGCAGCCGGCATTGTGCTGGGTGCGCGGGTGCCCATTGTGCTGACCTCACGCGCGGATGATCTGGATACACGCTTGGCCTCATGCGCGATTGCCGCGCTAGTCGCCCGTTATCACCAACGGCGTGCGATGGAAATGCTCAAAGTGGCCGCGCAAGCCAGGCCATGAACACCTCTATTCTGGTACTCAACGCTGGATCGTCGAGTTTAAAGTTCGCCGTTTACGCTGTGGACTTGAGTCAGAATGTAAATGCGGAATACTCGCTAACCGTATTGTTGAAAGGTCAAATTGCGGATTTACACAGTGTGCCGCAGTTCTCCGTACGCGATGGTGACGGTCGCGCACTCGCTGCTCCGGAATTGAGCGCAGGGCAGGGCTCGGCGCTGGATTGTTTGCTTGCCTATTTGCTTGCGCGGGGGCAAAGTTTTGATTTGGTGGGTCACCGAGTGGTGCACGGCGGCGTGCATTATTCAAAGGCGGTGCTTGTGAATGCACCAGTGCAAAGTGCTTTGCAAGACTTGGTGTCATTAGCGCCCCTGCATCAGCCACATAATCTGCTGGCGATTGAACGCCTTGCCCAAATGTATCCCCATTTGCCCCAGGTTGCCTGTTTTGATACGGCGTTTCATCGCAGCAATGCCGATTTGGTGCAGCGTTATGCGTTACCGGATGCGCTGCATCAGCAGGGCATTTTGCGTTATGGTTTCCACGGTTTATCGTACACCTACATAAGCGGTGTACTCGCCAACTACGATAAACGCGCGGCACAGGGCAAAACCATCGTATTGCACCTTGGCAACGGCGCCAGTCTATGCGCGTTCGACGCGGGTATCAGCGTCACCAGCAGCATGGGATTCAGTGCCTTGGACGGCATTCCGATGGCGACCCGCTGCGGCGCGCTGGACCCAGGCGTCATCTTGCACTTGCTGCGCGCACATGGGATGGACGCCGACGCCATCGAAGCCTTGCTGTACCGGCAATCGGGCTTGCTTGGCGTGTCGGGTGTTTCCGGTGATATGCGCGTGCTTAGCGCGTCCAACGAACCCATGGCTGAGACGGCAATCGCGCTATTTGTCTACCGGATCGTGCGCGAAGTTGGCTCGCTGATGGCGGCTCTCGGTGGTTTGCATGCATTGGTGTTCACCGCGGGGATCGGCGAAAACGCCAGCCACATTCGCGAGCGCATCGTGGCGCAATTGCATTGGCTGGGTGTGCGTATCGACGCGAACGCGAACCTAAGTCATGGCCCACGGATCAGCGCGATCGACAGCGCAATCTCGGTATGGGTGATTCCGACCGACGAGGAAAAGATCATCGCGCAGCAGGCGCTGGCGGCGGCGTATGCTGTCGCACGCTAAACGCCTGATCACACTTCAGTTCCGTTCTCGCAAGCGCGCTCTTGGTTCCCACAAATCTAGCGATTAAATATGCCTTATATTCACAATATTGACCCCATCGCACTGCAAATTGGCCCGCTGGCGATCCACTGGTATGGATTAATGTATTTGGCTGCCGCCGCAAGCGCTTTTTTTCTGGCGCGGCGGCGCGCTGATCAAGCGTGGCGTGGTTTCCAGCGCTCCGAAGTGGAAGATATTATTTTCTACGGGATGCTCGGCGTCATTCTAGGTGGTCGCATCGGTTCGGTGGTGTTTTATCATTTCAGTGATTTTTTAGCTGATCCACTGATGTTAGTGCGCGTCTGGGAAGGTGGCATGAGTTTCCACGGTGGTTTGCTCGGCGTGATCATTGCGGTGGCCTGGTATGGCCGGAAAACCGGTCGTTCATTATCTTCTATGTGCGATTTCGCCGCGCCCATCGTGCCGATCGGTTTGGGATTAGGGCGTATCGGCAATTTTATCGGCGCTGAATTATGGGGACACAAAACTGACGTTTCGTGGGGCGTTATTTTCCCCCATGCTTTGCCCGGCGGACCTTATTCGGTTGCTGAAATCCAGAGTTTGCTAGTCCAAGGGCAATTACTTAACGAAGCGCGCCACCCATCGCAGCTTTATCAAGCCTTCTGGGAGGGCGTGGTGTTATTTGCAATCGTCTGGTGGTTTTCCAGCAGACCACGGCCATTAATGACCACATCCGGCGTATTTTTGATTGTCTACGGTATTGGTCGTATCGCAGTAGAATTTGTGCGTGAGCCGGACGCCCATATCGGTTATCTGGCGTGGGGCTGGCTGACGATGGGTCAGGTATTGTCGCTGCCGATGGTCTTGTTTGGAGTGGGGCTGATCTGGTTTGGTTATCACAAAGCCGAATTAAAGACTATTAAGTGAGACTTATGCAGCAATACCACGCCTTACTTCGGCATATACTTGAGCACGGCACGGTTAAGTCGGATCGTACTGGAACTGGCACGCGCTCGGTGTTTGGCTGGCAGATGCGCTTTGATTTGGCGCAGGGTTTTCCGCTCGTCACCACCAAAAAAATTCATCTAAAGTCAATTATCCACGAGTTGTTGTGGTTCATCGCCGGCGACACTAACGTCGATTATTTGCGCAAAAATGGCGTCAGCATTTGGGACGAATGGGCCGCGCCAGACGGTGAACTAGGGCCGGTGTACGGCAAACAATGGCGCTCCTGGGCGACCTACGATGGTCGGGTGATTGATCAATTGGGCGAGGTGATCGCGCAAATCAAAAAAAATCCGGATTCCCGCCGCCTGGTGGTCAGCGCTTGGAATCCCGCTGATTTGCCGGCGATGGCATTGGCGCCGTGTCACGCGTTATTTCAGTTTTACGTGGCGAATGGCCGATTATCGTGTCAACTCTATCAACGCAGCGCCGACGTATTTTTAGGCGTGCCCTTCAACATCGCCTCCTATGCCTTGCTCACCGCTATAGTTGCACAGGTGTGCGATTTACAAGTGGGCGATTTTGTACACACGTTTGGCGATGCACATTTGTATTTGAATCATATCGAGCAAGCCCAGTTGCAGCTCAGCCGCGAGCCGTATGCACTGCCACAACTTCGCCTTAATCCAGCGCGCCGCAATATTGAAGATTTTGCATACGCCGACGTTGAAATCCTCGGCTATCAGTCACACCCGCCGATCAAGGCGCCGATTGCGGTCTGAGGCCTTCAACCTAGAAACCTCAGTTGACCGTTTCTCAATACCCATAGCACCATGTTCCTTTTGGTTTTTAAGCCGTTTGACTCGTTCACCCGTTGGGTGAGTCCGCTACGGGGCAGATTGCACGGTTATGGCGGAGAGATCGAGAGATCCGGCCGGAAACCGCGCAGCTGAACCCCGCAAGAGTCGACTTTGCGAGGGAGCCTCAAGCGACCGCGGCAATCCAGGGACGTTCGCCGCAGCCACCTCCTATCGTCCCCAATGCAATTAAGCCCGCGCGCGCGCAGCCGCGCTGCCTTTGCCGCATCGTATGGCTGTAAATCAATAACTTACAGCGAGTTCACTGGGCGCGCAGCGCGCAGCGTATCCCGATTCGCGCAACTAAGCGCGCCCGCTGAACTCGGCGGTTTCGGTGTTGACCCGCACTCGGGTGCCGTTTTCGATGTA
>Ga0163144_10020848_pt1 | contig 13071 bp, 12 predicted proteins | sample OliLak19BULKMAT1_FD_123175 | JGI IMG/M metagenome (GOLD analysis project Ga0163144, IMG submission 123175) | Freshwater microbial mat bacterial communities from Lake Vanda, McMurdo Dry Valleys, Antarctica - Oligotrophic Lake LV.19.BULKMAT1 | ecosystem: Environmental > Aquatic > Freshwater >...
CATCGTCCAACCTCCAAGAAGCGGAAAATAGGCAAACACTCCCCATAGCTTAACCACTCCGTGGATTTTACACCTACTTTCGTGACGCTCACACTGGCGTAGGTTAGGCTTTCCAGCCTGACAAGCGTGCAACCGGGTTCTGCGGTTCCAACTATTCTGCTGGCGAATTCGCCTCGTCGCGCTATCAGGCTGGAATGCCTGGCCTGCGGCGGGCTGCACTTCGGCTCGCGGGTGGTTAAGCTATGGCAGCGGCGATTCGCCGCTCCGATGGCTTTTCATCCGCAGCATGGAGTCGGCCCGACATGTCTCGCTTCTTCTCGCATCGAAGCATCTTAGCGGCAATCGTGGCGTGCATCATCGTGCCGTCGCGCGTCAGCGGTCAACAGGTGGAAGTCAAGCCGACCGACGACGGCGTGACGATCACCGTCGATGGCGCCCCTTTCGCGTCCTATCTCCTGAACAGCGGCCACCAGCCCGTGATCTGGCCGATCGTTGGCCCCGACGGTCAGGCGATGACGCGGCAATATCCCCTCGGCGAAAAACTGCCGACCGAGAAGGAGGATCATCCCCACCACCGCTCGCTTTGGTTCAACCACGGAGCGGTCAACGGCCTCGACTTCTGGATGGAACCAGACGAGGAGGATGACAATCAGATCGAGCATCGCGAGTTTCGGAAGAGCGAGTCCACCGACGGCGTCGCCGAAATCGTGGCTGTGAACGACTGGTTCAACAACGGCAAAAAAGTCTGCGAGGACGAGCGAACGATCAAGTTCGGCGCCGACGGGAATGGACGTTGGATCGACTTTACCGTCGTCGTCACTGCCAGCGAGGGCGAACTTGTCTTCGGCGATACGAAAGAGGGGGCGTTCGGTATTCGCGTTCCCGGCGAAATCGACGTCGATGCCAAAAAAGGGGGCATGATTCGCAACAGCAACGGCAAGCAGGACGAAGCTGCGTGGGGGGGCGCCGCCGAGTGGGTCGACTACCACGGCACGGTCGACGGCAAGCCGGCGGGGATCGTCGTTTTCGACATGCCCGATAGCTTCCGCCATCCAACGCGGTGGCATGTGCGGACCTATGGACTGTTCGCCGCGAATCCCTTCGGCGAAAAGGATTTCCCGCCCGGCGATACGAAGCAGGGGGAAGTGAAACTGGCGAAGGGCGAGCAGCTGAAGCTTCACTACCGTGTGCTGTTCTACAGCGGTGAGCGGACGCCGGCCGAGCTGGCGGCGATTTACCAGGAGATCAAGAAGCAAGACTAAAAGCCACCGGCTCCGCCGGTGGACGAAGTTGCGGGCGGCCGCCCAATCGCTGGGCGTCCACCGGCGGAGCCGGTGGCTGGAATCGATCTAGTTGCACATCCGATCGAGTTCGCGCAGATAATCGAGCGCCTCATCCAGCTCCGAGGCCACGACTCCGGAGCGTCGCCCGCCGCGATCGCACTGCCCCAGCAGCACCAGATCGTCGTAGTGCTCGCTCTCGCGCAGCCGACGATGGGCCCGATGCCCAATCCTCTGATCCAAGATCTCATGCGCCAGCATGTGATGTTCAATCAACCAGTGCGTCCGCTCGGTGATGACCTCCGCCAACGCTTCGAGTCCCGAGCCGACGTGATCGTACGGGTCGATCCCTTTGCCGACGTCGTGCAGCAGCGCCGCTAAGAGGAACTCCTCGTCATACGGCAATTCATCGCGCGCCCGGTCAAATACCTGCAAGCTGTGATAGAGGGCGTCCCCTTCGGGATGATACTTCAAGTTCTGCTTGATGTTTTCCAGCGGCAGCAGCAGAGATTGGTAGACCTGGAACCGATCGACCTGCTCGCGCGCCTCGACGAACGCCTCCTCGACGTTGAGATCAGGGTACTCGTCCGTCAGGAATTGCTTCAACTCCGCCGCGCTCGCCCGCTCGATCGGCTTGCCGGTGATCGAGCTCTTGAAAACGTAATGCGCTTCCTTCGAGGAGTAAATCGTCAGTTCAAACGTGAATTCCGACTCGATGTGAATGTGCGTGTAGGTCCGCGATTCGCCCTGCTTGCGCACGAGCTTTCGCTCGACAGTAAACGGCAAGCCATGCTGCTCTAGGATGTGGCCCACTCCCTCGACCGAATCGGCGAAGAGGTGGATGTCGACGTCGGAACCTTGCCGTACATGGCCCGTCAGCACGCTGCCGATCAATCGGGGGCGAAACCGTTCGAGGCGTTCCATCATCGCGAGCGCCGCGAGCCGCATCGCGCGGAGTTTGTCAGTTCGCGAGGCGCCTTCGTGAACCCGGGCGAGCATCTGCACCTGCTCGCGAATCTCGGCGTTAGACGGCAAGTCGGCCGGTTTGGTCCAACCATGGCCGAGGCGTTCGGCGGCCTTCCGCTTGGCTCGGTAATACTCAGATTCTTGCCGCTCGTACATCAAGCGCGCGGCTTCCCAAGCGATCTGCTGTCGCAGCTTGGAGTTTGGCATTCGAGAGGCGCCGTAAGCCCAAGTCAGGTGGCGCGATGGGCGGGAAAGGAGGGATCGCGTCAGCGGTCAAGCGCCGCCGAGATCGGGTCATTGTAGGCAGGGCGCCGCGGCTTGGCCAATCGTAGTTGGGAATGCTACACCCCCCTCGTGCGATCGGCTAGAATCAGCCTCGCCGCCGGCCTTTTCTAATCAATTCAAATAGCAACGTGGAGCGTTTGATGTTTCGGTCTCAATTCTCCGTATTGGCAGCCTCATTCCTCCTGAGCGTTTCGGTTCAGCTCGCGGCAAGTTCGCAAGTCGATGCCGCTGAGAAACTTAAGGTGCTGATCATCGACGGTCAGAACAACCACGAGTGGCAGAAGACCACGCCGCTCCTCGACCAGATGCTGCAGAAGTCGGGCCGCTTCGTCGCCGACGTCGCGACGGCGCCGAAGTCGGGCGACGACATGAAGTCGTTCCGCCCGAAGTTCGCCGACTACGACGTCGTGGTGAGCAATTACAACGGCGATCGTTGGTCGAAAGAAACCGAGGCCGACTTCGTCGAGTACCTCAAGAACGGCGGCGGTTTCGTTAGCGTTCACGCCGCCGACAACGCCTTCGCCACGTGGCCGGAATACAACGAGGCGATCGGCCTCGGCGGCTGGTTCGGCCGCGACGAGAAGTCGGGCCCCTACGTTTACTACAAGGACGATGAGTTGGTGCGCGACGACTCCCCCGGCCGCTGCGGCGGGCATGGCCAGCAGCATGAGTTCATCGTCCGCACCCGCAACGCCGAGCACCCGATCATGAAGGATATTCCTGATCGCTGGCTCCACGCCCAAGACGAACTCTACGACACTCTACGCGGCCCTGCGAAAAACATGACCGTGCTTGCCACCGCTTACTCCGATCCGAAGACGGGCGGCACCGATCGCGACGAGCCGAGCCTCATGGTACTCGACTTCGGCAAAGGTCGCGTCTTCCACACGACGATGGGCCACGCCGACTACTCGATGGATTGCGTCGGCTTCATCACGACGCTGCTGCGCGGGGCCGAATGGGCCGCAACCGGCGAGGTGACGATTGAGGTTCCCGAGGATTTTCCGACCGCCGAGAAGTCGAGCAAGCGGCAGTGAGCTTACGAGTTTTTAACGCCCCGATTCGGCCGCGAAGCCTTGAACTCCTTTACTCGAGAGCCTTTGCAAACGTAGAATAGGGGTAGAGAGCCAATTGTTCATATCAGGAGGTTGATCATGGCACACGAGATTTCTAGAGAAACGTTCGAAAAGCTCAAGTCGGATCAGAGTTACGAGGCGACGACGCTGCTCAAGGATTACAAGCGGGCGGTAAAGTGCGATGAGTTAGTCGTCGTCGACGAACCCGACGGCACGAAGTCGCTGGTCGAGTTTAATGAACAGGGCGAATGCTGCACGCGGCCGATGAAGCCAAAGTAGGTCAGGCTTTCCAGCCTGACCAGCACGCCGCTTGGGATCGCATTCGCGTTCGACGGAAGCGCTCTACCGCCGAATCGACTGCGAGAAGTCCGCCCGGTTCGCCGCCGCCAGCGCTTTTGGGTTCAAGTAGGCACGCGCCTTGGTTTCTTCAAACGTTCCGGCGCGCTGAATTAACCCTTCGTCGAAGGCAAGTTGATCGGAATAGCCCGGCAGCAGCACGCGGTAGTCGTACTTCACCCGCTGCGGCTGGATGCGATTGATGTGATCGACCAGGTTCGTGGTGCAATTGTTGGTAAGCGTGTCGTAGAACTCTGGCCGGCTCGCCAGCTGATTGGTGCGAGCCAACACGTCGACCAGCAGCATACGGGTCTGTTCGGGCGTGGCCGTCGTGCGGTAGCGGTAGATGTTTTCTCCGCGGACGTTGGTGCGGACTTGGACCACGTCGCGTTCGTCGGCCAGCACATACATCAACTCGAACTGCCGGGCGCTCCCCTTCCACGCGGCGTACTCTTCGCCCTGTTCCTTGCGCGTCTCGATGCTCACCGCGAGATACTGCGACGGGCCGTCGGGCGGGGCGAACTCGAAGCTCAGCATCGTGTGCGCTAGCCGCGGCATGTTGTCGAACGGGACCATGAAGAAGTCGACGCCGCGCAGCTGGCTCATGTCGTAGGTGCGATCTTCATGTTCGACGACATACGATTCTTGATCGAGATAGCGGCAGTAGCGCACGTTGTGGGCGACGAACTGATTGCCGCGGAACTCAACGTAGGGGAGCACCGCCTGATCGGCTTCCCATGCGCGATAGTTGGACGGCGCGAGCATCTTCGTGGCGCTCGAGCAACCGGCGGCGGCGAGCAGCGCGCAAGTCAGTAGTAGTCGAGCGAGTGCCATGCGCGTGAAAGGAAGAGACGGGCCGCAAGGAGGGCTGAGAGAAGCGGCGGAGTTTAGCGAGCGGGGGCGCGTGGCGGCAAGGGAATCCAGGGTCGTGCTAGCACTTTGTCAGCGGTAAAGTCGAATGCGTTTGGACAGGATAACAGGATCGTGCGGATCGACATGATGTAGAGACAACTGCCGGGCTGCGCTAAATGGCCCGCTTCGCTTCCGCCGTCAAAATCCTGTCGATCCAAGAAATCCCGTAATCCTGTCCAGTCTTTCTCTCGGCTCAACTCTCCGTCAATGCGTCGCCGCCTAAAGCCGGCAGTTGCTGATGGCCGTTTCCAGAATCGCCGTCGCCCCGAGCTGTTCGAGCCGCTCCATGATGTCGATCACCTCGCCCCGCTTCACCATCGCTCTGACGGCGAACCACCCCGCTTGCTCCAGGCGATTGATCGTCGGCGAATTAAAGCCGGGGGTGATCTGCTCCGCTTCGGCGAGCTTTGCCTCGGGGATGTTGTACTCCAGCAGCGACCAGGCGCGGGCGATGACGACCCCTTCAAGCCGGCGGGCGACGCGGTCGGCGATGTGCCCGTGCGGCGTGGCGGGGTTCTGCACCAGCACCGTTTCGTAGCTGCCGAGTTCGGCGAGCACATGGAGCCGATTCGCGGCGAGCGTGCTGCCCGTTTCGACGAGGTCGACGATCGCGTCGGCGACGCCGAGGGCAATCATCACTTCAACCGAGCCCGAAAGTTTGACGATGTGCGGCACCGCCTTGTGACCGGCGAGAAAGCCGTTGGTGATCTGCGGAAAGCTCGTGGCGACGCGCTTGCCGTCGAGATCGGCAGGTCGCTTCACGCCGCTGTCGTCGGGGACGCAGAGGGCCAGACGACACTTGCCGACGCCGAGCTTCAATCGCGTCGAAACCACCGCTCCGCTTTCGTTCACCAGATCGCTGCCAGTGATCCCCAGGTCGATCGCCCCTTCGGCGCACAGTACGGGAATGTCGTCGGTGCGAAGGAACGTCACGTCGATCGGCATATCGCGAACGCGCGCGAAGAGGCTCCGCTCTTGTCGCCGGAAGCTGAGGCCGGCGTCGGCCAACAGTTCGGTCGATATCTCAGAGAGGCGACCCTTGCTGGGAATGCCGATGCGGAGGTTTTCTGCCATGTCGATTTGTTCTTTTTTAAAGCCTAACCACAAAGGCACTAAGACACGAAGGAAGGCACGAAGGGGGGAATGACGGAACTACCGCGATGAATAACATCATCGCTTGGTGCGTTCTTCGTGCCTTTGTGTCTTGGTGGTTAATGTATTTCTATTACTCGCGGGACGCCTTCTCTTCCAACCCAGACATACGGAAGCGGCGGGCGAGTTCGGCCTCGACTTCGTCGAGCTTCACGCCGCGCACCGCCATCAGCACCATCAGGTGGTAGACCACGTCGGCCGCTTCACGGATCGTATGCTCGCGACCCGCTTCATCGGGCTCGGCAGCCGCCTCGACGACCTCGGCCGCTTCTTCGGTGACCTTCGGGCCGATCTTGGCGACGCCGCCGGCGAGCAGTTTGGCGGTGTACGATTTGTCAGCTTCGCCGGCGAGTTGGCGCTGGCGGATGGTCTCTTCGAGTTGATCGAGCGGTCGCATGGCGGCGGGAGAGGCGTGCGGCGTCTTCCCAGTCGGGCTCGCAGACCCCACAATGGAGGGCCACGAATGTTCAGTAATCCCGTAGTTTAAGCCGCCTCCCGGGGCGAAGCAACCGCCGTGCCTAGCGAGCTACCCGCCCTCGATTGTTGGTTTTTGACCGGCGTGACCGCCACCGGGAAGTCCCGCATCGCCCTGGCCCTGGCCGAGCGGCTCGGCGCCGAGATTATCTCGCTTGATTCGATGGCGATTTACCGCGGGATGGACATTGGCACGGCCAAGCCGACGCCCGAGCAGCAGGCTGCGGTTCCGCACCACCTGATCGACATCGTCGAGCCGGGCGAAGACTACAGCGTTGCCCAGTATGTCGACGCGGCCCATGCGAAAATCGCTGAGATCCGTGATCGAGGACGCGAGGCACTGTTCGTGGGAGGTACGCCGCTTTATTTGAAGGCACTGCTGCGCGGGCTGTTCGAGGGCCCGCCGGCGAATTGGGAACTGCGGCAAGAGATCGAACGCGAAGTTGCCGAAGTGGGGAACGAAGCCCTCCACGCCCGACTGGAGCAGATCGATCCGGTGGCCGCCTCGGCGATTCACTTCCGCGATACGCGCCGACTCATTCGAGCGCTCGAAGTTTATCGAGCTACCGGCCAGCCGATCAGCCATCAACAAATGGAGTTCGACGACAGCCGGCAAGCCGAGGAATGCCGGGTCTTCGTCCTCCGGCGGCCGAAGGAAGAGCAGAACGCCCGGATCAACGAACGCGTCGAAGAGATGGTCGAGCGCGGATTGATCGAAGAGGTCGAACAGCTCACGGCGGACGGCCGGCAACTCGGCCGGACGGCAAGCCAGGCGGTCGGCTATCGCGAAGTGGCTGAGTTCCTGGCCGGCGAACGCGACCGGGCGTCGATGCTCGAGCGGATCAAAACGCGGACGCGGCAGTTCGCGAAGCGGCAGGGGGTGTGGTTCCGCAGCCTGTCGGAGTGCCGGTTCGTCGATATCGCAGGCGAAGCCGATGCGGCGGCCCTCGCCGAGCAGCTGGCCACTGCGGGAGCATAGATAGTCGGCCCATCCTGGGCCGGTGTGTTCGCATGCGGTCGCGGAGTGATACTGCTTGAAGAATTGCTCCGACCAGGATGGTCGGGCTATTTAGGCATTCCGCGCAATCACGAACCGGGCAATCTCGGCGAGCATTCGCTTCGCATCCGAATCACGCAGCGTCGATAGTTCGGCAGCCGCCTCTTCTGCGAACTTCACCGCCATGCGGCGGGCTTGCTCCAACGCGCCAGACTCTTCGAGCCAATCGACCAACATACCGCTGTGAGTGGCGTCCGACTCTTCGTAGAGGGCTTGCAACCGCTGCACATCGGGTTGCCCCGATTGGTCTCGCAGCAAAATCAACGGCAGCGTCATCTTGCGATGGGCCAGATCGGTGCCGAGCGATTTGCCGGTCGACTGCTCTTCGCCTTCGAGATCGAGCAGATCGTCGACGATCTGGAACGCGAGGCCCAGCTTGCGGCCGTAGTTGGTAAGCCGGTCGACGGTCGCTTCGTCGGCGCCGGCATAGTGAGCCCCAAGCCGGCAGCAGCAGGCGGTCAGCTCGGCCGTCTTCGCGTCGATGATGCCGAGATACTCGTCCCGGCTGAGCCAGAAATTGCCGCTGCTCTTTGTTTGACGGAGCTCGCCTTCGCAGACCGTGTTCGTCGACTCGCCGATCGCTCGGCAGCCGAACGTCGTTTCCAGTGTGCTGGCCATGTAGAAGGCGTGCGAGAACAAGTAGTCGCCCAGCAGGACGCTCGTATTGTTGTCCCAGCGGGCGTTGACCGTATCGAGATGCCGGCGGACTTCGGCTTCGTCCAGGACGTCGTCATGTACCAGGGTCGCCGTGTGAACCATCTCGACGACCGCGGCGAGCGTGTGATGCTCGTGGGTCACCTCGCCGATCGCCCGCGCCGCTAGCAGCAACAGGGCAGGGCGGAGTCGTTTGCCGCCGATGCGGAACGAGTGCTGAGCGAGTTCGTCGATGAAGGGGTCGGAATGCCGCAACTCTTGCTGCAGCCGGCGGTCGACGAGGGCAAGGTCGGACGCGATCGGCGCAAAGAGGCGGCTCAAAGCCTGGCGTGCGTCGGCGTCGGTGTGGCGAACCTGGCTCATCGATCCATTTTCCTGTTGCTGTATCCTACGTCTGTCGCTGGCGGTTCTGTGGCCAGCCAGCCGGTCAGGCGCCGGCGCCCGGAGCAGTCGGTCGGGAGAAATCGCCGCTTGCTCCCCCCGACTTGGCTTCCAACTGGATCCGCTCGATCACCATGCCGCGGTCGATCGCTTTGCACATATCGTACACGGTCAGGGCCGCGACGGTCACCGCCGTCAGGGCCTCCATTTCTACCCCAGTCTTCGCCGTGATTTCCACGGTGGACTCAATTCTTAAACCGTCATCGCCGCATGGCGTTAACTGAAGTTCGACGGAATCGAGTGCCAGCGAGTGGCAAAGGGGGATTAAGTCGGCCGTCCGCTTGGCCGCCATAATGCCGGCCAGCCGGGCGACCTCGCGGACATCCCCTTTGGCGGCCGGGCCTTGGCAGATCGTTACCAGCGTGGCGGGCAGCATCCGGACGACTCCGCTAGCTCGGGCGACCCGCCGGGTGGCGGGCTTGGCGCCGACGTTCACCATCCGGCTCGCGCCGGCGTCGTCGAAATGGGAAAGCTGGCTCAAAGCGGGGGCGTCCTTGGGGGTCGAGGACGCTCGATCCAGAAGGCGGGAAGGAAGGCCGCTCCCTATTCTAAGGGTTACCGCCCGGGCGTCGAGACGGTTGAGTCCCGAGCAAGTCACCCCGAGGTACTCCGAGGGGTCCGGTTGGCCATGCGGACCCCTCGGAGTACCTCGGGGTGACAGGGCTCTGCGGGGTGACAGGGTGCTACCGCGTGTGGATTTCCAGGGTCGACGCTGGCTTCGCAGCGGTCCGCGGCTCGGCATCGGCGGGATTGCCTCGCTTCAAAATCGATCGGACTGGCCACTCGTGGTTCACCGCGGGCCGGGCGGGCGCCAGATCGGCTTCGGGCATGGCGACCATTAGCGATGGCTTCTCGACCGTGACTTCGGGGGCCGTCGGCATCTCTGGTTCTTCGAGGACCGGCGGCGCCGCGGTGCCAACCTCATTGGTCCGCGGGCCGGTGGCGATCTTCGGTTCTTCCGGCAGCGTCAACCGCTCGATCAGCCACGGCTTCCAACCTGCTTGCACGCGCGGGGCTTGCGTGCGGATGGCCGACCAGAGAGCGCCCGGAAGCGTCGCGTCCGTCAAGCCGCTCGGATCGAGGGCCAGCAGCGAATCCTGCAGCGTTGGTTTCCGCGCGGCTAGCGCAGCGGCGTCGATCTGCACGCGGGCGAGCTTGTCGGCCTCGGAGGTGAGCTCGCCGATGTTGAGGTTCCAAAGCCGGGCGGTCCAGTCGTCGCCGGCTGCGGCGAGCCAACGGCCGTCAGCCGTGAACGCCAGCGCGTTGATCGTCTTCTCGCTCGCGGAGAGGACGACAGGTTGCGGTTCCACGCCGGTCGCGGTGACGCGCCACAGGAAGATCTTGCCAGCCGCGTCGCTGGCGGCGAGCCAGTCGCCGGCAGCGCTCATCTCAACGGTGGTCAGCTGGGCATCGCCCGCCGGCAGGATCAGCGGCGCGGAGTCAGCCTGGATCGACTTCAGATTCCAGACGCGAAGCTGTTGATTGTTGCCGGCGGCGACGAGGTACTGGCTATCGGCGCTCACCGTCGCCGCACGGACGGGGCCGTCGAGTCCGTTGAGCAACAGCGAATCGCTTGGGTCGTTGCTCGTCAGGTTCCAGAGGCGAACCGCAGGATCGCGGACGTCGCCGCAGGTGACGAGCCACTTGCCGTCGTCGGTAAACAGCGTGGCCGTGACATGGCCGTGACGGCATTGGCGTTCGACTGAAGCGGCCGCGGGGTCGCGAGCGGTGAGGTCCCACAGCTTCACGGCGTCGTCGACGCCGAGGGCGAGACAACGGTTGCCGGGGCTGATCGCCATCGCCTGGATCTGCCCGGCGTGGCCGGTGAGCTGCATCGAAACCGCATTGGCAGGGCCGGCGGCAAGGCTCCAGAGTTGGCCTAACCCCGACTCGGCGCCCCCTTCAGTCGAGACGGCGGCGAGCCAGTGACCGTCGGCGCTCATCGCCATTTGCGAGATCGGCTGGCCCTTGCCGGGAAGGATGATCGGAATCTCAGCAGGCTGGCCGTTGCCGAGTTGCCAGATGCAGGCGGTCGCATCTCGGCTGCCGGTGATCAGCGAGTGGCCGTCGCCGCTGAACAGGACGCTGGTGACCGGCTTCTGGTGGACGTTGAGCACGACGGAAGAGCGTTGCGGGTGGTCGGCCTGCATATCCCAGAGGCGCGCCGTCCGATCGAGGCTGCCGGTGGCGAGCCAGCGGCCATCGGGGCTAACGGCGAGCGTGGTGATCGGGCCGGCGTGCCCGCGAAGTTCGATCGCGTCGATGTCGTGCGACGCCGAGCAGCGGAGCAATGCGTCGCGAAGGCTCTGGTGCGCCTCAGGAACGACCATGCCATCGGCGTCGAGCGTCGAACGAATCGCGTCGGCCGAAATGACAACGCTGCGCCACGGTTCAACCGTCGCAAGTTCTTGCGACTGGGCGGCGAGGTACTTGGCGGTGACGGCACGAACGTCGCGTTCGGCGCTCGCTCGTTGATGGTCGGACGTTTGGCGTTCGCGTTCGAGCCGCAGTTGGATCTCGCTCAAACGCTGAGTGGTCTCTTGTTCGCGGGATTCGGCCGTTTGTTGTTGGATCGCCAACTCGTCGCTGGCCTGGTGGTAGCCGAAGTAGCCCGACAGCAACGCGATCGCCAGCGCGGCGGACCCGGCGACCCCGCCCGCCAGAGCGAGTTGCCGCCGGCGCGCCGTGGCCTGCTTCGCGGCGAAGTCGGGGTTGGGCAGAATCGGACCAGGCGATCGTTGCAGCCACTGGACGACGTCGTCGCCATCTTCGGCGACGGGGGGCGCTTCGGGGAGGACTTCCAACTCCAGTACTTCGGGCCGCTGCGGCGGGAGGTCGATCGTGCAGGCCAAGCCGCAGGCGTCGCAGACCACGACCTGGGGGCTCGACTGGGGATCGAACTCCATCAGTTCGTTGCAGAGCGGGCAGGGGCGCACGACCTGCAGCGACAGAGTTTCTCCGTCGCGGGAACCGCCAGCCTGTCCGGTGTCCTTGCGGCCTGCCATATGTCGGCTACTACCCATGCTGTCGCGCGATTCCGCAGGAAGCGAGTCTCCGTCACAAACGGAGCGTTCGTCTCTACGATCATCGGCCACAGGGCGCCGGCGCCCGCCGGAAAATGCAATCGCCCGGTAGATTCGCTAAAACCGGACCCTGCCAAGGGGTGTTTTCCTGTCTGGGAGTCGCGCAGCGCGGCTCTGGTGCGGCTTGCCACACCTTGGCCGTCGGTTCGAGCAGCGAACGCTATCAGCCCGCGCGGCGAATCGGAATGATCCGCTCTTCTTTGCCGCGAAGACGATCGGCGACGTCGGGCCGCTTGGCGCCGGTCGCGGTCTTCGGAGCGCTGAGCGAGTCGATGAGTTCGGTCATCGTCAGCGAACGGTTGTCGATTTCGAGCGGCGCCTCGCCCTGCGGATCGCAGTAGAGGTCGACCGTCGTTTCGTCGAGCCGCAGCACGTCCAGCTCGCGGAGCAGACCGTCCATGACGGCCTGGCGAACCAAGGCGCCGCGGGTGGCTTGGGCGTCGACGCCCGCTTCGCCCATGGCGTCGAGGGCTCGCTTGGCGAGTGCGGGAAGATACTCGGTCGGAATTTCAATCGTCCGGGGGACGTAGATTTTCAGTTGCATCGTTCCCTCACGTAAATCGAGGCGGCCCTGTCGCTGAGCGGTCCGCACGCAATGAGATTTGAGTTTTGGCGAGCGGCGTTGCGGCCGCCCCCGACGCTGCCAAAAACGGAGCGTCATTGCTGTGTATCGGCTAAGCCGGTTGTAGGGATTGCATCGAAATCGATGAAATCCGTGAACTGCCAGCAGCCGCCGCGCGGCGTATCGCCCGCCAAATGCGTCTGCAGCCGCAGCGGGGGCGACGATATGCGACGTGACGCAAAACGTCTAGCGACTCGGTCGTATGCCGATTCAAATCATCAAATCGACAAAAATCGCCTGCTTTTTGCGAGTCCACCGAGATCACTGAGTACACCGTCTCCACCACTTGCTTTTTGTTGGCGTTCTCGGGAAATGCGTCAGTTTCTGGAGACGACCCAGTCGATTTGCGATCGGGCCTGTGAACGCGCGCTAGGGCCTCGTCAGCCCTCCGGCGTGGCTTTGCTTAGATGTTGAAGATGTCAAAGAACGACGTAGGTCAGGCTTTCAGCCTGACAGGCGCCTCGCAGCGGCTGGCCGGCCGCGGCGCGGGTTCCGTCAGGCTGAAGACCTAACCTACGGCAACCTAGCAGGTTGCGCGGCCATTTTCTGTAGGGTAGTCAGCGGATTTTTTTGTGTCGTTTGCGTGTGGATTGGCTGCGTTGGAAGTTTCTCGCCACGGCGCGAAGACGCTAAGATACGCAAAGAAATCAGAGGGGAGGGTTGGCCGCGAAAAGGCGCAAGAGTCGCGAAGAGGAAAATAGAGAATGGGAGAAGCGACCGCGGTTCACCCGTC
>Ga0163144_10020850_pt1 | contig 13069 bp, 22 predicted proteins | sample OliLak19BULKMAT1_FD_123175 | JGI IMG/M metagenome (GOLD analysis project Ga0163144, IMG submission 123175) | Freshwater microbial mat bacterial communities from Lake Vanda, McMurdo Dry Valleys, Antarctica - Oligotrophic Lake LV.19.BULKMAT1 | ecosystem: Environmental > Aquatic > Freshwater >...
AATTGGGAAGAAATTCCCAACTGAAGAGGCATTTCGTAGCCACCATCTAAAGGGCTACTGGAGATACATTCCCGGAAATGCTGATCATATTATATTTTACACAAAATCTCCAGCCATGGTAAAATTATACATGGTCGACATTCACGCTCGTTATCGTGGGGGTACATCCGACGCCAAACTTGGAAATGAGTTAGATTCGATTGGTGCGAACGAAGAATTTATAGAATTTGATACATCTCAATTCGTTAAGGTCAAAGAAGAACAAAAATTATCTCCTGAAGAAGAAGAAGAGGTCGTAAAGGCAATTTGGTATCTCATTGGTGAAAATTCTCAAGATGCCAAATTAGTACTTCTAGCAGCATTGAAAAACAGCAATTGGGACCCATTTTTTGAATGGGTTGACATACCAGACAAACAACGATTTGATGACTTTCAATTGGCTGTGTTTGCCGCGTTCGACGGTGAAGCCAAACTAAAACAAGAAATCAACACTGCATATTCCAACACATACAGAGCTCGACTGAGCAATTAATTCGAAGTTGTTGCTCTGTTGCACTTTACTATTACTGAAATTACAGTATAATGTAATTTCAGTATAGGAGTTGCACATGGACTGCTGGAATATGCAGGGGTGAAGTCTGGAGCTGGCGTGACACAGTATTCAATTTTTTATCAACTGACATGATAGGTCAATTCATAGACAGTCCTCATTACGATTTGGATGATTTCATGTCAGCTGCATATCCTGGCGTGGGCATCAGGTTTACTAAATTAGCCAAACATGGTTTAACTGCCACCGCCGACAGTCCTGCGCACATGACACTGTTTCAGCTTCAATATCCAGAATTATTCAACGGTGGTTATTTTATCAATCCGGATTGATAAACAACTTTTCCTTTGATTCTGGTAGCCGTAAGCGATTGCTTCTTGAGATTCTTAGCATCATAACTAACATGGACCCATCCAGAATTTGGTTCGCCTGGGGTATAGAATTCTAAGATCAATTGAGTGTAATCAAAGTTTTCTTCAATGTACTTGGCCAGCTCATAATTTGACATTCCCGGAATTTCAATGTCTGCTGCCTGTCCTCGGGTGTGATCACTGGTCTTGCTGCCACCAATGGCGCTGTTAAGTTTAGGACTTCGATATCCGGAAGTGATTCTAATTGGTTTCTTAAGATGTTCACGAAGAGGTTGGAGAACCTTTTCACAGAGAAGTTTGAGATTGGCCACTACTGCATCAGACGGTGTATTGTCGATCTTTCTTCTTATTGCGGTATCAGATTTAGTAAGTTCAAGTAAAGTAAAGTTTTTTGATAAGTTCATAGATATCTCCGTATATGTATGTATTTAACCATTTTGGGAGTATGGTCAATATCTCGGGTTTAGTTTAATGGTAAAATTTAGACCTCCAACGTCTAAGATCGCAGTTCGATTCTGTGCGCCTGGCCAAAAAAGGTTGCAATATTATTGCAATCGTGTATAATTAAGTTATGGAGAGTGAACTGGACAGGCGCGCCGGCACGGTCTTGAAAACCGTTGGATCCCCTAAGACGGGGTTGGACTTCGAGTGTACCCGCTCTCCGCCAATACATTCGAAAGACAATCATGCAATCAAATAAATTATCATGGAATACTCAGCAGGTTGGGCGATATACATTTCCATTTGTATATTGGGATAGCGTTATGAGTGTGGAAGACCTAGCAATTCTTGAGAGTTATTGCAATCAGATTCCATTAGAAAGTTCAGCTACAATTGGGGCTGGCGATGCTATTAACAAAACCGACTCACGAGTTTCTAAAAGCAGAATCGTCAACTTTGATCATAATAATCTGTGGGTGTTTGATCGATTGCGGGTAATCACCGAACATGCCAATTCGGAATATTTCAATTTTGATCTCAACGGATTTGATTATTTTCAATATGCTGAATATCAAGGTCAAGGAAGCCATTATGATTATCATACAGATATAATTTACGGAAATCAACTTCCACATTACATGCAGTTTTCTAGAAAACTCAGTTTCAGTTTAATATTGAGTAATCCCAATGAATACACCGGCGGAGAATTCCAACTTAAGACAGACACTGATAAACCAATAACTGTAGAGCAAACACGTGGAAGGCTAATTGGATTTCCATCTTGGATATTGCACAGAGTGGCGCCGTTGCAAAGTGGAGTTCGCAAATCAATTGTATGGTGGGCCACCGGTCCAAAGTTTAGGTAATGTTATGAAAATATTTAAGAATGTTCTAGATCAAGAAACATTAGGAAAAGTAACTGAAGAGATGAACTTCCTTATGCCTAAATCAGTTTGGAGAGTAAGTGATCAATTCTGGGGAGAAGAAATCAAAGTAGGCATTACCGGAATATGCACTTCTACGATAGTGGGCGAAGAAGTTCGACAAATGGTAGAAAATTGTATTAAATCATATCTACCACCTTATCAAGAGTTAGTCGTTCAACATTACATCTGGCACAAACATAGCGGAATCAGCACTCACAACGATTGGGCGCATAAGTTTGGTGCGACCATTTATCTTAATCTTGCCTGGAACAAAGATTTTGGTGGAGTTTTTATGTGGTCAGATAGAGAAACAAATCAATTGACAGCATTAAGTCCTGAGTATAATATGCTGATACTAAATACAGAAAAAGAAGATCACTTGGTAACACCAATCAGTCCGTTGGCTCCGGGTAATCGAATTACCCTACAAATATGGGGTAGATAATTAAGAGTTGGTGACAGAGTGGTCGAATGTAGCGGATTGCAAATCCGCGTCTCGAAAGAGACACGTAGGTTCGAATCCTACCCGATTCTCCATTCCTTTATAAATACACATATAAAGGAGCATTTATGTTCAAATATTTTCGTCTATTTTTATTAATTGGTCTAATAAGCGCCTGCACTACAACGCCGCCCGCTCCGCTCAGTGGAGATCGACTTCCCGAGCCAGTAGAAGAAGTTGGCGACTTAGTTCAATGGCAAGAATACTGTCTCCGTGTTGAATGGGTTGATCCAGCATGTGAGGAAGTGAAATGAGCTTCGTCATCAACACAGATCAAGTAACCGAAACTCCGGCACTGATGTCTTTGCTAGAATCAGTTAACAAAGAGATCAATAAATTTCGATACGAATACGACCACGTCACTTACAAACAAAAAGATTACTGGACCGCATACATTCAGAAATTTCAAAAGGGCGATTGTGATGACTATGCTCTTACCAAACGTCGATTATTAATTGAAGCTGGCGTTCCTTATCAATGTCTTTTTCCTACAGTTTGTATGGTGGGTGATGAAGGTCACTTGGTATTAATTGTTCGAACAGACAAAAATGACTACATGCTCGACAGTATCAAGAAGGATGTCGACACAGTGAAAGCGGTCAATTACAAATGGCTGTATAGGCTAAATCCGTTGTCAAAACGATGGGTTAAGCTGTAAAAGCGTGTTGACATGCCAGTAATAATACTGTAATATATAAAAATTGGAAACGTGACCGAGAGGCTAAAGGTACCTCACTGCTAACGAGGCAAGCTCGAAAGGGCTTCATAGGTTCGAATCCTATCGTTTCCGCCACATATCAACAAAGAGAGAAAAATGGCCTATATTAAACCTACTGCTGCCTATAAAATGAGCGCCGAAGCAAAAATAATCCTATCGAACACCGCAGATCCAAAAAAACGCCGAGTGCTTAAGGAGATTCTCATTCAATCAGAATTAGCGGCGTTGGCAGCAAAGAATAACCGTAAGCCACTAACCTCAAACAGTAACTAATTGAATTATGGGAGTATGGCGGAACGGTCTACGCAGTAGACTCAAAATCTACCGGAGCAATCCTTGTCAGTTCGAATCTGACTACTCCCACCAACAAATGAGAACGAAGTGACTAAATATATTTGTCTACATAAGGAGACTCATATATGTTTGCTACCGTACTTCAGTATTTTAAGAGCAAAACAGTTATTTTTGGACTTCTATTGGCAGTCGCATCTTGGGCACAATCAGTGATCCTAGCTGCTCCACTTCCAGCAGATGTTTTAGCAATCGTCGGTACCTTAACTGGTGCTGCGATCATCTGGTTGCGTAGTGTTACTACCAAACCAGTTTCTGAGAAATAACATTTAACCTACCAAAAGGAATATCGGCTATTTTGCGATAGCTGATATTTTTTTGACTAAATATTCAAAAAGAACAGTCATGCCAAAAGATCCTCAGATAGTGTGCATTCACGGTGCCACTGCATCAAGTACCAGTTTTAATTACGTCGTAGACCGGTTGAAATTGTCTAATGTCAAACGTATCGATTACAACAGCAATACTCCGTTTTTCAAAAATCTCGATAACATGATCGAAGAAATTGGCACCAACGATCCGATCTTTATTATTGCTCATAGCCTCGGTGGTCTATATGCCGTGCACCTAACGCAACACATCAACATAGTCGGAGCCGTTACTATTAGCACTCCGTACAACGGAAGCGTGATGGCAGAATTTGCTGCTAAAATGGCGCCAACATATCAATTATTTAGAGACATCGGCATCTTTAACCCGCCGGTATTGAGAGCCCGAGACATCGAAATAGATATCCCATGGACTCAAATTGTCACAACGAACGGCAAAAATCCTTGGTTATTGGCCGACAATGACGGCGTGGTCTCATACTCTAGTATGACTGCCCGTGCTGACATCAATTATGAATACGTTAATCACAACCATTATGAAATCATGCTGTCTCCAAAAACAACGGACATCATAAAGAAAAAATTATCTATGCCCTTGTAGCTCCTCTGGCTTCGAACCAGTTGAAAGAGTAATGGACACATGTAGGTTCGAATCCTATCGGGGGTGCCACAATTATGTTGACTTTTATGAGTTGATATTATATAAATGCGCATAGATTGCGCGTAGCGTCTGGAGTTATAACAGCTTACGCAGACGCGCTATTATGTATAAACCGCGCACAGCCGCGTCTGTGCGCTATTAACGCGATAATTACAGGACACTAAACAACATGCAAAAAATTGACCTATTTCCCACAAGCATCTGGAAGGGAAAAATTTCACCCACAGTATATGACAAAGATTCATTGGTAAAAAGAGTTGAAGAAAACTATCGGCGTGATCCGCATCGCAACGCATGGAACAACGACGGCACATTACACCATTGCTATTCGGACTGGGACAATCCAAAATTTGTCAAATACGAAGTTGATCGCCTAATGACTGCATATTCTCGCATCATTTGGGAGTTTATGAGCAGTGTGCCGTTATTAACTCCCCCAGCATACAATTATATTCTCGTTAATGTTGCGGCCAATAAAGAAGGCCAATATATGGGCGTTCACGATCACATGTCCGAGGACGAAAACGCCGCCTGTGCCTATAGTTGCGTGCATTATATAAAATTGAAATCTAATCAACCAAGTACGACATTTGTCAACCCGTTAATTGTTGGGCAACACGTTGGTCAGCTAGAATTCATCAAACAGCACACCAACAACACTAATCCCACAAATTCAACCTATCATCACACATGGAATGTTCCAACTCAGGAAGATGACTTTATCATTTTCCCTAGCTATCTCAAACACAAGGTTCAAGGAGACTGGAAACAACAATCTCCAGACGAACTGAGAATCACCTCAGCAGTTAACATCAACTTTATAAAGAAATAGAGGTTGCATTAGCCTACATTGTCAGTTACACTTGTCGTGTGACCGTAAGCAAAATGGCAAAGCTCCAGGACAGACCGGACTGTCTTTGGGATCGAATGAACCTAGTTCTCGTTGGAGGTTCGACTCCTCCCGGTCACACCACTAATTAAGGTAACAAATGAATCAAAAATTTCAAGACCTATACATGGACATCGCAACTCGAGTATCTCAGATGTCTCGTGCTGAACGACTACAGGTTGGTAGTATTTTGGTTAAGCAAGATAGAATCATTTCCATGTCCTGGAACGGTACTCCTGCCGGTTGGGACAATTGTTGCGAGGACAAAGTATATATGGATGGCGATGCAGGCGGCTGGTTGTCACTAGAGGAAATGGAAAGCCAATGGCCCTACTCTGATAAAAAAGGCAGATACGCACTCAAGACAAAGCCCGAAGTCTTGCACTCCGAAAGCAATTGTATATCTAAATTAGCAAAGTCTTCCGAATCTGGAATTGATTCGACTATGTTCGTAACTCACGCACCTTGTTTAGATTGTGCTAAATTGATATTCCAATCTGGAATCTCTGCCGTCTATTACAAGATCAAATATGGATCTACTGACGGAATTCTGTTCTTGAGAAAATGTGGCGTAGATATTAATCAATACATCGATGGCCGCCAATAAATATTGTAATGGCACAAAAGACCCTACACGGATTTCCACCCAAAAATTCTAAAATTACCATACCTACAAGGGCTGATCTAGAACCAAAACTTGATAAATTAGCACAACAGATAGTCAATTTTGGTATGCCGGCTGAAGAAATGATCAACGTCGTTTCTTTCTATCTCAGTCAAATATTTAAGGTTCACGTGATGCATTCAGAGAGCTATAAATGCCCTCCAGATATCTTCATTATAACTACGGACTATAATTCCGACTTAGACAGCAATGACACTCCTTGCATCTTTATTACGTTGGTGTCATATCCCAAAGTTAAAATGTTTCTGTGGGATCAGGAACAATTTGATATATTTTCTAGGCAAGTTTGCGATGGACTCATACGCGAATTAGTTCACCTTCGTCAGTGCAGAAAACGAAACTTTATTGAAATTCCAATAAAAGACATCGGCGGCTCACTAGAAGATCAACATGAAAAGTTATATCTTAGTCAACCTGATGAAATCGATGCCTATGCGCACACCATTGCCAGCGAGTTAGCATATAGTGAAAGCGAGGCCAAAAGGCTCAATACTCCGAGTAAAATTGAACCAGATGAAAGTCTTATGCTATGGAATTATGGCCGTTTATATGACCACGACATTACACATCCCGTGATGCGTCGATTGTTGAAAAAAGTATATAAACTTGTCGCCGAACAAAATCATTGACAATCTCTGATTCAGATACTATATTGACGATTGAAAATCACTTAAGGAAATCACATGTCACCTAACAAAGGAAAGTTAACTATTCCAACACGCCCTCCAGCAATGCCGGCGCCAACAGTCAATACTGCCCCTGCCGCAGGGAAGCCACCGTCAGTAATGATCGCTGTTCCTGCAATGGAAATGGTCAACGCTGAATTTGCCCAACACCTCGCTATGTCTGCAGCCAGCATGGTAGCAAATGGAATCAAAATCAACTGCGCATTTAACATCGGGTCAGTTATTACTATCGCCAGAAGAAATCTTGCAGAAATATTTCTCAAAAGTGATTTTGATCATATTTGGTGGGTTGACAGCGACATGAAATTCCCTATTGACACGCCATTGAGATTGTTAAGTCGTCAGAAGGACATTGTAGGCGTTAACTATCGGCGTCGCAGATTTCCTAATGCTAATTTCACTGGAATGACTGGTCAGCCCGGATCTTACACTGAATTTGTGACCAACGACAATAGTCCTGCAATGGAATTAATTGACGTCCTACCACATGGATGCGTGATGATCAAACGATCAGTCTATGAAACAATACCACAACCACACTACCTACAAGAATATATCCCTTCACTTAATTTAGAAATTGGCGAGGACATTTATTTCTGTCAGCAAGCCCAGAAGGCCGGTTACCAAATTTGGTGTGACCAGGAACTGAGTAGAGAAGTAGCACACATTGGAATTTTCCATTTTAACTACAATCTCAGTGTCCAACAATAAAGGAAAATACTATGCTAAACAGCATTGAAATACGCCCAGCTAAAAACGGTATTATCGTCATTATAAGAAACGACGAAGAAGAAGATGTTGAATACGTTTATGACAAACCAAGCAAAGCAATTAAAATTCTCAAAGAAATACTAGAAAAAGAAATTCCCACCAGCAAGCCATGAAACAAATGGTAGTCGTTGGTAAATTGCGAGTAAATCAATGGGAGAAAGAAACTGAAGTAATTGATGCATGGGCGTATCAATCTCTTATTAGTGAGTTTGCATTTTACCGATCACACGATATGTTTACTGAAAAACATATAATTTTAGATACTTTCGAAACAGAGGTACGCATCTGTGCCATCCTTTCTGAAGAAGACGTAACCGTATTCTATTTAAAATTTGCTGAAGAGGCTAACCAGATATTCAGAGCCTAATAATCCTATGAATAACATAAAATATGGATTATTGATATGGTTAAAACATTCGAAGACAACGGCCCAATTAATGGAAGCCGAGTCAAAGGTGGCATTATAGAATCCTTTTCTAGTACAGGTATACGAGATCAGGCAACAGAGACCACACTAATAATTGAAGACGGCATCATTCGAGTCTCTTCAATTTCAGTGAAAACCATCAACGGAAACTCCGAAGTTACCGGCGACCGTTTGGATTAATAGAATAAATCTTGATATATTACTAAGATCCAAACAACCGTAAATACTGTTGTTAGGAAATTTCGCATGACTAAAAATAACGATCAAAAAGATCCAATAACTTTGCTTTGGCAAATTTGCAGCTTTCTGATGGTCGGAGCAACTCTGTTGATTCTACCAGCATTTATGATTCTTATATGGTGGAATCTCAAGTTGAATATAATCTGGGGGCTTGCTAGTATTGTGGTACTGATTTCCGTAGCATGGTGGGGATGGACCATTAGAGTGATCCTACAATTGGCTAAAATGCGCAATACTGAAAAACACACAATTGACGACATACTATCTCAATTGTCTAATATACGTGAAGAAATTTCAAAGACCCTCTTCAAATAACTTGCTTTCAATGTCATATTCATGTATAATGAATAGATTAAAGAGGAAAATATGACAACCCTTCAACCCGTACAATATAAATTTACCAGTACAAAAGAATATCACGATGCATTCCCGTGTGCATACCGACAGTGGCGCGCTAATTCTCATTGCAATCTAATTCACGGCTACAGCTTTACTATGAAGTTCTATTTTGGAACAAACGACCTCGACGTTCGCAATTGGGCAGCTGACTACGGTGGATTAAAAGAATTAAAGAGTTTCCTGGAAGATCATTTCGACCACACACTACTGGTAAGTGCCGATGATCCAGAAATTGAAACTTATAAACTCCTCCAAGAAAAGAAAATGGCAAAACTCACTATATTACCAAAGCTAGGCTGTGAAGGGCTTGCTGATATGTTGTATCGATATGTCAATGGCGTGTATATTCCTGATATGTGGGGAGCCAGCGAGGCCGACCGACTGTGGTGCTATCGAGTTGAAGTAAGAGAAACCCAAAGTAACATGGCCTTTAGAGAAGGACATCGTGAGTGGAATGAAGATTTATTTTCTGAGCTGTCGTAGAAATTAAATGACCATATCAGTTAGTCTTTGTTGGAAAATTTTTCTAGATGTAGTAGTAGAAAACAGTATCGGCGATATTGATTATGACTCAGATTTTAGAGATTGGCTATTAACACACGGTGCGGTATTAACAGACGGGTGGAATAGCATTGAATTTGAGGATAATAAATCCGCAACAATGTTCCTACTTAAGTACAGTAACAACTGTTGACACTACTTTGATATCATGCAAAAATGTGCGTTTAAAGGATTCAAAATGACCCAAAAACGACTCGGTTTTGCATGTAAATTGTCAGTATTTGATCAAAAAAAGGGTGTTATTGCAGTACCGCAATATAACACTACCACAACTACAGTGTCTTGGCTGAATCGACAGACTCCTGGCATTGCCGAAGAGAGGCTGTGGACGATCATGAGATATAATTTGCATTCACTAGCCAATCTAGTTTTAGAAGTAGGGTCGTGGACGCCGGAATTACGAATGGTTCGATTACCCAGTGACATTTTGCCGGTATATACTGAACCTACCTGGTCATACTTTTGGAAACTAACCGACGTTAGAGATTATGTCAAATTAAAATTAGAAGAAATTGGTAAGATGGCTAGACGTCTCGATGTCAAACTTAGTTTCCATCCGGGTCAATTTTGCTGCATTGTTAGTGATCGTGAAGATGTAGTGTTACGTAGTATTGAAGAACTAGAATACCATGCTGATATTGTACGTTGGCTTGGATACGGCAAAACTAAATTAGACTTTAAGATCAATATTCATCTCAGTGGCAGATTAAGTATAAATGGATTTGATTCAGCGTGGTCCAAAATGAGTCCTGAATTGCAAAATTGTCTTACTATAGAAAATGACGAATACCAAGCGGGACTTGATCAAATTTTGCCACTGGCCAATCGGGCCGGCATTGTCCTGGACATACATCACCATTTGATTAAGGATCACGAATATATCAAATCCAATGACGATCGAATTAAGCGTGTGATCGACAGTTGGCAAGGTCGCAGGCCAACACTTCATTATAGTCAATCACATGAGAATTATATCTCTTCACTTAACCATATATTCCCTAGCATGGAAGATATGCTGGCACTGGCTAAAAAGTCAAAACTAAGAGCACATAGCGAATTCTTTCCAAATAAACATATCAATGAATGGGCGCTTTCTCACTTAGAATGGGGCGACATCATGGCCGAATGCAAATCTAAGAATCTCGGATCATTACAGTTGTTTCATCAGGCCAAAGAACTAAGCATCTATTAATTCCAGTTAATAACACAATATCTCTCAATGCAATAAATATTGCTAGTATTGATTGGTGTGTTATAAAATGCTCAAGCTCAAAAACGTCTTCTCAAATCTTTTTTATGAAGTGATGTTGAGCGATATCAATCTATCAGTTAATGCTGGAGAAATCCACGCAATCATCGGTCCTGCGGGCGCGGGCAAAACCGCATTGTTTCAGACCATTCGTGGCAGTAATCAAATTACGCTAACCGATGGGTCAATTTTCTTTCAGAAGAAAAATGTCACTGAAGCCACTACATTTAATCGCAGTAGAAACGGAATGTTTTCCTTTTTAGAAAACGTTCAGATATTTGATGGTATCACAAATTTCGAACTTATACAGCTGATGTGTAAATCTAACGGCGACACACGAAATGAAGTGTTGATACGAGATTCGTATGTGAAAGTTCTAGAATCGTTGGGATTAGGCATAGAATATCTAGACCAATCAGTAAATGATCCGCATATCAGTGTCTTCAATCTGAGGAAATTAGAATTATCTCAGATGTTGATAATTTCCCCGTTTCTTTTATTAATTGATAACATTGATTATTCTCTCACTGTTAGTGAACATACTTTCATTGCCAACATTCTTAGGAAATATCTATCAGAACATACTAGTGCAGCATTGGTAATTTCTCGACAAAAAGAATTCTTAGATTTGCTAGAACCAACTCATGTAACAGTGTTAGTTGATGGCGAAATACGCGCGCATGGATCGCGAGACCTCTACGAAAGGATGCATCCAGATGTCTATATACCGTTTTCTTAAAGTTAATCAAGGAAATCCAGATTGGCAGTTTAGCCCGGAGAAATATTTTGGAAAAGAATTCAAAATTGTTGACGGGTCAATGCTCACAATTCCTTCAGGTAAATCCGAGACTGCTGTACTGAGACAAAATCCAATTGAAGAAGAATTACTGGCCAAAAATCTTAATATATCCATTGAGGGAAATGGAAAATTGGACCTAGTTATCCTCAACGAAATGGAGGACGGGACTGAACAGGTATTCCTATATGACATCGTTGTTAGCGAAGGTGCTGAACTTTCTTTTGGGTTATTTGTAAAAAATGGCACTTTCAATAAACACATTATTCAATTAACTCAGAAACAATCGAGTACAGTGAGTTTATACGGATTGATCAGTAACAATATTGGGGGAGATTGCGAAATCATTGTTAAAAGTATGATCAGTGAACCAAATTCGTTTAATGGTCAACTGTTTTATGCAACCGCATCAGAAAAGAGTCAAACAGTCTGTCAAAGTAGAATAGTAGTTAGCGAAGGCGGAGACAACAGCCATGCTACTATTGAGATGGCAAATCTCAATACCGATCACGATAGTAAATGCTATTCAAGACCTGATGTATTAGTTCATGCCAATGACGTGATTTCTGGATATTCCACTTCTAATTCAGTAATCACACAAGAAAAGTTAGATTATATGGAATGTCGAGGAATCGAACCAGATGCTGCAACTGCACACTTTAATAATGGATTCCGAAATCAGGTCATTCGACTTATCTCAACCGATATGTTGAGAGAAGAAATCAACGAAATCTACCAAGATTAGATGACCCAATACAGATAAATACCTTGAGCGCACGACCAGTGTACGAGGATTTATTATGTCAACGACGTCAACATTTCTACCTATTGGAATAGGATCTGCTCCAAACGACGGCAACGGCGACAACATCCGCGATGCATTTAACAAGATCAATTTCAATTTCTTAAATTTATACCAGTGGGCATTTGGAACAACTTCAACTAGTCCAGCAGGCGTTCGTTTTCTAGATCTGTCAGATACTCCTAACAATTATACCACTGGAACGGCAAAAGTAGGCACAGGAGCAATAATCACCGGCGTGAACAACGCAGGGAACCAAATGGTTAATCGACTGTTAACTGCTGGTAACGGGCTCGCCATTGATCCACCAACTGACGGAATTATCAATATCAGATATATTGGCGGTACAGGAATTGATGCTGGTTTTACCGGATCTATTGGTTTTATAGGGAGTCACGGATTTGTTGGAAGCCAAGGAAACGACGGGCTTCCTGGGGGCCCAATTGGCACCACTGGATTTATTGGATCTGGTGGATTTGTGGGATCAGCAGGGGCGGCCGGAACACCAGGAGGACCCATTGGACCCACTGGATTTGTAGGGTCGGCAAGTACCGCTTCTGGCTTTGCTGGGTCACGAGGGTTTTCAGGATCTGTTGGGTTTTCCGGTTCTCAAGGAAGTGGCGGGCCTATTGGTCCAACTGGACTTCTTGGTTTCTCTGGGTCAGCAGGCACAGTTGGCACAGTTGGATTTGTTGGATCGCAAGGCATTATTGGG
>Ga0163144_10020851_pt1 | contig 13068 bp, 12 predicted proteins | sample OliLak19BULKMAT1_FD_123175 | JGI IMG/M metagenome (GOLD analysis project Ga0163144, IMG submission 123175) | Freshwater microbial mat bacterial communities from Lake Vanda, McMurdo Dry Valleys, Antarctica - Oligotrophic Lake LV.19.BULKMAT1 | ecosystem: Environmental > Aquatic > Freshwater >...
AGAGCGGTGGATCGTCGCCTGCGAAGAGCTGCGTCATCCACTCGGCGCCCGGAATGCGGACGTTGAGATGATCGCGGGCGGGCGGCTCGAAGCCGAACGAGATCGAGGCCTCGCGCTCGGTGCTTGCGGTGAGCCGGAGGGTCTGCTCGGTGCCGGGCACGTCGGCGTCAGGGAAGTTGCCGTACGAGGAGTCGGCGTCAGGGACGTTGGAGTAGGCGAGGTCGGTGTACGGGGCGTGGCCGTTGGGGGCGCTGGCGTACGGGCCGCTGGCCACCGCGCTGTCTGCGTCGCCGGTCGCGGGGCGCGCGGCGTCGCCTGCGGCGCTCCAGACAAGCGGGATCCAGGGCTGCTTGCTCCACTTGCCGAACGAGCCGCCGACGTAGCGGCCGTAGGGTCCGGGGCGCTCGACCTCGGCGTCGAAGTAAGCGCGGAGCAGGGTGAGGGAGGCGCCGGCGGAGTCGTCGAGCTTGAAGGTGTAGAGCTTGGGCGGGTGGTCGAGCGGTGTGGTCGCGGACGCGGAGCCCGGCGAAAACGCGCACAGAAACGCGCTCGCGAGCGCAGCGCCGGGGAGGGCGAGCAGCGCTAGGCGAGCGAGGCGGCGTGCGGCGAAGATCATCGGGCGTGGAGCAGGCGGTGGAGCACTCGAAGGAGGTGGACCCGGCAGTTTTCCACATCCACGGGTAGATTCAACAATTCGAAGCGTACGGCGTTCCCGGCTTGGCTTCTTTTGTAGGGAATTTCTTTCCGTGGTAAGGCGCAAACGTGCGCACGTCGAGGCTCTCGCTGTCCGACGCGGCGATTCGCGAGGCGGCCGAGGCGCTCGTTCGTGGGCGGCTCGTCGCGTTTCCGACCGAAACCGTGTACGGGCTCGGGGCGCGGGCCGATCGCGCCGAGGCGGTGCTGCGCATCTTCGCGGCGAAGGGCCGTCCGTCGGGCAATCCGCTGATCGTGCACGTGGCGGATCGCGAGGCGGCGCGCGCCCTGGCGAGCGAGTGGCCCGACGCGGCCGAGGCGCTGGGGCGCGCGTTCTGGCCCGGGCCGCTGACGCTCGTTGTGCGGCGCGAGCCGCGGTCGATCGTGGACGAGGCGTGCGCCGGCGGCGCGACGGTCGGGGTGCGCGTGCCGGCCCACCCGGTCGCGCTCGAATTGCTTCGGATCGCGGGTGTTCCGGTGGCCGCGCCGAGCGCGAACCGGTCGACGACGATCTCGCCGACGACGGCGGAGCACGTGCTGAAGACGCTCGAAGGTCGGGTCGACGTGGTGCTCGACGCGGGGCCGACGGGCTTCGGGATCGAGTCGACGATCGTCGACGTGACGAGGGTGCCGATGCGTCTGCTGCGCCACGGGGCGATCCCCCTCGCGGACATCGCGCGGTTCGGAGAGGTGGTCGACGCGACGGCCGGCGCGAGCTCGCCGGAGGTCCGCGCCGAGGCTCCGGGGATGCACGCAAAACACTATGCGCCACGGGCGAAGGTGATCTTGGTGGAGGCCGCGGAGGTGGCGGCCGAGGTGGCAGCGCGGCAGGCGGCGGGGCAGCGGACGGGCGCGATCGAGCGGGCGCCGGGCACGGTGGTGGAGGGGCTGCGCGAGGGGCTGGCCGCGGAGCCGGAGGGGTATGCGCGGGAGCTGTACGCGGCGCTGCACCGGCTCGACGACGCGGGGTGCGACGCGATCGTGATCGCGCAGGTGCCGGACGACGGCGGCTGGGCGGCGGTGCGCGATCGTCTGCGGCGGGCGAGCGCGGATGAGAGCCTTTGAACCATGCCGTAGCGTGCGGCTACGCCATGCGCTCTCGATCACGGAGCCGTCACGGCAGCGCGCGAACCGTTCCGTCGCGTGAGCGGCGTTCCACCCTTCGCGGCGGCGTCAGTACGCTAAAATTTGCGGGGGGAAAGGCTGGCGAGGAGCAGACGGCTTGCGAGGAGCAGGCGGCTTGCGGGAAGCGGTCAGACGCCGATGTAGAGGCGGTGGGCGAAGTTGCGTTCGAGCTTGGCGCGCAGGACTTTTTCGGCGGCGGTCTCGATGTCGTATTCGATTCGCTTGAACTCGAAGCGTTTGGCGTCGCTGTCGTAGACCGTGTAGCTGGCGCGGTTGTCGTAGTCGCGGGGCTGGCCGACGCTGCCGACGCTGACGATGTATTTCTTGCCGGGCTCCAGCACGAAGTCGATGGGGGGGAGCTCTTCGACCGTGGTGGGGGTGAGGGCGAAGACCTTGCAAAGGTGGGAGTGGCCGATGAGAGTGAGGGGCTGGAGCTCACGCCAGATGGGGAGGCACTCGCGGGCCTGCTCGGGGGCGAAGATGTACTCGAACTCTTCTAGCCGGACCGGGGATCCGTGGCACAACGTCACACCGTGATCGACGAGGTCTTCGCGGTAGGGCAGGCTGCGCAGCCAGGCGGCGTTCTCGGGCGAGAGGACCGAGGCGTGGGCATCGAGCGCGTGGCGGGCGGCCTCGTAGTAGTACGAGTAGTCCATGCGGCCGGCGACGGCGGCGTCGTGGTTCCCCAGGATGGTCGCCCGCGATATTTTGCGGACGAGGTCGGCACACTCGTTGGGGGAGCCGCCGTATCCGACGGTGTCTCCCAGGCAGTAGTAGATGTCGATCCGTTCGCGACGGTACGACTCCAGCACTGCGGAGAGCGCCTCGTAATTGGCGTGAGTGTCGCTGAATACTGCAAGGCGCATGAAACGACCGGGCGAAGATAGCACGCGGTCCGCGATCCTTTGACACGAATTCTTCGTCGCCCTAGTCAGCACCGCGCGTGCGCCTTCTGCACGCGACGAACGGAAGCCATCTCCAGTGGAAAAGAAGCTCAACGGTCACCACACGAACGGGAAGGAAGGCGGGCTCGCGGGCGAGCCTCATTCGCTCGCCGACAGGGGTGTCCAGGAGCCAGATGATCAGGACGGCGACGGTGAAGGCGAGCCGGATGCACCGGAGCCTCGCCCCGTGGCGCCGCCGCCGGCCGCGATCGCCGAGCTCGCGGAGTCGTGCGTTCGCTATGTGGAGCGCGCGCTGGGGGTGACGCTCGACTACACGGCGGAAACGCTGCCGTTGCTCGATCACTACCTGGCCGAGGCGCAGAAGGCGCTCGTGGCGCAGAGCGAGGCCGACACCAAGGCGGCGCTCGCGACGCTGCCGCTCCTGGTTCACACGTCGGGCGCGTACTTCGGCGAGGTGGTGCGGCGGCGCTATCCGTCGTGGTGGAAGCTCGAGGGCGGCGATCCGATGACGTACCGCATCGAATTCGAGACGGCGTACCTGGCGTTCTCGCCGATGCTCTTCATGTACGAGGCGCTGGCCCGCAGCCTCTCGGTGCACGGTGACCAGGCGCTGTTCGACGCGGCGCAGATCGAGATGGATGAAGAGGATCAGAAGGTCGCGGCCCTTCGCCTCGCCGAGCTCGAGGTGAGCGACGAGGAGTACTACTCGCCGTCGACGCGGCTCGAGGCGATCGACGTGGTGGTCGACACGATCCGGACGCGGCGCCTGGCCGAGGGTGAGCCGGTCGAGATGGCGCTGACGCCCGAGGACTACGAGACATGAGCGAGACGTCTGCCGGCGGGCGCGCGCTGCACCGCATGCTGCTCCATCGCCGTGATTCGATCGGGAGCGCGTACCAGATCCTGACGTTCGAGAGCGAGACGCCCATCGAGGTCGCGGCGGGGCAGTTCGCGATGGTGCGGTCGGAGACGTGGGGGCACGCGCCCTTGTTGCCGCGGCCCATGAGCTTGCTGACCGGCGGTCATCGGCCGTCGATCCTCATCAAGGTGGTGGGGGAGGGGACGCGGCGGATGGCGGTGTCGTCGAGCGGCGAGCCGTTTTTGTTGCTGGCGCCGCTGGGCAAGCCGTGGTCGGCCGTGCCCGAGGGGCATCGGCCGGTGCTCGTGGCGGGCGGGGTCGGCGTGGCGCCGCTGCTGTTCCTTGCGCGGGAGCTTTTGGCGCGCGGAGGGCTGCGACCGCTGGTTCTGTACGGCGGTCGCACCGCGGCCGATCTGCCGCTCGATCGCGATCTTTCGGCGGTCGCCGAGCTGCGCGTCGCGACCGAGGACGGCTCGCGCGGGGAGAAGGGGCGCGTCACGGCGCTGCTCGCGGCCGCGCTGTCCGAGGCGGGGGGACAGAGCGATCCCGTCAAGGTGTACACGTGTGGCCCGCAAGCGATGATGGCGGCGGTCGCCGGAATTTGTGCCGACCGCGGCGTGCTCTGCGAGGTCTCGCTGGAGACGCCGATGGCCTGCGGTTACGGCGTTTGTCTGGGGTGCCCGGTCGCGAGGAGCGCGGGAGGCTTCCTTTACGCGTGCACCGAGGGGCCGTGCATCGACGCGGCGGCGATCGACTGGGGGCGCGGGGACGGGGCGGCCGTGGTCCCGGCGGCGGCGCTGATCGCGGGCGGAAAGGTGGGGGCATGAGCGGCGCGGATCTGTCGGTCCAGGTCGGGACGCTGACCCTGAAGAACCCGGTGCTGACGGCGTCGGGGACGTTCGGGTACGCGCTCGAGTACGACGACTTCTTCGACGTGACGGAGCTCGGCGGCATCTGCACCAAGGGGCTGTCGTTGCTGCCGCGCGCGGGGAACAGGCCGGATCGCATCGCCGAGACGGCGGCCGGGATGCTCAACGCGATCGGGCTGGCCAACGTCGGGGTCGAGGCCTTCTGCACCGAGAAGCTGCCGAAGCTGCGGCAGCGCGGCGTCACGGTGATCGCGAACATCTTCGCGACGACCATCCCCGACTTCGTGACGCTGGCCGAGCGGCTGGATCGCGAAGAGGGCGTGGCGGCGGTGGAGCTGAACGTGTCGTGCCCGAACGTCGACAAGGGTGGGCTGGAGTTCGGCGTGGATCCGGGCGCGGCGGGGCGGGTGACGGCCGCCGTGCGCAAGGCGACGAAGCTGCCGGTGTGGGTGAAGATGTCGCCCGAGGCGGGGGATCTGCGCGGGGTCGGGATCGCCTGTCAGGAGGCCGGCGCGGATGCGCTGACCGCGATCAACACGATCCGCGGACTGTCGGTCGACGTGCGGACGTGGAAGCCGCGCATCGCGAACCGAACGGGCGGGCTCAGCGGGCCGGCGTTGAAGCCGATCGCGCTGCGGATGGTGTGGGAGCTGGCGCGCGCCGTGAACATCCCGGTCATCGGGATCGGCGGTGTGGCGACGGCCGACGACGTGATCGAGTTCATGCTCGCGGGCGCGACGGCGGTGCAGGTCGGGACGGCGAGCTTCGCCGATCCGCTCGCGGCGAAGAAGGCGCTCGACGGGCTCGCGAGCTACTGCGGCGAGCGGGGCATCGCGGCGCGCGATTTGATCGGGAAAATGGCTGCGGCTTGAAGCCGCGGAGGTGGCGGGTGAGCGCCGACAGCGCCGCCACGAAGGGTGGACTGGCCACTCACGCGATTGACGTTCGCGCAACGCGCCGGGCGTTCAGCGATTCAAATTCTCGCTTTACGACTTGAAGCCGCGGCGGACGCGGCAGCGCGTGACCATGAGCTCGGACTCGGGGGTGATCAGCGCGCCGTCGAGGTCGCTCTGGGCGAGGATCTCGAAGCCGTTGTAGTGGAGGAGGGCCTCGAGCTCGCACGGGTAGAACTGGCGGTGCGACAGCGGCGTCATCCACGATTCGCCGCCTTTTGCCGGCGAGAACTCCATGGCGACGAAGAGCACCTGGCGCATGCGGTCGTAGTCGAAGCGCTCGTTGTACTTCACGATCAGGCCGCCGCCGGGCTCGCCCTCGCGGGGATAGACGAAGCGCGGGGTGGCGTAGGCCTTGGCGGGGTCGCGCGAGAGCTCGATGGGCTCGGGGATGGAGATGTCGAAGACGAGCTCGCCGCGGGGGGCGAGGTGGTCGCGAACACGGGCGAGGAAGCGCTCGACGTCGCGCCGCGAGTAGAGGTGCAAGAAGGCGTTGAAGGTGCAGAGCACCAGGGGGAAGCGCGTGCCGAGGCGCACGCTGCGCATGTCGCCGCGCTTGACGCGGGCGCGGGCGCGAACGCTCGCTGGCTCTTCCGCGAGGCGCTTGCGAAAGTCGGCCAGCATGGGCGCGGAGAGATCGACGCCGGTGATGTCGACGCCTGAGCGCGCGATCGGGATGGCGATGCGGCCGTTGCCACAGCCGTATTCGAGGACGGGGCCGCGGCTCAGGGTCGCGAGGTCGGTGTAGAAGCGGACGTCCTGGAGCCGGTTCTTGTAGGTCTTGGTGTAGTAGGCGGGGTCTTCGTAGTGGGCTGACGAGCCGGCTTCGAGAGCCCGATCGGGGCGGGCGCGGCCAGGGCGGCCGGCGCGGCCAACACCGCCAACACCGCCAACACCGCCAACACCGCCAACACCGCCAACACCGCCAACACCAGGAGCGCGCGGAGGTTGAGCGGGTTCACCGGCGCGACTTTCGCGACGGGCGTGGTCTCGATGGCCTCAACGACCGTAGAGGAGAGCTTGCTGCTGCCGCACCCACTCGTTCACGACGTCGTGCGAGTTGCGGCTGAAGTGGACGCGGCCAGAGGCGATCTCGCGCAGGCTGGTCACCGCGGGCTTGTTCTTGGTCTTCACGAGAGGGTCGGCGCCCTTCATGAGCTGGCGGCAGCGGATGGCCGCAAGCACCACGAGCGCAAAGCGGTTTTCTTCGCGCTCCAGACAGTCTTCGACAGTGACGCGTGCCATAGGGCTGGTACTCATAGCGAAGGGCGAAGGGACGCGCAAGCGTTCGGCCGAAACTCGCGATCCCGGGGCGCCGTCCGGTGCGGCGGTTGCATTCGAGGCGGTCTGGAACTAGTTCCGCGCGCATGCCGTACACGGAATCGCTGCCGGCTCCGCCGCTTGCTCGCCCGGGTCTCGCCTACCGGCGCATCCTCCTCAAGCTGTCGGGCGAAGCGCTCTGCGGCGAGACGGGTGGCTTCGGCATCCACCCGGAGACCCTCAAGGGCGTCGCCGCCGAGATCGCCGAGGTCTCGCGCATGGGCGTGCAGATCGGCGTCGTGGTCGGCGGCGGCAACATCTTCCGTGGTCTCAAGGGCGCGAGCGCCGGCATGGATCGCTCGCAGAGCGACTACATGGGCATGCTCGCCACCGTGATCAACGCGCTCGCGCTGCAGGACGCGTTCGAGCGGGCCGGGGTGCCGACGCGGGTGATGACCGCGATCGAGATCCGCCAGGTCGCGGAGCCGTACATTCGCCGCCGGGCGATGCGCCACCTGGAGAAGGGCAGCGTGGTGATCTTCGCGGCGGGCACCGGCAATCCGTTCTTCTCGACCGACACCGCGGCGGCGCTGCGGGCCGTCGAGATCGGCGCGCAGGCGCTGTTCAAGGCGACCAAGGTGGAGGGCATCTACGACCGCGATCCGGCGCGCCACGAAGGGGCGCAGATGTTCGCGAAGATCTCGTACGATCGCTTCCTGGCCGAGAAGATCGGCGTGATGGATCAGACGGCGGTGACGCTGTGCCGCGAGAACAAGCTCCCGATCCGGGTGTTCAAGCTGGGCACGCGGGGCAACATCTTGCGCGTGTGCATGGGCGAGGCGATCGGCACCGTGGTCGAAGGTTGAAGGAATGTCTGCTATGCCCGCGAGCGTGAGTCGCCTGAAAGCGCTGTGTGTGGTGCCCGTCCTCCTGGTGACGCTGGCGTCCGGCTGCAACGACGCGGCGCTGCAGAACGTCCCCGAGGCGGGGGCCAGCGCCGCGCCGGTGTCGGGCCTGACGGCCGATCAGGCGGCCCGGGTGCTGGCGAAGGTCGGCGATCGGACGATCACCCTGGGCGACTTCGCGCGGACGCTGGAGCGGATGGACCCGTTCGATCGCCTTCGCTACCAGACAAAAGAGCGCCGGCGCGAGCTGCTCACCGAGATGATCGACGTCGAGCTCCTGGCGCAGGAGGCGAAGAAGCGTGGCCTCGACAAGCGCCCCGAGGTGCAGGACGCGCTGCGCCAGCTCTACCGGGACGCGCTCTTGCAAAAGGCGCGCGACACGCTGCCGCCGCCCGCCGGGATCACCAGCGACGAGGTGAAGGCGTACTACGAGGCCAACGCCGACCGGTACAACGAGCCGGAGCGCCGCCGCGTCTCGTCGATCGTGATGACGAACAAGGTCGAGGCCGAGAAGGTCCTGAAGCTGGCTCAGAAGGTGAAGACCGCGGCCGAGTGGGGCGAGCTCTTCTTCAAGCACTCCGTGAACGCGCCGAAGACCCGCGGGCCGAACGATCCGGTCGATCTGGCGGGCGATCTGGGCATCGTCGGGCCGCCCGACGATGCGAAGGGCGGCAACACGAAGGTGCCCGACGGGGCGCGGGCCGCGGTGTTCAAGCTGGCCGTGGGGCAGGTCGCCGACGAGGTCATCGAGGCCGACGGAAAGTTCTTCATCGTGCGGCTGAGCGGGCTCACGGCCGGGCACCGCCGCACGGTGGCCGAGGCCGATCGGTCGATCCGCGTGGCGATCTTGCAGCAGCGCCTCCAGGACCTGGAAAAAAAGCTCGAGAGCGATCTGCGGGCGAAGTTTCCGGTCGAGATCAACGACAAGGCGCTGAGCGAGATGAAGCTGCCGGCCCCGTTCGTGGACGCGGCGACCGCGCCCAGCCCGTGGGCCAAGAAGCAGCAGGAAGAGGCCGCCGCGGGCGGCGCTGCTGATGCGGGCGCGCCGGACAAAGATGCCGCGCCGTGACGACGCCGCGGGCGACGTCGGGCGGTCGCTGTCGAAGGTGCCGCGCTGGATGAGCGAGCTGAAGCGATCGATCACCTCGGTCGATGGGCTCGCGGCCGCGCTCTCGCTGAGCGACGAAGAGCTCGCGGGGGCGCGGCGGGCCGAGGCCGAGGGCCTGCCGATGCGCATCACGCCTTATTACCTGTCGCTCTGCGACAAGCATGATCCGGCGTGCCCGGTGCGGCTCCAGTGCGTGCCGCGCGCCGAGGAAGCGCGCGAGGTCCCCGGCGATCTCGCGGACCCGCTCGGCGAGGTCGCGCACGAGGTCGCGCCGCACCTGGTGCAGCGTTACCCCGACCGCGCGCTGCTCCTCGCGACCGACCGCTGCGCCGTGTACTGCCGCTTCTGCACGCGCTCGCGCATGGTGGGCGACGGCGGCGGCGCCGTGTCCATGGACGCGCTGGCGCCTGCGTTTCGTTACCTCGAGGCCCACCCCGAGGTGCGCGACGTGATCGTGAGCGGCGGCGATCCGCTGACGCTGTCGACCGATCGCCTGGTGCGCGTCGTCGCGCGGCTCCGCGCGATCGAGAGCGTCGACACCATCCGGCTGGCGACGCGCGTCCCCGTGACGTTGCCGTCGCGCATCACGAGCGAGCTGCTGCGCGCGCTGCGCCCCTACCACCCGCTCTGGGTGATGACCCATTTCAATCACCCCAAGGAGCTCTCCCGGGAGGCCGAGCGGGCCTGCAAGAGGCTGGTCGATCACGGCTTCCCGGTGAACAACCAGACGGTGCTGCTGCGCGGCGTGAACGACAGCGCCGACACCCTGACCCAGCTCTTTCGCACGCTCGTGAAGTGGCGGGTGCGCCCGTACTACCTGCTCCAGGCCGACGTCGTCCGCGGCACCTCGCACCTGCGCACGCCGCTCGCCGCAGGCATCGCGATCATGGAGCAGCTCCAGGGCCGCCTCTCGGGCATCGCGCTCCCCAAGCTCATCGTCGATACCCCGGCGGGCATGGGCAAGGTGCCGATCGGTCCGAGCTACATCGTCGAGCAGCAGCCGGGTCGCACGCTCCTGCGCACGCACCGCGGCGTGACGGTCGAGGTGCTCGATCCGCCGGCCGAAAACCGGCTGGCGATCGACGCCCCGGCCACCGTCGAGGGGCTCGATCCGCCGGCCGACAACGGGCCCGCGATCGAGTCACCCCCGGCGCCCGCGGCGCATCGCGCCATGCCGCGTCCGCGCGTCGCGCTCCCCGTCACGTCGTGACCGTCGCGCCTCCCGCGAGTGGAGCCGGGCGCGCGCTCATGTTAGGGCGCAGGCCGTATGGCCGCCAAACCCGCCGCGCTTTCGGCTACCGAACGCCTCGATGAGATGAACCGCCGGGCCCTCGAGGGGGGCGGCGAGGCCCGCCTCCAGAAGCAGCACGAGGCCGGCAAGCTGTCGGCGCGCGAGCGCGTCGATCTGCTCGTCGATCCCGGTTCGTTCGTCGAGCTGGACCGCTTCGTGGTGCACCGCTGCACCGACTTCGACATGGATAAACAGAAGGTGCTGGGCGACGGCATCGTCACCGGCTGGGGCCTCGTCGACGGCCGCAAGGTGATGGTCTTCGCCCAGGACTTCACCGTCTTCGGCGGCTCGCTGTCCGGCGCGTACGCCCAAAAAGTCTGCAAGATCATGGATCTCGCAATGAAAATCGGGGCCCCCGTGATCGGCCTCAACGACTCGGGCGGGGCCCGTATTCAAGAAGGTGTCGAGTCGCTCGCGGGCTACGCCGACATCTTCCTTCGCAACACGCTGGCGAGCGGCGTGGTGCCGCAGATCAGCGCCATCCTGGGGCCGTGCGCCGGTGGTGCGGTGTACTCGCCCGCGATCACCGACTTCATCCTGATGGTCGAACAGACCAGCTACATGTTCATCACCGGTCCCGAGGTCATCAAGACGGTGACCAACGAGGACGTGACCAAGGAGGCGCTCGGCGGGGCGGTCACGCACGCGTCGAGGAGCGGTGTCTGCCACCTGACCGCGCCCGACGATCGAGCGGCCCTGGTGCGCGTGCGCGAGCTGCTCTCGTATCTGCCGTCCAACAACACCGAAGACCCGCCGAAGCGCCCGTGCTCCGATCCAATCGATCGCGACGTGCCCGAGCTCGACTCGATGGTCCCCCTCGACTCGTCGAAGCCGTACGACATCAAGAACGTGGTCCGCGCGGTGGTCGACGACGGCCGGCTGTTCGAGGTCCACGACAAGTACGCACAGAACATCGTCGTCGGCTTTGCGCGGATTGGCGGGCGCACGATCGGTGTCGTCGCCAACCAGCCGCAGGTGCTGGCCGGCTGTCTCGACATCAAGGCGAGCATCAAGGCCGCGCGCTTCGTGCGCTTCTGCGATTGCTTCAACATCCCGCTCGTGACGTTCGTCGATGTGCCCGGCTTCTTGCCCGGCACCGATCAGGAGTACGGCGGCATCATCACGCACGGCGCCAAGCTGCTCTATGCCTTTGCCGAGGCGACCGTCCCCAAGGTGACGGTCATCACGCGAAAGGCGTACGGCGGCGCTTACGACGTCATGGCCTCGAAGCACATCCGCGCCGACGTGAACCTCGCATTCCCCACTGCCGAGATTGCGGTCATGGGTCCCGAGGGCGCCGTCAACATCATCTACCGTCGCGAGATCCAGGCGGCGGCGGATCCGGCCAGCGTTCGCAAAGCCTTCGTCGACGAATACCGGGCGAAGTTCGCCAATCCGTACAAGGCCGCGGAGCTCGGCTTCATCGACGAGGTGATCTACCCGCGCCAGCTGCGGGCGCGCCTCGGCGCGTCGCTCGAGCTGCTGCGCGACAAGCGCGACAAGAACCCGCCGCGCAAGCACGGCAACATCCCGCTCTGAGAGCGTGGTGAGCGCCGGGTGAGCGGGCTTGGCGAGCGAGCGTGGTGAGCGAGCGTGGTGAGCGAGCGTGGCGAGCGAGCGTGGTGAGAGCCTTGCTGAGAGAGCGTGCCGAAAGCCTTCGGGGACAGGCACTGAGCGACGCACTGCGGCGTGCGCGAAGCGATGGCGCGGGCGTGCGCGAAGGGATGACGCGGGCCCGCGCGCATGGCCCACCTCGCTCGGAAGTGGCTCGCAATCGCCCTAAATCGTGGCTGGATACATTTTTCCAACCATGCGCAAACGCTGGCGGATCGGCGACGACGAAGCCCACTTTTTGAGGGGCTCAAATCGTTGCAACGGCTGACCGAGCCGTGTAACAGAGCCGTCGCGCGTCCGACTTGCCGCCCGCGCTCCACCCAGCTCTTCGCCGCCGACAGGTGACCGATTGCCTCACGGCCGTGGGCGTCTCAGGCTAGCTGGTTTGCAAGAAGTACTTTTTGGAGGTCGTAAAATGAAGTCTTGGATGATTGCGATGATGGTCGTGACGGCGGGTTCGGTTGTGGGTTGCAGCTCCAGCGGGAGCGGTAGCAGCGGGTCCGGCGGCGGCGGCGACGGCGGCAGCGGTGGTGCCGGTGGCTCGGGCGGTGGGACGACGACGACCACGACGACGACCACGACGACGACCACGACGACCACGGTGACCACCACGACAGGCACCACGGGTTCGAGCTGCGACAACACCGGCGTCTGCCAGGACATGGATGATGACCCGACGAACGATTGCGTGGGTTGCGCCTTCGACGGTCCGTGCACCGACCAGATCCAGGAGTGCGGCTCGACGCCCGACTGCTGCACCCCGCAAGCCGACGGCTCGTGCGGCGCCGACAGCTACGTTGGCTGCATCAACCTCTGCGAGCAGGCGGACATGGCCTGTTTCGACGCGTGCGGCACGTCGCACCCCGAGGGGGCCCAGATCTACGACGGTCTGATCCTCTGCGTGATCTGCGACAACTGCCCGAACGACTGCGACGGTGCCGGCTCGGGCTGCCCGTGATTCGTACCGCCGCCTGACGGCGGCCGGCGCGTCGGTCCGGATCGTCCGGGCGGACGAGCCAGTCAAACGTGGAAGGGAGCGCCGCGAGGTGCTCCCTTCGTCGTTTGTGCAATCCGATGCTCGTGACACCGCCTCCGTGACACCGCCTCCGTGACATCGCCTCCGTAGCATCGCCTCTTTGGCATCGCGGGTGCGCGATCGCGGCTGCGACGGGTCGGTAGCGGCCCCAGGCGCGGGTTCGAGCGGAGTGATCGACGACGCCTCTGTCGAGCGTCATCGCGAGCGGATGGCGGGCCCCGGCGGCGGCGGCGAGCGCGCTTGGAGCGCGGGGCATTCGGCTGTGAATCGGCGGTCGCCGGCGGGGCTGTCGGACCTCGCCATGGAGTGTCTCGCAGCGAGCCCGAAGACGAGCGGTGGACTGCGAGGACGCTCGGAGTGCCTCGCAGCGAACAGGCGTGGGAGCGACCTCGCGAAGCGCGCCCACACGAGCGGTGGACTGCGAGGACGCTCGGAGTGCCTCGCAGCGAA
>Ga0163144_10020854_pt1 | contig 13067 bp, 14 predicted proteins | sample OliLak19BULKMAT1_FD_123175 | JGI IMG/M metagenome (GOLD analysis project Ga0163144, IMG submission 123175) | Freshwater microbial mat bacterial communities from Lake Vanda, McMurdo Dry Valleys, Antarctica - Oligotrophic Lake LV.19.BULKMAT1 | ecosystem: Environmental > Aquatic > Freshwater >...
CACCAGTTTGGACAGCCAGTCGGCCTCGGGAAGGAGCTCGCTGCTGCGCCGCTTGGAGATCGCCATCGCCTGCGAGACGGCGTCGCTGACCGGACGCGCCGGCTCGGAGGGCACGGAAACAGAAGATACAGACATAGGGAGAATGAGGGGAAAGGGTCACCGGTACGGGCCGGTATACTCCCCGGCGGCGTCCTACAACGCCGCCTCGAAAGTTCCTACGAGGCCAGCCGGGCAGCCCACGATTCTAGTGGCGCCCTGGTGGCGACGATCAACCGAAGCGCGAGCCTCACCAGGCGAGCGCCGACCGACTCGAGCGAACCGCGCTCCGCACAAAAATTGAAATCGTTGGCTCCCATTGAGCTGGCCTGGGCTTACGCCTCGGCGCATGCTGCCAGTTTCGCCGCCCGGTATCCCAAGACGCTCGCCGCGTCGGTCTCGCTCGGTCTGGCCGGCTTCGCTGCGACGGCGTTCGGCGTCGCGCCGATGGTGCCGGACGCGTCCACCCTGCCGCGTCGCATCGTCACCGAAAGCGTCGCGATGGTCGACCTCCGGCCGCAACTCGAGGCGCTCGCCGAGCACGACTTCGAGCTGTTCCGCGCCGACGCCACCCGGGCGAGCGACACCGCCGATTCGCTGCTGGCCCGCCTGAGCGTCAACGACGTCGCCGCCGCCGCCTTCCTGCGCACCGACCCGATCGCCAGAAAGCTGCTCGACGGCCGCGCCGGCAAGCGCATCCAGGTGCGGGTCGACGCCGCCGGCCAGCTGGAGGAGCTCGTCGCCCGCTTCGCGGCGCCGGGCCACGACAAGCTGCCGACCCAGTTCACGCGCCTGCGCGTCGAGCGCGTCGCCGGCAAACTGATCGCCTACTCGACCCTGGCGTCGCTGACGGCGCAGCCGCTCCTGGCCAGCGGCACGATCCGCACCTCCCTGTTCGCCGCGACCGACGAAGCCGGCATCCCGGACGCGGTGGCGACGCAGCTGGCCGAGATCTTCGCCACCGACATCGACTTCCGGCGCGAGCTCAAGAAGGGCGCCACCTTCTCGATCGTCTACGAGGCGATGACCGCCGACGGCGAACCGGTGACCTGGGGCCATTCCAACTCGGGCCGCGTGCTCGCCGCCGAGTTCGTCAACAAGAACCAGACCTACTCGGCGATGTGGTTCAAGGACGGCGACGGCAAGGGCAGCTACTTCGGCCTCGACGGCCAGAGCAAGCAGCGCTCGCTGCTCTCGAGCCCGCTCGAGTTCTCGCGCGTGACCTCGGGCTTCGCGATGCGCGTGCACCCGATCTTCAATACGTGGAAGCAGCACAACGGCGTCGACTACGGCGCGCCGAGCGGCACGCCGGTGCGCACGATCGGCGACGGCGTCGTCGAGTTCTCCGGCTGGCAGAACGGCTACGGCAACGTCGTTCATATCAAGCACAACAACGACCTGACGACGGTCTATGCGCACCTCAGCCGGATCGACATCGTCAAGGGCGCGAAGGTCGAGCAGGGACAGACGATCGGCGCGGTCGGCCAGACCGGATGGGCGACCGGCCCGCACCTGCATTTCGAGGTCAAGATCGACGGCGTCCAGCAGGATCCTCTGCTGGTGGCGCAGTCGTCCGAAGGCGTCATGCTGACGCCTGCCGCGCGGACGCAGCTGGCCCAGCTGTCGCAAAGTGTCCGCGCCCAGCTCGGCGTCGCCCAGACGCTGGCCCACGCGCAAGTCCTCGGCGAATAAGCCCGCGGTGCCGTGAGCACCGTCTTCATCGGCCTGATGTCGGGCACCTCGCTCGACGGAATCGATGGCGTTCTGGTCGACTTCGCGGCCGGCGGCGACGCTTCGCTTCGGGTGCTGGCGCACGCGCACGTCGCGTTCGACCCCGCGTTGCGCGCGGAGCTGATGGCACTCAACCGGGCCGGCGACGACGAGATCCATCGGGTCGCGCTCGCCGGCAATCGGCTGGCGCGCAGCTATGCCGAGGTGATCGCCTCGCTGCTGGAAACGGGCGGGCTGACGCCGCAGCAGGTGACGGCCGTCGGCTGTCACGGACAGACCCTCCGCCATCGGCCAGGCGAGTTCGACAGCGTCGGCTACACCGTGCAGGTCAATGCCCCGGCGCTCCTGGCCGAGCTGAGCAGCATTGATGTGGTCGCTGACTTCCGCAGCAGCGACGTCGCCGCCGGCGGGCAGGGCGCGCCGCTGGTGCCGGCGTTTCACCGAGCCTTGTTCGGCCGGCCCGGCCGAGCGGTTTCGGTGCTCAATCTCGGCGGCATCGCCAACCTGACTTCGATCGGCGCCGACGGTGCGACGACCGGATTCGACTGCGGCCCTGCCAACGTCTTGCTCGATCTCTGGTGCGCCGCCTGCACCGGGCGGCGCCTCGATGCCGAGGGCGCTTGGGCGGGCACGGGCCGGGTCGATGCCCGGTTGCTCGACGCCCTGCTCGCCGAGCCGTACTTCGCCTTGCCGCCGCCGAAGAGCACCGGGCGCGACCTGTTCCATGCGCAATGGTTGGAGGGTCACCTGGCCTCGGCCGGGGCGCGACCGCGGCTGCCTGCCCAGGACATCCAGGCGACGCTCTCCGAACTGACGGCGCGAACCTGTGCCGACGCCGTTCGCCGCCACGCTGCTGCCGCGCACGAGCTGATCGTCTGCGGCGGCGGCGCCTTCAACGCCGACCTGATGACCCGGCTCGCGCGCATGCTCGCGCCGAACGCCGTGCTCTCCAGCGGCGAGCGCGGCCTGCCCGCCGATCAGGTCGAAGCCTGCGCCTTTGCCTGGCTGGCACGGGCATTCGTCCGAAGGGAGGCGGGGAACATCGCCGCCGTCACCGGCGCGTCGGGGCCGCGCGTCCTGGGCGCGCTGTATCCCGGCGGCGCCGCGTCCCGGCCATGAAAAAGCCGCCTCGCGGCGGCTTTTCCCGGACAGATCGGAAGCTCAGGCGGAGAAGCTCGAGCCGCAGCCGCAGGTCGTGGTCGCGTTCGGATTCTTGATCACGAACTGCGCACCCTGGAGGTCGTCCTTGTAGTCGATCTCGGCACCGGCCAGGTACTGCAGGCTCATCGCGTCGATCAGCAGGGTGACGCCGTTCTTCGACATCCGGGTGTCGTCGTCGTTGACGATCTCATCGAAAGTGAAGCCGTATTGGAAGCCCGAGCAGCCGCCGCCCTGGACGAAAACGCGCAGCTTCAGGTCGGGGTTGCCTTCCTCGTCGACCAGGTCCTTGACCTTGCTCGCGGCGCTGTCGGTGAAGACCAGCGGCGCGGGCGGCGCGTCGTCGACCTGCGGGGTCGTAACGATGTTCTCGGCGATAGCGCTCATGCAAGGCTCCAGGGACAGGTTCGACGAAGATTATCGCAGTTGGGGCAATGGCGCGCAAAAACAAGAAGCCGCCCGAGGGCGGCTTCCGTGCGGCGAGGCCGGCGGATCAGCGCTTGCTGAACTGCTTGCGACGCCGTGCGCCGTGCAGGCCGACCTTTTTGCGCTCGACCTCGCGCGCGTCGCGGGTCACGAAACCGGCCCGGCTGAGCTCGGGCTTCAAGGCCGCGTCGTAGTCGATCAGGGCGCGCGTGATGCCGTGGCGCACAGCGCCCGCTTGGCCGGTCTCGCCGCCGCCGCGGACGTTGACCTTGACGTCGAAGGTGGCATCGTTGGCGGTCAGCCGCAGCGGCTGACGCACGACCATGATCGAGGTCTGGCGGCCAAAGTACTGTTCGACCGGACGGCCGTTCACCAGGATCTGGCCGGTGCCCTTCTTCATGAAGACGCGCGCGACCGACGACTTGCGCCGGCCGGTGCCGTAGTTCCAGTTTCCGATCATTGCGCAGCGTCCTGAAGAATGTCGAGTTTCTTGGGTTGCTGAGCGGTGTGCGGATGGGTGTCGCCCGCGTAGACCTTCAGCTTCTTGATCATCGCGTAGCCGAGCGGCCCCTTGGGCAGCATGCCCTTGACGGCCTTCTCCAGAGCGCGACCCGGATGACGGGCCTGCATGTCCTTGAAGTTGATGCCGCGGATGCCACCGGGGTAGCCCGAGTGCCGGTAGTAGATCTTGTCCTGGGCCTTGTTGCCCGTGACGCGGATCTTGTCGGCGTTGACGATGACGATGAAGTCACCCGTATCGACGTGAGGCGTGTAGATGGCTTTGTGCTTGCCGCGCAGGCGGAGGGCGACTTCACTGGCCACCCTGCCCAAGACCTTGTCGGTCGCGTCGATCACGAACCACTCATGCGTCACTTCGGCGGGTTTGGCGCTGAAGGTTTTCATGGAAGATTTTGAAGTTGAGATTTGCCTCGGGACGGCGCTTCGACGATCGGATCCGCTTCTGAAGGCGGACGCTCACTCGCGCTCGATTCGTCCCTGTGGCGCCCGCGGACGCCCTTTCCGCCGAGGCGACATGCGAAAAGCCCGCGAGTGTAGCAGGAAGAGAACGACTCCGAGTTTCCGTCTCCCCGGCTCTGGTACGCACGCCCTAGGGAAACCCCTTAAAGTCGGGTTAACCCTTATGGATGCCATGAACCCTCTCGACGGCGGATTCCCGGTCACCAGCCGACCGGCAGACAGCTACAACGAGGCGCCTGCCGGCGACCTGGCAGCGCCACCGACCCCCGCGCCCAGCGGCGCGCCGGGCGAATCACGCCCGGGACGCTCCTGGATTCCGATCCGTTCGCTCGGGCCCCGGCACCGCGAGCGCATCGTCGCCCACCTCGCGGCGCTCGACGAGCGCTCGCGCTACCTGCGTTTCGGCTACCAGGCGAGCGACGCCCAGATCGCCCGCTACGTCGACACCCTGGACTTCGATCACGACGAGGTCTTCGGCATCTTCAATCGCCGCCTTCAGCTGATCGCGACGGCGCACCTCGCCCACCGTCCGGCCGATCCGGCGCGCGGCCGCGAAGCGAGCGCCGAGTTCGGCGTCTCGGTGCTGCCGCAGGCTCGGCGTCGCGGCTTCGGACGGCGGCTGTTCGAGCACGCCGTGCTGCACGCGCGCAACCGCGGCGTCGTGTCGATCTTCATCCACGCCCTGAGCGAGAACACGGCCATGCTGAGGATCGCCCGCGATGCCGGTGCCAGCGTCCAGCGCGACGGCTCCGAATCCGAGGCCTGGCTGGCGCTGCCTCCCGACTCGTTCGCCTCCCATCTCGACCAGTTCATCGGCGAGCGGGCGGCCGAGCTCGACTACCGCCTGAAGCACCACGCGCACCACGTGGAGAACCTGTTCAAGCGGTCGGAGAAGACCTGATTTGGGGGTGGCTGAGCGCCCGCGACGCCGCTAACATCCAGCGCTCGCTCGCCGCGTCGTGTGCTGGCGTCGCGGACTTTCAGGAGTGGACAGCCGGCCATGCAAACCCTTCCGTGGATCACCGCGGTGGTGGCGATTTCGCTGCTCGGCATCGTCCTGCTCACCTGGTGGTGGTTCTCGCATCGCTCCGCGCGCGTTCAGCCGCTGCCCACCGAGTGGGCCCTCTCGGCGCGCCCCGTGTTCTCGACCGACGAGCGTCGCGTCTACAAGCTGATGCGCGAAGCGCTGCCGCATCACGTGGTCCTCTCGAAGCTGCCGCTGGTCCGCTTCTGCCAACCGAGCGATCCGGGCGAGGTGCGCTACTGGTACGAACTCCTCGGCTCGATCAACGTCACCTTCGCGGTCTGCAGCGCCAACGGCCGGGTGCTGGCGGCGATCGATCTCGATACCGACCGAAGCAACTCGCGCCGCATCCTGCAGATCAAGCAGTCGGTGCTCGGCGCCTGCCGGGTGCGCTACCTGCGCTGTCCGGTCGACAACCTGCCTTCGGCCGGCGAGTTGCAGCTGCTCGTGCCGAGCGCCATCGCGGGCTCGCGCCAGCAGTCGAGCTCCTCGCCGCCGAGCGACCTCGACGAGGCGCGCGATTCGCTGGCCAGCACGGTGGCCTCGCGGCGCGCGCAGCGCACCGCCCTCTGGCAGGACTCTTCCCTGTTCCAGGACTCCTTCTTCGCTCCCGACAGCCGGCAGGACGGCTTCGGCAGCAGCGACTTCTCGCACCTGCCCCCGCCCGCGCTGGCGGCAGCCGCCGCTGCGCGCACCGGCACGCACAGCCGGCCGGGCGCGCTGAACGGCCTGCCCCATCCGTCCCGCGACGACGACGACGGCGACGAAGGCGGTGCCGTCGTTGTCGATCCGGCGGCGGCATCGTTCTCCAGGTCGCGGCATTGAGCCGCCGCGCCGCGAGGCGCGAGCCGTCATGAGCGACGACATCCCCGACGACGCGGCGCCGACCGCACCGTACGCCGACCTCACGCCGACCTCGGTGCTCGATGCGCTCGACGGCGTCGGCCTGCGCGGCGACGGCCGGATGCTGCAGCTGAACTCCTACGAGAACCGTGTCTTCCAGGCGTTTCTCGAGGACGGCCGCGTGGTGGTCGCCAAGTTCTATCGCCCGGAGCGCTGGACGGACGCGCAGATCCTCGAGGAGCACGCCTTCGCCGCGGAGCTCGCCGCCGCCGAGATCCCTGTCGCCGCGCCCCTGGTCCTGACGCGCGATCCGGACTCGCCGCATGCGGCCGCGATCGCGCTCGCCGGCCCGACGCTCGGCATCGCCTCCATCGGCAGCCATGCCTACCGGTTCGGCGCTTGCGAGCGGATGGCCGGGCGGGCGCCGGAGCTCGACGATCCCGAAGTGCGGCGCTGGCTCGGCCGGTTCATCGGCCGGATGCACGCGGTTGGCGCGACCGCGCGCTTCTCGAGCCGGATCACGCTCGACGTCGACAGCTATGGCACCGCGAGCCGCGACTTCCTGCTCGCCCTGGATGTCGTTCCGCCCGACAGCGCCGGTGCATGGCTGGAGCTCGTCGATGCCGCGCTCGCCGCCTGCCGCGCGGCGTTCGACGCGGCGCCGCTCAACAGCCTGCGCCTGCACGGCGACTGCCATCTCGGCAACGTGCTCTGGACCGAGCGCGGCCCGCACTTCGTCGACCTCGACGACGCCGTCAACGGCCCGGCGATCCAGGACCTGTGGATGCTGCTCTCGGGCGACCGCTCGGCGATGTCGGGCCAACTGCTCGACGTGCTCGAGGGCTACGAGTCGTTCATGGACTTCGACTGGCGCGAGGTCCGCCTGATCGAGCCGCTGCGCACCCTGCGCATGATCCACCACAGCGCCTGGATCGCGCGCCGCTGGCAGGACCCGGCGTTCCCGATCGCCTTTCCCTGGTTCGCGAGCCCGTCGTACTGGGCAGACCAGTGCGTGCGCCTGCGCTAGCAGCTGGTGGCGATGGCCGAGCCGCCGCTCGGCAGCCCGGCCTGAGCCGCCACCGGCCGGGGCCTACACCATCAGCAGCGCGTTGACCCGCCGGACGTAGGACGCCGGATCCTCGAGCTGGCCTCCCTCGGCCAGCAGGGCCTGGTCGAACAGGATGTTCGCCAGGTCGTCGAAGTGCGGGCTCGTCTCGAGCCGCCTCACCAGCGCATGCTCGGCGTTGACCTCGAGGATCGGCTCGGCCTTCGGCGCTCCCTGCCCCGCCTGCTTCAGGAGGCGGGCGAGATGCCCGCTCATGTCGCCCTCCTCGGCGACCAGGCAGGCCGGCGAGTCGACCAGCCGGGTCGTGACGCGCACATCCTTGGCACGGCCCTTCAGGGCCTCCTTCAGCCGCTCCAGCGTCGGCTTGAACGCGGTCGCGACTTCCTCGGCCTGCTTCTTCTCGGCCTCGTCCTCGAGCTTGCCGAGATCGACCGAGCCCTTGGCGACGCTTTGCAGCGCATGGCCGTCGAACTCGTAGAGGTGCGAGAGCAGCCATTCGTCGACGCGGTCGGCCAGCAGCAGCACCTCGATGCCCTTCTTCTTGAAAATCTCGAGCTGCGGGCTGTTCCGCGCCGTGGCGAGGGTGTCGGCGGTGACGTAGTAGATCGCCTCCTGGCCTTCCTTCATGCGCGCGACGTACTCGGGCAGGGAGACGTTCTGCACGCTGCCGTCGTCGTGCGTGGTCGAGAACCGGTACAGCCTGGTCAGCCGCTCGCGATTGGCGAAGTCCTCGCCGATGCCTTCCTTCAGAACCACGCCGAAGTCCTTCCAGAAATCGGCGTACTTCTGCTTCTCGGCCGCGTCCTCGCTGTCGGCGAGGCCCTCGAGCATCGACAGCACCCGCTTGCTCGAGCCTTCGCGGATCGCCTTCACGTCGCGGCTCTCCTGGAGCAGCTCCCGGCTGACGTTGAGCGGCAGGTCGCTCGAGTCGATCACGCCCTTGACGAAGCGCAGGTACACGGGCATCAGCGCCTCGGCGTCGTCCATGATGAAGACGCGCTTGACGTACAGCTTGACGCCGCCGCGCTTGTCGCGGTTCCAGAGGTCGAACGGTGCCTTGGCCGGGATGTAGAGCAGCTGGGTGTACTCGCTGCGCCCCTCGACCCGGTTGTGGGTGTAGGCGAGCGGCGCCTCGGTGTCGTAGCTGATCTGCTTGTAGAACTCCTCGTACTGCTCCTTCGTGATCTCGCCCTTCGGCCGGGCCCAGAGCGCCGCGGCCTTGTTGACCGGCGCCCATTCGTCCTTGGTCACTTGCCTGGCGGCCTCGGCGTCCCACTCCTCCTTCTGCATCAGGATCGGCAGCGAGATGTGGTCGGAGTACTTCGAGACGATCGACCTGAGCTTCCAGCCGGAGAGGAATTCCTCCTCGCCCTCGCGCAAGTGCAGGACGACGCGGGTGCCGCGCTCCGGGCGGTCGATGGTCTCGACCTCGAAGTCGCCGGCCCCTTCGGAGGTCCAGCGCACGCCCTGATCGGGCGGCAGCCCGGCGCGGCGCGACTCGACCGTGATCCGGTCGGCGACGATGAAGCCCGAATAGAAGCCGACGCCGAACTGGCCGATGAGGTTGGCATCCTTCTTCTGGTCGCCCTCGAGCGCCGTCATGAACTCGCGCGTGCCGCTCTTGGCGATGGTGCCGAGGTTGGCCACCGCCTCGTCGGCCGACAGGCCGATGCCGTTGTCGGTGATCATGATCGTCCTGGCGGCCGGATCGAAGGCGACGCGGACCTCGAGCTCGGTCCGGCCCTCGTAGAGCTCGGGCTTGTCGATCGCCTCGAAGCGCAGCTTGTCGCACGCGTCCGACGCGTTCGAGATCAGCTCGCGCAGGAAGATCTCCTTGTTCGAGTACAGCGAATGGGTGACGAGGTGCAGGATCTGCTTGACCTCGGCCTGGAATGAAAGGGTTTGCTTGTCCATCGGCGTCTTGTTCGGTTCGAAAGCGGAAGGGGGACTGGCACGGCGAGGCTGCGGCGAGAGTTGGTGGCGCGGCGCCTATTTTCAAGCGACCGGCTCCTAGAATCCGCGCAAGTGCGAACCGTCACCGCCACCCGCTACGTCACTCCGCTGCGCGAGGGCGGCTCGCTTCCGGCCGTGGTCGAGGCCGATGACGACGGCCTGTACGTGCTCAAGTTCCGGGGCGCCGGCCAGGGCGCCAAGGCGCTGATCGCCGAGCTCGTCGCCGGCGAGATCGCCCGCGCCCTCGATCTGCCGATTCCCGAGATCGTCTTCGTCGAGCTCGACACCGACCTGGCGCGCACCGAGCCCGACCCCGAGATCCAGGACCTGATCCGCGCCAGCGGCGGCCTGAACCTGGGCCTCGACTACCTCTCCGGCGCGCTCGCGTTCGATCCGCTGGTCGACCCGACCGATCCCGAGCTGGCGTCGCGCATCGTCTGGCTCGACGCGTTCGTCACCAACCTGGACCGGACCGCGCGCAACACCAACATGCTGGTCTGGCACCGCCGGCTCTGGCTGATCGACCACGGTGCCGCGCTCTACTTCCACCATGCCGGCCTCGACGATCCGGCCGCGGCCCTGAACCCGTTTCCGCTGGTCCGCGACCACGTGCTGCTGCCTTCGGCCAACCGCATCGCCGAGGTCGACGCGGCGATGGCGGCGCGGCTGACGCGGTCGGTGCTGGAAGGCATCGTCGGCCTGATCCCGGACGCCTGGCTGGGCGTCGCGACTGCGACCTCCACCCCGGGGAAGGCGACCGACTCCGCCCGCGCCGCCTACATCGATCACTTCCTGCGCCGGCTCGCCGCGCCGCGCGCCTTCGCGACGGAGGCTGCCCGTGCCCACGATGCACACCTATGACTACGCGATCGTCCGGGTCGTGCCGCGGGTCGAGCGCGGCGAGTTCGTCAACGTCGGCGTGATCGTGTCCTGCGACGCCACCGATTCGCTGGCAGCGCGCATCGAGCTCGATCCCGGGCGCGTGCTGACGCTCGACCCGGGCGCCGACATCGTCGCGATCCGCGCTGCCCTCGGCGCGATCGATGCAGTCTGCGCCGGCAGCGCCGACGCCGGCGCGCTGGCCCGGCTCTCGCCGCGCGAGCGCTTCCACTGGCTGGTCGCGCCGCGCAGCGCCGTGATCCAGACCTCGCCGGTGCACACCGGCCGCACGCAGGCGCCGGAAGCGGTGATCGACCGCCTGTTCGAGACGATGGTCGGCGCGCCGCAGCCCGCAGCGAAGGAAGGCGGGAGCTAGCTAGCGCGCCGAGCGCCGGGCCGCCGCCGCGGCGCGGCTGCCGACCAGGCGCAGCGCCGGACGCGGCGCCTCGAGCGCCGGTTCGTCGGCGGCCGGCAGCGACGTCGGCGCCGGGTGCGACGCATTGGCCGCCTCCTCCGCTCTCCGGCGCCGCCGCGAAGACGGCCGGGGAGGGTCCGCGACATTGGTCCGGCCGAGGCTGCCAACGGCAGCGAGAGAACGCGCCAGACGGTCGGCCCAGCCGGTGTGGTCGGGCTGGACGTTGCGCCCGGCCATCGCCAGGATCGTGAACACGCCGAGCTGCACGACCAGGTAGAGGGCCGCGGCGATCTCCAGGATCTCGCGCATCGGCATGCTGTAGTTCCACGGCCGGGCGATGCCGAGGAAGGCGCAGAACATCCATAGGAAGTTCGAGGTCGCGACCGGCACGGCGACGACGATCCAGTCGCCGAGATGCCAGCGCGGCACGCGCCGGCCGCGCGCCAGGCGAGGGAAGGTCACGTGGTGCAGCACGAAGGCGTTCAGCGTCAGCAGGACGACGAGGCCGATCTTGGCCTGCAGCTTCGGGTTCTCGAGATAGTCGGCCCGCTCCCCCAGGCCATGCCAGACGATGGCGCCGCCGGTGACGTAGAGCAGCAGCAGCGCGAGCATGACGATGCGGGCGACGAACGGGTTCGGCGGCGCGATCCGCACCTTGTCCTGCGAGAGCTTGGACAGCAGCCGCAGGTCGGTCGCGACGATGGCGCCCAGCGCCATCGAGGTGGCCAGCAGATGTCCGAAGACCAGAAGCGTGTAAAGCAAGGAAAACGGCTTTCCGGGAAAGAGCGCTGCAAAAGGATCGATCGAGCTCCGCGAAGACGCATGGGGCGTGCCATGAAGGATCGGCCGTTCGCAGCCGTTCCTTCGTGAGCGATTCGTCATCTGTTGACGACATTTCTCCCGGCGTCGACCGGCGCTGCGAGGGTAGCGGCCGGGAACGGGCACTCTTGCAAGGACTTGCCGCAGTTGTAAGCAATCGCGTCGCCTCGCGGCACCGGCGCGACGCCCCCGGATTCAGCGCTCCAGCGGGTGCGGCGTGCGCTTCTCGAACCAGTGCGTGATGCGCCCGCCGTCCCAGTGCAAGGCGATGTGCAGGGCCGACCTGGCATGGCGAAGCGCGCGCGGCCGGAGGATCGCGACGCACTCGCCGCCGGGGTCGCGCACGCTCGGATAGCAGATCCCCCAGCTGCCGCCCCGGCGCAGAACGGCGCCGAGCCGCTGCGGCGCCGCGTAGTCGTCCGGATCGAGCAGCGCCGCGTAGGGTCGCTCGGCCGGCTGGGCGTCGGCGGCGACGCGCAGGTCGTGCAGCTCGGCCTCGACGTTGGCAGTGATCAGGCGCATGTCGAGGTCGATCGCCGGCTCGTCGGTGCGGCGCAGGAACACGGCGCGATGATGGCTCACCTCGGCGACGGCGGTGGCGAGCGAGTGGCCGGCGTAGTAGACGCCGTAGCTGCCGTTCGAGAAGCGCGAGCCCTCAGGATTGAGGTGGGTGAAGGCGGCCATCACGGGCGTCGCTCCCGGACCGCTCACCCGCTCTTCGAGCGGCACCAGATGCAGCTCGCCGATCTCGTCGCGCAGCCGGGGGTTGGCGAGCGCCTCGATCGCGAACACGGCCTCGAGGTCGGCGGCATCGGCGATCGCGTCGTACAGCCCGACCGTCGGGAAGCGCGACGGGATCAGCCGGTACGACGGACGCCAGGACACGCGCGCCCGCGGCACGCTCTTCGGATCGATCGCCACCGGGACCTGGGGCCTGCCGGCGCTAGGCCTTGCCACCGCGCTGCGCATCGAGGTACTGGCGCACGACGAAGAGATCGGCCACCTGGCCGCCCAGCATCCGGTCGAGCGCCGACTTGCCGGCGAAGAGCGGCGCGGTGTTGGGCTTCCTGACCCACTCGTCGGCCCGCCCGGCCACCGGGAAGAGGATGTGCAGCGCCGAGTAGATGCCGAACAGGTGCGAGAGGCGCTCCAGCTGGTGCCGGTCGAGCGGCCCGACCTTGCCCTGCTTCCACTGGTACAGCGTGGTCCGGGCGACGCCGAGCAGCGTGGTCTGCTCGGCGACGCCCAGCTGCCACGCCTCGGCCAGGCGAAAGAAGGTGCGCAGGCCGGCGGCCGCGGCCTGTGCCGTGCCGGTATCGACGCCGGGATGGGCCGGCTTCAGCAGGGCGCTCATCGCGCGGGCACAGCCGAAGGTAGTGTGGACATGGCCGGATCCTAGTACACGAACGAACAAAAATCAATGAAATGTCCGTACACGGACAAGGGAGCTAGCGCGCGAGCGTCACCCCGCCATCGACCACCAGGATCGTGCCGACGACGCAGTCGCCGGCCCGCGAGGCGAAGTAGATCGCTGCGCCGGCCATGTCCTCGTCACGGCCGATCCGCTGCGACGGGATCCGCTTGGCGATCTCGTCGCCCTGGTCGCGGGCCGCGCGGTTCATCTCGGAGGCGAACACCCCGGGCGCGATCGCGCTGACGACGATGTTCTCCGGCGCCAGGCGCAGCGCCATGCGCCGGGTCAGCTGGATCAGCCCGCCCTTGCTCGCGGCGTACGAATA